>ERZ773108.2296-NODE-2296-length-16643-cov-4.001869_pt1 | contig 16643 bp, 20 predicted proteins | sample MGYA00580570_ERZ773108 | MGnify/ENA primary metagenome ERZ773108 (study PRJEB29015, sample SAMEA2737840) | human gut metagenome | biome: human gut; feature: human-associated habitat; material: faeces | place: China | collected 2012 ...
TCGCGCCGATGGCAGGTCATGGCGATGACCCGGTGCGAGAAATCGACCTGCTGCAGCTCGACGTCGCGGCGGCAACCGCGGACAAGTCGCTGATCTCCGGCTTTGGTGACTTTATGGCATCGGAGTTTGCGGAGTCCGACTATGACTATGTCCTCATTGACTGCCCGCCGGGCTTCACGGCGGTGTCGATCGCGGGCATCTCCGTCAGCGACGACATCATCATCCCGGCCAAGGTTGACGCCTTTGCCATCTCCGGCATCGACGAGCTGACGGCGCAGATCCGTGCCGTGCAGACGGTGCGCAGCGGCATCCGGATCGCCGGCGTGCTGGTGACGATGTGGCACAACGCACCGGTCGTCACGCAGGGCGAGCAGTACCTGCGCGCCATGGACGTGCCGGTCTTTGAGACCACCATCCGCCGCACGGACAAGATGGACGAGGCAACCTTTGCGCGCCAACCGATCAGTACATACAGCCGGTGGTGCGCGGCCGCCCGCGACTACCGCGACTTTGTGGACGAGTACCTGGGCAAGGAGGCGGCAGACGATGAGCAACTTTAACCTCGCTGACTACATCCAGCCGCCGACCGGCAGCGCAAAGCCTGCCGAGCGCAAGCTGCAGATGATCCCCACGCGCAAGATCTTCGCCAACGACAAAAATTTTTATGACACGAGCAAGGTCGACGACCTGATCGACAGCATCCTGATGCAGGGGCTGCTCGACCCGCTGACCGTCCGGCCGTCCGGAGACGGCGAGGGCTACATCATCATCTCCGGCCACCGGCGTCACCGCGCGCTGATGACGATCCTGGACGATCATCTCGCCGAGGACACCAAGCCGTTTGAGACGACGCCGTGCTTTGTGCGCGAGCCGGGCGACGAGCTGATGGAGGAGCTGATGCTGATCCAGGCCAACAGCGCGACGCGCGTGCTGACATCCGCGGAGCTGTCCAAGCAGGTCGACCGTGTGCGCGATTTGCTGTACGGCCTCAAGTCCCAGGGCTACGAGTTCCCGGGCCGGATGCGCGACTATGTCGCCAGCGCGTGCAGCATCTCGGCGTCCAAGATCGCGCGGCTGGACACCATCAAGTCCAAGCTGATCCCGGAGATCAAGCAGTACTACGACGACGGCCGCATGCCCGAGAGCGTGGCCTACGAGATCGCCAAGTGCTCCGCGGACGACCAGCAGCTGATCGCCAAGGTCAAGGGCAACGGCAAGGACGGCCTGTGCGCCATGCGCTGCGGGGAGGCCGAGCGCATCTTGGACGACCGCGACAGTCTCGCCGCCCGCAAGTGCAAGTATGCATGCGGCGTCCCATGCGGCAACATGGTCAAGTCGCTGCAAAAGACGACCGGCAACTACATGCGCAGCTGCGAGCACACCTGCTGTATGGAGTGCCGTGATCTTGCCACCTGTGATAAGTACTGCAAGATCGCCAAGGACAAGCACCTGCAGATGCGCGCCGAAGCCGAGGCCGAGGAGCAGCGCCGCGAGGAGCGCCGGCGCGAGGATCGGAAGCAGCGCGACGATAAGTGCGCGGCGTACTGGGCGAGGCTGCACGATGCGATCGATCAGCGCGGGCACAGCGCGGAGCTCGCCGCAGTGATGCATATCACGGAGACGGCGCTCGAGGCCGGCGGCACATACTACGCGCCGTACCGGCTGTGCACGCCGGAGGAGCTCGACGCACTGGTCGCGGCGGCGGATATCCTCGGCGTGTCTACGGACTATCTGCTCGGCAGGACGGACGACCCGCACTTTACGGTGCTGCCGCAGCGCGAGAGCAAAAAGGAGAACGACGCATGAAAATCTACATAGCAGGTAAGATCACCGGAGACCCGTACTATAAGGCAAAGTTTGCTCGCGCCGCTGCGGACATCGCCGATGCCGGCCACACGCCCATCAACCCGGCCATGCAGCCGGAGGGCATGAGCAACGCCGACTATATGCGCATCAGCTTCGCACAGCTGGACAGCGCGGATGCAGTCGCGTTTTTGCCGGACTGGGCGGACTCCAAGGGCGCACGAATTGAGCACCTTTTGGTGGAGTACACCGGCAAGCCGATGTATGACATCAAGTGTGCGCGCTTGATGGCGCTGCCGGAAAGTCTGGAGGCGCACGATTATGCCGAAAAGGATTAACCCACGCCGGAGACCGGCGACACAGGCGGACGTGCAGCGCGCAAAGAACACGGCGACGGCGGATGCCTGCCGCGTGACGCTGGCGATCTTTTTCACAGCGCTTTTGGATAAAGAGGGCATGGACGCCGAGCAGCTCCAGCGCATCTGGAGAGAAGTAGAGGCCCTGAGCGAGAGCGTGCGCGACGGGTACGTCTCCGCGCCGGACCTGATCCGCATGTTACGGGAAGAGTACGAGATCGACATCATAGGAGGATGACGGATGCAAAGCGTGACATATCGGCGGCGCGACTATCTTTTTGCAGTGCGCCGCAAGGTCGTCGGCGTCCAGCTTTTCTGGACGATCTGTATGCGATCACCGCGCACGCACGAGTGGCTGCCGGTCCTCGGAGAGCGACCTTTTACCAGCAGCGTGGCGGCGGAGGCGCGGCTCGCGGATCTCGCGCACATCAATCGCTGGGAGGTCGCACACTCGGTCGGCGTCGCTTTTGCGCCGAGCGAAAACAAGTAAAAAGGGATGGCGGGGCTGCGGCCCCGCCGTTTTGCGTCCTGTTAGGAGGCTACATGGCAAAAACAAAACGACTTAAAAAGCAGACGGCCGGCCGGCTGGTGCGGGCTGTGTGCTACACGCAGGTGCTGGCGACGGATGCGCCGAGGGCGCGAGCCGAAAAGGCCAAGTGCTCCACGGCGGCGCGCAGGAAGCTCAACTACCGCTTTGCGTACCAAAAGCTACAGATGCAGCTCGCGGCCAACTTCACACGCCGCGACCTGTATGTGACGCTGACATACGACGACGCGCACCTGCCGCCAAACCGCAAGGCCGCAAAAAAGCAGGTCGCCGCTTTTTTTGATCGGATGCGCCGGCAATACCGGCGATCTGGCAAGGAGCTGCGCTACGTGTACGTCACGCAGGAGCTGCAAAGCGATGGCGGCCGGAGACTGCACCACCATCTGATCATCAGTGCGACGGGCGTGGGAGACTACGACACCATCCGCGCGCTGTGGCCAAACGGCGACAACGTCGAGATCCTGCCGATCGGCGAGACGGAGATGTATGTGCATGATGATTTTTTGGAGCTGGCGCAGTACCTGCTCCACGAGCGCAATCCGGACGCGCCGGCCACCGCGGTCGGCGACCGCGGTTGGAACGCCAGCCGCAACCTGCGCAAGCCGGTCGAGGAGTCCGAGATGGTGGACGAGTCGGTCACGGTCACCGCGCCGCCGGGCGCGTTTGTCCTCGACACTGACCACAAGCAAAATGAGTTTGGGTGCTATGATTATATAGTGTATCTGCTGCCGGAGCGCCGAGCACGCAAGGAGTAGATGCCTATATTATCTGTCTTGGGGTTGTGTATATCTTTAGACGCAGCCCAAACAAAATGGAGGGATTTACTTGCAAAAGGATTGCAAAAGCAGTAAAATGATAGTGCAAGGCAACCGGGCCGTGTGCCCAGTGTGCCAAGCAGTGACGCGCGTCGTCATCCTGCCGGACACGGTGGTGCTCAACTTTCCGCTGTACTGCCACCGGTGCAGACGGACGACGATCGTCGACTACAACCGCATACGCCTGAGCGATAACGCCTGAGCGATCTGATTACGCAGCAATGTGTGTCAGTCGCTCGGGCGTTTTTTATTTTGCGCAGATCGCCGGGCGTCTCGGAGGTGATAGCCCGTTATGGCGACCGGTATCTACGCAGACAAGCGCTGGCCGCCGCTGCGCGCCCGCGTCCTGCGCCGCGATGATTACCTGTGCCAGCAGTGCCTGCGCTATGGCAAGCACCGCGCGGCGACGACTGTGCACCACTGCTACCCGGCCGGGCGCTATCCAAGCTATGCCTGGGCGGCCTGGAATCTTGTCAGCCTTTGCTCACGCTGCCACGACGCGATGCACGACCGCAACAGCGAGCAGCTCACGCCGCTGGGCGAGCAGTGGCGACAGCGCGCCGAACGGCGCAAGCCCCCCCTCTCGTGACTTCCAGCGCCTACCATCCGGAGACCGGCGGGGGGGACTCTTTCCAACCGCGCCGAGTTTTCGGCGCGGGGGGATCGCGCGGGAACAAGTCAACCGGGCGCACGCGCGGGAACCTTGGAGGCGGCATTTTTGTGGCCCTTCGATTTTTGCGCAAAAACGAATCAATCCCGGCCAAAAACGTGGCCGGAAGTGTGTCCAAAGTGGACACAAAAGGAGCGTGAGACATGAGCAAGCGCGAGGATGCGATCCGCGACAACATGCGGCTCGCTGGCACCTACAACCAGGCCTTTGAGCCGATCATCAAGACACTCGCCCGCATCCAGACGGAGCTTGCAAAGGCCGAGCGCGACTGGCGCGCGAACGGCGGCGAGTTTGTGACCGAGTACACCAACAAGAGCGGAGCGACCAACGCGGTAAAAGATCCGTACTACTCCGTGGTCGAGGGGCTGCGAGGGCAGATCGTCGACATCTCGGCGCAGCTTGGTCTGACGCCGACCGGCCAGCGGCGCGTGCTTGGAAACGCAAAGGCAGCACCGACCGGGCCGACCGCATTGGAGCGCGCACTCGCCGAGGCACGAGAGAGGGCCGGGAAATGACCGGCGCGGATGCAGACCTGCTGCGCACGCAGCTCGGCGATCACCGCAACGCCGCGGACGTCCTTGCCTACGTCACCGGCTGCTTGGACGGGACGATCCTTGCCTGCCCGGACATCCGGCAGGCGTGCGAGCGCTTCGCCACGGATCTTGCCGACCCGCGCTGGGATTTTCGGCCGGCCGAGGCGGAGTACGCGATCGAGCTGATCGAGACTATGCTGTGCCACCAGCAGGGGCAGCGGCTGGACGCCACTCCACTCCGCGGACAGCCGTTTTTGCTCCTGCCGTATCACAAGTTTTGCGTGTACAACCTCCTTGGCTTTTACCTTGCCGGCACAGACGAACGCCGGTTTAAGGAGGCGTTTATCTTTGTACCCCGGAAAAACATCAAGACGACGTTTGCGGCCGCGCTCGCCTGGGCGCTGGCGCTGATCGAGTCGCCGTCCGGGTCCAAGGTGTACATCGTGTCTGCTGCGCTCAAGCAGTCGCTGGAGTCTTTTGGATTTTTGGCCTACAACGTCCGGCGGCTCGGCCTGTCGCAGGACGACGACCCCAATGGGCTGCGCATCCTGGACAACAACGCAGAGCGCAGCATCTCCGGCAGCGTCGGCGACGGGTCTATCTACATCAACGCGCTGGCATCCAACCCGGATCAGCAGGATAGTTTTAACGCCAACATCATCATCGCCGACGAGCTGCACGCCTACAAGTCGCCCAAGCAGTACAACGTGCTCAAAGAGGCGACCAAGGCGTACACCAACAAGCTGGTCATCGGCATCTCCACGGCGGGCGACCGCGAAAACAGCTTTTGTGGGCACCGGCTTAAGTACTGCCGGCAGATCCTCAACGGCACGATCAAGTCCGCGGACGCGGATGCGCTTTTTGTGTACATCGCGGCTGCGCCGGTCGATGAGTCCGGCAACGTAGACTACACCAACGCCGACGTGCAGCGCATGGCCAACCCCGCCTATGGGGAGTCCATCCGCCCCAATGACATCATGACCGACGCGCTGCAGGCGCAAAACGACCCGCAGCAGCGCAAGGACTTTTTTGCAAAGTCGCTGAATGTCTATACGTCCGCGATGCGGGCCTACTTTAACATCGCGGAGTTCCGGGCGTCGGATGCCAAATATCACTGGACGATCGAGCAGCTGGCAAAGCTGCCGATCAAGTGGTACGGCGGCGCGGACCTGTCCAAGCTGCACGACCTGACGGCGGCCTGCCTGTACGGCGTGTATCAGGGCGTCAACATCATCATCCCGCACTGTTGGTTTCCGATCACGGCAGCGGCCGTCAAGGCTGAGGAGGACAACATCCCACTGTTTGGCTGGCAGGAGGACGGCTGGCTGAGCATGAGCAACGACAAGTCCGTCAATCACGCGGAGATCGTCGCTTGGTTTGTGCGGATGCGGCAGATGGGCTTTAAGATCGCCGAGGTCGGGCATGACCGAAAATTTTGCCGCGAATACTTCGCCGGCATGAAAAAGGCCGGCTTTAAGATCATCGACCAGCCGCAGTACTTTTACAAAAAGTCGGAGGGCTTCCGGCATATCGAGGCCGCGGCAAAAAACGGCCTGCTGTACTACCTCCACGCCGAGCCGTATGAGTACTGCGTGCAAAATGTCCGAGCTATCGAAAAAACGGACGACATGATCCAATATGAGAAGATCGAGCAGACGCTGCGCATCGACGTCTTTGATGCGTCCGTCTTTGCGGCAATTCGGATGCTCGAAAACTCTGAAAAAGCAGCCAAAGACCTTGGCTGGTTTGCATGACAGGAGCGTGAGATATGAGACTTTTCGCTGGCCGCAAGGCGGCCAAAAAGCGAGGCGCCGGCGGCCTGATCGGGTGGATCGTCGGCAGAGACGGGTCTGCGATGCAGGTGCCCGGCTACACTCGGCTGATCGACTGCCCGGAGGTCGCCGCGGCGGTCGATGCGATCGCCGGCAGCGTCTCCAGCATGACAATCCACCTAATGGAAAACACCAAGGCGGGCGACGTGCGCGTGCGCGATGCGCTGGCGAACAAGGTGGACATCAATCCCTACGGGCTGACCACGCGCAAAACGTGGATTGAGTGGATCGTGCGCACAATGCTGACGACCGGCGATGGCAACGCCTTTGTGCTGCCGGTGACGACCGGCGGATATCTGGACGACCTGATGCCGATGCCGAATGCAACCGCGCAGCCGGTCGGCGACAGCTACGTCGTGCAGTGGCGCGGGCGCAGTTTTGCACCGGACGAGGTGCTGCACTTTGTGCTCCACCCGGATCTGGCCTATCCGTGGCGCGGCACCGGCTACCGGGTGCAGCTGCGCGACGTGACCGCAGGCCTCAAGCAGGCAGCAGCGACCAAAAAAGGCTTTATGTCCGAAAAGTGGAAGCCCTCCATTATCGTCCGCGTGGACGGCGTCGCCGAGGAGTTTGCCGGCAAAGAGGGCCGCCGCAAATTTTTGGACGATTATCTGAGCACCGACGAGGCCGGAGAGCCGTGGGTGGTGCAGGCGGACCTGATGGACGTGCAGCAGATCAAGCCTTTGTCGCTGCAGGACCTGGCAATCAACGATGCCGTGACGCTGGACAAGCGCACGGTCGCCAGCGTGATGCACGTCCCGGCTTTTTTGCTCGGCGTTGGCGACTATGACCAGACTGCCTACAACAACTACATCCGGTCGACCGTGATGGAGATCGCAACGGCGATCCAGCAGGAGCTGACGAAAAAACTGCTGCTGTCACCGAGCCGGTACTTTAAGTTTAACCCTCGCAGCCTGTACGCTTACAGCCTGACGGAACTGTCCGGAGTCGTGCGCGATCTTTATCCACTCGGACTGATGGAAGGCAACGAGGCGCGAGATTGGCTTAGCATGACGCCCAAAAAGGGCCTTGACCAGCTGATCATGCTGGAAAACTACATCCCCGCCGAGATGATCGGCAATCAAAAAAAGCTGATCCAGGATCAGCAGAAGGAGGGCGCAGATGCCTGATATCAACAGCCGGCACGGCCGGCAGCTGCGGAGCATCCCGCAGCAGTTTTGCACACGGGAGGACGGAGACGAGCTGATCATCGAGGGATACTTTGCCGTCTTTGACAGCCCGTACACTTTGTGGGACGACGCGACGGAGATCGTCAAGCCGGGCGCTTTTGCCGGATGTCTGTCCGGCGACATCCGCGCCCTGATCGACCACGACACGCGGCTTGTGCTTGGCCGCACCAAAGCAGGCACGCTGGAGCTGCGCGAGGATGCGCGCGGCCTTTGGGGCAGCATCAAAATCAATCGAGCCGACACCGACGCCATGAGCCTCTATGCGCGCGTCCAGCGCGGTGACGTCGATCAGTGTTCGTTTGGATTTGATATCGAGGAGGAGACCTTTGTGGATCTCGGCGGCGGAAAGTGCCGCTGGGAGATCACCAAGGTAAATCCGCTGTATGAGGTCTCCGTCGTGACTTTCCCGGCCTACGAGGAGACCGCCGTCAAAGCCCGCCATGCGGATCTCGCCGAGATCCAGCGCCGGCAGGCCGAGGCGTGGAAAACCAAGATGAAAACTAGACTGACAGGAGGAGACAACAATGGCACTTAAAGTACTGCTGCTGCGCAATAGGCTGTCCGCCGTCAACGCGACGCTTGCACAGCTGCGTGAGCAGGCTGCGGCGCTGGAGACCCGCGAGAGCGAGCTGGCCGCAGACATCGAGGCGGCCCAGACTGATGACGAGCGCGCCGCATGCGAGACGGCGATCGGCGAGTTTGAGGCGGACCGCGACAAGGTGACGGCAGACATCGAGGCCGCCGAGGCGGATGCCGCGAGCCTGACCGAGCAGATCGAGGCCGCCGAAGCCAACGCCGCCGAGGCCCGCAGCGCAGCCCACACCAACCCCACACATCATACTGAGAGAGGAGCACACAACACTATGCCTACCAACACCGCGGGCGGCGATGCCCGCAGCCGTTTTTACGGCATGACCTACGCCCAGCGCGACGAATTTTTTGCCCGCGAGGACGTCACCGCATTTTTGACCCGCACCCGTGAGATGCTCGGCCAGCAGCGCGCCGTGTCCGGCGCAGCCCTCGGCATCCCTGAGGTGATGCTGGACATCGTCCGCGACAACATCAACCGCTACAGCAAGCTGATCGGCTACACCCGCCTGCGCCAGGTGCGCGGAAAAGCGCGCCAGAACATCGTCGGCACTGTGCCGGAGGCCGTGTGGACGGAGATGGTGGGCGCGCTCAACGAGATGACCATCACCATCAACCAGGTCGAGACCGACGGCTACAAGGTCGGCGGCTACGTCTTTGTCTCCAACTGCTACCTGGAGGACGACGACAACATCGGCCTTGCGACTGAGATCCTTGACCAGCTCGGCCAGGCGATCGGCTACGCGCTGGACAAGGCCATCCTGTTTGGCACCGGCACCAAGATGCCGGTCGGCATCGCCACTCGCCTGGCGGCTGCAACGTCTCCGGCGTGGTGGGGCACCAATCAGGGCACGTTTACCAACCTCAGCACCAGCAACGTCAAAAAGCTCAACATCGCCACCAAAAACGGCGCGGAGTTTTACGCCGATCTCATCGGCGCGCTGGGTGTCGCCGATACCAAGTATTCGGCCGGCAAGCCCGTCTGGGTGTGCAACCACAAGACGCACATTGACCTGCAGGCCAAGGCACTGGCCTTTAACAGCGCGGCGGCCCTGACCGCCGGTATTACCTCCGAGATGCCGGTCGTCGGCGGCCAGATCGTGGAGCTGGACTTTGTCCCGGACAGCCAGATCATCGGCGGCTACATGGACCTGTACCTGCTGGCAGAGCGCGAGGGCACGACCCTCGAGCAGTCCACGGAGGTCAAATTTATCGAGGACCAGACGGCATTTAAGGCGACCGCCCGCTACGACGGCAAGCCGGTGCGCGGCGAGGCGTTTGTGATCGTCCGCTACGATAACACCGCAGCGACCACCAGCCTGACCTTTGCGTCTGACGCGGCCAACACTGCGAAGAGCACGCCGTCCGGCTCCGGCGACAGCTAATGGCGGACGTCAGCCCGGCCGAGACGGTGCTTGCACTGCTCAAGGCTGATCTCGGCGTGACGCACACCAAGCGCGACGAGTACTTTGCGGCGTTGATCGCAGCCGCGGCCAAGATGCTGCGGACGGAGGGCATTATCCTCGACATGGGCGATCAGGGCGACCAGCTGCTGCTGGAGATGTACGCCGCGCACCTGCACGAGCGCAGGCAGCAGCCGACCATGGCGATGCCGCGCTACCTGCGGGCCAAAATCAACAATCGGCTCTGCCATCAGCAGATGCAGGGCTAAGGTACAACACGCCGGTGTGTCCAATTTGGACACACCGGCAAAGGAGGGAGACGTGTGTACGATGATGTAATCAATCTGGTCGCCATTGACGAGCGCGGCAACGACGTCGGCAAGCACGAGGTGTTTTGCCGGCGCGAAAGCATCACGCGCGCCGAGCACTACCAGGCGGCCGCCGTTGGCCTGCACCCGTCGGTGCAGTTTAGGCTGGCCGACTGGCGAGACTACGACGGCCAGCGATTTGTCGAGCACGAGGGCAAGCGCTACATCGTCGAGCGCACCTACGAGACGCGCGACGGCGGTCTCGAGATCGTGGTGAGGTGACGGCATGCGCGACGAGACTGTAACCATCTCCACCCTGGACAAGGCAATCACCGGCGCGCTGGAGGAGTACAACGCCGATGTGCAGAGCAAGATCCGCACACTGGTGGACAACGCCATGCGCAAGCTGGTCAAGCTGACCAAGGCGACGGCTCCACGCGACACCGGCGAGTATGCCAAGCACATCGCCTCAAAGACGACATCCGACACCCCAACAAACTACGCCAAAACGTGGTATGTACGCGGGGAGCGCGCCTACCTCACGCACCTGCTTAACTTTGGCCACGCCAAGGTCAACGGCGGGCGCGTCGAGGGGACGCACTTTTTGGATTTTGCAAAAAAACAGGTCGTCGAGGAGTACCTCGACGCCGTAAAGGAGGCGCTGAGCGGTGGCTGATATCATCCCCACGGTGCTCGACGGCATCCAGCACATCGAGACGTGCTGGGCGATGCCGCCGTCGCTGCCGTATGCCGTCTATCACGACCGGACGACCCGCCGCGGCGCCGACCTGTACAACGGCATCACCGAGCACAACATCACGATCGAGCTCTACGCGCAAAAGCCAGCCGAGGATCTCGAGGCCCTGATCGAGCAGCGGCTCGATGCGCTCGGCATCGAGTACGTGCGGGAGGAGCGCATGTGGATCGACACGGAGCACTTTTTTGAGACGGTGTACGATTTTGCGTACACCGAGAAAGGATTTGCATAATTATGGCACTTAAAAAACGCAAAGATATCACGCTTGGATCCGGCAAGCTTTACGTGCAGGAGTACACCGGCACGACCGTGCCGGAGACCGAGGCGATCTGCACGGACGACAACATCCTGGGCTACATCTCCGGCGGCGCGACGCTGTCATATAAGCCCACCTTTTACAATGCCAAGGACGATCTTGGACTTGTGTCCAAGACGGTGCTCACCGCCGAGGAGGTGACGCTCAAGTCCGGCGTGATGACGTGGGACGGCAACACTTTGGCCAAGCTCAGCGCGACGGCCCGCGTGACGGAGACCGACGCTGCGACCGGAAACCCCGCGAAGCGATCCGTTAAGATCGGCGGCGTCGACAACGCCGACGGCAAAAAGTACGTGCTGTGCTTTAAGCACGCCGACAAGGACGGCAAGCGCGAGCTTTACGTGCGCATTGTCGGCAAAAACCAGTCCGGCTTTGAGATCGCCTTTGCCAAGGACAAGGAGACCGTAATCGACGCCGAGTTTGCTGCCGACCCGATGGACGCGGAGGGCACGCTGATCTACTACGATGAGGTGTACACGGCATGATGAATCGCTTTACACTTGGCCAGCACAAGGCAATCTTTACACTGGAGCTGCAGGACGGCCGCGAGCTGCTGCTGACCGTGCCGCCGCTGAGCGTTTTTAAGCGGATGACGGCTATGCAGGACAGCGCGGGCGTGGACGAGATGATCGACATCGTCTGCGACATCCTTAACTGCAACCGCACGGGCGCGACGCTTACGCCCAAGGAGGTCGCCGGGCTTTTTGCCTTTGACGATCTCGTCGGCTTTTTTGCCGCATACTCCGACTTTGTCGCGGGGGCGACCAAGGCAAAAAACTGACTATCCCGTACTATCCCGATGACGGAGATGGTACGGGGTGCCACTACACGATCGAGACGATCGGTGAGCATCTGGTGGCACAGTATGCCAACATGACTCTGCCGGACGTCTGCGATCTACTGCTGGACGACTATCTGCTGTTGCTGCGCGACGCCTTTATCGCGCGCAAGCTGCAGTCAGCAGACGGCCGCGAGTATCTGGATAACGCCTGGCGGCTGGAGCAGACTGAGCCGGATGTGGACGGTCTGCGCAGCACCTTCGGGCGGCAGGAGGAGGTGGACGCTTGAGCGGCAAAGGTACGACACTTAAGGGCATCACCGTCGAGATCGGCGGCGACACCACAAAGCTTGGCGACGCGATCCTTAAGGCGCGCAAGTCGGCGAGCAATCTGAGCGGCGAGCTACGCGGCGTTGAGTCGCTGCTCAAGCTTGATCCCACCAACACCGTCCTGCTTGCGCAAAAGCAGGACATCCTCGCCGAGTCGATCGCCGGAGCGAAGGACAAGCTTGAGATGCTGATCGCGGCGCAGGAGTCGATGTCCAAGCAGCTCGCCGATGGCAAGATCAGCGCGGCGCAGTACCGAGACTACCAGCGGGAGATCGAGGCGACGCGCCAGCAGCTCACGCGGCTGGAGGCGGACGCAAAAGATGCAGGGGCAGCAGCTGGCGAGTCCGGAGATAAGGCAAAGGAATCCGTAAGCGGATGGGCCAAGCTGGATAGCGCACTGTCCAAGCTGCAAGCCGCGGCGCGAGAGTCAAGCCGCATGGCGACGTACACGTCCGGGGCTTGGGGCAAAGTAAAGGGCAAGCTGGCCGACATGGCATCCGCGGAAGCCGGCGGCGCACAACAGTCGCTGCAAAAGCTCGGTGATGCGGCGCACGCAGCCGGAGATAAGGCTGCGAAGATCTCCAGCGCGTGGAGCACACTCAAGGGCAAGGTGTCCGATGCAGTGTCTACCGCTATCAGCCCCGCACAAAAAGCACTGCAAAAACTTGGAATCGCGGCAAAGGACGCCGGAGACGATGCCCAAAAGTCATCCAAGGGATGGACGATCCTTAAGGGCGTGATGTCGGACCTGGCGGCCAGCGCTATCAAGTCAGCCGCCGGATCCGTGCTCAACGCTGCAAAAGACATGGTCTCCTCCGGCCTGGAGTATAACCAGGCGATGGAGGGGTACGTCACAAACTTTACGACGATGCTCGGCGGAAGCTCGGAGGCTGCCAACGGCATGGTCGGAAGCCTGCAAAAGCTGGCATCGGCCACGCCGCTGGCCATGTCGGACCTCGCCGACGGCGCGCAGACGCTGCTTGCCTTTGGCGTGTCGTCGGACGACGTGTCCGGCACGCTGCAGCGCCTTGGCGACATCTCGCTCGGTAATGCCGACAAGATGCAGTCGCTCGCCCGCGCCTACGGCAAAGCCACGGCGCAGGGCAAACTGACCGGCGAGACCGTCCAGATGATGATCGACGCCGGCTGGAACCCACTGATCGACATCTGCGATCAGACCGGCGAGAGCATGGAGGATGTGCAAAAGCGCATGGCCGCCGGAAGCATCTCCGCCGAGGAGCTGACACAGGCGGTAAATCACGCGACGGACGCGGGCGGCAAATTTGCCGGCGGCATGGAGGCGGCCAGTAAGACGGTCGCCGGTCTGACGTCGACACTGCAGGACAACGTCAACGCGATGCTGGGCGAGCTGATGCAGCCGGTATCCGACGCGATGCTGTCGACGCTGCTGCCGACGGCGATCGACGCCATCGATCAGCTGACGACTGCGTTTGAGACAGAGGGCATTGATGGCTTTTCGCGGGTCGCTGGCGATCTGATCGCCACGCTCTCCGCGCAGCTTGCATCGTATGCGCCGGAGGCCGTCCCGGCGGCACTGGCGTTTGTCGGGTCGCTTGTGACCGGTCTACTGTCCGCGCTGCCTGACCTGACCGGCACGTCCGTGGAGCTGGTCGGGGCGCTGCTGCTCGGCATCGCGGATCAGCTGCCGGGCATCATCACGGCGGCCGCGGTGGCTTTGCAGGGCGTGGCGGACAAGCTGACATCGCCGGAGTCCATCACGCTGCTGGTGCAGGCTGCTGTGCTGATCCTGCTGGCGCTGGCCCAGGGCCTCGTCGGAGCGCTGCCGGAGCTAATCGACACCATCCCGATCATCATCACCAACCTCGTCGATGCGATTTTGGCATCATTGCCCGAGATCGTTGAGGCCGGCCTGCAGATCCTGCTGGCGCTGGTTACTGGCATCATCACGAGCACCGGCCACCTTATCGCCGTTGTGCCCAAGCTGCTGGCATCCCTGATCCATAGCTTTGGCTCCGCCGGCGCGGCGATTGCCGGCATCGGCAAGTCCATCGTCGACGGCATCCGCAAGGGCATCACGGAGCAGTGGGAGCGACTTAAGTCGGACGTGTCCCATCTTTTTACGGGCTTGGTCGACTGGATCAAAAAGCTGCTCGGCATCCACAGCCCATCGCGCGTCTTTGCGGATATCGGACAAAATATGGCGGCCGGCATCGGCGACGGCTGGACGTCTACGATCGGCGATATCAATCGCCAGATCGGCGAGTCGCTGCAGCCGCAGTACGTCGTCGGCGTGGATATGCAGGGACTGTATGCGCAGGCGGCTACGCTGCAAGCGGCCGCATCTACTGGCGCCGGCAGCGATGTCGCCGCCGTGCTCGAGCGTATGGACCGCCTCGAGCGCGCAATCGCAGGCATGCAGATCTACATGGACGGAGACGCGCTTGTCGGCTCTGTCGCCACGCGCATGGACTATGCGCTCGGCGGCATCTACGCGAGCAAGGACAGGAGGACGATATAATGGCACTTACGTGCAAAATCGGCGGTGTACAGTACACCGCGCTGGATCTGATGAGTGTGCAGATTGGCCTGCCGGACATCAAGACGCAGAGCGAGAGCGTCCCAGGCGCGGACGGCGAGATCGATCTCACCGACGCGCTGACGGGCGGCCCGATCTTTGGCAACCGACAGATCAAGCTCCGCTTTGGCTTTGCACCGGCCGGGGATTTTGAGTTTTACAGCTTCGCCGCTGCCGTACATGGGCGGCGGCTGAAGCTGGAGCTGAGCAACAAAACCGGCTATTACATCGGCCGGTGCACCGTCGGCGTGCCGGACACATCACTGGACAAAACGATCTTTGACGTCACGGTAGACGCTGATCCGTATCTGCTGGAGTCGACGGAGACCACCATCACCATCCCCGTGCTGGCAGCGTCGAGTAACCTGATGGTCGGCAAGACGCTGACCGTCGGTGGATCGTCATCGTCATACGCGCATGTGTCCGGCAGCGGCGCGGACACGGAGCTGACCGTGTGGGCCGGTGACGACCCCACGGTAGAAAACTGGGTGCGTGTGCAGCTGCCGTGGCCTACGGCCGGGTCCTGCACCGTGACGGCAGAGTCGACGCAGGGCTGGTACGAGATCACGGACGCTGACGGCAACGTCTACAACGGCGGCTCGCGCTGGTGCGGAGATGTGCCTGCAAATGGCCTGTATGTCACAATGCACGCGCGCGGCGGGCCGGTAGACCCAAACGGCTATTTGCGCCACATCCAGATATACAAGGCTACGCCGACGTCGCTGGCCTTTTTGGCCAGCGAGCGCCTGCTGTACCCGGAAATCGGCGGCGTCACGGCCGACACGACGATCATGCGCTGCTCGCGGCCGTCCGCACCGGTCGAGCTGCGCGCGGGCGAGACCGTCAGCCCGTATCTGTCCATCCGGCGCGAGCAGGACTATGCTTTTGCGGTTGCTGCCACTGCCGGGCAAATCACCCTGACGGGCCGTAGGGGGTGGATGTGATGTATGCAGGCTATGTCGACGGCCGACTGCTTTTTGCGGCCGGCATGCCGGGCTACGAGATCGTGGACGGCACGATCAGCGAGGCCGTCGGCTCCGCCAGCGCGGCGACGATCAAGCTGCCGCCGAGCAACGTCATGCGCGACGTGCCCATCAAGCGTGCGTCCGTGATCTCCATCCGCAAAGACGGCGCGGAGGTCTTTCGCGGGTCCGTTATCGACACGACTACGGACCTGCGCGGCATGCGCACTTATAGCATCGACAGTGCCATGATGTGGCTTGCGGATATCTGCAAGCCGCCGCATACAATCAATGCAATGGCGGTGTCGACATACCTCGGCGCGCTGGTGACGCAGTACAACGCCGGCTGTCTGGCCGGCAAGCAGATCAAGCTCGGCAAGGTCGGCGCGTCTCTGCCATCGATCACGCTGGCTGCGAGCGAGTACAAGTCCATGCTTGACCTGGCCAAAGAGGCAGCATCGGCATCAGGCGGAGAGCTGCGCATCCGCTATGCGGACGGCTCCGTCTATCTCGACTGCCTGGCGTCGTATGACCACCGCTGCGCGCAGACGGTCGAGCTGCGCAAAAATCTCCTGGGCCTGACAGACGAGATCGACGGCGCGGACCTTATCACGCGCGTCTATCCCGTCGGCAAGGACGGGCTGACCATCGAGGACGTCAACGGCGGGCAGGTGTATCTTGTCAACGCCGCGGCAGAGGGCATCTATGGGCGCATCGACGGCACGCTGCGAGCCGATACAGACGATGCGTCCGCGCTCAAAGCGACGGCTGCGTCGTATCTGGCACAGCACAGCGGCCTGTCGCGCGGCATCCAGGTCACGGCGGCGGACCTGTCGGCACAGGACATCATGATCGAGTCCTTTGCGATCGGCGACAGCGTCCGCGTGGTGTCTCCTCC
>ERZ773108.2300-NODE-2300-length-16595-cov-7.702842_pt1 | contig 16595 bp, 8 predicted proteins | sample MGYA00580570_ERZ773108 | MGnify/ENA primary metagenome ERZ773108 (study PRJEB29015, sample SAMEA2737840) | human gut metagenome | biome: human gut; feature: human-associated habitat; material: faeces | place: China | collected 2012 ...
CACCGGCGCGGACGTGCCCTCCATTGCCCTGTCTGCCACCAGCAGTTATTTCCGCCGCACCCTGCCCTTTGCGGACAAGACCGGAGTGGTGGGGCAGCTGCTGTTCTCCTATGGCTTCCTGGCCTATCTTGCCATTGCCATTGCGCTGATTGCCTCCTATGTGCTGGGGCATACCCGGGTGGGTCTGCACCTGCGGGCGGTGGGCGAAAATCCTGCCACGGCGGATGCCGCCGGTATCAACATCGGGCGGTATAAATATGTTGCCACCATTGTTGGCAGCATGATTGCAGGGCTTGGCGGCCTGTACTATGTGATGGACTATGCCAACGGCGTTTGGTCCAACAACGGCTTCGGTGACCGGGGCTGGCTGGCAATCGCGCTGGTTATCTTCACCATCTGGCGGCCCAATGTGGGCATCATCAGCTCCATCCTCTTTGGCGGACTGTACATCCTGTATCTGTTCCTGCCCAGCTCCAATATGGCAATGAAGGAGCTGTATAAAATGCTTCCTTATCTTGTCACCATTGTGGTGCTGGTGATGACCAGTATGCGCAACAAGCGGGAGACCCAGCCCCCCGAAAGCTTGGGTCAGTCCTATTTCCGAGAAGAACGTTAGCCCCTATCCCCTGGAGAAATCCAGGGGATTTTTTCACGGCAGCACAGTTGCTATGAAAAAAATCTTCATGTCGAAAAAGAGTTGAAAAAATATTTCACAAAAATTTGCACAAAAGATTGGCTATAATGCCATGCGGAAAATGGTATTTTGCTGTAGACAGATGGATAAAAGGGTGGTAGAATGTTTACAGCACCGAAGGAGAGGACATGAGGTTCCTCCTTCAAACACAGGAAAATTATTATAAAAGGAGCGTAAATCAATGAAAAGATTCCTCGCACTCGTACTGGCTGTTGTTATGGTCATGAGCCTGGCCTGCGTCGCCTCCGCTGCTGACGTGAAGACCTACAAGGTCGGCTGCTCTATCTACACCTTCGACGACAACTTCATGACCCTGTACCGCAACGAAATTATCGACTACTTCAAGACCCTGGAAACCGACACCGTTAAGTATGACATCACCATGGCCGACGGCAAGAACGACATGGCTGAGCAGACCAACCAGGTTCAGAACTTCATCACCCAGGGCATGGATGTTATCATCCTGAACCTGGTGCAGACCTCCTCCGCCGATGCCATCATCGACATGGTCGTGGAAGCCGGCATTCCTCTGGTTCTGATCAACCGTGAGCCTCTGGCTTACGACAAGGACGGCAAGACCCTGGACGAAGCCTACGAAGGCATCCTGGACAACCCCACCGTCTGCTACGTTGGCGCTGACGCTCGTCAGTCCGGTACTTATCAGGGCGAGCTGATCCTCGAGACCGAGACTCAGGGCGATATCAACGGCGACGGCAAGATCACCTACATTATGTGCAAGGGCGACCCCGAGAACATCGACGCTCAGTACCGCACCGAGTACTCCATCAAGGCTCTGACCGATGAAGGCAAGGAAGTCGAGTGCCTGTACGAGTACCTGGACAACTGGGATCAGACCACTGCTCAGCAGGACGTTGCAAACGCTCTGTCTCAGTACGGCGATAAGATCGAAGTCGTGTTCTGCAACAACGACGCAATGGCACTGGGCGCTCTGCAGTCCATCCAGCAGGCCGGCCGCACCGTCGGCAAGGACATCTATCTGGTCGGCGTCGATGCACTGGCCGAGGCTGTTCAGGACGTTCTGGACGGCAACATGACCGGTACCGTGCTGAACGATGACGTGGGCCAGGCCACCGCAGCTGCCGAGGCTACCAAGCTGTACGTCGAAGGCTCCGCTGTCGAGCAGTACTACTGGGTCGACTATGTCAAGGTCACCAAGGACAACGCATCTCAGTATGTGAAGTAAGACCAAAGTTCCCCGATTGCAAATGCAAGGTACGCAGTGGACCTTGACGGCTTGATAAAAGCTATAAAGCGCGTGCGTTCGAGAAATCCTTCTCCGCGCACGCGCCTTGTTTTGAAAAAAGGTTTTTCTGCGGCCTGAAAAAAGAAAAGGAGGCTTCTGCGGAATGTCAGAATACCGTCTGGTAATGAAAGGCGTGGTCAAGACCTTCCCCGGCGTCAAAGCGCTGGATCACGCCCAGTTGGAGCTTCGCCCCGGTAAGGTCATGGCGCTGATGGGTGAAAACGGCGCCGGTAAGTCCACACTGATGAAATGCATGTTCGGCATTTACAAGATGGACGAGGGCGAGATCGAATACGAGGGGCAGAAGGTAAACATCCCCACCCCGCTGGATGCACTGGACCGCGGCATCGCCATGGTGCATCAGGAGCTGCAGCCCATTCCGGCTCGTACCGTGGCTGAGAATATCTGGCTGGGGCGCTACCCCACCAAGAAATACGGCATCGTCACCGTTGTGGATCATGCCAAAATGTACAAGGATACCGATGAACTGCTGAAGAAACTGAAGCTGGACATCGATCCCCATGCAAAGCTGGGTTCCCTGAGCATCGCCCAGATGCAGATGGTGGAAATTGCTAAAGCTGTTTCCGCCAACTGCAAGGTGCTGATCCTGGACGAGCCCACCTCCTCTCTGACCGCAAACGAGGTCGAGAGCCTGTTCCGCATCATGCGGGAGCTGAAGGAGCAGGGCGTTGCGCTGGTCTACATCAGCCACAAGATGGACGAGATCAAGGTCATCGCAGACGAAGTTACCATCATGCGCGATGGCCAGTACATCGGCAAGTGGGACGTTGCCAACATGACCAAGGAAGAGATCATTGCAAAGATGGTCGGCCGTGAACTGTCTAACCTCTTCCCCCCGCTGGAGAACGTGCCCTCGGACGAGGTCATGATGAAGGTGGAGGACTTTACCTCCATCCATCCCCGTTCCTTCCGTCACTGCAGCTTTGAGCTGAAAAAGGGTGAGATCCTGGGCGTTGCCGGTCTGGTGGGCGCTCAGCGTACCGAGCTGATGGAAGGCATCTTCGGCCTGCGTGCCCATACCTCCGGTAAGGTGTGGATCAAGGGCGAAGAGGTGAACATCAAGCAGCCCCGCGATGCCATCCAGAAGAGCGTGGCTCTGCTGACCGAGGACCGCCGTGCCACCGGCATCATGGGTGTGCTGAGTGTTGCGGATAACATCTCCATTGCATCGCTGGATGCCCTGCGCAAGGGCCCCATCATGCTGGACAACAAGAAGATCCTGGATCTGGTGGCTACCAACAAGGAAAAGATGGCCATCAAGGTGCCCAGCCCCAAGACCCAGATCAAGAGCCTTTCCGGCGGCAACCAGCAGAAGGTGCTGATCGCCCGCTGGCTTGCCAACAACCCCGATGTGCTCATTCTGGACGAGCCTACCCGCGGCATCGACGTTGGTGCAAAGTATGAGATCTACTGCATCATTGCCGATCTGGCAAAGCAGGGCAAGAGCATTATCATGATTTCCTCCGAAATGAGCGAGATCATCGGTATGTCCAACCGTGTCATGGTCATGTGCGATGGCCGTATCACCGGCTTTATCGACGGTAAGGATGCCACGCAGGAGAACATCATGGCGCTGGCTACCCAGTTCGAGACCGCACCTGACGCAGCTGCGGCAAATCAGTAATTAAGGAGGCTGTCTATCGTGGAAGCTACCAAAAAATTGAATGGCAAGGCTGTGGGCAAGTGGCTCAGCAACAACGCCATTATCATAATGATGCTGGCCGTCACTCTGATCGTTGGCATCATTCACCCCAACTTCTTCTCCGGCACCAACATGATCAACCTGTTCAAGAACGTGTCCATCCGCTACATCATTGCGCTGGGCATTTCCGGCTGCTTGATCACCACCGGTAACGACCTGTCTGCTGGCCGTCTGGCCGGTTTTGCCGCCTGCCTGGCCTGCATCTTTGCGCAGACCGAAGGCGCTTCCGGCAAGTTCTACCCCAACATGCCCACCATCTCCACCCCGCTGGTATTCGTTCTGGTCATTGCTATCTGCGCCGTCATCGGCCTGTGCAATGGTCTGGTGGTCAGCTACCTGAAGGTGCAGCCCTTCATTGCTACCTTGGGTATGCAGCAGGTGGTCTACGGTATCTGCCTGGTGTACACCGGCGGTACCCCCATCGGCTCTTTGAACAAAAACTTCACCTCTCTGGCCTCCAACACCATCATCGGTGTGCCCGTGCTGATCTGGATCGCTTTGGTGGTGGCTGCATGCTTCTGGTTCCTGTACAACAAGACCCGCCACGGCAAGTACATGTACGCCATCGGCGGCAACGAAGCTGCTGCTGAGGTGGCCGGTGTCAACGTGCACGCTACCAAGATCCGCATCTACATTCTGGCCTCCTGCATGTTCGGTCTGGCAGGCTGCCTGCTGGCTGCAAAGTCCGGCGGCGCATCCGTCAACACTGCAATGGGCTATGAGCTGGACGCCATCGCAGCCTGCACCATCGGCGGTGTTTCCACCACCGGCGGCGTTGGTACTGTTCCCGGCGTTCTGGTCGGCGTTCTGGTCTTTGAGTTGATGAAGGTCGCTCTGCAGTTCATGAACGTCAACTCCTCCTACACCTACATTGTTCAGGGCCTTGTCATTATCGTGGCTGTCGCCATTGATATCCGCAAGTATCTGGCTAAGAAGTAATCTCCTCATCATCCCCCTTTGCACCCGCAGTCTTTGTACTGCGGGTGCTTTTTTTGTCCACATTTTTGTGGTATCATAAGGAAAACATCTTATGCTTACAGGAGGGACTTTCCATGGCACAGCCCACCCCGGATACCCAGACCGAGCTTGAACGCCGCGAGGCCGCACTGGCCGCCCGTGAGGCAGAACTTGCCCGCCAACAGGCTGAATTGCAGGCGCAGAAGGCCGATTTTGAGCAGGGCAAAAAGCGCCTGCTGGACAACGGCAACAAGGACTTTGTAAACCCCAAGGAAAAACTTTACGATAAATTCCCGCTCACAGTGCACCAGATGGACATCATCATCGGCGTGCTGTTCGCTCTGATTGCTCTTTTCCTTGTGCTGGGCGTGACCCACACCAGCTTTTTCGGCCTGTTCGGCGGCTGAGCCGCAGGCGCATCCTCTGTGAAAAACATCCCGTAAAGGAGAATAAAAATGGCACACTATCCCGGTTATACCGTTCTGCGCACCGAGGACTGTCCCGAGCAGCACGGTACTTTGACCCTGCTCACCCATGACGTCAGCGGCGCAGCCGTGCTGCTGGTGGAGAACGAGGACGTCAACAAGGCCTTCGGCATCGGCTTCGGCACCTTCCCCTCCGATGACACCGGCGTGTTCCACATTCTGGAGCACTCCGTACTGGCGGGCAGCGAAAAATACCCGGTCAGTTCCCCCTTCGTGCAGCTGCTCAAAAGCAGCATGGCTTCCTTCCTCAATGCAATGACCTTCCCGGACAAGACGGTCTACCCCTTTGCCACCCCCAACGAGACCGATTTCTGCAATCTGATGGACGTTTACCTGAACGCGGTGTTCTGCCCGCTGGCTATGGTGGACTCTGCCGTGTTCGAGCAGGAGGGCTGGCACCGGGACGCGGACGGCACGGTCAGCGGTGTGGTCTACAATGAGATGCAGGGTGCACTGGCCTCCCCGGATGCTCAGCTGCAAAACGCCCTGCAACGGGCGATGTTCCCGGATACCGCTTACGGCTTTGTGTCTGGCGGCGATCCGGCGTCCATCCCCGCCCTGACCTATGAGAAATACCAACGGGTGTACCGCCGCCATTACAGCGCCGACAACTGCTGCATCACCCTGTACGGCAAGATGGACATGGCCGATAAGCTGGCACGGCTGGATAAGGACTACCTGTCCAAGATGCCCAAGGCCGCTGCCCGTCCCCGCCTGACCATGCAGGACGAGCAGCCCGGCGCATTCGTGGAGCTGCCCTACTACACCGACCAACCCAAGCCGGACGAGGTGCAGTGCGCACTGGCATGGTACACCGGCGCATTTGCCGACCGTGAGCGGCAGCTGGGTGTGGAGATTTTGCTGGGTGCGCTGCTGAGCACTAACAGCTCTCCCCTCAAGGCCGCGCTGCTGGCCGAGCAGCTGGGCGCAGATATCGACATCGGCTTTGACGACAGCACCCTGCAGCCCACCTTGGAGCTGCTGCTGCGCGGCGCTACGGTGGATTCTGCCCGCAAATTTGCCCCCGCTGTACGCAAGGCTGTGGACGAGCTGCTAAAGACCGGCATTCCTCACGACCTGCTGCTGGCCGCTTTGAACGAGGCCGAGTTTGCCTCGCTGGAGCGCCCGGGCAGCCTGCCGGACGGCGTGCTGGACGCCATCAACGCCGCCACCGGCTGGCTGCACACCGGCGATGCCACCCTGCTGCTGCACACCGATAAGCTCTTCGCCGCCCTGCGCAGCAAGCTGGAAGAGGGCTGGTTCGACACCCTGCTGCGGGAGCTGTTTGCCCCCGCCCCGGTGCAGGTGCTGCAAATTCCCACCGCGCCCAAAGCCGAGGAAGCCGCCGCTCCGGTGCGCACCGATGGCAAGCTGGTGCTGGAGCACCCTCTCACCGCCGCCGACCTTGGCGCGGGCGATGCCACCCCGCAGGGCAGCGCCGAGCAGCTGGCCGGTGCCACCCTGCTGCGCCACCCCTCTGCCGGCAGCCTGTATCTGAATTTCTACTATGATCTTGGCACTGTCACCCCGGAGGAGCTGCAATACCTGAACCTGCTCACCGATGTGCTGGACGAGCTGGACACCCCCGCCCATACCGCCCAGCAGCTGAACACCCTGCGCAGCACATGGCTGGGCGACAGCCGCGCCCAGCTGGATCTCTGGACCGGGCGGCAGGAGGGCGCTCCCTGCCACGCAAAACTCTCCCTCTGCCTGAGCCTGCTGGAGCGCAGCTTGAAAAAGGCGGTGGAGATCGGCGGCGAGTGGCTGTACGATACCGTCCTTACCGGCGCTGCCGCCGAAGCCGCCTATGCCCGGGTGGTCAGCCAGCTGAAATTGCGCATGGAACAGCTGTTCATCCAGCAGGGCAACGAGTTTGCCTCCACCCGCGCCCGCGCCCATTATTATGTAGAAGGCGCTGCGGACGAAGCCTGCACCGGCGTGAGTTACTACCACTTCCTGTGCAATCTGCTGGAAAAGGCCGACTGGTCCGCACTGGGCGCCAAACTGGATGCTGTGCGCAGCCGGGTGCTGCAAACTGCCGCCCTGACCGTCAGCCTGCATGGCTCTGAGGACGCACTGGAAAAGCTGCGCACCCTGCTGCCGGAAAGCCGCTTTGCCGCCGCCCGGCGCATCCCGGCGCAGCCCTACACCCAGCCTCTGACGCCCCCGGTGAACGAAGCCTTTATCATTGACGGCGGCGTGAACTACGATGTGCTGGCTTGGCCCATGCCCCAGGACAGCCGCCGCCGGGTGCTGGCGCGGGTGATGAGCTACGAATACCTGTGGCACACCATCCGGGAGGTGGGCGGTGCCTACGGCACCGGAATGCTCTGTTCCGACGGCATCGAGTTTTTGTACACCTACCGGGACCCCCACCTGCGGGAAAGCTACGAGACCTTTGCAAACGCCCCCGCCGCCCTTGCCGCCCGGGACTACACCGCCCGGGATCTGGACGAATTCATCGTGGGCACTGCTGCCAAGCTGGACACGCCCCGCAAGGCGCGTGCCGCCGCCCGGGAGCTGGATCACCGGTACTTCTGCGGCATCACGGACGAGATGCTCACCGCCGACCGCAAGGCGCTGTGCAGCGTGGACACCGCCCTGCTGAAAGAGCAGGCCGCTGCCCTGTCTGACGTGCTGTCCGGCGGTGTGCGGGTGGCCTTTGGCAGCAAGGACGCCGTGGAAGCCGCAAAGGATCTGTTCGACCGGGTAGAGACGCTGTAAGCGCCGGTAATTTGTAAAAAATATTTTATTTGTAGTTCCGAAACACCCGCAGGGTGTTTCGGAACTACTTTTTTCCCTCACACATTTTTTCTGCACATATCGCCTGCATTCCGTCCAAATTACTAAAATATGCCAGATTTTTTGTGAGATAAGTCATACTTATTTAAGAAAATTTGAACAAATTGCGAAATTTGTGTGTTTCTGGTGTGGACAAAAACGTTTTCAGCTGATAGAATGGGAGCTGTTCTTTCTCCGCCGTCCGCAACCGGCGGAGTGTTTTATTGGAAGCAGGAGGTTTCTCATGTTAGAAAAGTTCTTTCACCTGAAAGAAAACCACACCGATGTAAAGACCGAGATCATGGCTGGTATCACTACCTTCATGACCATGGCTTACATCCTTGCCGTCAACCCCAACATCCTGTCCGCAGCAGGCATGGATTCCAAGGCTGTGCTGATTGCCACCGCGCTGGCATCCTTCATTGCCACCGCACTGATGGCTGTGCTGGCCAACTACCCCTTTGCACTGGCTCCCGGCATGGGCCTGAACGCCTACTTTGCCTACACGGTCGTGCTGACCATGGGTTACAGCTGGCAGCTGGCTCTGATGGCCGTCTTTGTTGAGGGCGTCATCTTCATTGCACTGTCCCTGACCAATGTGCGCGAGGGCATCTTCAACGCCATTCCCATGACCCTGAAGAGCGCCGTCAGCGTGGGCATTGGCCTGTTCGTGGCCTTTGTCGGCCTGCAGAACGCCAAGCTGATCGTCAACAGTGATTCCACGCTGGTCACCTACCAGCACTTCAAGGGCGCAACCTTCCACAGCGTGGGCGTGGGCGCTATCCTTGCTCTGCTGGGCGTGGTCATCACCGCCATTCTGCTGGTCAAAAAGGTCAAGGGCGGCATCCTGTACGGCATCCTGATCACTTGGCTGCTGGGCATCGTGTGCGAGCTGACCGGTATCTACGTCCCCGATGTGGATGCCGGTATGTACTCCGTCATCCCCACCGCCTTTGTCAGCTTTGACTTCTCCGCATTGGGCGAGACCTTTGGTCAGGTGTTCAAGACCGACTTCTCCGGTGTCGGCCTGCTGAACTTCTTCGCCGTGATGTTCTCCTTCCTCTTTGTGGACCTGTTCGACACGCTGGGCACCCTGATTGGCGTGGCCTCCAAGGCTGATATGCTGGACGAGGACGGCCGTCTGCCCAACATCAAGGGCGCACTGATGGCAGACTCCATCGGTACCTGCGTGGGCGCTGTGCTGGGTACTTCCACCACCACCACCTTCGTGGAGAGCGCCTCCGGCGTTACCGAGGGCGGCCGCACCGGTCTGACCGCTATGACCACCGGCGTGCTGTTCCTGCTGGCTACCATCTTCAGCCCGCTGTTCCTCACCATCCCCAGCTTTGCTACCGCTCCGGCTCTGATCATCGTGGGCTTCTACATGATGGGTTCTGCCATCAAGATCGACTTCAATGATCCCAGCGAGGGCATCCCCGCCTTCCTGACCATTCTGGCTATGCCCACCGCTTACAGCATCTCCGAGGGTATCGCCATCGGCATCATCTCCTGGACCATCATCAATGTGATCACCGGCAAGGCCAAGGAGAAGAAGATCAGCCCGCTGATGTATGTGCTCACCGTGCTGTTCATCCTCAAGTATGTGTTCCTCTGATTCCCTGAGCGTATAAAAGACTAAGCACCCCCTGCGGTCTGCCCGTACAGACCGCAGGGGGTGCTTTTTATGGTTTTGCTTTTGTAATTACTCCGGAGCCTTCATGCTTTCCACCATGCTGATGCGCCGGACGTGCCGCCGCATGACAAAGCAGACCACCACGGTAAACACCATGGTCAGCGCCACCGCCAGCAGGTAGCTGCGGGGGGCGATGGTGCGGATGAACATGAGCTGATCCATCTCCACGGTCAACACAATGAACTTGTGCAGCGGCACCCCCAGTGCCAGACCCACGCCGGAGCCGATAAGCGCCAGCAGCTCGATCTCGCGGAAGATGTAGCGGTACACCTCCTGATCGTAGAAGCCCAGCACCTTGATGGTCGCCAGCTCCTTTTTGCGCTCTCCAAGGTTGACGCTGATGAGGTTATACAACACCACAGCCGCCAGTGCCGCCGCACAGATGATGATCAGCACCACCACATAGCCCAGACTGACGATGAGGTTATCGAACAGTTCGGTGGTGTCCTCGGTAAAGCTGATGCTGCTGACATAGTTGCAGTCCAGCAGGTCGGTGCGCAGGGCGTTGTACCCGGCAGCATCGGTGCAGGTGGTCTGCCCGTAGACCGTGTTCCACGGGATATCCTCCGTGCCCAGCAGGCTTTCCAGCTGTGCGCGGGGGAGGTACAGCCGGGTGAACATATAGTTTTCCGTGATGCCGGTCAGGGTCAGCTCCACCCGGGTGCCCTCGGCGTTTTCCACCCAGAAGGTATCGCCGGTGTGCAGACCCAGATTCTCGGCGGTCTTTTCGGTCAGGATGACACTGCCGCTGTCAAAGCTGATGGCCTTGTGTCCCTTGCGGGTGCGGAAGGTAACATACCGGGTCAGGTCGCTGTCCTTTGCCGCCGCCACGATGCTCACGCTGGCGCTCTCGCCTTCGGCATTGTAGATGGTGGTGGATTTGGTATACACCGCGCCCCAGTTCTGCACGGCGCTGTTGCTGTCCAGCTCCTCTGTCAGCCCCTGCTCCATGGTCAGGGCTTTGGGGTCGCTGAGGGTGATGGACATATCGTTGTGGGTCAGCTCCGTAGACTGCTTTGTGACGATGGGCAGCAGGGAATCCTGTATGCCGAAGCCGATAAGCAGCAGCGCGGTGCAGCCCGCCACGCCCAGCACGGTCATGAAGAACCGCTTTTTATACCGGAACAGGTTGCGGGCGGTGGTCTTTTGGGAGAAGGACATCCGGGACCACAGCGGGGTGATGCGCTCCATCAGGATGCGCTTGCCCGCCACGGGAGCCCGGGGCAGCAGCAAAGCTGCGGTCTTTTCGGCCAGACTGGAACGGCAGGCGTACCATGTGGCAAAGCCGATGACGGCGGCGCTGATGCCCACGCTGGCGGCTGCCATGCCCGGGTAGAAGTACAGGGTGAAGGTAGGCAGGCTGAACACCAGCTGATAGGCGTTCCAGATAATGATGGGGAATACCACAAAGCCCACCACCATGCCGACGATACTGCCCAGAATGGTGGCCAGCATCGCGTAGAACAGGTACTTGCCCGCGATGCTGAAATTGGAGTAGCCCAGCGCCTTTAAGGTGCCCATCTGCAGGCGGTTCTCGTCCACCATGCGGGTCATGGTGGTGGTAGCCACCAGCGCCGCCACAAGGAAGAAGAACACCGGGAACACCCGGGCAATGGCGTCCATGCGGTCGGCGTACTGGGCAAAGGTGACGCAGCTCATGGTGGAGGTGCGGTCCAGCACATACCACTCGCCCTTTTTGATCTGGCTCACCTGCTCCTCGGCATCGTTCAGCTGGGCAAGGCCGTCCGCCAGCTTCTGCTCTGCCTCGGCCTTCTGGCTCTCGTACTCGGTGCGGGATTCTTCCAGCTGGGTCTGCCCGGCGTTGTATTCTGCCCAACCCTCTTCCAGCTGCTTTTGTGCGGCATCGAACTGGGTGTAGGCGCTGGCGGTGCCGGTGGTCAGCTGCAACTGCCCCTGCAAAAGCTGCAATTTCATCTTGCGCAGCGCAGCCTTGGCCTCGGTCACCAGCTGGTCGTTGGAGAGGTTCGGCGAGGAGATAAGCCCCTGCTTGTACATCTGCCGCTTGCCCGCGTCCAGCTGCTGCTGATAGCCCTGCAGCTGGTTATAGATGTTGTCGTAAGCGGCCTGCGCCTTGGCCAGTGCATCCCGCAGTTCAATGTAATCCTCGTCCTCCGGCTCGGCTTCGTCCAGCGCCTTTTCGGCGTTGCGCAGAGCGGCTTCCGCGTAGGTCAGCAGGGGGTCTGCCACCTTTTTCAGGTTGACCAGCATCTCAATTTGCTGCAGCTGCTCCTCAAATTCCAGCACCTGCTCCTCGCTGCTCACCAGCTTGTCGGCACCGCTCTGCATAGTGTCCGGCAGGGCAGTCTTCTGGGCGGCAAGCTCCTTTTCCCCGGCTTCCAGCTGCGCCTTGGCGGCATCCAGCTGCTGCTGTGCGTCCGCAAGCTTTGCCTCCGCCTCGGCAAACTGACGCTCCGCTTCGGCCTTCTGGCTGTCGTACTCGGCGCGCGCTTCGGTCAGCTTGTCGTTGGCGGTGTCCATCAGCTCTTCCCGCCGGGCGGTGCACTGCACGCTCTGGATGGCCTTGAGCTTTTCCGCTACGGCATCCACTGCGGCCTGATATTCATCGGAATAATTATCATACAATCCGGCGTTTTCTGCCTTGATATAGCACACCGTATAATAATCTGCGGTCAAAGTGCCCTCCGGCACAAACAGGATGCAGTCCAGTTGGCCATCGCCCACGGTGCTGCTCTCGGAATCAGAGGAAAAATGCAGCGGGTCCTGCACCGTGCCCACCACCGTGAACACCTGCCCGCTGACCCCCTCGGTCTCTTCCGGCAGGGTCAGCTGGGTGCCCAGCTCCACGGGGCTGCCGTGGCCCATCACATGCACCACGCACTCCCCGGCAGCTTCCGGCATCCGGCCAGACAGCAGCACCGGACGGTTCATGTTCTCCGGCGTATCGGCCTGCGGATCGGCAGGCAGCTGATACAGCCGCGCCACCGTAGTCTGCTCGTCTCCTGTCCAGTGGCCTTCCACGTCCTGATACTTCACCGCCTGCACGGCATCCACGCCGTCCACAGCGGCAATGGCATCGATATCGCTCTGACTGAGGCCAAGGGTGTACAGCACCCGCAGGTCGAACACATTCTGCTGCACATAGTACTTCTGGGCAGCGGTGCGCATATCGGGGGCAATGCACATCAGGCCGGTGAGCATCATTACCCCCAGCGCCACGATGCCAAACAGGGACACCACCCGGCTGATGCTGCTTTTCATCTCGCGCAGGATATTTTTGCGGTAACTTTTCTGCACAGTACTCACCACTCGATCTGTTCCACCGGCACAGGGTGCTCGTTGACCTGATTGGACACGATGCGGCCGCTGCGCACCTGAATGATGCGGTCAGCCATACCGGTCAGTGCCGTGTTGTGGGTAATAACAATGACGGTGCGTCCGGTCTTGCGGCAGGTATCCTGCAAAAGGCCCAGCACCTGTTTGCCGGTGCGGTAGTCCAGCGCACCGGTGGGCTCGTCACAGAGCAGCAGTTTTGGGTTTTTGGCCAGTGCGCGGGCAATGGACACCCGCTGCTGCTCGCCGCCGGAAAGCTGCGCCGGGAAGTTGTTCAGCCGCTCGCCCAGCCCCACGCTGCGCAAGGTCTCGGCGGGGTCCAGTGGGTCGCGGCAGATCTCACTGGCAAGCTCCACGTTTTCCAGTGCGGTCAGGTTCTGCACCAAGTTGTAAAACTGGAACACAAAGCCCACATCATACCGGCGGTAGGTGGTCAGCTCTCGGGCGGAAAAGCGGCTCACGTTGCGGCCGTCCAGCCAGACGTTGCCCTCGTCGCAGTTGTCCATGCCGCCCAGAATGTTCAGCAGGGTGGTCTTGCCCGCACCGGAGGGCCCCACGATGATGCAAAACTCGCCCTTGTCCACATAGAAATTCAGGTGGTCTGCGGCAGCGATCTTCACACTGCCGGTCTGGTAATATTTACAGACATCTTCAAACTCCACAAAATGCTCCATGGCGTTTTTCCTTTCTGTCAGAATGCAAAATATTTCAATTTAAATATAGCATAAATCCACCGGAATTTGCAAAGCTCCCGGCGCGAATTTTCAAAAACTTAACACAAGCCGCCGCAAAACATAAAAAGGGACACCGGAGCGTCCGCAGACGTTCCGGTGTCCCGAGATATAAAGCCGCGCGGCGGGCATTGTCAGCTTATTTTGCAGCGTACCAGTTTGCGCTGGGCTGGTACTGACCAGCGGTCACGGCATTGCCCTGATAGTACAGGGTGCCGTCCGCACCGCGGCTGTAACGGGAGAAGAACTCGTTCCAGATGGCAACGCTCTCCTCCTGCAGGTAAACGTGGGGGGTATCCTTGACCACGGTGTACTGCACCAGCGGTGCGTTGCCGCCCATAAAGCTCTTGGTCACAAAAGCGCCGTTATAGGAGGTGCTTTCTGCAACAGCTGCCTCGTTGGTGGCGTTGTGGGCATTCCAGCCCTGCAGCGCCTTCACTGTGCCGTTATCCTCCACCAGCTCTGCCACGCCTGCCGAGTCGTACTCGCCAAGGAAAGCCCATGCCGGCAGCAGAACAGCGGGGTCAAGCTCCGGCAGCGGGGTAAACATATAGCCGACCGGAGCAATAGCAGCAAACCGGCTTGCATAGCGGCAGGCGGTAGCCCAAGTCATCAGGCTGCCGTTGGAGTGACCGGTGGCATACACGCGGGTGGTATCGATGCTGTAATCCTGCTCCATGCGGTCCAGCAGGCTGTTGATGAACTCCAGATCCACGCTGGTGTCGGTATCCTTACCTGCCATTGCGGCAAAGGGACCTGCCAGCCACATGGCGGTGGGAATGTTGCCCATCAGGTCTGCGGGGCGCACCAGACCCTGCGCGAACACCACGATAAAGCCGTTCTGCTCTGCCACATCGTACCAGCGGGACTCCTCTGCAATGGCATACATGGAGGCTGTATAACCGTGCATCACCAGCACCAGCGGCACCTTTTCGTTGCCAGTATAGGTGGACGGCACATAGACCATCCAGCGGCGCAGCTCGCCGTTGACCCACTCCTCGTGAATATCAAAGCCACGCCGGGTAAAGTCCTCTGCCTTTGCCACGCGACCCGGCAGCTGCAGCGCCATAAAGCGCTTGAACTGACCGGAGAACTTTTCCCAGATGGCTGCCGGGCACTGTGCCTTTTCGGTGACCCACACCTCAGCGGCAGAGCCTGCGCGGTTGCTTGCATACACGCCGTCGCCCTTTGCCACAGCCTGATTGGCGTTCAGGTAAAACTCCAGTGCTGCCTTATTGGTAGAATCGGCATTGGAGCGGACGAACCAAACGGGGGTATCCACCGTCTTTGCGGCGATCGCCTCCTCCTGCACGCCGCGGGTGGAGTCGCCGGGGAAGGGCAGCACATACTGACCGCCCACTGCCTCCAGAGAGGCTGCCGGGACCTCAGCTGCATCCACAGCGCAGATGGAGCTGAAATCGCTTGCCCAGCGAGCACCGAACAGCAGGGCAGCTGCGCCGCCCTCCTTGTAGCCCACCAATGCGGTGTGGGACTTGTCCATGGAGAATGCGCCGGACAGCTTAACGCTCTTCTTGCGCATCAGCTGGTACAGTGCATCCAGCGTTGCTGCGTCATCGCGACCGGAAGCGCTCAGGGAAAGGTTCCAGCTGCCGCCGTTTTCGGGACCGAAAAATGCAACGGCGATCTTATTTTTGCACGCTACCGTGCGCCACATACGACCGGTGACCGTGCCGGAGAACGCCTTTGCGGTGGTGTCATCCGGGGTCAGCACGATAACTGCCGGCGCCCAAGGATCCATGCCGTCGGGCAGGTAATAGGTAGCAGTGCCAACATTCTGACCGCCCACCGTTACCTGCGCATCATGGAACAGACCCACATTCACGTTCAGATATGGGTTTTCCGGGTCATAAGCAAAGGTCTTGCCATCGCCCAGACCCATAGCTGCGGTCTTGCGGTCTACGGTAGTGTGCAGATCTCCGTTGGTCTGCTCCAGCTCTGGCGCAGCCAGAGCCGAGGGTGCCATGGCGGCCACGGTAGCGCCCAGCGCGGTAGCGGCGGAAAGCTTCATAAAATCGCGGCGTTTCATATTGTTTTCTCCTTCTTGTTCTTGTAAGTGTCTGCGTACTTTTTATGCCCAGCTTTGAAGGCTGGACTCTCTTGCTTTTTCTCCGACTTTTTCCTCACAGCAGGTGCCTTCCTGCTTCAATGTTGTACAAAGAATACCATTTACATTATGATTTGTAAATAGTATTTAGTGTTTTTTGTTACAATTAATATATTAGTATATCATTTTTTGTGAAAAGAGCTGATCAGCGAAAGTTCCCTATAACGCTGCTGTTTTTCATGATACACTTCCTTTTCTCTATGAAAACGCAAAAAGCCCCTGCACGCGGAGTGCAGGGGCTTTGGAAAGGCTTCTTACTTGCGGTTTGCCAGCAGGTTCTCGATCTTCTTCAGGGGGTCGATGATGCTGGAAACGGACATATCGTGGTTCAGAGCCACAATGAAGTATGCCGCGTACTTGGAAACATCGACATCGACGTACCAGTCACGGTTCAGCAGCTCCGGCTTGCGGTAGGTCAGGTTGGTACCGACGACATAGTCCAGGGTGCCCTCTTCCACAGCCTTGTCGAACTTATCCAGGCCGCTGGTGAAGAGCGGGAACGTTGCATCCGCGATGATCCGCTTTGCGCCGCGGGTCTTCAGGTTGCTGGCAACCTCCAGCATGCTCTCGCCGGAAGCAATGATATCATCGGCGATGAAGACGGTCTTGCCCTCCACGGAATCGCCCAGATACTCATGGGCCACGATGGGGTTGCGGCCGTTGACGACGCGGGTATAATCGCGGCGCTTATAGAACATGCCCAGGTTGCAGCCCAGCACGCTGGAGAAGTACATATTGCGGTTCATAGCGCCCTCGTCCGGACTGACCACGATGAACTTTTCCTTATCAAAGGAGATATCGGGGTTCTTCTTGAGCAGGTTCTTCAGGAC
>ERZ773108.2304-NODE-2304-length-16582-cov-3.448841_pt1 | contig 16582 bp, 16 predicted proteins | sample MGYA00580570_ERZ773108 | MGnify/ENA primary metagenome ERZ773108 (study PRJEB29015, sample SAMEA2737840) | human gut metagenome | biome: human gut; feature: human-associated habitat; material: faeces | place: China | collected 2012 ...
ACAGAGGACCCGGAAGATGCCGGGACAGAGGATTCCGCCGGTAGATTGGAAGAGGCGCCGGCTCCCGCCTGACTGGATTCCGCCTGACTGATGGAGGCCGGTACTGAGGAGATGTCAGGCAGGCTGCTTTCCTCCTGCTTTGCTCCCGTCAGCTTTGCTGCATCACATCCCGCCAGCAGGAGGAGCAGCATGAAAGCCAGTACAAATTTTTTCATATTCATTCTCCTTTCCATCCAGTTGCGCAGCTGACAGGGAAAGAGGGGATGCCTCACGCCAAAGAGGCAGGCATCCCCTCATCATTCACCCATTTCTCGCAGCTGTCCCGCTCATTTCCCGTTCGGCTACTTCAAAATCCTGATGCCGCCAATGATGGGCAGGGGCTTCATCTGACCCTTTGCGGCGCGGATGATACCGATAAGCGCAAAGATACAGAGCAGCAGGGTAAGGATTCCGAAGACGCCGGAAACGATCAGCGTCAACATCGGGCTGATCTCGATCAGAATGTTGGTCAACACGTTGGACAGAATATTGAAAATCACCATGAAAATGAACAGTACAAGCCCCTGGTTGGTGTGATACCTTGCAAAGGGATCATTTTTTGCAGCAAACAGAGGAATCAGGAACAAGATCCCAAAATACGCCAGAATCGCCATCCCCTTTTTCATCTGGGCCTCACTGGGGACATAGCCCTGAACCGGTTGCTGGTAGGCGCCCGGCTGGGGAGCCGACTGCTGATACGCGCCCTGCTGAGGGGCGGGCTGCTGGTAAACACCCGGCTGCTGGTAAACATCCGGCTGGGGAGCCGGATGCTGGTAAACACCCGGCTGGGGAGCCGGCTGTTCCTGAGCAGGGGCCGCTGGGGCAACATCCTTTTCCAACACCGCAACAGAACCCGCAGCTGCCTGCATCGGTTCAGTAGCAGCCGCTTCTACTGCAACGGGGTTGCCTTCCTGCAGCGCAGACGCTGCTCCCGATTCCATCTGCATCGGTGTGCCGCAGTTGGGGCAAAACTTGCTGCCTTCATTCAGTTGTGTGCCGCAATTCTGACAAAATGCCATTGTGATTCCTCCTTCTTGGTTACACGCAAATCTTATAAAACGAACGCCAGTATCAGTAAAGCGTACCTCTTATGGGCTTTGATCCTGCCGGCAAGGTTGCTGTGAAAGATTACATCTCTCCATCATTGCCAAAAGAATTGCCGCACTGGGGGCAGAATTTCGGCTGACCAGTTGGATCCGCAGGCATCCAGCCGCACCGATCGCACCGGTATACAGGAGCAGCGCCGGCTTCCGTCTCCGCAGCGCCCATCTGCGCCTTCATCGCTGCCAGTTGGGCTGCTGCGTCACTGCTTTCTTCCGGGGCGGCAGGCGCCCCTCCGGCTCCCATACGAGCCTTCATCGCTTCCAGTTCCGCTTGGGCGGAAGAACTGCCTCCCCTGGCGCCTGCATACTTTTTCTCTAGGTCGCTCATCCCCATATCACCGGAAAGCTCCGCGTTGAGGGCCTCTTTGGCATCTGCCGCGTCGATCCGCTTCTGAACGCTGTCTGCCAGGCTGTCAAAGTTTCCCAGGGCGTTATTGCCGCCGATTTTTTCGGTGAGCTGCTGCATCTTCTCCTTACTTTCGGCAATCCGCAGCTTGGCCTTCAGTTCCCCGATCCTGCTCTCTGCCTCCTGGATGTCGACCAGCAGCTTTTTGGTCATCTGGCGCATGTGCTCCGAGTTCAGCTGCGCCTGCCCATAGGCAGCTTCGGCATCCTCTTTCTTCGGCTGCAGCTGTCCCTTGGCCTCCAGGAATTTCAAGGCGTCGGCATCATTCCCCGATTGGGCGGCTGCCTGGGCATATTTCTCATAGCGGGCGATCTGGTCGTTGATCTCGTCCAGACGGCGCTTGGCCGCAGTCTCCTCCGCCATAACCGACGAGGTTTCATTCTTGACCTGGGTATAATCCTCCCGCGCGTCTCTGAGATACTGGTTCAGCAGCTTTTCGGCATTTTTATTCTCTGCCCCGGTCAGCAGGTCATTGATATTGGCCCGCATGATATCGCCAAATCTTGAAAGAATTCCCATAGTATATTCCTCCTTTTACGGTTTCTCTGCTTTTACAAGGCGATAGGCCATCCACTCGATCCCATCCTCCGTTTCCTGGATTTCCATCCAGGGAGAAACCGGTTCCCCCAGCACTTCACCCTGGATCCCGGAATCGTAATAATACTTTCCGTTTTCCTCCTTCCAGGGATGCTCCTCCACGATCATGGATCGGCTGTCAAAAAGCCTGATTTCCCCGGCTGCCGCTGCCTGATCGATCTTCTCCTGGGGAACGCCATCTGGGATAGCCATCACTATCTTGAACAAGCCGTCCGGTTCAAACACAAATCTGGCGGACAGGAATGACTTGGTTTCGTCGTCCATATCCTCTCTGTCCATACATTCCTGAACCGGGAGCCATTTGCCCCCGTCCTCATCGAAAGCCAATGCTTCTTTTACCTTCCAGATACCAACCAAATTCACACAGATATCCTCCTCACATCATAAACAGACTGCTCAAACCAAGTCGCCGTCGTCAAAGGGATCTCCGCATTCCGGGCAGAATTTGGGGGGCTTCACACCCTTTTCCGGCTCCCAGCCGCATTTATCACACTGGTATTGCGGAACGCCGGCGGGCTTGGGCTGGCCGCATTCGGCGCAGAACTTCCCCTTATTCACAGCGCCGCAGGAGCAGATCCAGCCGTCAGCCGAAGGCTGGGGCTTTCCGCACTCGGCACAGAATTTTCCGGTGTTAGCAGCGCCACAGGAGCAGACCCAGCCTCCGGTGGGCTTGGGAGCGGGTTTTGGCTGGCCGCAGCTCTGGCAGAATTTACCCTGGTTGCCGCCCTGGCCGCAGGCGCAGGTCCAGCCGGCGGGAGCTGCGGGGGCAGCCTGCTGCGCCTGTTGCTGCATTTGTTGCTGCTGCATCTGCTGCTGTTGTCCCATGGCATATAAATTCTGGGCGTTCATGCCACCGCCCATCATCCCTCCGGCCATGCCCATACCCATAAAGCCTACGGCAGCGCCGGCGGTATTGCCGGCCGCCGTCTTCATGGCGTCGCCCTGGGAGCCAACCATAAATGCCGCCGCCCGGGTGGGATCCATAAAGGCCGCGTTGCGCTGCAGCTCCTTGAGCATCGCCTCGTCTTCCTCCGAGGCTTTCACCGACGACACGCCAAACTTCCAGATCTCGATGCCCCGGGACAGCGCCCACTCGGAGGAAAGTACCTCGCTGAGGGCGTCGCGGATCTCGGTGGTGTGGCCGGGCAGAGCGCTGTAACGAATGCCCATTGCAGAAATCTTGGCAAAGGCCGGCTGGAGGGCGGTAAGCAGTTCGGATTTCAGCTGCCCGTCGATCTGATCTCGACGGTATTCCTGCTCCACGTTGCCGCAGACGTTGGTATAGAACAAAATGGGGTCGGTCAGCCGGTAGCTGTATTCCCCGAAACAGCGGATCGAGATATCAATATCAATGCCGGCCCGCTCATCCACCACCCGGAAAGGGATGGGGCTGGGAGTACCATATTTATTGCCGATAATCTCCTTTGTGTTGAAATAGTAGACCCGCTGGTCCTGTCCCGCCTCGCCGCCGAAGGCGAACCGCTTCCCGATCTGAGAAAAGGTGTTTTTAATATTTTCGCCCAGGTCGCCGGTGAAAAGGGAGGGAGCTATCGAGGTGTCATAGACAAATTCGCCCGGAACGGCACAGATATCCACCACCTTGCCGTTCTCCACAATGCACATGCACTGGCCGTCGGCCACCGCCACCACCGAGCCGTTGGAGATGACGTTGGGGCTGCCCTTGGTGTTGGAGCCCCGGCCGGTCGTCCGTTTCTGCCCCTTGCACACCAGTACATCCACCGGAATCGATTCGCAATAAAAATATTCCTTCCACTGGTCGGCCATGACGCCGCCCGCAGCGCCCAATGCCGCTTTAATAAGTCCCATCTTCAGCACTCCTTCTTTGTAGGTTTAAGCCCTGCTTGATGAAGTCTGTAACATAAAGCGGGGCTCTTGGGATCCATTGCCCTCCTGTGCCTTTAGGCTGCCCAGGAGAAGTATTTATGGAAGAGATAAACCAGGTAATCCCATGTGGTGCCCCGCCCTGTGCTTGGATTGGACTTTGACTCATCTTTCTGGGGCTCTCTGACGGGAGGATCATAATCATCATCGTCACGGGAAAGGGAATTGTAATACTGGTTTATAAACAGCATCGCATCACGGGTGGAGCCGTTCTCATTTTCCTCCCGGATATACAGCATTTCTTCATCACGCGCCGGCTCGATGAACCAAACCATATCCGAATAGGTCCAATGGGCGGTATGGCCCTGCTTTTCCCTTACATAAAAGCCTTCCAACATATCGCCGTGATAGCGCTCAGGATAGGTTATATTCAAGCGTCCTGGGTAATTTCCCGATCCGTTGGTATCGATCGCATCCCCGGTCACTGCAATTAGATCAGTATCAATATTTCTACTGTTAAACCCATAAACCTCCAGATAGAAGGTCTGCCGACCAGGACTCCTTCTGCCGGTTTGATCAACTACCTTGGTAAAAGGAATGGTCATTGTTTTCACAGAATCGACGGCGAGATAAAAGTTTGCTTCGACTCCAATTTCATATCCCGAATCATTCTCCGGGCAGCTGCCGCTGGCGTTGATAAGAAGTTCGATTTCTCCTTCTGTCGGCGTTGTAGGAATGCCGCTGATTGTGCCGTCAGCATTCAGGGTCAGGCCATCGGGCAAATTGCCATGATCCAGTTCGAAAGCGATAGGGAAGTGCCCACAGCTGCTGGTACCGATAGTATAGCTATATTCCCGTCCCACGGTGGCTGGCGGCAAGATGATCGTAGAGCTTTCTTCGCCGTTCGAGTCCAAAAATTTGATAAAATGATCCGGATGTCCTGCTGCGCAGACAGGCAGTACGCCCAGGGTGGCAATCAGCATGACTGCCAGTATCATGGAAATTAGTCGTTTCATGGTTTCTTCTCCTTTTTGATTGATATTTTCTCTGCAGCTGGCCTCTGGCTGAAGGCTCAAGCTGTTTCTTCTGTCTTCAGTTCCAAAAGGGTATGCTTCCGTCCCGGTTTCAGCCGGAGATCTCCTATGAGCAACGCCCCCTCCCCGTTGATCCCCTGGTACAAGCCGTCCAGCAGACAGTTCTGCTGGTTTTTGCTGTTTATTTCTCTCAGATGCCAATAGTTCGCCTTTAAGTAACGAAAACCGTTTGCGGGTGGCCTGTTGGTATCCCATGGAAAATCCATTCCTTTGCGGGGGATATTGACCACCAGGGTTTTCCTGGCATTATCGGCCCCCTGGGTCATGCTGATGATCAAATCGCAGCGCTGGTCGCTCTGGTCCAGGTCAGCCAGAACAAAAGCATGCAGCTCTTTGACATCCAGGCTGTCCAGCCTGACCCGCAGGTCACCGATTTTGCAACCGACAACAAAGGGGATCTCTCCATCCCTGTCTGGAGGGTAATTCTGGTCGAACCAGAAGATATCGTCCCGGCCGTCAAAATCCAGATCGTAGACGCAGTCCTCGGACATTCTGTTCAAGCCTTCCTGATAGGGGATATCCGTAAAATCCGCCAGTTCTACGGCGGGGCCTTTCACCTGGTCCATCTGATAAATGGCAGAACAAATGCAGACTCCCAAGGCCGCGCCCGCCAAAGCAAGGATTATTTTTCGCTTCTCCATGGTTTAAGCCCAGGGGTTGGCGCTCTCCGGCTGCCGGATATCGGTGAGGAGGAACTGCTCCCACAGATACCATTTTCCGTCCTTCGCCTCCCGCAGCTGGATGGGCCGGGGGCTGTCTGCACCGCCGGAGGGGATGAACAATTTGGCCATCCCCTGGGTGAGAAAGCTGTTGTGATCCGCAATGACCCGGATGGTGTAGGGCTGCTGGGGGGTATAGTCGTTCTGAGGGGTTGCTCCGCTGAAATAGGAGCGGGGCACATAATCCTTCGCCCGGAACCGGTCCCGGATAAAGCTGATCTCCTGGCCATTGAGCGGGCGGGGGCCACGCAGGAAATTGAGCATCTGGATCGAGGCGTCCGGGGAGTGGGGGTAGACGCACAGGGCAACCACCGTCATGGCCGCTGTTTGGAAGGGGGTAGCCATGGCGGCCTGCGGAAGGACGGTGAAGCCCGCGAAACTGTCCGGGACGGTGGGGAACACGATATCCTCTGTTTTGTTCCCCATACTCTGCACCGCATTCCTTACGGCCCCCTTTGCCTGGTTCTTCAAAGAATCAAATAATCCCATTTTGCTGCTCCTTTCTCTATATAAAAGGTTTTTGTTCGTCTTTTTTGGGTCCGGTTCTGTCCTTTTGTCCCGCGGCAAGCCGGTCAGCCGGGAGCGCGCTCAAAGAGGATGGTGATAATCCCATCCAGCAGCGGACTGCCGAATTGGTGGCCGACCTCGATCATATCCAGTTCCGGGTAGTAATCGATGCTGTAGGCGCCGCTGAGGTAAAAGATGGGCTCTCTGTCCTTGTGTTGCGGCGGCAGGCCGCTCTCCAACGCGGTGCCGCCCACCAGTTCCATGGAAAATTCGCTCATATCATCGGTGACCCAGCCGACCGGCTGGGCGGATGGGGTAAAGCTGCCCGCAAACCATGCGTAGGGCTCCCCCATCGGCGGGCCGTAGCCATATTCCATGCAGTCGTTCCCCGCCTCGTCCCGATAGAAGCGCAGCTGGCACACCTGCGGCGCCCCGGTATCGGTATGGGCATTCCAAGCCACCCAATCGCCCTGCAGCACCTCCGGCGTCGCCCGCTGGGAATCGTACCAGTGCGTATTGATGCCCGTCGGGGTGAAATCCACGATAGACCCCAGGAGCTGCTCCGCCAGGTAGGGCTGCAGGCTGTCGTCGGTGGATCTGGGGAGCCAGGTCAGCAGATTTCCGGCGGGATCCTCCAGGATGACCTGAAGATCCGGCTGGATCAGGTCATATCCGCAGAGCAGCAGGATCGGATCGCCGCTGTCGCTCTGGTAGAGCAGCTCCCCCGCCTGCCCGGAGTCATCGCCGTAGATATCCGACCCCATCCACTCGCTGACCGTCACCGAAACGCCCTTTGCCGGCACGAGACAGTAAAGCTGGTGCCCGTCCGCGGTCCGGATCAGATGGTCCTCGGGCATCGCCGCGAGGAAGTCGTAGCTTTCCAGATACCCACGCCTCTCCAGAAGGTTCCGGTACTCCCCTTCCTTCATCGGGTTATCCACATACCCCAGAAAGGCGACGCCGGCTGTGAGGCAGTGCTCCTGCAGGAAGCTGCAGATCGAAATGTAGGAGTTCTGCCCAGTCACGGCGCCGATCCCCTGCGGGGCGGGTTGCTCTGGTTGCGCGGGCTCTGCCTCCGGAGCAGGCTGCCCGGGCGCCTGCGTCTCTGCCGGTTTGCTGCTGGTTTCACCGGTTTGAACCCCCGGCGGGGTTTCCGGGGGGTTCTCCCGAAGCTGTTGGACAGCCTGCAGGGCCGCACCGCAGCCCATTAAACTCAAAACCATGCACAGTGCCGTTACTGCCAGCATCACACGATGCAGGACGGACCGTTTCATCTCTCTTCACCTCCCACGGTTTGTACGGACGGCTAGCCCGTAAACAGCATTCCGTCAAAGCATTCGTCTGTGGGGATCCCGTTTACCGTTGCCGGCCATTGGGAAACATCCACAAAGATCCGGTATTCCCTGCCGTCCTCCGTCCCCATATCCACATAGCTTTGGCAATCGGTGCGAAGGAAGGATAACTACGTCCCCGCCGGGATCCATTCCCGCGTTTCTTCCGGCAGGATGGCGGCTTCTACCTGAATCCTGGCGGTCAGGATGTTGTCGTTAAGCAGATCGAAGTAGGGCTGTTTTTCTGCGGGCAGCCCGGTGCCAGGATCCACCTGGTATTTACAGGTTCCCCACATGGTCCCCAGCATTTCCAGCAGGGTGTACAGGGTAAAGGAGGAGGGGTCGGTGAACACCGCTCTTCTCTTCTCCCCATCCTCGGTGAATTTCTCATAGAGCCCCATGCCCCAGAGGTTTTCCAGCAAGCGCATATCCTCGTCGGCTGTGTAGAGCAGTTCCCCGTTCTTCCAGCCCAGATCGCCGTCCTCCGCCCAGAAAAGGGAGAGAGGTTTCCCATCCGTTTGATCTTTGTTTTCCTGATGCGGGGCAGGGGCCTTCTCCGCCTCGGGTTCGCTGCCGTTGACTTCTTGGGGGGCAGGCGTCTCTTTTCCGGCATTGTTCCCGGCATCGAGAGCCGGCGCCGGAGAGGCGGAAACCTCCTCCCGGAAGAAAGAAGCTCCTGAACCGCCGATGGAATGGAGAGAAAGCCGCAAGCCGTCAGAGAAACGGCTATCGATACCGCCAGCAGGCTTATCCCGATTCTTTTATAAAGCACAGCCCTCACATCCTTGCCGTCCGTCATGGATCAAAACTTCCCGCTGGAGTGGGACGACCCGCTACTGTTGACGCTTGTACCTCCGCTGTCCTTTGGGGGTTCGATATACCGCTTCGAGCGGGTGGTGTGGGTAAACCGGTCCTGCTGTCCCGTCAGCACCAGGCCGTTCTGGTCAATATACTCCTTCGCCGCCTGCTGCATCTTTGCTGTTTTCATCTGGGCCTTGAAAACGGAGCAAACCCCGAAAGCGATCCCAAGGGGGATCAGGATGCCAATCGCCAACCCCAGAACCGGGCTGCGGTCGCTGCCCACATCGAAGGGCTTTCCTTCACGGGCCAGCTCCAGGTATTCTTCACAGCAGTCCAGATACTCTGTAAATCCGCTGTACCAATCGTCATCCCCAAATTCATCCAGGAACCGTTCCGCCATTTTCTCTTTTCCGTAGTCGGTAAAGGCGATGTTCCCATAGCCATGGGCCATGATGTCGTAATCCCGGTATTCCATGGAAAGCAGCAGGACAACACAGCTTTGATCCCGGCCGTAGCCCATTTTATACGTTTCCAAAAGATACTCGTTTGCTTCCCATGCTTCCATGCCTTCCAGCGAGGGGAGGGTGACGATATAGACAGCGCAATTGTATTCCCGGGTCAGGGCCCATGCTCTTGCGGACAATTCTTCCTCTTGAGCGTTGGTCAACAGATTGGCGTTGTCGGTTACCATCGTATCGAAGGGGATATCCGCTTCATTGAAGGGGAGAATCGCCGACGAGGCAAAGGCCGGGCAGGCCATCGACAGTAGGAAACATATCGCCGCACAGAATCCGAAAAGTTTCTTTTTCATCTGTTCCACCTCACTTACAGTAAAAACCAGAATCCCAGGATGATCGCCATCAGCGGAAGGGCGATCCCGGCAAACCAGGCGAAATATTTCCCTTTGTCCACCGGAAGGTCGCCGATCAGCTTCCCGGTCTGGCCGTTCATGGCAAACAGGAAGTTCCGGCCGTTCCATTTTGTGCTGAGCATCCAAACCGGCATCAGCGTGTACTTCATGTTGGATTTCCGGAACCGGAAACTTCGATCCTGCAGATGTACCGCCTCATACCCGCTTACCGTATTCCGCAGTTCCATTTCGGCGCTGTTTTCTGCCCGGGTTTCGATCCGCGCCATGCTGTCCTGCTGGCTTACGTCATATTTATCTGCCAGAAAACCGGGCAGATAGGCGGTGGAAAAGGCCCTTAGCTCGTTGTAATCATAAGGTTCAATGGCGTCCATGTGGGCGTCCGGCATCTTGGTGGAAGCGTCCACCGGGATCCGCTCAAATCCAATCCGGCCGCTGCGGTCAACCTGATAATGGTCTGTCTCGGTGATTTCGTAATCCCCTTCTTTCCAGGTGCGGGAATTTGTGGCGTGATAGGTAACTGTCCCGTCTACCTGGCAGTCGCACAGCCAGAAGGGGACATAGACCCCCTGGATTTCCTCAATGTGGTTTTGCTCACAAAAGGTTTTCGGCAAAAACTTTTTGCCCCGGTAGTATTTTTTCAAGGCTGTAACAGCCGCCTGCTTATCCAGCTTGAAGGGGATCACCAGTTCCGGCCTCAGCCCGCCGGTAAACTGCCCGGGCACAATGGTGGGATTTCCGCAGTAAGGGCAGCTGGCCGCCGCAGTGGTTGCGTCGCAGATCATCTCGGCGCCGCAGGACGGGCAGTTGTAACTCTTCATCCCTGCGGACTCCTGTGCATCCCAGGCCATTCCCGGTTCCAAGGCCGCAGCATTTTCCCTTCCCTGGGCTGCATCCGCTTTGGCTTGAGCCGCCACGGAAGCCGCTTCTTTTTCACTGAAAAGCTTCTCGATCTCCGCTACTTCATAGGATTTCCCGCAGTAATCGCATTCCAGCTTTCCGCTCTCCCCGGCAAAATGCAGCGGGCCGGTGCAGGCTGGGCATTGATAAGTAGTAATACCAGTTGCCATAGGTGATTCGCCTCCCGAATTACTTTCATGTCAATGATGAAATATGTTTTTTCACGGTCTGTCAACGGATGATTGTTTTTGCGCCCGATGCTTCAGCCTATTTTCTCACCGCAATGATCCTCATGGGGCGCCCCAGTCCATAAACGAAACCTGTTCTCCTGTTTCCTGCAGCCACTCTGCACACCGGCGGCAGACGTCAATCTCCTTGCAAATAAGGAAGCAGTTGTTGCACACCAGGCGCTCGCATAATGGACACAAATTGAAGAAATGGCCCGCTTCCTCCACCGCCTTGTCGAAAGCCCTTTTCTTTTCCCGCTCATAAAGCAGATAAAAGACGACCTGCTTGGATTCGGTCCGGGGGTCTTCTTCCGCCTTGGAAAAGCCGACCGGCGTACTCTGCCACACTTTTCCGCACTCCGGACAAATCAGGTTGAAAACAAATTTTTCCTGATCGGAGCAATCGATCAGATGTTCCCTGATAAGCTGTTTCACCGAACCCTCCACCTTTCCTTTTGTCTAGTCGTTTCTTTGCATCCACAGTACCAGTTCTTTGTTTTCAAATCCATTGCATGATTATGTATTTCGGGGACATTTTTGAAAAATACATCATTTATTTAGTGTTCTATGCTTTCTTTTTTGGGAATAATTTTGTAGAAAATGCACATATCCAGAAGAGATATCTTCCCTTCCAGGAGCAGCCGATAATGCAAAACAGGCAAGGAGGCAACTTCCTAAAAAGTCTGCCGTCCTGCCTGTTTAAGGTTTTTTCAGCTTGTCGATGGAACCCCGTTTACAGCAGTTCGTCCAGCCGGTCGCAGCGGCGGAACAGTTCGATGTAAAGCAGGAGTTCCTCCCGGGAACCCACCTCCAGCTTCTGGTAGATATTCGCATTATGCCTTCGGACCGTATTGATGCTGATGCAGGCCTCTTCGGCCACCTCGCTGATCCCTTTGCCATCGGCATAATATCTCAGAATGTTGTGCTCAGTAGGCGTCAGGCCGGCTGCCCGCTGGGCGAAGGAAGAAAAAAGTTCTTCAACAGCGGGGGGAAGATGCAATCCGCCCGCTGTTTGCATCTTTGCCTGTATAAAATCGAACAGCTCGTCGATCTCCGACACACCGGAGCATCCTTTACGCAGCGGCCCTTCGTTCCGAATGGATTCCAGGCTCTGGGAAAGCGGCTGGGCAAAAGAGCGGGAAAAATAGATGGAAAGGGCCAATAAAATCCCTAAAACCACAACAGCCCCAAGCATCCAAAGGACTCGCTCCAAAGATGCCGCACGCAGGTAAGCGGCTTCGGGAACCAGCGTGACCGCATATAGCTGGGAACCGTCTGCCATGCGCAGATCCATCCTGGTGTGGACGCCCAAAAACGTCTGGGTGCTGCCAATATACCGGTTAAAATATTTTCCCTCCTTCACCTGTAAAACTTCCTCTGTGCTGAGATACGTTTCCGCCAGCCTCCCGGCCATTCCGCGGGAGAGAAGGAGGGTGTCGCCGCTCATGGGTGCAAGAAAGGTCACCATGCTGCCAAAACCACTTTCTTCCGACGGATAGGAGAGCAGGAAGTACAGTTCGCTCAGTTCCAGCCCGCACACGCCCAGCACCGAGCCATCGTTTCCCAGGATGGGAACCATCAGGAGCATCACATTCTCCCAGGTATCGGTCAACCGGAGCTGTTCCGTCCAAAGGGCATTTTCCGCCAGCCGCCCTGCCGGGCGTCCAAGCATCCCCTCATATCCGGGCAATTTGGAAGTGTCAAATTCCAGCTTCCAACGGTTGTGCAGTTCCAGCTGGTGTTCCCGGGCCACATCAGGGATGCCGCGGTAAAAAACCACATCCTGGTTTGCCGCCCCCTTGCTGCTCAGGTTGGTCAGCCGGATATAAAGGCCGGCCCGGGAAAGCTGCGCCCCAGGTGCCTGGGAATTGGTGGTGGCATCTAAAACCAGATACGCCCCGCTGCATGGAGCGGATTGCAGCGATATATTGAGATAGTCATACAGGAGAGATTCCAGCTTCTCAATCCGCACAGGGTCGTCGTTCAGCGATGTGACCGGATCGGTAAAGAGATAGTTGCTGATGAGGGCCGACGATTGCTCGGAAACCGCAATCCCCTGCGCCGTCATCCTGCCAAACTGCTCCGACAGATCGGCAATGATATTTTTTTGCCGCGCCGATACAATCTGCTGCACTTTTTCATCCAATGCCGAAAAGACACCGGTCATATTGAGGACGACCAGAAAGATGGAAAGGACGACCAGCATCATGGAACTCCAGTATAAAAAAAGCTTCTGCTGCATCCGGATACTTTTCCGCTGTGCCTTGAGAAGGGGTTTCCGGATGCCCTTCCATGCGCTTTGCACCACTGCTTGTCACTCCTTTCCCATAGCCGTCAACGCCCCATTAAACCCCGAAACAGCCCATAGCTCTCCTTTGTGATCTCCGCCAGGTGTTCATCCGCCTGATCCGGAAACGCCAGATATTTCTCCCGCTGGCTTCTCAGGCAGCGCCGAATCTGATCTTCAAAAGCATTCTCGGTTTCCAGATAACTTCCTAGCTGAGGTGCGGAATAAAACTGATAATCACGCTGGGTTTGCTGGAACGCTTTATAAAGCTCCCGGTATTTCTGTTCGGTGAGGTTTTCAATCTCCTGGGGCAGATACCGGTCGAAGGCCTCCTGCGTCACCGGCATATACCCTGCGCTGACCGCAAAACGGGTGTTGCGCTCCGCCTCGGTCAGCCACTTCAAAAAGGTGATGGCGGCTTTTTCCCGCTCCGGCGTGGATTTCACGGTACACATGCCCGCTCCCCGCTGCATCACCATCTTCTTTCCGCCTTCAAATACCGGACAGGGCAGCACCGTCAGTTGGATCTGCTCGGTGATGTTGTCCGGGTGGATCACCTCGTTGGAGAAGTAGAGGATGCCGGCCGAGGACGCTACGCTGACAATCACCTCTTCGGTCCGCATGGGTTCGGCGGCGTATCCCTCCCGCAGCCACACGCCGCCCGACAGGCAGGCTTTGGCGTAAGGCTCCCATACCTTTTCGAAGGCCGGCCCAAAAGCGATGGCCTCCCCATCGAAAAAGGATTCCTCCAGGGACTGTACCCCCACCTGGAAATAATTGAAATGGAAATCGTGGGCAAAAAATGCTTTACCGTCGTCTGGCTGGTCGGGCGTCTGGCTGTCGGTCCAGGCAGCATAATCACAGGCGGCGGAATACAGCCCCTCCCATGTGGCAAGCTGGCTCATCGGCACCCCTGTGGCGGCGGAAAACCGGTCAAAGGCCGTCTGGTTTATGTAAAGCAGCTCGGTGGACTTGGCCACCGGCAAGCACACCAGCCGCCCGTTTACCTCCCCATCCTGAAGAAATGCAGGCAGGAAGGCCGCCAGTTCTTCTTCTGTAAAATAATCGCGGTAATCCACCAGGATCGTTTCATCTGGCATCGCCATAACGGTATTGGGGTAGGCTACAAAGATATCCGGAAGCGGGGAGGCACCCGGATCCCGGTTGGCGGCGGCAAGAATGTCCTTGTGGATGTTTTTGTTGTTGGAGACCATGGAAACTTCCACCTGGATTCCCTGCTCCTTCCCCGTCGTTTCATTGAAGATCCGGATAAAATCATTCAGCGGGGAATCGGTCTGGGCCCCGTAGACATGCCAAATATTGATGGTGACCGGTTGTTCGCCGCTTTTGGGGGACAGGGAACAGCCTGCCGACAACAGGAAGCAGAATAATAGGAAAACCGATAAAACAACCATTCTCTTGTGCAGCCTCATAAAAATCCTCCTGTTCGCGCCTTTTTAGTGGGAATCACAGGTTCCGCAGCCGCTTGCTGCACTGGGGGCAGAAATTGGAGGGATCCGCCATAACGGCGCCGCAGGCCCGGCAAACCTTCCTTTTTTTCATAGCGTCCGGCCCAAATCCATACTGTTCCATGCCGATCCTGCGGATCCTTTGATAGTACTCCCTGGGTTCTTTCGCTCCCGGTAAACGGACGCCGCATCTGGCGCAGGAATCCCCGGCCCCGCATTCCGGGCAGAAATACAGGGGGAGCTTCCAGGGGGCGCATTCCACGCATTCCAATGCACCCACATTATACATGACATCGGAAACCCATCTCCCGCATCGATGGCACTGGTTGAAATGGCTCCGCCCACTGTTTGCCAGGCGGTTTCCAGAGTCGTATCCTGTGAGCCCTTCCGGATGGGGCCGGCTACACAGGGCAAAGCGCCCGAGACAGCGCAATAAAAACGAAAGCAGTATCCGTCCGGTCCGGCGGACACCGTATAGTCCGCTGTTTCCCGGAACCGTTCCTTCGCCATCTTTCTTCCTCCTGTTGAACCTGGCCTTACGGTGTATCTTGATTTAATCAATGGTCTACGCTATAATAAAATCAAGTTGGGGGCCGCTCTGTTCATCGTTGGCCGCGCAGACAGAGCGTTCTTTTTGCGGAACATCTCCGGCAAAAAGCGGGCTCCCCCTTCCTGATGGTTGGCTTGGGCAGGACCTATGCCCCCCTCGGTCGTGCTTGCACCTACACTTTACCAAATTCCTGCATTTTTGTCCCCCCCAATTCCCTGCGAATTGAGGGGAAAACATGAAATTTTACAAAAATATCGGGGATCAGGCGGAGCAACCCGCCAGGAGGATTGTAAAATGAAAAGATTATTGGTATGGATGCTCATGCTGCTGTGTGCCGCCGGTTTGGGAGGATGCCAAAGCAAAACCACCCTTTCCCCCGCCGCCCCTGTCACCCTCACCATGTGGCATGTATATGGGGAGCAGGCGGACTCCCCCATGAACCGCCTGATCGCCCAGTTTAATGAAACGGTGGGCAGGGAGAAGGGAATCGTCATCGACGTCACCGTGATGACCAACAGCTCTGTACTCGGCCCGCGGCTTTTGGACGCTCACGCCAATAAGCCCGGGGCCCCGGCTATGCCGGACCTCTTTTCCTGCTTTCCTGGCATCGTCAAGCAGATCGGTGTGGAACATGTCCTGGATTGGCAGGACTGCTTCAGTGATGAGGAGCTCTCCCATTTTGTGGAGGAGTTTCTGGCGGATGGGATGGTGGAAGACCACCTGGCTGTTTTCCCGGTATCCAAATCCTCTTACGCCCTGTTCCTGAACGGCTCCCAATTTGATCGTTTCTCCGCCGAAACCGGTGTTTCCTTCGAGGATCTTGCCAATTGGGACGGATTCTTTGACGCCGCTGCCCGGTACTATGAATGGTCGGGGGGCAAATCCTTCTGCGCCCTGGATTATTTTCTCCAGAATATGGAATTGGATGCTCTGGCGCGGGGCGGCAGCCTTTATACCAGCAATGGCTGGTACGACTTTGAAAACCCGGCCCTCCGGGAGTCGTGGATGCAGTTTGCACGCTCTTTTGTCCAGGGGCATATCTCCCTGTCCGACCCATACGCCTCCACCCAGCTCACCACCGGGGAAGCCCTGTCCGGGATTGGTTCTACGGCCGGGATCCTCTACTTCAACGACACCGTCACCTATCCCGACAACACATCGGAGCCTACCAATCTTCGGGTGCTTCCCCTGCCGAAAACGAAAGGGGAAAAGGGAATCATGCCTGTGACAGGCGTTGGCCTCTCCGCCTACCGGACGACCGAGCAGAAGGCGGAAGCCGCCGGCGTTTTCCTCCATTGGTTTACCGAAAACCAGCGGAACCTGGAATTTGTGGTGGAAACCGGGTACATGCCGGTCAACAACGGCGCATTCGATGCCATCGACAGCCATCCGTTTCCCAATGAAAGCTACCGGGAGCTTTACGAATCCATCAAAACCATGCGGGAGACATACACCCCGTTTGTCCAGACGACGAACAGCGACTTTTATGGTAAGGTGAACACTCTATACGAAGAACTGCGGCAGATGCAGCCCTCCTGGATCCAGCGGGCCCAGCAGGGAGAACCCATTGATCTTTTGGCGGAGGAGGCATGGGATCTGTTTTGCGCTGTCCAGTAGGACGGGGGGAATCGTATGCGTGCATTTTCCAATCCGCAGCAGTCCCGCTGGTCTTTGCGGCGGAGGTTATTTGGATCGATGCTGCTCCTTACCGGGATCCTGATGTTCGCCCTGGCCTCCGGCCTATTTTTATGCGGCAGGTTCAGCAGCACCAAAAAAGAAACCGCGCAGAGGTAAATACCTCTGCTCGCCAGAGGACTCGCATTTTTACTTCGTAAAAACAAG
>ERZ773108.2312-NODE-2312-length-16529-cov-5.155275_pt1 | contig 16529 bp, 18 predicted proteins | sample MGYA00580570_ERZ773108 | MGnify/ENA primary metagenome ERZ773108 (study PRJEB29015, sample SAMEA2737840) | human gut metagenome | biome: human gut; feature: human-associated habitat; material: faeces | place: China | collected 2012 ...
GCCAGACGTATACGGTAACTGTCAACTTCACTGAAAGATTTATATGTACGATTGCTCATCCTTTTACCTCCATAAGTGGGTTCGGGCTTCTGCCCGCAATAAATGCCTATGGTCGCGGACAGCCAAAGGCGATGCTTGCTGTCGCCCCGAGGTGCGGCATTTTTTGCGTATCCACGTCCGATTGCTTTATCTGCAACCGGCTAAAACGTGGATTTATTTCACTGCTATGTCCGCAGACCGCCCGCAAAGCGGCTGCTCGCTGCCGCTGCAGGGTCGGTAGGGTCGATCTGCTGGACACCCGGTGTATCGTCACTTTCGGCACGATGAAGCTCAATAAGCCGTCTGCCGTTACTGCGGCGCACTGTGCCGTGAATACCAAGTTTGCTTAGAATATCAAGGTTTTGAAGCACCATGCGTGACACTTTTTTCGGAGTGATCTGCTCCATGCCGGCAGGGTCAATCAGCTCAGACAGCTCGGTCGGAGTGCCGATAAATTCGGTACGCTCGTGCATTATCTCAGAGAGAAGAAATACAATTCTGTCTCCCAGCAGCTCCGGCTGTTTTCTGCTGTCGCCAACCATCTCCCACACGTTCTCTGCATTGCGCTCCAACGTCAGTTCACGGTATTCAATGTCGCGTCCGATGCAAGAGAGCTTTGCCTTGCCGCTGCCGCGCCTGTCCTCTATCAATGTGAAGCTTGAATCCACTGCACCGCTGATGGCGGTCGTACCTGAGATGCGGCTGAACACATCATCAGCAGTTTCTTTTCGCAGATGATGAATCAGCAGTATAGCTATTCCACTTTCATCTGCGATCTTCTTCAATGCTGACAGGTCGCGGTAGTCGTTGGCGTAGGTGTTATCATAGCCGGTTCTGCGAATCATTTGCAGAGTGTCAATGATTATGAGTACGGTATCAGTATGCTCTGCGAGAAAGATGTGCAACTGGTCCTCCAAACCTTTACCGAGCATACTGCTGTGCGTTGCAAAGTAGACATTGGCTGGAGCGTCCTCGGCAATTTCAAACAGACGGTTTTGAACACGCAGTGTAGAATCTTCCAGGCAGAGATACAGTGTAGTTCCCTGCTTCACAGACATTCCCCAGATAGTGTTGCCCTTAGCAACGGTTACCGCTAACCATAATGCCAGCCATGACTTCCCCACCTTTGGTGATCCCGCAAGAATATGCAGCCCCTGAGACAATAGCGTGTCGACTATAAAATTTAGCGGCTGGAGGGGCTTACTCAGAAGTGTTTCACCGTCAACAGTTTTGAGTGCTTGAATATTGTTTCTGCTCATTTTTTGATCCTCCTAAAAAAATTACCTCCGCAAAATGCGGAGGCTTCGTTTGGTATGCAGAGAGTGACCGACCATCACTGCTCTGCTTGTATTGTGTCGAAAAAAATGATAAACTAATTGTTGTACAGGACAATATAATTTCAACGCAGGACAAATTACGGAGGACGACATGGACGGCAGCATCATTTTCTATATCTACGACAAATGTATAGAGCTGAACGGTAAACAATTTTCCGCCGGTGAACTGACTGCGGACTTTCTTAACATCTCATCGGATGAGTACTACCAGATGCATAGATGCATGACCCCTATAACAGAACTATCAGAGGAATACGAGAAGAGTAAAGGCAAAGACAGATTGTGGGAAATAAACAATAATATGGAGCAGCTTTGCAATTTGCTGCGCCGTTACACAGCGTTCAATGTTCTTCTTGGAGAGGATGAAGAAATTTTCTTCTCTGTGTTCCGTAGGCTCACGGAACAGTACGATTTGTTCTCCGCGGTAGAGCGCACAGTATCGAAAAGTGAACGACTGCGGCAAATCAAATCCCTTGCTGACAAATTTTTCTGCCGCGAAGACGATTCGTCAGAGCGGGTAGATTTGTTTGCCCTTCATACAACCGACGATGAAAATAAAGCTGCGTTCTTCAACGAATTGTACCGTATGCTCGGCGTAACCGGAGAAGCTTGGTCACAGTATAAAGAGCATATAGAACGCTATAAATCATACCTTCATGATATACGGGCTTTCAATGGTACCATCTGTAACTTTATAAATTTTCGTCTGTCAAAGTTAGAACATAACAGTCCAGAGGATTATGCCGCAGCGCTCTATGCTTTCTATAACGACGAACGCACTGCCGAAAAACTTATCGTAAATCCAATACGAAATAACGGTGACTGCTTCAGCCTGTATGACGATTACAATCTTTCTTATGTCCCAAGAGAGCTACCGGATGGCACGGTCGTTATCAGTCAGAAGCACATGACAGACAGTGTGCAGGCACTTTTGAAGGCAGACTATATGCTGGCGTTGAACAGTGGGTACAATATCCGCCGCTGCGTTGTCTGCAACAGATATTTTCTTTTGAAAAGCGGTGCGCATGCCCTGTACTGTGACGGCGCATCTCCATATGACCCACGGTATTCGTGCAGGCAATTCGGAACCTTTGAGATTCAGAAAGAACTGGCAAGGGATAACCCAAAGATCGCTGCAAAGAACAGAGCTTTTGCCCGCATTGATCAAGACAGAAAAAGAGGAAACATTTCCAGAGACGACTGCCGTAAAGCAAAAGACCATGTACGCGATATGCTTTACGAGGCATTGCGTACTGCGGATTACTCAGTTAATGAATTTGAACGCAAACTCGAATCGGATAGTTTATATAAGGCCTGCAACGTTCAGCGTGTAAAGAAAGCTCGCGGTCGTCCGAGAGCTAAAGACGGTGACAGTCCATGACTAATGAAGAACTGATTGCCCGGCTTGCGGATGGTGACGAATCTGCGCTTGCAAAACTGTGCAGCAAAAACGATGGTCTGATACGAGTTAGAGCAAAAGAAATAGCTAAGTCATACAACTGCTTCAGGTATACGAAAAATTATAAACTTGATGTATATACCGCAGATATGATTGAGGATTTATGCGGTGTAGGGTATGTTGCTTTCATAGAGTGTGTACGCAGCGGAAACTATAATAATGAAAAAGGATTGTTGACCACCTTTGTGACTCCGTTCATAGATGGAGCAATGCGAAGGCACATGGAAACAAGTCTTGGAACTCTCTCACTTGACCGTGACGACATGGTCATGGCACGCAATGCTCAGCGGCTTTATAATTCGGAATACATGGATGTGAGTGAAATTGCCGCGGAGCTAAACATCTCTGATAAAGATGCAGCGCGGTACATCAGTTATGCCACTCACTTCCTCGGCTTTGAGGATCTTAGCGATGATGACTCAGACGTTTTTGAATATCTTTTAGAGGACAAGTCGGCGAAGGACCCAGCACTTATCATCTACCGACGCGAGCGTATGAAACTTTTCAAGGAACTGTTTGACGCTTTGCCAAAGAAAGACCGGGATATCCTCGGCAAGTGTTACGGAGTGTTTGGGTACCAGAAGGAACCCCTGAAAAGCATAGCAATGTACCATCTGATGAAAGAAGACGCTGTAGAGAAAAACAAGAATACGGCAATCAAGAAGATTAGAAGATCGTATGTCGGCAGCATGATGCAGCTTTGGGATGATGTGCATCGGCTAATGTGCAGGCCAATTTTTCCACCATGAGGCAATGAAATAATAGGCGTATTGTGTTGCAACCAGCAATACAATGTGGTATAATACGCAAAGAAAGGCAGGTGCTTATCATGGCAATAAAGAGTGCAAATGTGACGGCTCGTGTGCAGCCGGAAATCAAGCAGCAGGCCGAAGCGATTCTTGCTAATATTGGGCTGCCGGTGTCTGTGCTGATCGACACCTTGTATCGGCAGATCATAATGACTGGCGGTGTTCCGTATTCACTGTCTGTGCCCCAGATCCCAACACGCGACAGCATGACAGAGGCACAGTTCAATGCAATGATGGAAAAAGGATATCAGCAGGCAAAAAGCGGTCAGACAATACCGGTAGATAAAGCTTTCGCCCAGATCCGTAGTGAGCTTTGAGTATGGACTATCAAGTAACTCTGACCCCACAGGCAATGGAGCAGCTTCGTCAGACTGCGTTGTATATTGCTCATACCTTGCAAGAGTCGGAAACTGCAAAACGCTGGGCAGATTTGCTTTACAAAGAGATTGCCGGACTTTGCTTTATGCCGTCAAGATATCCTCTGGTAGAAGAAGAGCTTTGGCGCAGCAAGGGAGTTCATAAAATGCCGGTAAAAAATCATCTTGTATATTATTGGGTTAACGAAGAAGCCAAGCGAGTATATGTCACTGCCGTCATTTACGCTCGGCGTGACCAATTAGCAGCACTTGCGGACATAACGTAAGGCTGATTTTAAATCAATAAACCAATTTACCACCAAGGAGTATTTCCCTTGGTGGTATTTTTCAGCAAGCTACATTTGTACTGCGCAACAGTATTTACACAGAATTTAGGATAAACCTTTTCTTGCGCTCCTGCCGCAGAGCCAAGTCGTGCGGCAGGAGCTTGAGTCTATTTAATAGTTCGTTCTATGCTCTTCAACCTTAAATGTGTAGTCTTCGCCGCGGCTGTGATCATACGGAGTGATAAGCCACTTGATGCAGCCGTCCTGCTTTTCGGAGAACACCCCATAGCCGTGGATTATGTCGTTGAGCGGAGCTTTGTGGGTGCCAAGCCACTTAACATCGAGCTTGCCGTCCACCATGTCCTGAAGCATTTCAGCGCAACCGTCGAAATTCTGCGTGCCGCTTTTTATCGTAAGATTCTTACCAAGCACGAGGCCCCAGGTACCCCAACTTTTAGTTTAGACCCTTATATTTTTCGCGCTATCGCGCACCCTTCGCCAGTATTTGCACAGGCTTTGGGATAGCCCTGAACAATCAGTCCATACTCTTTCGATTGCAGTTTCTCCGAGCAGGTCAAGCTGATAATACATCGTCACTGCGCCAGAGGCAAGAGGGCCGACGCCCTGGTTCGAATGATAGAAAGCTCTGCCGCAGATGGGTTCCGTGTCCAGTATCGCCTCCATGCCGCGCTCTGTTCGGGTATGGCTCCTTTCATCGCCTCTTATAGCATCGTATTTGGCAGGAACAACGACAATTGCGGTATATATGTCAGGAGGATAAGGACAACAATCAGGGCTGCAGTCATCGGGAGGACTTCCTTAAATACATCTTTAAGGTTGGCCTTACCTATATTGGCAGATATGAAGCAGAGGATCCCGTAAGGCGGTGTACACATACCTACCATTGTGTTTACCGTAAATATGATCCCAAAATGAACCATGTTTATATCATACGCCTTGATTGCCGTAAGCATAAGCGGAAGAACTATATAAAGGATAGGACTGGTATCCATTATCATGCCTAAAAACAGCAGGACAACGTTGACGATGGCTAGGAATACGTATTTGTTGCTGGTAACAGACAGCAGAAAATCTGCGACCATCTGGTTCAGCCCGGAAAGGGCAATTATATATGAGAAGCATTGTGCAGCACAGATAAGAAGAATTATGCTGGCGGACTGGATGGCACTTTGCTTTATGGCAGCCCAGAGCTTTTTGAGATCCATTGTGCGATAAAGGAGCATGGATATGGCTATACAATAAAGAGACGCAATAGCTCCGCCTTCGGTAGCCGTACATATGCCGGTATACAGCGAGACAAGCAGGATTATGGTCGTAAGGAGCGCGGGGAACGCTTTTATTGTCATCTTGAGAAAAGCCTTGGGGGCGTACTTTTCACCGGCAGGATAGTTGCGTTTCTTTGATATATATGCGACATAGAGCATAAGCGAGCCCGTCATCATCAGCGCCGGTACGATCCCCGCCAGCAGAAGGCTTCCAACGGAAGCGCCGGAGATCATTGCAAAGACCACTAAATTTATAGAAGGAGGAAAAACCGGGCCTACGGTTGCCGTTGCCGCGGTGATCGCGCAGGAGAATTCATCGTCATAGCCGTCTTTCTTCATCGCGGCGATTTCTATAGTACCGATGCCTGAAGCATCGGCCACAGCGGAGCCGCTCATCCCCGCAAATATCAGGCTGAGCAACGCGTTGACGTGAGCCAGAGCGCCGCGCCGTTTCCCGATACAGGCTTTAGAAAACTCAAACAGGATATCTGTCACCTGCCCGGCATTCATCACGTTGGCCATAAAGATGAAAAGAGGGACCGCAATGATCACATAGCTGTTGTACGTGTTGTACATCATCTTATGGCAGATTATCCCTATATCTCCGTGACTGGCAATAAAATATGAAAGACATGCAAATACCATGCTTACTGATATCGGCATACTCACTGCCATCATAACAATGAGGGTTATTATCGGTATCAAAAATACTGAATCCACTTTCAGCCCTCCCAATTATCGGATTTCTCAGATGCAGGATCGGCTAGGCCATTGGTGTTGCCGAATATTTTCCTGAGATTCACAACAATGCTGTACACCTCGTGTACTGCTGTAAGAACAAGAAAAATTAAAAACGGGAAATAAATATAAGAAAAAGGGATGTGCATTATTGTAGTCTTAGATATGCTGTAAGCTGAAACCGTATGGCAGCTGGGAACGAACAGAATCGCCATACCTACGACAGTGAGCGCACTCAGGAATACCTGAAGCCAGAGATTGGCTTTGCCCTTGAGCAGATCAGAGAGAATGCTGAATCTCACGTGTCCATCGCCATATTCTCTTTTATAGCGAAAACCATAGGATGCACCGACTATCGATGTCCAGCAGAAACATATAATAGATCCCTCATATACATAGAATGTGTCCCCATTGAAGACATACCGGATAACGATTTGAGCAAAGAATAAAATGACCACCGCGGACAGGAGTACCGCAGACAGCTGTACTTCATAGAAATCTATGATTTTCATAAATAACTGCTTCAACTTTTTCAGAGTAATCCACCCCTTTGCCGATTTTATGTATTTATACAAATGCGAAGGTGTATACCTGTAAGGCTGTGCACCTTCGCATCTGGTAAGCTGATCGGATTATTTCCCGAAATTAATAATCTGATCGAGAATTTCCATATCCCAGCCCTTCATGCTGTCAGGATTATCATAATACCATGCAATGACACTTTCTCTCATCTTGCTCATGTCAGGCTCATAGATCGTAATGCCATAGCTGCGCAGCTCATCTGCGCAGGAATTTTCCTGATCGGTCACGATTTTGGTAACGGTATCGCACAGGAGCTTAACACCATCATCGACGACCTGACGTTCCTCATCAGTAAGACTCTGGTAGAACTTTTCGGCAATAAACACCGAATTTTCAGAGATGATGTGTTTGGATAACGTTATGCTCTTAGTTACTTCATAGTATTTGTTGGTAAGGATCGTGGGCAGTGGGTTGTCCTGACCATCGACAGTCCCATTCTGAAGAGAGGTATAGACCTCGGAAAGATCCATTGCTACAGGGCTGCACCCCATCGCCTTGCCAAGATTTACAAATGCCTCGGAGTTTGGCATGCGAAGCTGTACACCGTGCAGATCATCGGGGCAGGTGATTTCCTTGTCGGTCGTCAGGTTGATTGTTCTGGCTCCGTTGTAATACATTCCTGCCCACCGTACGCCTATGGCGTCGATCAGCTGCTGAGAAAAGTTCTGGCCGATCTCACTGCTGAACACGTCAAGAAGATGATCGGGGCTTTCAAACAGATAGCCCATGGAGAGACAATTTATGGCCGGAACATAAACACCGGCTTTGTCGCTTCCCGCTACGCCCATTTCGCAGTTACCCTGACTCATGGCCATAAGCATATCGGTATCGGTGTAAAGCGTGGAATTGTAATATATTTTGACCTCAATGCTTCCGTTGCTGGTGGATTCCACATAATCCTTAAAGGCCTCAAAGCCCTCGCACATAATCTCTGCTTCAGCCTTGTTCGTTGCAAATCTGATAGTTTTCACTTCAGTACCGGACACCTTTTCCTGGGCACCTGCGGCAGCAGAAGAATCTGTACGTTCGGTGACTGCTTGCTGGCCGCATGCTGTCAGCCCGAGTGCCAAAGCAAGAACCACAATCAATGCGAAAATTTTTTTCATTCTTTGTTTTTCCTTTCTTTTTATAGATTTCCGTAAAATGGATAACTTACTTGATAAGCTCGCGGATATTTTGCTCCTTTTCAATGCCTAATATCTTTTCGTAGTCACGTATATTCATACACTTATCGACATATTTGGCGGCTGAACCGGTTTTTTTGTAGTCTTCTGCAAGTTCTTTCAAAAACTGTGTCACAGCAAGAATAGTATACATACCGCGGCATGCTATCTTGAAGCCCATTTCTTCACACTCTTTGTTCGACCATGAGATCTGATCGTCATCAATGAGGTCGATCATTGCCGGTATCCCGCAGCGTGCCATCTCGCGGCCGAGCTTTGCCCATTCCGCCTTGGTCTTTATATTCTCCGGCATAACGACATCAGCGCCGGCTTCATAAAAGAGCTTGCAGCGGCGGATAGACTCGTCGATCCCCAGGGTGTTGTAGCAGTCGGTTCTTGCAATAATAATAAAGTTCGGATCCTTGCGGCTGTTTACGGCTACCTTGATTTTATCCAGCATCTGCTCCACCGGGATAACAGTGACGCCGGCCATAGCTCCGCATTTTTTGGGCATGGTCTGATCCTCAAGATGAATGCCGCTCACTCCGGCCGCCTCATAATCCACGACCGTTCTCCGTATGCTTGGCAGATCGCCATAGCCGGTGTCCGCATCGCAGTACATTGGCGCATCCACTCTGGCCGCAATCAGCCTTGCTCTTCCAATCATCTCTGTCTGTGTGGCAATGCCGAGGTCGGGATATCCGATCAAGGATGCCATGGTGCTGTTTCCGCCCATGGCAAGAAGCTCAAAGCCGGCCTGGTCAAGAATTCTGGCACTTAGTGCATCATAGGCTACACCCGCTGCAACCAATCCGGGGCGGTTAAGAAGTTCGCGAAATCTGGCATTTTTTACTGAATCCATCTGTGTCTCCTGTTCTGCCGCTTCACGGCGGCTCTTTAATTGTGTATACCCATATGAGTCAAAGGTTACAGCCATGGCATCCTTGCCGTTGTTACCCTTGCTCAATTCATGCTCATTCTAACTGGCTCTTACAAGCATGTCAACTGAAATATCAGATAATATATCAAAATCTACGTTTTAGCTTATTTTCAGTTTAGATATTTGGGCATAAATATCACTTGATATTTCAGACCGCAGGGTATATAATTAATCGATATGCATCGTGATACATCATGTTTGTCGCCTGCGTATTTGAGCTCCGCTGTTTTCTCCGCATCTGTGGGTGGGGTAAAAGGCGCTTTCAACAGTTTAAAAACACATGCATGGGGTAAAACCAGTGGAAAAGAAAACAATAATTGATTCCAAAGAAAGCCTGACCGATATAATATACAGTGATTTGCTCCACAAGCTTCAGGCAAGCGTATTGGTTCCTGGTACGCTTATCGACCGGAAAGCCTTAGCTACAGAATATAATGTGAGCATGGCTCCTGTGCGGGATGCCCTACAGCGTTTGACGCTTGAAGGCTTTGTGGAAACGCGTTCCAGAAGTGCCACCGTTGTAAAAGCAATTCAGGAAGAGGATATTTACGGAGCCTTGGTACTTCGTGAGGCTTTGGAAACTCAGGCGATTCGCATGATATGGGGTGATATAATACGGCGAGAGAGGGATAATCTTCATGTGCTTGCAGCAAAAGTCGATTCCATTACCGATATATTGGAGTACTGGCAGGCCGACATAGATTTTCACAGGTATCTTGTTTCTCTCAGCGGCTGCCGCCGCTTGATAGAAACATACGAGCAGGTGATGAATCTTGGTACATTCTATCAGGTCAACAAATATTTTGTCAGGCTTGACACAATTCAGTGCGACAGTCATATGCATCTGCTGAACCAACTGCTTGACTGCGACAAAGACGAGGCGGAAAAAGCTCTTCGCAGTCATCTTTCAAACGGAAAGGCGCTCACCTCCCTGAAGAAGTTGGGTTAGTCCTGAGCAAAATGCAAAAAGTCATTGTGCTGCAAGGTTTTTTTGAATTGTTGACTGTACTAATTCGAAAGGGAAATTCCATAATTAGCAGTTTATTATCATTGACTCAATAATTCAATCAGCTGTACACCGTGCTCAAATCCCCACCGGGCATTGCCGGTGGGGATTTGAGCTGTTTACACTATTATGCTTGCTATGTACTTGATCTCCTGCGTGTGCGCTAATGCAGTCCTGTCACTCCGCACGAATCTCATGGTTCGCATGGGGCAGTTGTTCTTGACCATCTGGCCGCCGACGGAGCCTGCCTGACGGCTGGTGAGCTCGCCGTTGTAACCGTTCTTGAGGTTGACGCCGACTTCAGCAGCGGCTTCCATCTTGAACTTATCCATTGCCTCACGGGCTGCGGGGTTGACAAGATGATTACTGGTATTGGTAGACATAGTTTGCATCTCCTTTTTGATGTTTTGGGTTCGTTGCCCGTGCTTATCTTCTGCACTCAGGTTTTCTATATTCATAAAAAGGAGATGTAAATTTTTCATATTCGTGAAGAAACTGCCGCTTTTCCATGTACTCGTATTAAGCGCGTCTTATTTTTCTTCATCCACAAATTCAAACAGATCCTCGACCGTCACACGGAACACCTTCGCAATATCCATCGCCAGCTTAAGTGACGGATTGTACCTGCCGTTCTCAAGGTGAACGATCGTTTCTCTTCTCGCTCCGACAAGCTCGGCAAGCTCGCTTTGCTTATACCCTGCCTTCTCGCGATATTCTTTGATTTTTGTTACGAGCGCCATTTTAAATTCCCTTTGCATCCATATAGCAGAATATTGCCATTCTGATAATTGCTGTCAGCACCAGTACGCCCATCAGCATATATCCTATTATTTCCGGGGATATTGTGAACCTCAGAATGGCGGACAAGAACGCAATGCAGACAATCAATACCATGGTGATTTTATAGCAGATAGAATCGCACCTTTTCAGATTTGCAGCTGCCATTTCGTCCACAGTCTCTTTCTTGTATTTCCTTTCGCGCACAGCTAAAAGGCAGAAAAACATTAAAGCAAATATCGCAACGCACTGTTGGATAGAACTGAAATAATTCTCCCAGCCATCCCTGGCCCAGCACCAGTAATATACCGCAATGCAAATTGCCAGCACGATACGTGCTCCAAGCAGTTCTCCTAATGTTACTTTCTTATTCATGTGTTTGCCCTCTATGTTATATATTTCGCACTTGTGATGTTATAAATATATCACTTGCATTTATGAATGTCAATAGAAAAAGTGAAATATTTTTAACTTCATTGCTCAACCACTGGAATGTAACATGCACTCAACTGCCCGCCGGTATCCCTGATGCAGTACAGGTACACGCTCTCGGCGTTATTGCACCTGTCGTCGATGATGTAGCCCAAGCGGTAGCTGACCGTTTCGCCGGGCTCAATGTGCACGTATGCGTATTGCCCCGCTATCGGGTCGTCCCCAGAGTACGCAGCACTGTTTGCGCAGATATCCCTCATGGACACGTCACCGTTCTTGAGCACGAAAATACCATTGGCGAAATTATTTGTTCCATCGTTTGAAAGTCCGCCGTTGCCCGTCACGTCTCCTACGTGCGGATTCTTCACCATGAGGCTGACCGTCGCGAGCCTTGCTCCTCCGATAAGCTCCCCCGTCTGCGCGTCGATATAGTCAGGGAACGGATAGTCGCCCCCGCCTATGTACGCGGACGATTCATGGAACTGCTCAAGCGTCCAGCCCGCGGAGTAGATGTTATCACTGATGCTTATCCCTGTCACGGTGCATTCAAGTCCGCTCCCATAGACCGTCACTGTCGTCCCGATCTCAGTCAGTCCCGCCGCGATCTCGCGGTCGTATTCCATCTGCTGCTCCGTCCGGCTTTCAGGCTGCGCAGTCTCCCCTATCGCTACGCTCAGATCGACCGTACTGCACTTTCCGAGCGCGGCAAAATCTATGGTGTCCGCAAAGCGTTCCAGCGTCTCTTCCGAGATTCTCCCACCGAGAACTTGCTCCGTCGGAACATCGCCGCCATAGCCCGTCTCATTATCGAAGCGCGTCAGCTCCGCCGTGACAAAGGCAACCTCGCCGTTATAAAGCACCGCGCCGTTATATTCATCCATGATGATCGTGACCTCGGCTCCAAGCGCGGTCGTGTAGCTCTGTTCCGTGACAGCGCCTGCGTCAAAATGCGCATAGCCCTGGCCGAAATATCCCTTCATGCTGCGCCGGACGGTGCAGTCAAGCCCCTTTTCCGTACCGTACCACATTCCTTGCAGTACGAAGCTTCCGTCACCATAGCATATAAAGCCCACGTTCTCATTGTCAAAATCGCTGCCGCGCATAAAGCCGTCAATGCCGATGGCCGTATACAACTCTCCTATATCCGCACTGCCTTCTTCATACACACCGTCGCGCGTTTTGAGCCCGTACTTGCCGCACAGCTCAAATATCTTGTCCTTCAGCCGCTGCGTGTAGCAGAAGTATATGCGGCTGTGCTCGCGCATCCATTCGTCCTGCTCCTGCGGCACGGCGTCGCCATAGTAACTGTTCACCGTGTAATCATCATAGAAGTCCAGAAATTCCTGATAAGCCTGAAACTCCGCCGAGCTTTCGAGCCCCTGTATCGAGAGATATACCGTCTCCTCCGTCTGACGCAGCAGCGCATCCTTGATGCCGAACCAGTTTCCCGCATAAGCCGCCGCGCCGAGGCCAAGCAGCAACGATACTATCACCGCCGCGGCCAGAAGCGCTCTGACCGGCCTGTGCCTGCGCGCTCTGCGTGCCATGACCGGCATTGCCTCCAGCGCTGTGTCTATATACTCCCCGCTTACAAATCCAAGTCCCAACAGAAGCTTCATATTCCCGTTCAAAGAACCGCCCCCTTTTCCTCAAGATAGCTTCTCAGGCTTCGCCGCATACGCGCAAATTTCTGGCTCAGCGCGTTTGCGCTCACTCCCCGTTTCGCCGCGATATCCGCCACGCTCTCGCCGCCCCAGTAGCGGCGCATGAAATCCGCACAGTCCTGCCGCGGCAGGCTGCCGAGCCATCCGTTAAGAACGCGGCCAAGCTCCCGCGCGTCCGTAATCTCCTCAAGCCCGCGCGGCGATGGAACACATTCCTCAAGCTCGCCGAGCAGCACCGTCACCGTGCTGCCGCGCCCATGCGTGCGTTCTCTGCGCCAGCGGTCTATGGAAAGGTTTCGCGTGATGCCCGCAAGCCACGCTAGCAGCCTTCCCGGGCGCTCCGGCGGCATGGCGTTCCATGCACGGGCGTATGTATCGCTGACGCACTCCTCCGCGTCCTCGCGCACTCCGAGAATGTTCATCGACACCGCGCGGCAGTACGCCCCGTATTTGCTGTCCGTCTCCGCTATCGCCCGCTCGTCCCGCCGCCAATACAGGTCAATTATCTTTGAATCGTCCATAGCTGTCCTCCTCTGTCTTTATAGTTGGTAAGCGCTCTCACCTATAAAGACGCGGTTTCCCGGATAATATGACAGTATTTTCTGAGCCTTTATAGAAGAACCTCGCGGATGTTGTTCCGCGAGGTTCTTCTATAAAATATTTCATCCGACAGTATGGTTCGTGCCGATATGCACATATACCCTGCCGGGGTTTGACCCATATGCTCCAAGCTCAATGAACATCGGTACGCCGCTCTGGTCACCGTCAAAATACACCGTGAGATATGGCGCGTCCCCCAGTTCGGACACGAGCATATCCCCGGACGGCACAGCAGTGTCGTATCCGTAGTTTCCGTCCTTTGTGCCGCTGAGCGTGTAGCCGGTGAAGCCCCAGTATTCCTCCAGCAGTGTGCATAATTCGTCGACCGTCAGATCTGCCGGAACAATGTCGTCATAGTTTGCGTAGATATATGTCTTCTCATTCTTCTCACCGTTCCACCATTCCGATTCTCCTACCGGCACATCGTTTTCGTCGGCTTTTGCCTCCACGGACAGGAGTGTTATTTTGCCTGTCTCCATGTCAATGGAAAGGTGGAAGTAATACTTCCTGTCGCCGCCCTGTGCCGCAACTGCGTAGCTGCGCTTGAACAACCGCCCGAAATAATAGTCCGAGCCTTTCTTCTCCGGCAGTTCAATTATCCGCTCAGCCTTTCCGTCGATCTGCACTTCCTGCGAGAGTATACCCATGTCCTTCATTTTCTGTATTTCCCGCTGTGCTGTCTTCCATGCCTGCTCCGGGCTGCTTACATAAAGGCCGACAGCGTATGCGCTGCCTGTGAGCAGTACAAATATTATCGCTGCTATAAGCGCGACTCTTGCCGCGAGGCGCGCCGCTCCCGCCCGCTTTGGTTTTCTGTTTGCATCTGTCATTTTTAAGACCTCCGTAACCGTATCCGCGGAGGCATGAACAGGCGCAAATGCGCGTTCAAAGCGTTCTCTGTCAGTCATGTTCCACCTCCGTCAATATCGTCTTCAGCCTTGCCCTTGCTCGCCGCAGTCTCGTGCTCACCGTGTTCACCGGCGCACCGAGTATGTCCGCGATCTCCGCCGTTGAATAGCCTATGTAGTAGTACAGGAATATGACGCTGCGGTACTTCTGCTCAAGCCCCATCACGGCTCTGAACAGTTCGCGGTCGTTGTCGTCCTCAAAGCTCAGCGCTGCGGCATAGTCGTCGATGTTCTCAAGCCTGCGCCACGGAGAACGGAACTGCTTCCTGCACTGGTTTATCGTGACGCGGATGAGCCAGTTGCGGATATGCTCCTCCGATTCAAACTCCGTGTCCACGCTGTATAACTTCATGAACACATCCTGCGTCACGTCGTCCGCGTCCTCGCGGCTCTTCAGATAGCTGAATGCCACGCGGAACACGGTGTCTATGTACTTTTCCGCGAGATAGGCAAAGCGCTCATGTGTCAGCATTGTGTCTCTCCTTTTGGCTGCTGCGGAGTCCTCGCGTCCGGTCGCTCCGCACCTGCCCGAAAAGCTTTTCACTTATAATATCCATGACGCAGTCAAAATCTTTCACCTGTTCCGGAAAATTTTTCTAAAAATGCCACCCGGCCTTAGGCCGGATGGCATGATATAAAACTATTCTCCGAGCGTGGCGATTTCAGCCTCCCGCTCTCTCTTGAGCGCGAGGTCCGGGAAAATGTTGTCCGCGGACTCGTACACATAATTTGAAACATATATGAAGCCGTTCTTCGTCTCCTCAACGGTAAGCTCGTGCGTGAACGCACAGTCCGTGCCGTACCACGGATAGACCGCGTCGATCTTCATCGTCAGTGTCCCGTCACTGTTGTACCAGTAGTCGGTTATCTCCGGTTCAGGCAGATGCACCGTTGCCGAGGTGTAAAAGCCGGGCTGCGCGCCGAGGATGAAGTACCCGCCGTAGCTGCTGCTGTTGTCCGCCATGGCGCGTATCGTCTCGTCCTTTATATCGAAGAAGTGACCGATCACCCGCTCGAACTGCTCATAAGGCACTATATGCATGTTCGTGTCCCTGACCGTCGCATAGCCTGTCAGCGCGTTAATGTTGCTGCTGATAAGCTGCTCCGTCCCGTAGTACTGTCCGTACAGTATCGGGTAAAGGCAGTTGAAGTCAAGCTCCCCAAATTTATTGGAGCTCCATGTGCAGGTAAACAGATTATTCTCCGCGTAAGCGGAGCTGCCGAGGTAGCGCTCCGAAAGCGCGCGTTTATCATCGGCATAAGGCACGAGCCGTATAAATGTGTGCGGGTTTGTGCCAAGCTTACCATCCTTGTCAAAGCTGCCGGTATACCTGTTGCAGATAAGCCAGCCCTTTTCGGTGTATTTTATCTCCGAAAGCGAGAATTGCCCCGCCGAATATATCCTTGGGTTCCCGTCCCTCCACTCGACCGATATCGTGATGACCGAGCCCACGCCGTTATTGTAGACGAGGTTGTTCGCGTGTATGGAGCCGTCGGTGTGTACGACATAGTATGCCGCCTCCGCGTCCTGCCCCGCATTTACGGCGCTGCCGAAATCGATAAGCGGCTGCGGGTTCTGCATGTCCATGTTCCCGAAATAGTCTATCGCCGAATATCCGTTCTCCGCAAGTGTGTACACAATCTGCGCAACAGAATCCTGCGAGAGCACCACATTGAGCGCCGTACCCTTGTCAAGGCTGTCATAGGTGTCGCGCGTACTGAGCATTGCGGTCTCGGCCTCTTTTTTCAGCGCATTCATGACCTTGTCCGGAACCTCATCGACCGTGTCGTATTCCTTTTCCGGCATCGGCGCAGGAGTTGCCTCCGCCGCATTTTCACCTGTGACTGCCGGGGTCGATACCGGCGCGCTCTCCGTCTGCTTCTTCCCTTTGCCGAAAAGCCCTATGCCGAGCATCCCCAGCATAAGGATAAGCAGCAGCACAGAAAGCAAAACCACTTCATTTTTCTTCATAAAAACCTCCGCTCAAAATGCCGCGATCCTATCCATCGGCACTCCTCCGGAACCATATTGGATCATTATTTTAACTGCGTACCTTGATCAGGGCTGCCGTTTTCAAGCAGCGCCACCGTTTCGACTATTGTTTCATTTTCCAAGGGCAATTCTTTCACTTCTGTTCCATTCACC
>ERZ773108.2323-NODE-2323-length-16462-cov-5.377766_pt1 | contig 16462 bp, 17 predicted proteins | sample MGYA00580570_ERZ773108 | MGnify/ENA primary metagenome ERZ773108 (study PRJEB29015, sample SAMEA2737840) | human gut metagenome | biome: human gut; feature: human-associated habitat; material: faeces | place: China | collected 2012 ...
CTTGCCGGGTGCGGTGAGCATGAGCCAGTTTATCGACACGGTTAAGGCGCTGTAAGGGAGGTGCGTGTTTTGAAACTGCCGTATGAAAACGAACTGTATGAGCTGCGAAAGTGGATAGACTTTACAAACGCAAACTTGCAGATGCAGTTTCTCCACACACCTCAGGAAATTCAGCGCGTCCACCAATGGATCAATGCAATTACGAGAGGAATACAAGCGGACTATCCTTTTTATGCGACTACGCTCCCCTGTGTTGCAAATATACTCTTTCAGCAAAACGAGATGGGTGCTATTTTCCTGAATCCTGCGGCATTTGGCGAGTTGGTGGTAATTGTTCGCCATATCGAAGCAGAACCCGTTGTTGTCCAGTTCTGGTCCGATATTCACCCGCGAATTGTGAATGTCTCCCATGAGTTATATGTAGATGGTCACTACTCAACCGCAGCAGAAAAGGCGGTCAAAGAAGTAGAATCTCGTCTGCGTGAAAAGTTTTTGGAGTTAAAAACCGGCGCAGCAGTTCCCGCGAAGATTGGTGATGTGATTGGCGCACTTATGAGCGAGAACGGCGCTTTCAAATTCTGTGACACAACTACCACCAGCGGCAGGGACTACCGACGCGGAATCCACTCTCTGTTTGAAGGAATCATGGCAGCCTATCGCAACCCTGCGGCTCATGCTAATCTTCAATATGAAAAGCGCGAGGCTATGGAGCAAATTATGCTGGCAAGCCAACTGATGTATGTGTTGGACAAGCCGCAAATCTAAGAAGAAGGTGAAATAAATTATGTCATATACTGTAAAGTCATCAGAAAAATTGCGGAAGTCCGGCGCGGAAACTGAAACAAAAGCATTATTATATTTAATGAACTTCAGATCAGACAGTGATGATATATACTATTTCGTTGTTGACTTCTTTAACGATTTAACCGGCATGAATAACATGGCGACACGTTTATGGGACGTACAGTCAAAAGGAAATCATAATGTTGGTCCCAAAGCTATAGGTAGAGAACTGATAACGCTATTCAAAAATTACATGAGCGAATTTACATTTGAGACCTATATCCTTTTCGTGGGTAGCGTTTCGGGTGCGCTTAGGAAGGACCCATCACTTACAGTCTTTGGAATTGAAAACGCTAAAGATACCGCAGTTAAGCTGATTAAAGAGGGCCCTGTTGAAGAAGGTAATGCTAAGGAATATATAGATAATTCCAGTCTTACCGATACAAATATTGACGCTTTCTTGAAGTCGGTTCTATTTGTGATTGACGATGATAAAGAGCCACGTGAATATGTAAGAGCAATTATAAAGCAGCATCCAAATATCGTTCCCGAGGACAAGGTTCTGGATGCGATATTTAATGAAATACGAGATAAACAATCAAGTAAAAAGAATATATCCGTTGTCGAGGGTGTCGTTATTGAGACTACCGATGAAGCGCTGAATTATTGCCGCCATCTGACTAATAATGAAATAAGACTGATGACACTTCAACGTATTATTAGCAGAGATCCATTGAGTCAGGGTATTCCCACCTCTTTTATCCCGATTTATAATTCTTGGCCACCAGAGAGACAACGTGAAATGTTTGAAGACTGTCAAGGTAGTCTATGCAGGGCGCTGTTCAACAAAAATGCAGCCGATGGGTTCTGGTGCCTTTTTGAAAACACATATCAGTTAATCATAGCGCATCCCGATGAACCAGTACAACAATTATTTGTACGTCTTCAGGCATTGGGAGATTGCGTCTCGCGTTGCCCGGATTTTGATGCCATTTCGCTAAAGTATTTTATTTCCGTTGTAAAGGATGGTATCCAACAATGAAAATATTGAGGGTTGCTGTAGGTAATTCAAAAGAAGCGTTTATTGAAAGCCGATTCACCGAAGGGCTGAATATTATTTCCAGTGATGATAATAACAAAGGGAAAACCATTGTTATTCAGTCTATGATGTACGCGCTGGGGAATGAACCGACCTTTCCAACTTCTTTCGAATATCAGAAATACTATTATTATGTTGAATTTGAAGAGCACGGGAAAAATTATCAAATATGCCGTTCTGGGAATGGATTTGTCCTGAGTCAAGGATCGTCCATATTGATTTTTGATAATGTTGCAGAACTCAAGCGGTACTGGTCAAAACATATTTTTTCACTTCCAGCTATAGTAAAGAATCAGCTTTCAATGATTGTTGATCCTGTACTATTTATGCAGCTTTACTTTGTTGGGCAGGACAAGAAGGATACTTCAAATATCGCACATCATGGTTTTTATAATAAGCAAGACTACATTGAAATGCTCTATGCGTATGCAGGATTAGGTGGCGAACAGCTCTCGCAAGAACGAATTGATGAGATTAAGCACCGAATATCTGAGCTTTCCGATGAAAAGAAAGTGCTTTTGCAACAACACAAAATATTGAAGTCCAAGAAGGCTCCCGTATCATATCTTAGTGCGGAAAGCGATCGCTTGGCATTTGGCGAAAAGGTTGCGAATTTAGAGAAGGTTCAGTCAAAAATTGCCGAGCTTCGGAAATTACGTAATGCTTCAACTATTCGGAAGAGCAAATGGGAATATACAATTAATGAGCTACGATCATTGAATCGTTCTATCTCATGTGGTGAATTGCGATGCATGGACTGCAATTCTACTAATATTTCATTTAGCACTGGGGAAATATCTCAGACATCATATTCCTTTGATGTGTCTACAGTAGAGATGAGAACTGAGATAATCAACTCAATCTCCGAGAAAATTGCTGCATACGCGGAAGAGATTCAACGTTTGTCCGCAGAAATCTGTGCCGAGCAAGAAAAAATGCAGTCTTTGATGGAAGACGAAAACGTTTCTCTTGAATCTATAGTCGCATACAAAAAAGACATTTTTTCCGCGTCAGACGCAGAGGGCAGAATCAAAGATATTGAAAATGAAATCACTTCTCTGAAAAGCCAACTTGTAGCTAACGAGAATTCGTCTCAGGAAACGCAGGCGCGGAGGGTTTCTCTGCTGACCGCAATTTTAGGCAAAATGAACGAGCTATACCATCAAATTGATCCGGATGGAAATCTTACGTACACAAGCCTTTTTACTCAGCGAAATGAGGTCTATTCCGGAAGCGAGGCAACCGTGTTTCATTTAGTGAAGCTTTTTGCCTTACAACAAGTTCTGAGACACAACTGCCCGATCATAGTCGATTCATTTCGCGCTGAGGACCTATCAACAGGAAAAGAAAAAACTGTGTTAGAAATATCAAAGTCTATTAACAACCAAGTAATATTAACAACCACGCTTAAACATGAAGAATTAGGTAAGTATGATTCTATTGAGGGGGTTAACCATATTAACTACATATCACATATACCCAGCAAGATACTCGATGGCAGATATGTGGCAGATTTTTTAGGGCTGTTATCTGCGTTGTCCATGAAAGTTCAAAGCTAATCTATAATAAATTTACAATCCATCTTCAAAATCCGGGTTGACATCTGCTCGGATTTTGATTATACTATGCTTAACCCGAATTGGAGGTTGAATTACATGAAACAACTGGGTATGCGTCTTCGCGCATTGCGGGAAGGCATTGGTTTATCCCAATCAAAATTTGCCGATGTAATCGGTTCTACACAGTCCAGCATCAACCGTTATGAAAACGGTCAGGCAACGCCGACAGTTGAGCTTCTACGCAAGTATGCGGACTACTTTGACGTTTCAATGGACTATATCTTTGCCCGCTGCGATGACCCGCACGGCAAGCTGTATGAGGCAAAACCTCCGGTTGACGCGAACAATCCTGAACTGAGGAAGTTCGTTGAGATGTGCTTCGATCCGGAATCACCGATGAACGAAAAACTGAAAGAAGCGATGCTGAAAATGCTGGGGGAGGCGAAGACATGAGCAGTGAATTAACCCATAATCCGGGACAGTTTGACGAGGTCATCCATATCATCGATAATGCCCGCAGCCGCGCCATGAAAGCGGTCAATGCAGAGCTTATTCAGATGTATTGGAGCGTCGGTGCGTATTTGTCAGAGCTTTGTTCTGCATCAAGCTTTGGCGATAAGATCATTGACGAAGTTGCCGCATACATTGCGCAAGAGAACCCCAACATCAAAGGTTTCAATCGTCGCGGTCTCTATCGTATGAAGCAATTCTACGAGACCTACAAGGACGATGAATTTGTGACACCACTGGTGACACAAATCAGCTGGACAAACCATCTGCTTATTATGTCTGGCTCCAAGACGGCAGATGAACGGCATTTTTACATGGCGCTCTGTGCGAAGGAACATTATTCCAAACGCGAATTGGAGCGTCAAATCGGCACATCGTACTATGAGCGTTCAATGATTTCTGCCAAGAAGCCGATGCCTGAATCCGTTTCGCATGATGTGCGTGAAAGCATCCTCGATACCTATGTGCTTGAGTTTCTGGACTTGCCGGAGCAATTTTCTGAAAAGAATCTCCGTAAAGCAATCATCGAAAATCTGAAGCAGTTTATACTTGAATTTGGTCGGGACTTTACCTTTATCGGTGAGGAGTACCGTGTTCAGGTCGGCAATACAGATTTCTTCATCGACTTGCTGTTTTATAACCGTGCGCTTTCCTGCCTTGTCCCGATTGAACTGAAAATCGGAAAATTCAAGCCGGAACACATCGGGCAGATCAATTTTTATCTCGAAGCACTTGACCGCGATGTGAAGAAACCAAATGAAAATCCAAGTGTAGGCGTTATTCTTTGCGCCAGCAAGGATGACGCGGTTGTCGAATATGCTTTAAGCCGCAGTATGTCGCCCACGCTTGTTGCAGATTATCGGCTTTGTCTTCCCGACAAGACGCTTCTACAAAACAAGCTGCGTGAACTGACAGAGCTTGCGTTGGAAAGCGGCGAAGGCAACGAGGGTGATGAAGAATGAACGCTGTCATCTATGCCCGCTATTCCTCAGACAGCCAGCGCGAAGAATCCATTGAAGGTCAGCTCCGTGAGTGCCGGGAATATGCTGAACGCAACAATATGACCATCGTTGGAACGTATATTGACCGGGCATTATCTGCAAAAACGGCAGATCGACCGGAGTTCCAGCACATGATCAAGGACAGCGCAAAAGAGTTGTTCGAGATTGTGCTTGTATGGAAGCTCGACCGCTTTTCCCGTGACCGTTACGACAGCGCACACTACAAGCACATTCTGAAAAAGAATGGTGTAAAGGTTGTTTCTGCGAAAGAGCATATCTCCGAAGGTCCGGAAGGAATCATTCTGGAAGCGATGCTGGAAGGCTATGCCGAGTTCTATTCTGCCGAGTTATCAGAAAAGATCCATCGTGGACAGAAAGAGAACGCGCTAAAAGGGAAAAACAACGGCGGTGGCGTTCCGCTCGGCTATCTGTTGGACAAGAAAGCACAGAAGCTTGTGATCGATCCTACGACTGCGCCATTAGTGGTTGAGGTATTTGAGAAGTATGCTGACGGCAAATCGGTTCGTTCCATTGTTGAGGATTTCAATGCCCGCGGACTTAAAACGAAAAGGGGACAGCCCTTCAATATCAATAGTTTCAGCTCTCTACTGAAAAACCGCAAATACATTGGCGAGTATCGCTATCAGGATGTTGTAATTGAGGGCGGCGTTCCTGCTATCGTTCCGGAAGACCTGTTCAACCGTGTGCAGGAACGCATGGAGAAGAACCGCCATGCTCCCGCAATGGCAAAAGCAAAAGAGGACTATCTGCTGACAACAAAGCTGTTCTGCGGTAAGTGTGAGCGCATGATGGTTGGTGAAAGCGGCAAGAGCCATACCGGCGCTATGCACTATTATTACAAATGCAGCGGTGCGAAGCGCCTGAAGGATTGCGACAAGAAGGCTGTTCGCAAAGACTGGATTGAGCGTGTTGTTGTTCGCCTGACCATGCAGCGCGTCATGGATGAAGAAAAGATCAACAGGCTCATTGACGCAATTCTTGTTATGCAGGAGCAGGAAGACACAACAACCCCTGCGCTTCGCTCACAGCTTGCGGAAACCGAGTCCTCCATTGGAAACATTCTGAAAGCAATCGAGCAGGGCATTTTCACGCCGTCCACTAAACAGCGGCTTGATGAGCTGGAAGCACGAAAAGAAGAAATCCTTGTGAATATCCAGACTGCTGAACTGCAAAAGCCAAAGCTTACCCGCGAACAGATGACGGCATGGTTTGAGCAGTTCCGTCATGGCGATCCAGCAAACCGTGATTTTCAGAAACGCCTGATTGATACATTTGTAAACGCCGTGTATGTGTTCGATGATAAACTGGTCTTGACCTACAACTATCAACATGGGACGCAGACAATTTCGCTTGACGAGATCGAATCGGCGCTGAGTTCGGATTTTGATGGGGCTACTCCACCATAAAAACCCTAGAGTTTATGTGGCTCTAGGGTTTTTGTTTTTCACAATTTTAAAATTTGTTAGCAATTTGCCAGTAACATCAAACCCCCTCCGATCGGTATCGGGGTCCGTTTCCTGTAAATATCAGCGAATAAAAAGGGCGGGATTCTCCCCTTTTGGGGGGTGAAAAAAGGAAATCTCTCCATGATAAAACGATAAACTTTCCCTGTTTCCCATTTTTTTCTTTTCACCAGTTTGCCATCATACGCCATGGGGATTGAGCATTCTCTCCTATAACGTATCCGCCTATTGGTCTTTCCTGCCGATCGACAGGAAACCTGATTTTTTCGCATGCAAAAACAGCTGAGCCTGATCCGATTCTTTCGGATGGCACTACTGTTTTTTGTCAGACATCGTGCGATTTTGCGTTGTCAGGCCTTTGTTTTCCCAGGCAAAAACTTCTCCCGATTCATTGGTGAATGCGCCAACCAAGCACCGCCGGGCAATGGGCAGATCACCACGCAGGCATCACAGCCAAAACAAAGCAACACCCAATTTTTGTTTTACCATTCTTCTCTCTACTCTTGTAATTTTCAATCTTCCTGACCGGAGAAACCCTCCCGCCAAAAGGCAACGATGCGCCCGATTTCTTCCAGTGCCGCTTCTGCTTTTTTGAGTTGAATTTTCAGCTGTTCACACTCCGGATCGGGCTCTGGTTCTGGTTCTGGTTCTGGTTCCGGAGTCAGATGATTCAGACCTGCACGGCGAATGATGGTCGGATAGTCTTTATAGGCATAGTCCACATCACAGTTTCCGCTCAGCCCCGGCACTTGGCCGCGTATCGTATAATCCCGCCCAAAAACGCCCTGGCTACCGACTATGCCGTGTTGCCAGATACCGTATGGCCCAGGGTATTTCATCGGGTCGCGATAATCAGCCACCCATACGTCATAGGCGGAAAGAGCTTCCATATTCAGATAGCCCTGCAAAAAGTTAGCAAAGCTGTAAATCCCGGTGTAATAGCCGTAAGCTTCCATTTGAGAGAGAAACGCCTGACAAATTTGTGTATTCAACTGTTTTCCCGCAGTCAAATTCCACTGGTCTTCTATGTCGAACCATACCGGATAATTGATGGTTCCATAGTTACTCAGCAATGTATGAAGCTTTTCAGCAGCAATGTGCGCTGCCTCGGCGGAACGGTCATAGGAATAAACATATACGCCGATATCCAACCCTGCCGCAGCAGCTCCGGCCATATTTTGGGCAAACCGCTTGTCCTCGGTCAGCCCTCCCGCATAATGGGTCCAGCCCGCACGGATGATTACAAAATCAATGCCCGACGCTTTGACTTGCTGCCAGTCTATCGCGCCGTTGATGTTTGCCACATCAATACCGTTTTGCATCATATTTTCTCCTTTGCCTGATAATCAAATTTTGTATCATTTTATGCTTTCGACAAAATAGAAGTTCCTACTTGTGCCGCACATTTTTTGTTACAGAAAAAAGATATTCCAGACCTAATATTGAGGATCGACATAACAATATTAAGAGCCATGCTGCTTTTGATTTTTCCGCAGATGCGAAGAAAATTATCAACAGCAAAGACCATCGTTGTAAAAGGCGAGGCTATCGCATATACCCGTATATACTGTATCGCCAAATCTGCCAGCTCTTTCTCTGCTCCCATGAACTGCATAAGCCATGGTGCGGCGAAAAAGAATATCACGCCTGTAATGATAATCATCAAGCACGGGCAGGTGAAATAATTGTTTGCTTCATCATTTTCTTTTTTGCCTAAAAAGATGGAAATATTGACCGAAGAGCCCGCACCGATTAAATCCGCCAGCGAGAAATTGATCAGTACAAATGGAAACGCCGGATGAAGAGCGGCGAAAGCAGCCTCCCCCATCAAATTTCCCACAAAAATTCCGTCGAATAATCCCCATAAAGAAGAAGCGATCATGCTGATTACACCGGGAATCGCAATCATAAAAAAACAGTTTTACCGGGCTTGTCTTCGCATATAACTGCGAACTACCCTTTTTCGCTCTGACATGTCCCCATAAATTCGTGGTATAAACGATTACTGAAATCCTCTAATGCAGATACGAATTCCGGAGGGTAGTTCCTTAACGTTTCAACGATTGCTTTTCCCTCCACTGCATAAATATCTGCTAAAAGGCTGTCGGTGTATTTTTGACCCCTCTCTGTTGATTTAACAGCGATAAGGAACTAATTCAACCTTATTCCTGTTAGCTGACAGTTTCAGGTGTGCAGAACAGAAGCAAAAAGCGAAGGCATTCTGAGTGCCTTCGCTTTTTGCTTCAATTTTTTTGTTATTCCTCTCTACCGCGCAGACGGTTGTTCCAGAACTGTATCCCTGATCGCAGCGGTTATACATGCCTGGCATCAGGAAAAGGCGACCTGACCGGTAAATGTCATGATCCCGAAAAACAGCAGAAACGCAGCCCACAAAAAGCAGTAAGCTCCGCCGAAAACAGGCTTTCGGGGTCTGTTTTCAGTAATGCATTCAGGCTTAGCCGGGTCATAGTATCCGACCACCTGCCGCCCCAGATCCCGCTTGCCGGACAGCGATTGACGGCTCGAGTACCGATAGGTCGTGCCATTCACTGTGTACTCATAGGTCGGCAGATAGTACGTCTCCCGGCGCAGCCGATCACTGCCGTCCTTTTGGTGCTCCCACCGTTCATCGGCCGATTCCTCGATCCATACCGCCTTCATCATCGTGGTGCCTGTGTACCGCCGCATGTCATCCTCGTATTCCTTCTGTGCGCTTTTTCGACGACGGACACCAAGCCATACCATCAGCACGGCCGCGAGGAGAAAGCCAATGCCCGCTGTGATATACTGCATATATCCTGTGGGCCATGCCACAAGCGCTATCGCAAGAATGAAACCGATCACGATAACTTTAATACTCTTCATATGTCCTCCTTCCTGCCGCTATGGGCGGGGATCTCTTTTTACGATACCGGCGGCTGGTTCTGTACCGCATCCACAAACAGAAGGGTCAGTCCGATATAAGCGGCGCAGGCTGCTGCCAGCAGGACGCAGAGGATGACGCAGACTGATTGAAGCGGTTTCCGCAAGTAACGGCGGGAGAGAAAAATCCCCGACAGCGACAGTGCCAGCAACACCACAGCGAGCCAAAGCGGCATATTGTCTACCTCCTTTACAAGTCGCGGAATGCGTCGATCATATCCGTGAACCAGCGCAGTTCATGGGCAAAGCGCTGCCGCAGCTGCGCTGGATTTTCATAGCCTTTGCCGATGTCGAAAAAGCCGTGTCCGCTGTGAACGGCAAGATACAGCCTACCATCGCGGTTGAGGTTTACAGCGAATCTGCCGAAAGAGGAATCCTCCAGCGCCATAATCCGCTCTATGCGGCCGGGGGTCAGGATGCGAAGGGCTGCCGCTTCATCGTCGCTGCTCAGATTGAATCGTTTGTCAAAGGTCTCGTTTCCCGTTTTGATGGTTTTGGCGCGAAGCAGCTTATCCAGCCTTTCCCGCGGCCAGATAGTCAGCCATGTGGGGAATTCCCGGTTCAGCTCGCACAGTATCCACTGACCGGTATAAATCTCCTGCTCGTTCTTTTCCCACAGGCCGGTCTCCTCCCGCTGAACCTCGCTGACTTCCGTCAGCCTGACGGTACACAGCTCTGTGGTCAGCCCCTGATAGGTTCCCCGGATATACCCGCTGCCGCTGCAACAGGTGTGGCTGGGCAGGGGAATGTTCGTGTCCTCTGCGTCCAAAAGATGCGGCGTGGGGTTCATCTTCACGTTTTCAAAAGCAGCGCTTATAATGTCCGGTGCAATGGCATCGAAGGTCTGCTGGTTTGCATTGCCTTTGGACTTGCCCTGCACCGCCTGCCCCAGCGCGAGGACCACACCGCCCAAAACGATCAGCGCGATGTTGCCGCCCAGAATGATACCCACCACGGCGATCACCACGCCCAGCAGCGAAAGAATTTTTCCGCCCAGCTTGCCGCCCTTGCTCTTACGCAGCTCCTGCGCCAACTGTTCATCTGTCATGTTCGTTTTCTGTTCTGCCATATTCTTCTCCTTATTCCGTCCCGTCGGTCAAGGCGGGGCTTTCCGTTATCAGATCCAGCAGATTGCCCATACTGGTCAGCGAGGCGACAAACCACTGGCGGATGCCGTCGATGTCCCGCAGATCCAGCTCCTCCGGAACGTCCGCAAACACATACCGGGTGTTCAGAGCCAGCGTCAGATCGCCGTCACGGAGGATAAGACCGCACAGCTTGGAAGTTTTGGAAGATGCCTCCAGCTTCTGGATCAGGTCACGAAGCTGCGGTGTGACCTGATCGTCCGCCTCCCGGCCATCCGCCGTGTGAGCGGCAAAATGCTTCCGGAAGGCGGCAGGGTCGGTGATGTCGTCCTTCTTCCGCTCCTGGAACGTATCATTCAGGGCGATGTCCAGCGTCGAGTCACAAATGTCCTTGCAGCGGACCACGATGCCGCGGAACAGCGTCTCGGTTCGGGTCATCCAGTTGTCGTTGTCGGGGCCGGACTTTTCCTCCACGGTGCGGCGCAGCTCCACGTTGGCCGCGGAGAACCGCAGCCCCTTGTGCTCGCCCTCGTGGAAGTCCGTCACGGTACACTCTGTAAAGTCGACCGCCGACAGCTTCGCCGCCTTCAGGTACGCCCGGTCGATGGGCAGCGTGGCCGGCTCCGGCTCCGGGCCGAAGGCTTTTGTCAGCTCCGTGCGGAAGAAGCCGCCCAGCTGCTGCTGCATCAGGGCTTTTTTCTTCGTTTGGGCGGGCTTTGCCACCAGCAGAAAAAGCGCTACGCCGGCAAAGACCAGAATGCAGATCACAGCGATGTTGCGATATACAAACATCATGATGCACCCGGCGATCACCAGTAAGACGCCCAGCAACATGCCGATGCTCTCCGTCCTCTGATAGCTTCCCAGCTGCTTCGACAGCTCCGCGTCCGTCATGCGCTCCGCGCCGACCGGCTCGAATTTATCTTTTTTCGTTTTCATGGCTGCCTTCCTTTCACGTCTGCTCCGTCAGAATGTCATCCGCCGGCGGCTCATCGACCACGCGGCTCTCGCGGAAATAGGAGTCGGACGGCCGGTAGAGATAGCCGGCGCCCTTTTCCCACTCCCACACGATGTAGGATTCGCTCATGTCCTCGTGAAAGAGCGTGAGCCGCAGGTCGCTGTTGTAGTCTCCGCTGAAGTCGCTGAGGGACATCTCGCCGAACTGCCAGTCCTCATCGCCAAGCTCGTCAGTCGGAAGCACGGCGGTGTCAAATAGCTCGTGCTTTTCATTGTTGTAATAGAAATACAGCGCTTTGGGGCCGAGGCAGGCGCACACATCGATCTCCTCCCCGTCCCGCGCGACCGTGCCGTAGGCATCGACCGCGCCGGTGGTGCGCCAGTCGCCGCCCGCGATGTCTCCGTCCGGGCTGCCGCAGGCCGCCAGGCTCAGGCAGAGCAGCGCCGCGAGCAGAAGGGACCGGTATTTTTTCCGCGTCTTCATCGCCGCTTCCCTCCCCGCTGCTTATGTTCTCTGGTAGTAGTCGTTTTCGCCGCCCCAGTACATCGCGTTATCGTCCGCCAGATAGAGGTCGTAGCTCACGTCCTCATACGCGTCGGATACCGCCTCGTATTGGCTGTCTCCGTTCGCGCGGAGCGTACCGTAATCGACCTCGCTCCAATCGCCCTCCGCCGAGCGCTCATACAGCGTCCAGATGCCGGAGCCGTCGAGCTCGATCCAGCTCGCGGCATTCACGTCGCCGTCCATATACCACATGCCCGCCAGCGCGGAAACATCGTCGGCAGCGCCCGTGTCCGACGCGTCCATGTCGCCGGCGGAGGTGTCCTTCTCAAAGCCGCCGAAGCCTTCGATCTGCAGCGTGCCGTCGTCGGCCAGCCAGCAGTGGTGGGCCCAGCCGTCGAACTCGTTGTAGAAATAATCGCCGCTGTACTCCTGCGAGAACTGGACAAAGCCGCTTGCCTCTATGCTCCCGTCCTGATACAGATCAAAGCGGACCTCATCTCCGCTGTCGGCCATCGCCACGATCAGCTCGCTGTTGTTGTCCGCGTCGACCCAGGTGCCCCAGTACATGGCATAGTTCGTCGCCAGCTCGGAGTCCTTGACCATCCCCTCAAAGGAATCCGGGGTGTTGACCTCATTGCCGCTGTAGTCCTCGCCGCCGTCGTCGATGGTATCGCCGCTGCCGCCGCAGGCGGTCAGGCACAGGCACAGCACCAGCGCCAGCAGCAGGGAATAATAGCTTTTTCGATTCTTCATCGTTTTTCTCTCCTTTTTTGATCCAGATCGTTTGCTTCAATGCTCCTGCTCCGCCATGGAAAGGAGCTCGTCGTGGCTCAGCTCCACGCTTCCGAAGCGGACGAAGATGCCGTTGGTCACGGCGCTGCTCCATACCCGCGGGTCGGAAAGGGAGCGGAAGCGGGTCTTGTCGAGATACGGCTTCATGTCCAGAAGCAGGCGGCTGCCGGATACGAAATCGACCTGCAGAATGTGGTCCGGCAGCGGTTCAACGGCTGACAGGTATCTCCGGTTCAAGCGTGCGTCCTCCTTTTTTCAGCGTATCGGGGGATAAAAAACTCCACCGTACCTTCATTGTACGGTGGATGAAAACGGAAAACCATTAACCAAAGGTTAGGTCTTTCGCGCAGGCGCGTATTCTTTTCAAAAAGGCTGCCGCGCCCCATTGCCAACCGTCCGGAGCTGTGATATGCTGAGCGCAAGGAATCGGGCAAGGAAAGGATGTGCTCAGCATGGCAGCATTTGATGATTTCATGAAACTGGATATTCGTGTCGGAGGTCCTTGTCCTCGGCACATACAGCGAGGGCGGCGTCGTGCTGGTCACACCGGACAAGAAGGTCCAAAACGGCGATAAGCTGGGTTGACGCGGAGAAGCCCGAAAAACGAATGAAAGTGGAGGAAACTATATGCTCAGCCTGCGAAATGCAGCGGATGCTGATTTCGAAGAGATCCAAAGGATATACGAATACGCGCAGGACTACATGATCCGGTCGGGCAATCCCACCCAATGGGGTCGCTCTTATCCGAGCGCGGACCTGATCCGGTCCGACCTTCAAAAAAAGGTCTGCAAGGTGATATACGATGAGACCGGCATACACGGGGTATTTGCCCTGTTTGATGGCGCGGAGCCTACCTACGCACACATTGAGGAGGGCGAATGGCTGAACGACGAGCCCTACGTCACGATCCATCGGCTGGCCGGCGACGGGCAGGTCCACGGGCTGTTCCAATGCGCCGCCGATCATTGCAAAAGCATTTCCCCCAATGTCCGCGTCGATACCCACGCCAACAATACGACGATGCAGCGGCTGATCGAGAAGAGCGGCTTTAAGAAGTGCGGGATCATCCATGTCAGGGACGGCTCGCCCCGGATCGCATACCAGTGGACGGTGCGGTAATTTTCTCGTGCCGGGCGTCTGTCCGCGTGCCGGTACGCGGGCGACGGTATAGCTTACGCCGCGGCCTTTCCGTCGCTCCCGATCACTCCGGCTTTATCGTTGAGCCCTATTCGATTTTAATTTCCGCAAGGACCTTCTGCGGCTCGACCCACGGATGACCGACAATGCCAACAATGCGCAAGCGTTTCGCTTGCGCATTGTTCTACAGGCTGATACAATGAACCTCACGCGGGATGCCGCCCGGAAAGCCGCAAAACGTCCGGATCCGGCAGGCCGACTGCTTGCGAAGCAGCAGGCTGCGGTATATAATACAGAAAAGCACGGCAAAGGAGGCGGGACGATGCTGAAAATAGCCATTTGCGACGACGACACCGGGGACCGCGAGCGGATCGCGGAGGACCTCCGCGTTTACGCGGCCGCGCATCAGGAGCACAGCATCGAGATGACCGTCTATTCCTCCGCCTTTGCGATGCTGGACGCCTTCGAGAAGGCCGGCTGTCCGGATATCGCCCTGCTGGACATTTGTATGCCCGGAATGCTGGGGACAGAGCTGGCGCGGGACATCCTCCGGTGCAGCGAAAATACGGACATCCTTTTCCTGACGACCAGCTCGGATTACGCGGTGGACGCCTTCGCGCTCCACGCCGCGGACTACATTCAAAAGCCGTACACGCAGGAAAAGCTCAGCGCCTCGCTGGACCGTGTGATCGCCCTGCGGCAGGAGCGGACATGGCTCCTGCTCCCCTGCGAGGGCGAGCTGCACCGCATCGCGCTGGAGGACGTGCTGTACATCGAGACCGACGGCAAGCGGCGCATCTTCTCTCTGGCCTCCGGCCGGAAGCTGACGGCGCGGCTGACCGCCGCCCAGCTGCAGGACTGTCTGGCGGGACGGCGCGGCATGATCCCGTGCGGGGCCTCCTACGTTGTGAACCTTGCACACGTCCGCTGCTTTTCCGGCACGGACCTTATCATGGACGGCGGCGAGCGCATTCCCGTTCCGCGGCGGCTGCGCGCCCAAATTAAGCAGGCATACTTTGATTTCTACTTAGAGGAGGCCAGAAACGGATGACAGACCCCCGCTACATCGGAACGATCCTCTATGTGGGACTGGCGATCTTCGCGGCGCTGCTGGCGGCCGGGCTGCTGATGCAGGAGCGACGCTGGTCCGTGCAAAGGACAGCGCTGCTGTGGGGCGCGGAGGGACTTATCCTGCTGCTGGATCTCTATCTGTGCTTCGGCCTGCTGCCGGCGCCGCTGCGGCTGCCGGTGTCGCTGACGGTCGGCTTTCTCAGCTATTCCGCCGTTTTCATTGCGGTGTCCGCGGACGGCTTCTGGAAAAAGGTCTATCTGCTCATCACGTTTTTCTGCGTGTGCTGCATCTCCTGGTCCGGCGGCCTTTACCTGTGCTATTTTCTTTTGCCCGACCGCCCGATGGCGGTCAAATACCTTGTGCGCACCGCGCTCCATATTGTCACGGCGCTGCCGATCCTGCTGGCCTACCGGAAATACGGCAGGCCGCTGCTCCGCGAGGTCAGCGGCTTTCGGAAGCAGAGCTGGAAACTCCTGAGCGCCGTTTCTGCGATCTATTTTTTTCTGTTCATAGCCCTCATGTCAAGGATACGGTTGGACGACGGAGTGGAGCCGGATACCCTGTTCGCTTTCTGCGCTGCGGTATTCACCTACGCCTCGGTCAGCGTTTTGAGCATCGGCAACATTTTTTATATGCGCAGAGACGCCAGAGAAGCGCTCGTCAAGCAGAAGCTGGAGTACCTGGCGAGCTACATGGAGACTGTCAGCCGGGCAGAGCGGGAGAGCCGCCGCATCCGCCACGACAAGCGGCATCACGACGCCTGCATCGCCGCCATGGCGCACGCGGGTGACACCGACGGCATCCTGCGCTATCTTGAGCAGGAGCAGGCGGTCGCCGAGAACTTCCCCGCGTGGTGCCCGCACCCCATGGTCAACGAGCTGCTGCGCTCCTACGCCGAAAAGGCGAAGGCGGCGGGCGTGGCGTTCACCGCGCAGGCGGATACACCCGCGCAGTCCGACGTGGCCGACGTGGACTTTGTCGCCATTCTCGCGAACCTTCTGGAAAACGCCCTCAACGCCTGTACCGCGGCGCACAGCACCGGTCCCATCCGCGTCCACATCCGAAACGTCGGGAAAAAGACGGTCCTCGCGGTGAGCAACCCCTGCGTCAACTTGAAGCTGGAAAACGGCCTGCCCGCGGAGCGGAGCGTCGGGATCGACAGCATCGTTTCCGCCGCCGAGCGCTATCAGGGTGAGGTACACTACAAAGTTGAAGCCGGCGTCTGCACCGCCTGCGTCATTCTCAATCCATAGATACGGAATCCGGAAAACCTCCCGAGGGCGGTTTTCTTTTTTGCCCGTGACCAATTTGGGAGGCAGAACGACCAATTCCGGCATTTCTGCTCCGTCGGGGTGCGGCTGTGCTATCCTGTCTCCGGAAAAGGAAGAATGCCGTCCGCCGGCGACAGCGCAGGGACGCGGAAAGGACAATCTCTATGAACTGGCCTTGGAAGAAGAAAAAGCTCTCCTTTGCGGAGACTGCCAAATTCAACTGGGAAGCGGACACCAACGAGGAGCTGCGGCAAAAGCTCAACGAGCTGGCAAAGCAATATCCGA
>ERZ773108.2324-NODE-2324-length-16456-cov-10.574477_pt1 | contig 16456 bp, 12 predicted proteins | sample MGYA00580570_ERZ773108 | MGnify/ENA primary metagenome ERZ773108 (study PRJEB29015, sample SAMEA2737840) | human gut metagenome | biome: human gut; feature: human-associated habitat; material: faeces | place: China | collected 2012 ...
AGTCAGTAGTATTTAGACTTTACTAGATACTATTGTCTCCTCTTTTTTAGTAAAAAGGAGTGATTTATTAATGAATAATGAAAAGAAAGTTGCTGGTTTATATATTCGTGTATCAACCGAAGATCAAGCTCGTGAGGGATTTAGTTTACCAGAGCAAGAAAAACGCCTTAGAGCAATGTGTGAGTACAAAGGTTATGAAATATATAAAGTATATGAAGATGCTGGTATATCGGCTAAAACTGGTAATTCTAGACCTGGATTTGAAGAACTATTGCAAGATATTAGAGATAAGAAATGTAATACTATTGTAGTATTAAAATTAGATAGACTAACTCGTAGTGTATTTGATTGGGAAAAGATAATAAGATTCTTGGAAGAAAACGATGCTTATTTAGATTGTGCTAATGATGATATAAATACAACTAATGCTAATGGGAAAATGATTTCAAGAATACTTACATCAGTTTCTCAAAATGAAATTGAAAGAACTTCAGAAAGAACTAAATTTGGAATGGTCGGAGCAATTAAAGAAGGACATATTCCACATAAAGCCCCTTTTGGTTATAAACATGAAAATAAAAAACTAATTCCAGATGAAGCAACTAAAGATCAAGTTATTAGAATATTTAATTTATATTATCAAGGTAATTCTTATCAAACAATAAGTAATTTATATAATAAAGAAAAAGTATTTGGTAAAACTAATTGGAAAGATTCTACTATATTAAAGATAATTGAAAATCCTATTTATAAAGGCGATTTCATCCATGGTAAAAGAACTAAAAATCCTACTTACTATGAAGATGTTGTTGAACCATTAATTAGTAAAGAACTATGGGAAGAATGTCAAGCTCAAAAGAAAAAGAACTCTAGAAACTATAAAAGAAATGAAGATTACTTATTCTTACAAAAATTAAAATGTCCTCATTGTAATAGAATACTTGCTGGTAAAGCAACAAGAAAGAAAAATGGTAGTATTTATTATTACTATTATTGTCATGATTGTAAAATCAATATTAAAGAAACTGATATTGAAAAAGAATTTGATAACTTTATTGAAGATATACAAGAATATGATTTAGTAGTTAATCAAACACTACTTCCTATGATTAAAACTAAATTAAATAATCCTAAAGAAAAACTTACTAAAGAATTAAAAGAACAACAACAAAAACAAGAACGAATTAGAAAAGCATATATAAATGGATCATTTACTATTGAAGAATATGATATAGAAAAAGATATTGTAGATAAAACTATTAAAGATTTAGAATTTAAAATTAGAGATTGCGATATATGTAATGAATTAAGATTTACTCCAGAAGATATATTGATTAAAAGAGATTTAGATTACATAAATCAAATAGTCTATCCTGAAGAATATGAAGAACATACTTATATGTGGAAAGATTATACAAGAGAAGAAAAATCAGATTTAATAATGAGATATGTAGATAATGTAGAACTTACTCTATGTGGTAAAAATAAAGTTAAAATTGGTGAAGTATTCTTTAGAGAAAGTATGTGTAAACCATGTAATGATTTATATGATGCTGGTTTTCTTGCTAAAAAAGATTATGCAATACTTGGTAATATTGGTATGAAATTAAGATTCAGTGAATACCTACCAATAGAAAAAGTTTCTGAAATAGTATTTACTTTAAGACAATACTATAATGTTGGTTATTTTGAAGCAACCTACTACTATGATAATAAAGTAATGTTCTTTAATGATTATCAAAATAGAAATATTGTAAGAATATTTCCTATTGAAGATTATAAAAAAATGGATAAAATAGATAAACTACAATTAGGAGTTATTTATATTGGTAATAACGAAAAATGTCTAATAGATAATAAAGAAGATTTATTTAATACTATTCCAGAAAGAACAAATTGTATTACTTATGAATTAGACGAAGAAACTAAAAAGAAGAAATTAGAATCAATAGAAAATGCTAAAAAGAAGAAATTAGAATCAATAGAAAATGCTAAAAAGATGAGAGAAGAAATTTTAAAAAGAAATGATAAAGTTAGTCAAGGACAACGATAGTTGCTTGTATAATTCTTGACTAACTAAATAAAAACAATAATGGAATAATATCAAAACAAAATACTTTTTCGTTTTGATGTTATCTATCATATGAAAAGTTTTTGCTTACTTTTTATAAAAAAGTAATAACAAACGAACACGTTTTGTTGAACTTTGTTCAATGAAAGTGGGAAAAGGTTGTTTAAATAAATTATGAAAATAATCGTTAGTTATTTGAATAATTTACATAGATAAAATAAAAAGCAGTGCTTTCTATTTTATCAATACTTTATGAAGTTTTAATGCCTCAAGCATTATTACGAAATAAAGTATAAACGGTTTCTAAGGTGGTAAACCTTAGCTTCCATATCTTGTTTCTGACAAGATATATAGGAAGTTATGAATAATGACAAAGCCACTTTCGTGCCACTTTTCAATATTCATAATTTAGAGGGTGTAAAAAATATGGAATTATCTTATTCACTACATTTAGGAAATGACAAAAACAAATCTATTAAAGCAAGACAAGAAGCAAAGAATACTCCATCAGGTACTACATCAAAAAATAATAATGCTATTCAAAATGTTAAACAATTAGGAAAAGTTAATCATCATAACTTGAGACAATATGATAATAATCAAGAACTAATTAAAACGATTAAGGGTTCAAATGATATTGTTAAAGATGTAAAGGAACTATATTTAGATTTATTCGAAGAATCTAGATTAGAATATAATAATAAGCAAGTAAGAGATGATAGAAAAATAGATAATTACTTTAATAAAATAGCAAATGATACAAAACATGATCTTGCTTGTGAGATAGTTATTGAACTTGGAAATATGGAATATTGGGATGAGAAAAGCTTAGAATATAAATACGGGATGACACAAGTATTTGAACAACAATTAGAAAATATAAAAGAAATAGTTCCAGACTTTTATATAGCTAATGCTACTATACATTTTGATGAGCACTCTCCTCATATGCATATAGTTGGTGTTCCAGTTAAAGAAAATTGTAAAACAGGTTTATCAAGACAAGTTGGTAAAACATCTATATTTACAAAAGAATCACTAGTAGTTATTCAAGATAAAATGCGAGAAAGATGTATTAATGAATTTAACATTGCATATGGTTTAGATTCCAAACTTAAAGAAAAACAAAAAGGTAAAAACAGAGATATTACTTCATACGAAAGAAAACTCTTTAATGAAAGAGTTAAAGGTCTTAAACAAGAAATTTCTAATCTTGAAAATGAAGTATCTGATTTGGAAGATAATAAAGAATCTATCAATAAACAAATAACTAAACTTAACAAAGATAAAGATGATATAAGTGATGAAATAGATAAAAAGAAAAAACTTAATAATAAAATTATTATTAAATCTAAAAATCAATTATTAGACGAGAATAAAAAGTTAAAGGAAGAAAATGAACATTTAAAAAGTGTCAATTATCAAACTGAAACTAGATATAATGATTTAAAAGAAAGAACAGATTATCTTATTTATCATTTAAATAAAATAATCAAAAAACTTCCAGAATTCATACAAAATTTAATTGATAGATTATTTAATTACAATAATATAAACCTTAATTTTTTTAAACAACAATATGATCCAGAAGTTATAAGAAAGAGAGAAAAATTATTTAAAGGTTTTAATTTAATTAATAAAAAAGAAATTGAAAAAGCAACTAAACATATTAATGATAAAATGGATGAGTATGCTGAAGATTTTTATGAAACTAAAAAAGATAAAGAAAAAGACGATGGCTTTGAAAGATAGAGTCATCGTCTTTATATATAATTTCTTATCTAAGTATAATTTATTATCTATAATTATGTTATCTTATTAATACAATACCAGCAACAACTAGCAATATACCTAAAACTTGCTTTATTGTAGGTTTCTTCTCTTTATCCTTCAAAAATAAGGCTATTATTAACACAATAATAATCGATGTTGGTCTAACATAATTACTTAATGTTACGGAATTGCTCATTAATATATTACTTAAATACAAAGAAGTAAAACCAAATGCTTGTTGAATAAAACACCACTTAATAATTTTTTTTGTTTTTGTGTAATATTTAATATTATAGTCTTTACAAAATAACAAAGTAAGAAATAAATTTAATATAAAGATAAACAGAGCGTTTGACCAATATATTAGAATATAATGCGTTACGTACCCCATCAATAAAGATGTAGTTATTCTTACAAATATATCTAACCTCAAATTTTTAATTTTTAATTTAGAATTTGAAATTAAAAACACACCAAGTATTGTTATAAAAATAGATATGAATGAAATAATTTTTAATGTTTGGATACCCAATATTACATCAATTATAAATGCAATAAGTAATCCTAAAGAAAGATATGCTGAATCTTCATAAGGATTTAGATATGTTAAGCATCCTACTATTGTTTTTTGCTTATTATATCGTAAAAGCATTGCGATTAGTAGAAGAAGAACTGGGACGATTTCAAGTGTAAATTTAAACTGTTTTGTAATTATTTCTATAATAATCATTAATATAGAAAATGGAATCATACTTAAACACATATAATAAAAATAATCTTTTCTACTGATACCCATATTTACTAAATGCTTATCTACATATTGCCCTATTGCACCAAATAATGCTGCAAAAATTATTAAAAATATAATCATTTTATCATCCTCTACTTTATATCATTTACATTTATTGTATGTATTCCATTAATATTTAAATAATTAATAGTATCTTCTAAATCTTCTATAAATAGCATTTCATCTAAACTACAATTATTTGCTTTTGCAAGAATTTTTATTCCATCAAGTTTTAATTGTTGTGAACCTGCTGAAACTAATTCAATATCATTTCCATAATATTTATTTATAAAAGATTGCTTTGCTTTAAAAAGAAATGAAAACTTCATTCCTGATAAGCAATACATTTTAATATTATTACTTCTTAATTGGTTAATGAAATTATACAAACTTTCAGATTTAACACATGGTTCCATATCTTCATAAAAATTTTCTGGGTTTTCATAACCATTTAAATAATAACTTAATCTTCTATCCTCACTCTCATTTCGATGTTTTAAATAATCTTTATCTTTATGAATTGCTAATGTATCATCAAAATCAAATATAACTACTTTTATATTTTCAAAATTTATTTTATTTTCGTTCATCTAGATCGACTCCTTTATTTTATATATCTTGGTTTATCTTTTAAATTAACATAGGCTGCATTAAAAGTATTTGCAATTATCTCAAATAATTTAGGATTATTTGTCATATTAGTATATCTCATTTGCATATTTTCATTTGTTATTTCATATTCAGGATTAGTACATAATACTTCATAATTTACACCAGTATCTTCATAATATTTATTTGTATCATAGAATCCATTTATTAAATAAAATTTTTTTCTTCTAATGTTTAGCTCGTTAATTGGCTCGTCTATTGATAAGAATAGAGTTTTATATTTTTCTTTTAAATCCATTAAAATATGCGATCCATAATTTTTATTTCTTAAATTAGGTTCTACTGCTAAATACATTAAATAATATGCATCGTTACAATTAACAATATAACTCATACCGACAAATACACCATTATCAGCTATAGCAAGTAAATCCGAATTATTTTCTTTAGAACACTCTTCTAATATCCAAAATGGGAACCTTTCATCTTCTGGAAAAGATTTTAAATAAAGTTTTTCTATTCTATCTTTATATTCTTGACTATTTATATATAGTAAATTCATTTTACCACCTATATATAATTTTATCATAAAAATCGACAATTTTAGAGACTTTCTAATTATTTTATGTTAAAATTATAGTAGATTCGTATCATTCAATAGAATGATACTTTTTTGTTAGGGGAAATGATAAATGATTATATCTAAATTAAAAATTGAAAATTATAAAAGTATAGAAAGCATGAAATTGGAATTTGTAGAAGGTAAAAATATTATCGTTGGTCAGAATAATTCAGGAAAAAGTAATATCATATCTGCAATAAATTTAGTTATAGGAGAAAAATATCCATCTAAAAGATTTGATGAAAATTTTTATTTTCAAAATAGTGATTATTTTTATATAATATTGCAACTATCTAATTGCTCAGATTTTGATAAAGAATATTTAAATAATTATAATAAAAAAACAGGTATATATTTTCTTGATAATGATTTAAATTATTTGATAAATAGTCCTGATCAATTAGACGAAATGGGATTTTCCTCTTCTTGGAAGGATAGTTCACAAATTATTGAACTAATTGAATCTGCTAAGTATATTTATATTTCTCTTTTCAGTAAGAAAAATGAAGATACTATATATACTTTAACACTACAAAATTATGATGGAAGTTTATGCAAATTTAAATTTTTTGCAAATGAATTATTATCATCATTTATCACTTCAGCAATTATTCCATCCGAACGAAATTTAAAAAATGAATTGGTCGTAAATAATTATTCATGGTATGGGAAACTAATTAAAAATGTTTGGGAAAATATGAATGAGAAAGACAAAAATCTTCTTGGACAGCACAATCAAGATTTAACGAATGTTACAAATTCAATTTTTGAAAATTTGACAGATGAATTAGGTAAATCTGTTAAAGATGCAATTCCATATAATAAATTAGAGTTTAAACTTATTCAAGATACTAAAACAGATTATTATAAGGGAATAAAGATTTTATTAGATGATGGGTATTATAGTTTATTAGATGATAAGGGTTCAGGTATAAAAAGCTTAATGATAATTGAATTATTCAAATTATATTGTAAAAAATATCATAAATATTCTTCTTGCCTAATTGTTGAAGAACCTGAGGTTTTTCTTCATCCACAAGCCAGAAGTGTATTATCTAAAAAAATTGATCAATTTTTAACAGGAAAAAATAATCAAACAATCATAACAACTCACTCAGAACAATTTATATCGAATTTCGATATAAAGCAGTTAACATTTATTTCAAAAAATAATGGTAAAAGTGAAAAACACAAAATACTAGATACTGATTTCACTGAAAAAGAATTTCAAAAAATTAATATAATAACAAAAACTGAAAATGCAGAAATGTATTTTGCAGATACGGTTGTATTAGTTGAAGGTGGAGAAAAATATATATTAAAAAAATTATTTGAAATTTATAAAGACGAATTATTCTTAGATTATAATAATGTATCAATAATAAAAGTTGGTGGAAAAACATTTTTTAATATTTATAAAAAAATGTTGGAAAAACTAGGAAAGAAAGTTTTTATAATAGCAGATTATGATAATTTTAAAAATGAAGTAAACGATTTTTTACCAGAAGACTTAAAAAATCTACTAAATGAAGTTAAAGGAAGAACATCAGGATTAAAAAAATATTCTGAATTAAATGGACAAGATAAAATAGATATGGATAAAATATTTGAATATTTAAAACAACATCAAGTTTACGTATTGCACAATGGAGAACTAGAAGATTATTATAACAATGTAGAAATTGAGAAATTAAAACAAAATAACAATATAAGTGGTAAAGAAGTTGTTGCACATTATATTTCTACAATTTTGAATTTAGAAAACATAAACAATTTATTAATGATAGATAATGACTTTAAAAAATATATTGATTTGATAATTGAAGATTTATCTAAAAAATCAAATGATACTTCAAAAAATCACTTGGAATCATCATAAATTTGTGGTAAAATGTTATTAGAAATTGATACTGATATGTATTAATTCCTAATTGTGAATGGAAAAGTTGTAAATAACTTAACCAATCGCTCCATTGAAGAATCCAGTTGAACTTTTTGTCAAAGGTTCAACTTTTTTAATTAGTAAATGTCAATTCTAGGAATGGAATTGATTTTTTTTATTTATTAAAAGAAAGGATTTGGTAAAATGATAAAAATAATTAAACAAGAAATTGAAGTTGAAGAAAATTTAAAAAAGAAAATACAATTTATATGTGAGTTTGCTAATGTTAAATACGAACTTATTAATGGTAGTATAAGAACTATTGAGAATACTAACCTATATTATGTAGAACCACATAAATTAATAGTTAAAGATAAAACTATATTACTATTTAATTATGAAACAACTTTATTTATAGAAAACTTAAAAGAAAAAATATTACTTAAAGATTTAGAAAACTATATTAGAAATATATAAAAACTATACAATTCCATTCAAATAACAAGAAAATATAACCAACTAGTTGACATTTCTAATAATAATGATAGAATACTTAACAAAGAAGTTATCTTGCTATTAGGGGGATGATAGTATGAATAACAAGTATATACATTTATTAGATAGATTATTTAAAGAGGTGTCAACGCATTAATACAGTGTCGTTTTCACCTCTTTTTTAATAGAAAGGATTGATAGTATGAATAATGAAAAAATTAGATGTGGTATTTATTGTAGAGTTTCAACAGAAGATCAAGCACGTGAAGGATTTAGTTTAAGTGAACAAAGAGAAAGATTAGAAGCTTATTGTAAATTTAATGATTATGAAATAATTGAATATTATACTGATGCTGGAATAAGTGCTAAAACAGGTAATCATAGACCTGAATATGAAAGAATGCTTGAAGATGGTAAGAACGGCAAAATAAATATGTTTATTGCTTTAAAACTAGATAGAGTTACTCGTAGTATTAAAGATTGGGAATCATTAATTGAATTCTCTGAAAAGTATGACATTAATCTAGCATTTGTCAATGATAAAATTGACACTACTACTGCTAATGGGAAAATGGTATCTCGTATAATGATGAGTGTATCTCAAAATGAAATAGAAAGAACAAGTGAAAGAACTGTTATAGGTTTAGTTGGTGCTGTTAAAGAAGGACATATACCAGGTACTACTCCATTTGGTTATAAAAGAGAAAATAAAAAATTAGTTCCTAATCCACTAACATCTCATATCATAGAAAGAATGTATCAATTATATTTTGAAGGAAATTCATATCAAACTATTGCTAATATATTTAATTTAGAAAATGTTGGTAATAAAAAATGGAGAGATAATACAATACTTGAAATGATAGCAAATCCTGTTTATAAAGGAGATTATATCTTTGGTAAAAGAACAAAACACCCACAAACTTTTGAAAATGTTGTTGAACCAATTGTTAGTAAAGAAATGTGGGAAAATTGTCAAGTTCAAAAGAAAAAGAATTCTAGAAACTTTATGAGAGATAAAACTTACTTATTCTTACAAAAAATTAAATGTCCTAAATGTGGAAATATATTAGGTGGTAAAGCAACATATAAAAGAAAAGCCGATAGAGTTTATTATTACTATGGTTGTAATAACTGTAAGAATTTAATAAGAGAAGATTATATAGAAAAATCTATAATTGATTTACTTGGAGATATATACGAATACGATGCACTTGTTAATGATTTTTTCTTACCTTTACTAAAAAACAAAATAGAAAATCCAAAAGAAGCATTTGAAAAAGAGATTAGAGAATTAAATAATAAAAAAGAAAGAGTTAAACGAGCATATATAAATGGTTCATTTACTCTTGAAGAACACGATAAAGAAATTAAATATTTAAATGATACTATTGAAATGTTAGAAGGAAAAATATTAGAGCAAGATCAAATAGAAAATTTAAGTTTTACTAAAAATGATATTTTAATAAAAAGAGACATCGACTTTATCAACTCTATCAAATTACCTTTACTTTATCGAGCAATTAATAGTTGCTGGGAAGATTTAGAACGAGAAGAAAAAGCAAATATAATAATGAATTATGTTGATGATGTTTCATTAAGACTTAATGAGAAAAATCAATACATTATAGATAAAGTTAATTTTAGAACTACATTCTTTAAAGACTTTAAAAAGTTATATGATGATGGTTATTTAGATTGGAAAAGAAAAATTGTTACTGATTATGATGGTATAAATATAACAAGTAAAGTTAGATATAGTGAATATATACCTTTTAAGGAAGTATGGCAACACGCTAAAAGATTAAGTGAATTTTATGATATTAAATTACATAAAGGAACATACTTCAAAGATACTGAATTACTAGATATGTTACCAATATCTAATAAAGAATTTATTGTTAGAGTATTTCCTCTTGAAAAAGATGATACAACTAAGAATAAATTAAATATGGGTATGATAACAACTATAAAAAGTCCTAATGACATAACACAAGATATACATGATGTTATGGAATTAATACCAGAACCTGAAGAATAATGTGTGGCACGTTATGAATTTACGATAGTAAATTTGTAAGTGGCGATAACATTATTTCTATAAGAAAATGTTTTATGACGATAAAATATTTTCATCAACTCTTTATGAATTTTTAAATATGCTAGTGGCATATTTAGATATGAATAAAGCAAATTAACGTGGTACGTTATGAAAATACATAAGTATTTTTGTAAGTAGCGATAGTTAATTAAAAAGGATTATAAGGTGTTAAGCCTTAGCCCACTGGATATTTTGTATGCAATGCGTACAAAATTCCTAAGGGGTTAGAAATTTTGGATGACAAAATATTCTTTCAAATAAGGATGGTGATCATATGACTGAACTTGCTTATTCCCTACATTTAAGTAGTGATAAGAATAGAAAAAATATATCAAAACAAAATAGTAAAAATAATATAAGTGGCACAACTTCTTTACCAAATAATGCTATACAAAATGCAAGACAATTATCTAAAGTAGATAAACATAATTATAGAAAATACGATAATAAACAAGATTTAATTGAAATAGTTAGAGGAACTTCTTCTCCATTTGATGATGTAAGAAATTTATATTTAAAAGAATTTGAATCTGCAAGAATTGAATATAATAAATTACAATCTAGACCTAGTAGAATGATAAATGATTACTTTGAAAATGTTTCTAATAATGAGAAAAAAGATTTAGCATGTGAAATAATTATTGAACTTGGTGATAAAGAATATTGGGATACTAAAGATGAAAAATTCAAAAAGAAAATGTCAGAAGTTTATAAAAAACAAGTTGATGATTTAGAACTACTAGTTCCTAATTTTAAAGTTGCTAGTGCAATTATTCATTATGATGAAACTAGTCCTCATATGCATATTGTTGGTGTTCCAATTAAAGAAAAAAATAAAAATGGTATGTCTAAACAAGTTGGTAAATCAGATGTATTTACAAAAGAATCATTAATAAGATTACAAGATAATATGAGAACTTTATGTATTGAAGAATTTAACGAAGAATATAATCTAAACACTTCGTTAAAGAAAAAACAAAAAGGTAGAAATAAAGATATTCATGTATCTTATATGGATAACTACATTGAAATGAAAAAACAAATTGAAAAGAATGCCGAAAATCTAAAACAGGCAAATAAAAAATCTAATGAATTAAAAAACAATTCAAAAGATATAAAAGATAAAATTGATAAATTAAAAGTATCTAGATTAAACAAAGATAACTATATTTTATCAAAAGAAGATAAAGATTTTTTTATCAACTTTATCGAACAAGTAGATAATACAAGTAAAGAATATGATAAGATACAAACTTTATCAAATACATTAGTTAATGCTCATGAACAATTAAAAGATAAAAATAATAAGATAAAAACTCTTAACGAAAATAATGAAGCACTTAATTTAAGAGTTAAGACTTTAAAAGATACAATTAAAGAAAAAGATAATGAAATATCATTTTTAAAATCTAAAGTACAAGATTTAAAAAATACACTAGATTATTGGAAAGATAAATTTGAAAAACTAATATCTTTCTTACACGATAAACTTCACAGTTGGTATGACAAAGATGATAAATATATTGATGTTGTAAATGAAATGTATCATGATGATGTTTTAGATGATAACGATATAAACGATTTAGATTTATCTAAAAATGATGATTTTGAAATATAAACACTAAAAATATCCTAAAATATTTATTTTTAATAAAAAATATGGTATAATATGTTGTAATTTTCAAAGGGGGATAATATATGAAAAAACAAATATTAAATGGTTTAACTATAACATATGATATATCAGAAGAAGAAAAAATAAATGAAATATCTAAATTTATACAGAATCACCGATTTATGTTTGATGATTTTGATAATGGTAATAATAACGAGACAATTAATATAAATGAATTTAAAAATTTAGTTAATCAAATTATCGTAGCATTCACTAAGGAAAAAAGTTTAAAAACAACTATTGAATCAGAAGAATTTTTGCCTTCAATGTGTTTATCATATTTAATATTAACGAAAGGACAATCAAATAATACTTTAATTCAGCTTCCAAGTAATATGACTATTGAATTAGTATTATTTATATTATCATTTAAATACTATAATTATGATATTGAAAAAATAAGTCAAGCTTTGTTATCTAATACTTCTAATGAATATAATGAAATGATTAATCAACTAAAAAATGAACAAAGAACGAATACTTATAACTATTATTTAAAATGTGCTTCAAGTTTTTTAGAAGAATATGATACTTCAATGTTAGATAATTTAGAATCAATAATTGAAAAATTGACACAAAAATATACTAATTATATGAGTTATTTAAGTTCAAATAATAGTAAATTGGATAATTTAAAAGAACTATCTAACGATGAATTTGATAAATTATTTATTGATTTTTTAGGTTATATTAATGCTCCAAAAAAATGGCTTGAATTTTATATTCAAATGAGAAAAAATAATTTAATTAGCTTTGAATACAGTAAAGAAATAGAAAATGGAGAATGTTATTTTGATGAAACAGATAATAATTGGAAAATAAAATTAATTTCTGATGGAACAATACGAACTTTTGTGACTTTTGCACATGAATTTATGCATTATGTATCACTAAGTCAAAATGACAATATAAATTTTTCACTTTTAGAATTTCCATCAATTTATTATGAAAATATTGCTTCAGAATTTTTGAAAAGTAATGGATATGAAGAAGGAATAATAGATGAAACACTAAATATGAGAAATTCGAATAGTTTTAGTTTGTTTGGTAGTCAAATTTTACAATTGAAAGATATTTTAAGTTTTAAGAAAAATGGACCAATTTCTCTTGAAAGAAGAATTGATTTTTGTAGAAATTGGATTAAATCAATGAATGAATTTAAAATTGATATGGCAGAAATATTTAAAAATTCCGGTCAAGAAGTGCCAGATTATCTTTTAGTATTAGAAGAAAGAGATCCTGTTGAAATTGCATATGATGAGATTGATGCAGAAATAGATGCTTTAGCTGAATCAGGGTTATTAATATTAAACGGTTATCAATATCTAGTTGGAAGTTTATTAGCATTTAATATTTTAGATAAAGTTGATAAAGAATGTAGCAACAATATAATGATTGATGTTACAAATCAATTAGGTAATCATTCAATAAATAGCATAACTCAATTATTCGGAATAGACTTATCTAATGAACAAAGCAATGAAAATGTTAATGGTTTACAAAAAAAATTAACACAAAATTCAAAAAATAATAATTAAAAATAATTATATTCATTAAAAATATGATATACTTGTATTAGATTTGACATTTACTACTGTGTCATTCTTTATTTGGAATAGAGTTCAAAACTAACTCTTATAACGCTCCAGTGACGTTTCTGTTCGAACTTTTCGAACATTTACGATAGATATCATCTCATATTGAGATGATTTTTTGTTTGTCGAACTCCACGTATTTACTTGGAAGTTCTATTAAAAAGTCATCCTTAAAAGAAAAGATGGTGTTTGTAGTGATTAAGATTATTACACAAGAATTAGAAATAGAAAGTAATCTTAAACAGCGACTAGAATTTATATGTGAGTTTTGTCATATCAAACCTACTATTATAAATGGTAGTATTAGAAAAATTGATAAGACTAATTTATCTTACATAGAGCCACATAAGATTATTGTTAAAGATACTACTTTTCTAGCATTTAATTATTCTACTGATATTTATGTTGGTAGTCTAAATAAAAAAATTCAACTTGTGGAACTTGAAGATTATATTAAGAATCTACTAAATGCCTGATATTTCGCTAACTATTGACTTTTTAAGACAAAAATACTATTATATATAGCAACTGAAAAAGATATACCTAAATGTATTAATGGGGGTTATGCATTAGGGGAAGAAAAATAAAAAAATATATTTTTATAATAGGAAGTTAAAGAGATAAAGGTAGTAGTTTGAATATCTATTGCTTTTATCTCTTCTTTTTTTGAAGAAAGGATGTGTTGTGTGTGGAAAACAAAGTTAAAAATTTATGTGGTCTATATTTAAGAGTTTCAACTGAAGATCAAGCACGTGAGGGTTTTAGTTTACCAGAACAAAAAGAACGATTAGAAACATTTTGTAAGTTTAAAGGTTATGAGATAGTTGATTATTATGAAGATGCTGGAATAAGTGCTAAAACAGGCAATTATAGACCTGAATTTGAAAGATTAAAGGAAGATATCAAATCTAAAAGAATTAACACGATAATAGCCCTTAAATTAGATAGAATAACAAGAAGTATATTTGATTGGGAAAAGTTAATGACTTTTCTTGATGAAAATGATGCTTATATAGATTGTGCTAATGATGAAGTTAATACCACTAATGCAAATGGTAAAATGATATCTCGATTACTTATGTCAGTATCTCAAAATGAAATTGAAAGAACTAGTGAAAGAACAAAAGTTGGTTTAGCAGGTGCAATTAAGCAAGGGCATTTACCAAGTCAAGCACCTTTAGGTTATAAACACGAAAACAAAAAACTTGTAATAGATTACTCTACTAAAGATGTTGTAGTTAGAATATTCGAATTATATTATAATGGAAACTCTTATCAAACAATAAGTAATATATTAAACGAAGAACAAGTATTAGGTAAAACTAATTGGCGAGATTCAACTATTACTGCAATATTAGAAAATGAAGTTTATAAAGGCGATTTTGTTCATGGTAAAAGAACAAAACACCCCACTTATTATGAAAATGTTGTTGAGCCATTAGTTAGTAAAGAAATGTGGGAAGATTGCCAGGCACAAAAGAAAAAGAATTCTCGTGCTTATCAAAGAACTTTAACTTATTTATTCTTACAAAAAATTCGTTGCCCTAGATGTAATAATTTAATGGGTGGAAAAGCAACTAAAAAGAAAAATGGTAATGTTTATTATTACTACTATTGTAATGATTGTAAACTTAATTTAAAAGAAAATGTTATTGAAGAATATTTTGAAAACTTTATTAATGAAATTGTTGAATATGATAGTGTTGTTAATCAATTCTTCTTACCTATGATTAAACAAAAATTTGATGAACCAAAAGAACTATTAGAAAAAGAACTTGATAAACAAAATGCTAAACTAGATAGAATTAGAAAAGCATATATTTCTGGTGCATTTGATTTAGAAGAATATAATGTCGAAAAGAAAATTGTTGATGAAGCAATTTCTAAAATACAAAGTGAACTTAATACTACAAACATTACTGAAGAATTAAAATTCACACCACAAGACATTTTATTAAAAAGAGATATCGACTTTATCAATAAAGTTAAATTAAAAGATGAATATAAGGAAAGAACTAAAACTTGGAAAGATTATACAAGAGAAGAAAAATCAGATTTAATTATGAAGTATGTTGATGATATAACACTACTAGAAAAAAATAAAGTTATGATAGTTGATGAAGTTAGATTTAGAGAAAGTATATGTCGTCCTTGTAATGAGTTAGTCCAAGCAGGTTATATTGATATAAAAACTCCTACTTTATTTGGTAATTTGGTAGGTCAATTAAGATTTAGTAATTATCTACCTGAAGAAGAAGTTGGAAAACATATTATGAGATTAAGACAATACTATGATGTAGGTTTTGAAGAAGCAACTTATTATGTAGAAGATAGAGTTTTCTATTTCAACTTCTTACAAGATAATCGTGCTATTGTAAGAATATTCCCTATGGAAGATTATTGTAAGATAGATTCTGATATAAAAATGAAAGAATATAGATATGGAATAATCTATATTCGTGAAACTGATGAATTTCAAATGCAAGATATAGATAGTGCATTTTATTATATACCAGATGAAACAAACGATAGTGTTATCTATATGAGAGAGCCAATCCCTATTGAAATTGGTGTTAAACCTGTTAAAAAGGAATTGCTCTCTATAGATGAATAAAATGCGTGGCACGTTTTGTTTACGAAGTAAATGAAAGTGGCGATAGCATTTTAAAAACTTATGTAGTTTTGTTTTATTGCGAAAGCTTTAAAACATTACGAAATAAGTTTTAAAAGGGTTCTAGGAAATCCCTAGCCCACGAGGTTATTTTGATACTTGTGTCAAAATACCTAAGGGGTTAAATATTTTGTCATAAACAAAATAAGTGCAAAGAAAGGATGTGATTTAT
>ERZ773108.2326-NODE-2326-length-16448-cov-3.019887_pt1 | contig 16448 bp, 21 predicted proteins | sample MGYA00580570_ERZ773108 | MGnify/ENA primary metagenome ERZ773108 (study PRJEB29015, sample SAMEA2737840) | human gut metagenome | biome: human gut; feature: human-associated habitat; material: faeces | place: China | collected 2012 ...
CGCAGACCACCTATCTAATAATTCATCAAGTTCTTTAGTTTTTATATAAACCCAAAATAGTTTTTTACTATTGGGATTTAATGCTGCTAATTTATATCTCATACCGTTATTTCGTAAATAATTACGAAGTGGAAGAGAGTAGCAGGTATAAAGTTCTACATCCATATATTTTTTATTTCCTCTTAATAAGACTTTCATGATATTTTTCTTGAATATAAGATATACTCTGTTCAACCAATCCATTTGTTAAATCATTTTCCTTTAACATCTTTTCGTATTTATCATACAGTTTAAAAACATAATCGTAATATTCGCTCGAAAATTGCTTACCATTAGATAAATCAGAACAAAAGCTAAGAATATTCCAACGAATATTTTGTATCTCTAAATCTATAAACATTTTTGATAACTTTTGAATATCATCTTTAATTCTTTTATCATGTACAATGGATTGTCTTACGTCCTCATTTTGTTTGTTTTGTAGAAGTTCTAAATTTTTAGCTGTAGCGATTAATAACTCATGATCTTCTCGTTTTTGTCGCATCTTTTTTGTTTCTAATCCAAACTTAGATATAATCCAAGAGTAAGAAGTGTATGCAATTTTAAATGCCCCAATCACTATTGAAATACCAATAATAAGTGCTTTATAATCTAATTCTGTTAATTGTTTTATTGTCTCCATCCATAATTACCTATTCTTTCTTAGGCGTTATGAATTTTATCTAACAGTTCTTGAACATCTTCTACTAGCAGTTCACCATTCTTAATAGCATCTGTGATATCCTGTGCTTTCTGACTTGCAACAGTAATATTACGGTTTTTATATACATTGTACAAAGTTGTACCAATTAAAAATACAGTAGAAATTACTCCTGATACATCGGAATCAGCAATAGGAATTGTATTAAATCCAAACATTTGTAGTACCGCATTTACAAGTGCTACAAGCAAAATAACTACTCCTGTTACCGCTTCAGCTGTTACACCTTTAAGATTAAATTTTTTCATATCTTTCACCATCCCTTTCTTTTAGCCAAGACCAATCTAATAATTGTCCACACTTATAACACTTATCTTGTCTTGGATATACTTCTGTCCAACAGTTAGGGCATTGACACCACCAACCATCAGGATTTATTTCTGGTTCTATCAATTTATTAATATTAATTTTTTTTGACATATCGCTATTCTCTAATCATATTTTTTGTTTGAATACATTTCAGATAACGCATCCCATAATCTTTTTTCTTTCTTAAACTTCCAAACAGAAATCTTGTCCTCGTTTTTATAGACCCATGTATACCGAATCCCTTTAGACTTTAAGAAAGTTACTTCGTCAATAAAAGACGTGGAATATTCTTTATCCCATTTTGATTTTTTCTCCATATATTTAATTAATCGTAAAAAATGGGATACATTAAAACTAGTCAATGACTGAATAGCCTAATGTATCCCATCCTCTATCCAATCTACTCACTTTCTTTTTTATTTTTATTAATATCTGTTCGCATGAACGTTTTTTTGGGTGTTTTTTCTTCCTTAATTTTATTGAAAACACTTGCTTCCTCTTTTTTTTGTTCAATTTTTTCGTCTTTTGAACGTGCTTCCATTACTCGTCTTAAATATTCTTGTCCACATTTATATGAACATGCAACAGTACGCCAATGAAAAGCAGTATTATCTCGTTCACAATCACCACATGGTGTATATAATCTACCACATACATTGCAAGGTTTCTGTACTTTATATGACATATTTCACCTTCCTTTAATTAATATGAGTGAAAGATTTTTACCTCCCACTCATATATATTACTATCATTAATTACTTATAGATAATGAAATCCCACAAATTGGTAGATCCAGAGCATCCACCTGCAAGGGATTCAGCCTCGATTGCATGAACTGTAGGATCTCCACCCATAGACAAATCGAACTCACCATTGAAGTCTGCACGATTAACTACAAACTGACCATGATACTGATTATCACAGTTATCTTGACAAGTTACATCAACATACATTTTCAGAACTTTACTGTATTTCTCGGAATCATTAGAAATTTTTGCTGCTGTAACTTCCTCGTCATAAAATACAACAACTTCCGTTCCATCAGTAATGTCACTTTCAAAGAATGTAAGTTTTTTATCTCCTGTACCATATGCGAATTTTCCAGTAGCAGAAGCAGTGGCATCCTGAGAAAATTTCTTTCCAAGAGAACCGTTTGCATTCTTAATATATGCATATCCAATCTCTGCACCAGTAGTTCCTACAGGAGTACCAGTAAGAGTTGCCTCATTTGAATTAACTGCAACAATTTCTGTTTTTCTTACCTTAAAACTTCCCTGCTCAACATTTGTACCTGTTTGTGCTGCTAATGCACCTCCAACTAACAGACCATTTGTAGCTGAAATAGTTACACCCTTATTTTTCTTCAAAGAGCCAATTTTTCGTCCACCACGACCAGTAATATCAGATTTTTCCTGTGTGTTGTTAATAGCACCTTCCTGAATTTCATCCATAATAAATTCCAATTCATTTGCGTTATTAAAACATGTAATCTGGTCAATTTCTGTAATACTTAATTTGCTTACATCAATATCTTCCATTTTAAATATCCTCCTTATTTTTTGTATAAAAATAAGACCTTTTAAGGTCTTGTGTTACCGTTTTTATTTAACTGGTATCCATGACAGACTAGATTTATCTGCCATTTTAGAAGTATCAACTGTACCTGCATATACCCCAATCATTGTCTTATCAAATGTAATGCTGGTTTCTATTTGTTTAAAACTTTGATTGAATTTATATATAGACATGTCCATTACTTGCTCGTAATTGTATTTAAACTCTGGTCTATTGACCAATGCTATAACCATTTTTTCTAGATATGGTTCATATGGTTTATTTGCATTTCGTCTTTGTCTTTTTCGTGCTTTTTCCAAAAGATAACGTTTAGCTTCTTCATTACCAGGTTTAGAATTATCTTTTTTTATATTATTTATTTTTCTGAGTACATCTGCAATTTTTATATACACAAACTCATCTATCTTATAATCCAATCCCAATGATTCATTATAAAGAATGTCTGTATCATTAGTATTGTCTATATATAATTCATAACCTTTTGTTATTAAATCTCCAAATATTATCGACATATCAGTATTAGATAGAACAGTAAACATTATTTGAAATAACTGATAGTCAGTAACTTTTGTATAATCTAAACCCATATCATCTAATTGAACCATATATTGAAAAGGAGATGACGTGAGAGCATATATTAAACCATAATACGATTGCTCGTTTTTTAAAACCTCGCCAACTGTTGGTATACGAATATATATTTGATCTGTTATATATATCTTTTCTGCATTTAACCATGAGTTACCATCATCTACAAATATTCTCTCATCAATATCTTCTAATATTTCTTCTTGTGGTTTATTTAAACAGAATTTTGCTAAAAATTTCATAAAACATTGTTTTACTTTACTTACCATATTTCAAACCATTGTTAAAATCTTTTACAATAAATTTCAACATTCTTCCTTTAAATTTTTGTTGAGGACAATATGGTAAATTACTAACTAATTCCATTGTTCCACCAATGCCAAGAATATCATTTTCGTTAAAGATATTATCTAATTCACAAACAACTTTATCATACCATAAAAAACTGCGTCCTTTTTCTTTGTAACGAATAACATCTTGATGAGATAATATAAAAAAATAAACCGTTAAATCTTTATATACGTTATTTTTAGAATCTATTGTTGCACTAATTTCAAAATTGATATACTTATTTGTTTCTGTGATTGTTTCTGGAATAAATTCGTGTGGAAACACCCATTTCCAAGGAATTACATCTTCTGGATATTCAGCCTTTTCTTCACCAAGCAATTTGACGAGTTCAGGTGAATCACAAATAGCACCAAAGATTTTATTTCGATATTCAATAATCTCATAACTTCTAGCTCTCCCCATTTTAATCACCTCCTAAAATCCTTCAACAATATCAATTTCTTTTTCAGCCATTACAATTTCGTCATCATTCAAAATTTGCAATAAAAAAGACTCATCTACTAATGAGTCATCGTCTTGAGCAGTTATTTTAATACTCATACCTGATTCTTGTGAAATAAGTTCAGATATATCAAAATCTGCTTTGATATTCCATTTCCAATTAGAACATTCTACATCGTTTCCATTCTTGCTTTTAAACTCGACAGTCCAAGTTTTTGTTTTGCCAATTCTGAAATTGTTAGAACCAATAATTGAAACTACGATTTCTTCGGTTGTGGTATCAGGGGTGTCAGGTATAGATGGGGTAGCAGAGCAGTAGTTGCAAATCCTAAGTTCTTGATTATCAACAGTTGGATTAAATTCATCCTTATCTGCAATAAAATTCAAAATACTTCCGTGGTATTCGTCACCATAATCATATAAAACATCATCGTCTCTGGTAAGTTTAAATACCTTTGTAGGATTAACCTTTCGTTTATCAATAAACACTCGTTTATGTTCCAATTCCATTGTTTCATCATCACATGTCATTTTGATAGTGAAATTGTTAGATGTTAAAAAAATTGTATTATTTCCACCTTCACCTACATCATATTTTGAAGCAGATGTAATATTGCACCAACGTTCAATTATTTTACAATCGGTATTTTGCCATCTGAGCTTATATTGACAGAGACACATAGTTACTTTTTCATATATTCCTTGTGTACCAGGATAACCATCTATCAACCAATATCTATCCTCGAAAAGAATATACATACCTGCTTTAACAGTCTTTGGGATAAATAAACCTATACGTTCCATAGATTTTAACTGAGTATCAGATGTATTGCCTTGTATAATACAACGAATTTCTTGTGATTCTGACAAATCATGATTATATAATATTACATTTGTTGCGATATCCGTTTCCAACGCTTCTGAAAACGCATCATCTTTATAATCAACAAATCCTTCGTTTTCATATCCACCGATACTATTTGGTTTAGTAGAAGAGGATAGCAAATACCATTCTTTTGCCATATCTACACCTCCTATATAAAAGCTGTAGGTTTCTGATTTTCAACCAATTCCCTTGCATTTTCTGCAACATATTCAAGGTGAGCCTTCTCAGAAGTTTTTGTACCGTTTGAAGCATCAATACTTAAATCTTTACCGACTATGCTCACACGCTTATTAGCCTTTGATACTTGCCGTTCTTGGTAATATTCTTTCATGAAAGCTGAAAGAGTCGATATGACAGTATCGTCCATTTTCTCACTAAATTCAGCCAATTCATTATCAAATGACAATGAATCAAGTTCTAATGAATATCTACTAATTGCTTTTCTAAGCCAAATCATCTCTAATTCAAGTGGAATAATTTGTTTGTCAGCAAAAGAAGATTCAAAAAAATCTATAACATCTTTTGCAGTAGTAATTTTCTCCATATGACCACCTCTTATGGACGAATTCCAGTGTAATCTACGCAGAATGAAATTTTGGCATAATCATTTAATTTTAGTTCTTTTATCATTTCCATAAGATAAGCTTTTTCAGCTCTTGTTACAACTTCTTCCTTAATGTGGTCTTCAAAAGTCTTCTGAGTCTTATACTCGAAAATCTTTGCAATAGAATCCTTTGTTAAGAACTGCTGTACCTTTTTCTCCTTAGGAATATCAAAACTTAACTCTGAACGTGTGAAGTCGTCTTCGACGAACCATGTTGCATGACTACCAAGAGAGTCAATACCATTAATAAGTTTATTTCCGTTCTGTGCCTGTGCTACGATTTCCTCACGAGAGAGCATTACTGAACCTTTAGGTGGAATACTAATGTCTCCACTAGATGTAACCCTTGGAGAACCAGTTACCCAAGGTGCAATACTACGAACTAAAACTTTTTTATCCATACGACTATCCTGAACAGTAGTTGTTGATTCTACATTTGATGTTATCTTTGTTACATTTGTTTCAGGTGTCTCGTTATTTTCAGTTCCATTATCTTTATTATTTGCGTTTGCCATTTTTATTTTCTCCTATCAACTAATTATTTTATTATCAACTAAATTTTATGTTTGACTTCATTATACAAAGTAATAACCTTATCCAACTTTTCTGACTTTGGGTATACTTGATAAGTTACTTTGGTATTCTGATTAATACTAGTAGACACATAATGAATGTCAAAAGCACGAATAAAATATGACAATCTTTTAGAATAACAGTAAAACATATCGTTCATATTTTAATTCTCCTAATTAAGAGGGTGCATTACACACCCTCTATGTAAACTAATTATTACTACGCAATTGTAGAAAGATTTGTATCAGAGATAAGTCCGATTTCATATTCTCTATTAGGGGCTACGATTGCACCTACTTCCATATCCATACGTGTAATTACCTGTCCAGTTGTTACATCATTTCCAGAGAATGATGTAAGACCACCACGAGTCACAGTATAGATAGGTGACTTTCCACCAGCAGGAATAACATATCCAAGACCTGCAGGAAGAACTGTCTCGAAGTTATCACCAGCTTTGTTGAGAATTGTTAAGTCATATGGGTTTGGAATCTCAGAGAGAATTGCACCATTATACATTCCCATAAGACCTGTATCGTGAATCTCATCCATTACTTTCTGAGAAATACCATTTACAACAGGTGTAGTTCCTGTATAACCAGCAAATCCATTAAACTGTGAAATAAGAGCATAGTCACCAGAGATAGTAGGTTTACCAAAACGTCTTACATTGGCAATAACTTTATCAACGTTTGTCTTTGTAAGACCTGCATCCTCACAGAAATACTTAACGCCAGTGGCATTCTTAATAGCATTGTAAATTGTTGTAACAACATAAGCAGCAGCTTTGTTTCTAATCTGAACTCTAACCTGGTCAAGAAGCTCGTTCTCATCAGACATATCTCCAAGAGCTGCTTTTCTGTAATCTACTGAATAACCACCAGAGATAGTAGTAGTAGCGATTGGAACTCTCTTCTTTCTGATAACTGGGAATATTACATCCTGTCCAGCAGCCTGTACTTGTGGATCAATATTAGCGAACTCAGGAATCTCAACCTCACATGACTCGTTGTATCCAATTGACTTGTAGTTACCATAGATTGAAAGTAACTTGATTTCCTTCATAAGAACTGGCTCAACTGCAAATCTACGAAGCTCATTAAGCTCTGAAACAGCAGTCATATCTCCATTAGAAGCTTTCTGATTTAACTCCATGATATATTTAGCTGCAACATCAGCTTTTTTCCCGAATGGTGCTAAATCCTTACCTGCTGTCATAGCAGAGAAAATCTCAACAATAGCAGATTTTCCACTGATTTTTCCGCTTACAAAATTAGCGTCTCTTCTTTCATTATTTAACTCAAATGTATATGACATGTTAAAATATCCTCCTTATAAAATTGTTAATACTAGGCTGTTGCACCGTTTACTACGACAACAACACCCTGTTTGTTTCCGATAATGCTCTTAACCTCAAGGTTTGCCTTTGTGCCTACGTTGCTATTAACTTTAAGTGCTCCGTCAGCAGTAGAAGTAAGCTTATTTCCCTTTGCGAATGCATCTGGTAATGGATAATCATAAACCTCAAGTTCCTCACCAGCTAATTTTGTAAGGTCAAGAACACGAACATGCTCACCTTTCTTAATAGGGTATTTAGGCATACCTGCGTCATCACCAACCTCTACCTGCATGATGACTTTTGTTGCATCTGCACCTACAGCGAAAGAACCTGCTGTAACTGTTCCAAATGCACCATTGAATGTATCTGCTGATGCTACCGCATCTTCGAAAGCATACTTATGCTCAATCTGATCAAAATTTCTGAATTTAATCATTTAAAAATCCTCCTTAAAATAAATAAAACCCAGTACGTTTTGTACTGAGTGAATGTTTTGTTACCATATTAAGTTTTTGTCTCTTAGAAAATATTTACATCCTCATCAGATGTATCTTTCTTTTCTTCGCAAATTTCAGAAAAGATATCCACTACAGAATCTTCCTGTTTTGCTGAATTCTGCTCTGCGATTTTTGCTTCGCTTTCTGCCTTTTTCTGTTCAGCTACAATATTCATGCAAATCTTAGACTTGATAGAATTGATTTCAGAAGTTACATTCTCTAAATCATCTTTCTTCTCAGCAGCATTGATTTCTGCCTTAAGCTTATCAATATCTTCCTTTGCTACTTCCTGCTCGTCTGCATTGAACTCACCAAGAGTTGTATCTAATTCAGCAAGTTTCTCAGCTACCTTTGCTTTTGCAAGTTCTTTTTCAAGAATCTCTCTTTCTTCCCAATAAGTCTTATTGTCTGCATTTAACTTATCAAGAGTAGCCTGTAACTGCTCAACAGAAGCGTTAAGCTCTGAAATCTTTGCGTCTTTATCAGCAAGTTCAGCGTCCTTTGCTTCGATTGCGCTATTTAATTCTGCAATTTGATTCTCATAAGTCTGTGACTTATCATTTAACTCAGAAATTGTAGAATGGATAGCACTTTTAATTTCATCCATATTAACTTCCATTTGTTTGTTTTCCTCCTTGTTTTCTTTTTTCTGTGCGATTTCCAATAAAATTGCATTTGTATCTCCTGGCGCAATGCTAAGAAATGCCGATCCGCTAAACACGAATTCCTTGGGTGTTCGGTATTTACTCGTTGGTTCAGATTCTTCAAATACAAGCTCATTGTCATTCTCTGCTGTGCCCATTATTTCAATAGAAGTGTCAACATTACCAATGGTATAATTTTTTCTTACCCATTTCACAAATTTAGGATAACGCTGATTATATAAATATCCATAACCGCAGAGGGCTTCGATATCATTTCCATTGCTATCTTTGATAGTTTCGATTTCGGCTTTTTCACAAACTCCAACCACTTCTGAATTTTCAAATATTGGTTCTCGTCTGCCTTCAGAGTTTGTTTCTTCGCCTGTTAATCCATGACCAAATGGCACTTCTTTATTATCAGCGTCAACAAATTCAGCACAAAACGGCATACCTGACGCAGAATCAATGGCATTTAATACATATTCTTTTTTCCAATGTAATCCATTGATATTAGTTTCAGTAGAATCATTGTGAATTTTGAGAAGTGCTACTTTTATAGGAACACGACCATTTTTATTGGCTCGCTTAGAAATTTCGAGGATATTTCCTAACATATATTTATCCTCCTTAATTGGTTTCTATATAACAAAAAGAAGCCTGTTCTTACAGACTCCCAATTATTATTGATATTATTTAGTTGATGGTTTAGGCTGATTATTGCTGTCATTTGCCTTTGTCTGAATAGTAGATTCACTTGTAGGATTATCGTTTTGTGGTCTACCGCCAACATTATCATCTTTTGAAATGTTATTAGATGTAAGATGCGGTATATACTTATCAAAAATCTTATTTTCATATTCCTCATCAAGAATATTGTAGTAAACATTCGGATTGATACCTGTACTGGCGATCAGCATAGTCATTGATCCAGAAGCTTGCAGATATAAACTTTTCATCATCTCAAAGAAATTATTTCTGTTCACTAATGATGTAGGCAAGTAATAAACCTCTACACGATTCTTTTTATCTTTAATGATATTTTCATTGATAACATAGTTCAACTCACTTTGTAGTTCTTGAATCCACGTATAAATCTGTGCATTAATCAACTCCAAGTTATTCTGCTGTGAAGAATAGTTTCCACTACCAGAACCATTTAATAATGATGCAGCCATACCTAAATCAAGAGATATTTTATCTGTTAAATCAGATTCATTTTTCTGGTCAAAAATATCTGTCGCATCAACATCGAGCGTATCAATCTTCGTACCTGCTGATACAGTAAAGAACGAAGTACCGCCACGATTATTTTTTGTCATAACAGCTTGCTTAACTTTATCATGTTGATCTTGTTGCTGTGTTTTTGTAAGAGCGCAAGAACCCTTGTCTTTTCCTTCAGGTAAAGTTTGGAATATTATCTTATTGTTTAATTCCTTTAACACATTTCTCTTTGTGTCCACAAATTCATTCTGATATAAAATGTCAGCAATAGCAGCAATAGCCAAAGGTCTTCCCCAAGGCTCACTAATTTTGCATTTGATTTTATGTGCGATAGTGTGTTTATTATCAAGAATAAGCCAATTATTCATTTTGCTTTTATCGTTATTCCATTTGTTATAACCATTGCGAATTTCGATAGGATACTTTTTAAGTTTCCTTGTCCTATCCTCAACACTTGAACACATATCGTCAAAATATCTCAAATTAAAAGCATTATTTTTCCTTCCAACAATTTTTGTGTATTCATATGGAAGAGGAATAATAGCTGCATTAACACCTAAGTCACATAATTCTATGATACTTTCTACATCATAATCGCTCAAAGTTTTGGTGTGATCATTTGCTTTTTTTGTTACTTCAAAATAATAAAAGCAATTTCCCTCATTCATATCAGTAAATAAAGCGTCACGAATAAACTGTTTATCGTTAATGCCTTCAAGAGTAGAGAGCATTAAGTCTTTGTTTTTATTCAGTTTTGTTTTACCAAATAGTCTTTTCTTACCATAAATAACTCTGTCAAGACATGGTAAAGCTACCATATAATCAATCGCATTTGTGACAACACCTTCACTGTTATACACAAACATTGCTAATCTCCTAGTGAGAGAGTGGTTAGAAATTGGATCTTTTATAATGGAACGAATTTCTTCTGGTGTAAACTCATCATAAAGATTACAGCCAAAAATATCTGTAGAAGCGATTGAACCAAAATAACTATTATATTCATAAGTATGTGATGGGGTAGTAGTCTGAATAGACTGAGATGTTTGAGTTGAATTCATTTTTGATATATTTGTAGAATTAATTTCTACTGTTTGCGATTTTGGAGGACGACCTCGTTTACGCTTTATTTGTTCTTCTGACAAGTGAGTACCTCCTTTCATTAATTTATAAAAGTTGTGTATTCATAATCTGAGTTTGCATATACATCTCTATAAAATTCATTGATTAACCACAATACATAGATAGTTGCAGAAACTCTATCTTTATCCAATTTATTAACAACTTTTTCAATTGTAACACCACCATTATTAAGATGTTTTAATTTTAAATTGGTAATTTCTTCGAAAAGCACATCTGTTTGCAGATATGGAGCTACACAATTATCAAAATCGTCATATTCTTTTTCAGAAAAATCCGATTGTTGACGTTGTTCTAATATTCTGAATTTACCACTATCTACAACATCAATAAAGTTAGTAACGATTTTACTTTGAGCAGATTGTGCTTTCAAATTATATAATATCTTTTCTGCAATCTCAGGAACTTCTGGTTCATTGGTGTCATTGATTGTGTCCCAACACCCTAATGATTCTTTGGTAATCGGATCAAATGATTCTTTACATAATTCATCAATTAATCCCGCTCCAAGTCCATTTCCGTCAACTACAATAGCTTTTGCATTATACTGTTTTTGATATTTTTTTATAGTGCAAGCTTGTGCTGTAAAATTCATTATATTTGGAATATTGATAAGATTAACAAGATCAAAAGATACAATCCTAGATTTATCTTTTGTCCTATTTACTTTGATTACAGATATGAAAGATTGGTTATTACTCGTATTCTGACTTCGTGCAACATCGACTCCTAAGTAGAATTCTTCATTTTCATTAGTCGATTTCATAATTGGGGAAGTGAGAGAGCGACAAGACATTAATTTATTAATATTTACTAATGCACCACTAGAAGCTCCAACCCATTTAGATTCATAGTTTTGTGCAAATGATATCATAGTCATATCACGTTTCTTTTGAAAAATCTGACTTTTTGTTGATCCTCTACCATACCAGCAAGGAAGCCAAAAACTTGAACCTAAAACAATTTTTCCATTCAAATTAACCATATCTTTTACCATATCAACTGAACGTTGATATTCATCAGAACCCTTAAATCCTGCTGTAGTAAAGAAGTTGATTTGCTGATTTAATTCTTCTGGGTCGGTAATAGAATATTCACCAACACATACACGAGGAACTTCTACAATAGGAAGAAGTGCATCAAGAAAAGTATCATTATCAATAAGAGCAGATTCTTCCATATTCATACGTTTTCGTCTTTGACCTTTTGATGTTTGTGAATTTGCCAAGTTGTCCAATCTTGCTCCATTTCTGAATACAATAAGTGCATCCCCTTTAGCAAAATTTGCCTTTTCAACTTCGTTTTTTAACATAGGGTAAAAACGCATAATTTCATTATATTTTTCTTTTAATAAGTCTGCCGCATTTTCTTTTGTTTGTGCCGAAAGCGATATTGAAATTTCAGGGAAAAATACACAAGCTAATATAGAAGCAAGTACCTCATCAAACGTTTTTCCATAGCCTCGTGGGAAAACTCCATAAAATGATGTAAATCGTAACATAACTCTCAAATATATGCGTTGGTCAAGATGTAGGTTAAGTCCACCTTTTTGTGGCTTAATTAAATCCAAAAAAGCATCAGGAAACCATCTCGAAAAACTACAGAAATATTCCCAATTATCTACATTAAAAGATGATGCATTATTCATTTTATTCACCATCCTTAAACTCTTTTGGTATAGTTATGAATTTTTCAATTGTCTCCCTATTTTCTTCTGTAGTGTCATCAGAGAAAATTCCGTAAGGATCACCATATGTATCCACATATTCTTTTTTCTTTTTATCATAGAATTTATAGATATCTTTATATTCGACCTCAGGCATATTATTAAGATTTCTCTCATAATTGATATAACACCAAATAATAAAATCAGCTGCATCTTTCGGTTGATACTTAAATTCAGGAAATATTTTAATTCTTTCTTTTGAACCTTCAACAGCAGTAAATATGTCACTAAAGTTTACAATTCCACCTTGTAAATCCTCTTTTGAGATCTGTTTAGCTGTAAGTTTTCCTTGTTCAGCGGCTGTTTGTGCAGCGGAGTACCACTTTTGTGCCTCTGCAACATCTCCTTTTGCAGTAGCCATTTCCTCTTTTACTTTAAAACGAACATATGTAACTAATGCTTCTCTATGAATACTTGTTTGAATAACATATGTTTGTTTCATTTCCTCATATTTTCGAGACATTTTTTTATACTCAGTTTTTGTATATCCTTCACCAAAAAGATTTACCATATCTTCAGTTACTTCAAAATCATCCTTTTTTCGTAAAACTACAGGAACTTCTTCATCAGCAACATCTTTTATAAGATTGAGGGTAGAAGTATTATTATTTTCATTCTTTATATACTTTTTATTGATTCTATCTTTATCATTTACACCAATATTTGAATTATAATGTATATAACCATCTAGTTCTGAATCAGCAAATGATTTATCACGGTTTTGTCTAAGCATTGTATTTTTAAAATACAATCCAACAATATCTTTACCATGTCTGGCAATTTCATCATCAGACAAATAGCCATGCTCTTTTTTATACTGATTATAAGCAGAATCCAAGTCATCCCAATATAAAGGCTTATCTAATCTTTGAAGCATTGTCTTCATTTTTGTTTTATTAATTGTTCCATCGTCAGAGTTCACAATTCCATCTTTTACACAAGTAATACATATAGGTACACATTTATCATCTTGATATAACGGACTTGCACTTTTATAGAAACCTGTGGCTATTGCTTTTTCTTTTTTGCAAATAGGACAAATTTTCTTTTTTACTTCTTTTTTTGTAGCCAATTAGCCACACCTCCTTTTACAACTAAATAAGTCGATTGCTACAATAACAATCGACTATCTAAAATTTGTTCAATATCCTAAAAAGAGTGAGAGAGTAGTGCGAGTATCTACTATACTGAAGCTAATGACTTCTTCAGCTTCTCACTTTATAATCCAACTATCTGCAATTGAAACAGTAACAATCCTCTTATAATTGGCTATATATTTATTCTCTTTCATCGAGTATTTTTATAATCCAAATTTATTTTCTATTTGTTTTGTTTTTTTGTCATACATATGCTATAATCTAAATATCAATATAGAAAGTGGGTGATTTAATATGGCTTCAAAATCCAAAAAGAGTATAAAAGATTTAAACGAAGAAGTAGAATTGCATAAATTATTATTATCTGATTATTCAAAAAACGATGATAATAATCAATTTATTAAACAAATGGATGAATTTAGAGAATTTTTAAAAGAAGCATGCAAGCTTTCTTCTGGATATTTACAATTATATAATCAATTTAAAGAAACAGAAAATTTTCACGAGTATAAAGATTTTTTTACATTTTGTGAAAGTTTCCATGAAAGACTAATTGAAATGATTGAAAAAGATAATGTTTTAAACTCAAATAACCATTCTTCTATAAAAGAATATTTATCATTGGATTATAATAAAAAATTTTACCAAGATATATTAAATGAATTTTCTAATCTTGATAAATATATGAAAAAATGTAATAATTTTATAATGGTTGGTTGTGGGTCATTCCCAATTACGCTATTTTATGTTTGTGAAAAATATTCTAATTTAAATATCGTTGGAATAGATAATAGTCCAGAAGCGATTATTAATGCAAAAGAGCTTAAAACTAAATTAAACTATCAAAAACTTGTTTTTGAAATAATAGATGGAATAAATTATAATTATTCAAATGTGGATACCATTTTTATAGCAAATTTAGTTATACCAAAAACAAAAGTGTTAAAAAGAATAGCAATGACATGTAAACAAGGAACGAAGATTTTTATTCGAATTCCTGTTATGTATGGTTCATTGTTATCTGAAGATGTAAACTATTCATCTATTAATAGTTTTAAATTAGTACAAGTTATAGAACCCTCTAAAACTACTGATGATATTTTATATAAATTATTAGTATTAGAAAAACTTTAAAAAGGAGTTGATTTTATATGTCACAAAAAGAATGCTTTGTTATTATGCCTATCTCCGACCAAGATGGCTATGAACCAGATCATTTTAAACTGGTTTATGAAGATATAATTAAAATTGCTTGTAAAGAAGCAGGATTTAAACCAATTAGAGCAGATGATGTAAAACAAACTAATTTAATACATAAAGACATTCTACAAAAAATATTAGAAGCTCCAATAGCAATTTGTGATTTAAGTTCAAATAATCCCAACGTTTTATTCGAACTAGGAATTAGGCAAGCTTTTGATAAACCAGTTGTTTTAATTAAAGATAAAATAACTAAATCTATTTTTGATTTATCACCTTTGAGACATACCGAATATATAAGTACACATAAATATAGAGATGTATTAAAATCTCAAAAATTAATTAAAGAGGCATTGTTAAGTACAGAAAAAGCATCAGATGACACTAAAAGTATTAATTCTTTAATTAATTTACTGTCTCTTCCAAGTGCTGCATCCTTAAAGCCGCAAGAAGATGACAAAAATAGTTTAAATTATCTAATTTTGCAACAAATTAGCGATATGCAACATGAAATTAAAAATATGACCAATAATGTAATAATTAGTCCATCACAAATGGAATTTGGTGATAAAGATGACATTTTATCATTGGTTTCTCAATTAAAGAAACTAATTAACGATGGATACCCAAAGCAAATTATTCAAAATAATTATGACGATATCAAATCTAGTCTTAGTGAAATGAATGATTTTCTTAGCAAAGTTGAAAAAGATAGAATAAATAAAGAACTACAGGAAATAAAATTTTTCATTGATGAATAATATTCTAACTTCTTATAAAAAGTAACGTTATAATTTTACAAAATAGGAGAGTGTTTCTCAACACTCTCCTATAAATCCACTAATTACACTTCAAAGCCAATAACAAGATTGTTTTCTTTAATCCTGTCAATTTCCTCGCAATCAAGTCCATGACACTCATCTAAGAAAACAATTTCATTTATATATTCCTCAATGTTATTTATATAATCTTCATATTTAACAAACTGATTAGAAGAATTAATGTATCCTAATTCTTCACTTCTATATTGTACTACACAGAAACCACTTCCCATATTATATACAACAATTCCACGATATTCATGACATAATTTTGCCAATGCTGTAGATTTTCCAGAGCCTCTCATCATTTGTGAAAATCCTTTTTCAACCAAATAACTTTGACTATTTTTAATGTAATACGAAAATGTTTTATATCAAAAATTCTCTTCCGTTTCTTTTACAAGCCATTTCTTATAATTTCTAATTTCACCAGAATGATTCTGTTCCCAAATAGCAACTTCGTTATGCCCATCTGTTTCGTATTCAGAATATTCTAAATTCCAATCATACTCTTTAATTAAAGACAATGTATCTTTTAAAAGTCGAAGAGTATCAATAGCTTCTCTGGGTTTCCCACCATTAAGAAAATCATGATATTTCTTTGTAAGAATCTTTGCGTCCTTAATTAGTGTGTCAACAGTTTCATCAAAAATATTTTTTGTCATAAAAATTTCCT
>ERZ773108.2333-NODE-2333-length-16413-cov-6.331153_pt1 | contig 16413 bp, 15 predicted proteins | sample MGYA00580570_ERZ773108 | MGnify/ENA primary metagenome ERZ773108 (study PRJEB29015, sample SAMEA2737840) | human gut metagenome | biome: human gut; feature: human-associated habitat; material: faeces | place: China | collected 2012 ...
CCACGTTCCCGCGAAGGGAGCGACCAGTCCTGCAAACACATCACCGCCTCCGGAATTATTTCAATCCACGCTCCCGCGAAGGGAGCGACCACAATGTTGATGATTGTGGTACAGGTACGGGTGATTTCAATCCACGCTCCCGCGAAGGGAGCGACACTATGTCAACCATAATGCGCAACCTATAAACGATTTCAATCCACGCTCCCGCGAAGGGAGCGACCCGGAAAATATTCGAAGCACAGCATTATCGGGCAATTTCAATCCACGCTCCCGCGAAGGGAGCGACTGGTTGTAGTATGTGCGGATTTGGTATCCATTTAATTTCAATCCACGCTCCCGCGAAGGGAGCGACTTTGCATTTATACACAATATAGCCTCCTTCGCAAATTTCAATCCACGCTCCCGCGAAGGGAGCGACGTACCTTAGCGAGGAGGATTATGCGCAGTACACATTTCAATCCACGCTCCCGCGAAGGGAGCGACGACTGTGTGAAACAGTACGATAGGCACGAATCAATTTCAATCCACGCTCCCGCGAAGGGAGCGACAGTTACTCCGGCTGATGGGTGGGTTAAAGGACTTATTTCAATCCACGCTCCCGCGAAGGGAGCGACATTTCAGACGCTAAAAAATTCCCTGGTTACGCTTGATTTCAATCCACGCTCCCGCGAAGGGAGCGACGCGGATTTCCTCGACAAATTCGCCGAAAGAGTTATTTCAATCCACGCTCCCGCGAAGGGAGCGACGCCGTTTGCCATTTCGGACGGGGAAGCGTAGGATTTCAATCCACGCTCCCGCGAAGGGAGCGACGCCGAGGTCGTACCACGTCACTTCCATTTCCAGCGATTTCAATCCACGCTCCCGCGAAGGGAGCGACGCATTCGTAAATGTTATCGCATTGCAACATATCCCGGATTTCAATCCACGCTCCCGCGAAGGGAGCGACAAAAAGGGGCAGGCTGAGAACGTCTGCCCCTTTTATTTCAATCCACGCTCCCGCGAAGGGAGCGACAAACATCTACCGCTTCGCCATTGTAAAAGGTACATTTCAATCCACGCTCCCGCGAAGGGAGCGACTCAGCATAATTCCTCCCGACTTGTACCAGTCCACAATTTCAATCCACGCTCCCGCGAAGGGAGCGACGGAACTGGTTGCGATTGCAGGGTCGATGGATACGTTATTTCAATCCACGCTCCCGCGAAGGGAGCGACGATGTGCGGGTGTTTTCACCCGAGCCGGGAATCGTGATTTCAATCCACGCTCCCGCGAAGGGAGCGACGGTCACAACACCGGAAAACTGTATGCTATTACAAGCAATTTCAATCCACGCTCCCGCGAAGGGAGCGACGCCAAAGTAGTTAAAATTTTTGTTTGTTGCGGAATTTCAATCCACGCTCCCGCGAAGGGAGCGACACGAGGTGTCTGACCACATTGTATTCTGTCCGGATTTCAATCCACGCTCCCGCGAAGGGAGCGACAAAGGCAGCAAATAAAGGGGCAAAAAGACATGCGGAATTTCAATCCACGCTCCCGCGAAGGGAGCGACTGCGCCAACTCTGCATATGCGCTTTCCGCAGCCAATTTCAATCCACGCTCCCGCGAAGGGAGCGACCCGCTCGCTTCGTTAAAAACAAAATAGCCGTTAGAATTTCAATCCACGCTCCCGCGAAGGGAGCGACCGCGGTGCGCCATACTGGCTAGACGCAGAAAACCATTTCAATCCACGCTCCCGCGAAGGGAGCGACAGCATTTATTAACATCTTTTCGCTTGCAGTACGGCTATTCTTTATTTCATCTCACCAATAAAATATAGCTCCTGTTTTAAAAAAATAAATTAATAAATGTTATTTCATAATTTTTCAGGTGCGAATCTCCATAAGAATTCATATGCACTTCCTGTTCGCACCAGTTTTTAGAGGAGCAGGACCTGATCGGCAGCAATACCTTTTTCGACCCCGACATGCTCCACTTTCGTCTCGTATTTATTACCAAGATAATAAAAGCGCAGACTGTCTACTTTGCTGTCGATAATATCTGTCAGAAGTGCTTTCAGTGCGATGCACTGAGCGTTATCCAAAATGCATTCAAATACAGAATTCTGAACCCTTCTTCCATAGTTGACGCATTGTTTAGCAACCTTCCGCAGTCTTGCTTTACCGGCTGCTGTTTCTGTGTTCACATCATATGTGATCAGTACAAGCATTTGTCACCTCATTTCCAGAGAAAAACAGGATATTCGTCCAGGTCTCCGCGTAAATATCGGGCAAGGAGCATTGCCTGCACATAGGGAACCATTCCCCACTCCACTTTTTCCCTAAGATACGGATGTGTAATAACTTCCTTTTTTCTATTTTGCCATTCTGTCAAAAACTTTTTCCGCAGCTCATCATCCATCAAAACTGCACCATTTTCTTTTTTTGTAAAGTTTTTTCCGCTAATAATCTTCTTATTAATAAGAGATAATACAAACCGATCTGCCATTACAGAGCGAAGTTCTTCAACCATATCCAATGCCAGTGAACTTCTTCCCGGACGTTCTGTATGCAGATATCCGACACAGGGATCTAAGCCAACACATTCCAGAGCAGACATGATCTGATTCGTCAAAAGTGTATAGGCAAAAGAAAGCATCGCATTAACCGTATCCATTGGAGGACGTTTTGTCCGTCCCTGAAACTGAAAATCCTTTTTCTGCTGCAGAATCAATTCATTGAATACACCAAAATAAATGCTGGCAGCTTCCCCTTCATATCCTCTTAACTGATCCTTGGATGTACAGTTTTGAATCCGCTCCAGGGAAGCTTTTAATTGCATTGATGCTGCTTTTACCTTTTCCGCATCAATCTGCATTGCATGATCCCGGATTGCCCGTTCCAGAACCCAGCGCGAATTGTATACTTTTCCAAGAATACAAGTTTTTGCAATTGTAAGGCTCTTTTCCTCATCTTTTCCTGTATCATACTGCTGTTTTCGTAAAATAACATTTCCTCTTACTTTTCCAGTCACCCGGGCTAAGAATTTTCCCTGCGGCGTAAGGTAACACAAGGAAATATTTCGGTCTGCACAAGCGCCCATAAGCGCTGGGCTTGTCCCTCTGTAACCAAAAGAAACAATTCCCTCCAGATTATGCAGCGGCAGCCTTCCAAGCTCCTTCTGTTCTTCATAAACAACAATATTTTCTCCATCCAATCCAAGGTAGCTGTTTTCCGAAGTAACGTACAATGTATTGAGCAGTTTTTTCATCCCGGTTCCTCCTCCAGCGCCCGTTTCAGATATTCCTTTACCGATCCGGCTTTTTCGAGCTTTGGAAGGCATATTTCCTTCAGAGAACAGGAAGCGCATGCTTTGCTGTATTTTACTTTCGGTGTATACCGTCTGTCATAATATTGATGCATTTCTTCAAATATCTGACAAACCTCATTTTTCAGCTCTTCCGTAATTGCAACGACTTCACGTCTTCTGGTTTCTCCATAAAAAATTGCCCCTTCCGATACTGTCGTCGAAAACATTTCTTCCAAACACATTGCCTGCGCTGTCAGCTGTAAGATATCCTCCTCTGAATGTTTTGGTTTCCCTTTTTTATACTCTACCGGATAAATACTGTAAAATCCCCTGTGTCCGTGCAGTTTCACTCCATCTTCGCATTTCCGAAATTCTACAATATCGCATTCGCCGCTGACTCCCATCGTTCTGGAACTGACCGGCAATGCCCTTACCACAAGCAAATCTTTCCGCTTTTCCGTCAGATATGGATCATGCGCCTTTTTGTGCATCAGCTCTCCAATGACAGTATGTTCATTTTCTGCCCATTGCTGTTCCACATGAATCAATGCCCATTGTCTCCTGCAAAATTTAAAATGCTGGATACCAGATATCATCAAATAATCGTCTTCAGCATATTCCATTATACGACACCTCTTTTTCAACGCATTTCAAACAAAGTGTGCCTTTTTCTGCTTTCTGATTACTATGCTCTTCTTGTCACTTCAACAGATTCCGGTATCTGATCCTGATGAATTTTAACTGTATAATCTTTATAGTTTCTGGGATAAATAATATCGTCGTTTTTCTTTACTTCCACTGCATCAAATAACTTATATGCGGGACAATCTCCCAGCTCCTTGCTGTGTTTGAAAATAATCAGTTCCCGCACCGCCATCTTTCCTCTTGCCGCAGAATGATCATTTTCAAACATGTTGATAATTGCTTCCCATAAAAGCTCCAGATCTTCCTCAGAAAATCCGGTTACCTTTCTGGCAAGATTTGCAGAAACATATCCCTCTGCACGATATAATCCATAGGGCACAATGCTTTTTCTGCCCATTTCCGTGCTCTTATTTTCCGCGTCTTTTTCTGTCGTAATCGCAACTCTCGTAATCGTTACTTCCTGACTGATAATCGGATCAATGCTTCTGGCAAAGCCAATCTGCACAGGACCCCTTACCTGCCCGCAATTCAGCGATGCTTTCACAAATGTTGTCATAACCGCACCAAAAGTTCTGATATCATAAAAATTCTGGCACATATAATCCCGAATTTTCAGATCTGCATCCGGATCGTTCTTTTTCAGCTTTTTTAATCCATCCGTCACTTTTTTTTCATCTGTCTCATGGATTCCAAGGCTCTCGCATGCGGTTCTATCGCTTCGGTTCAACGGTACGTCTTCACGGATATAAATCTGGAACCCCGGCTCCTCCTCTTTTACTGTTTCCACATAATTTCTGATCTTTCGTTTCAGACAAACATCTGTCACAAGACCGAGACCACTTTCCGGATCAATACGCGGCATATTTCCTGCATCAGGATCTCCGTTCGGATTCCCATTTTCCACATCAAACAATACTACAAACTCATATCTGTTTTTGATTGTCTCACTCATTTACTTTTCCTCCCGCTTTTCATATTTTTTCTGCATCTGATGATAATATCCCAGATCAAATTGTCCCTGCTCTTCCAGTGCCAGACGGTTCGGCATTTTTTCTCCGAGTTTCCCCATAATTTCCATAATCTGCTTTTCGTAATATATTTTTGCACTCGGATTATCCCGTTCCAGCTTTTTGATATGGCTGTTTTTTAATTTGAACAATATCGGAAAAACAATTGCCGGTGTCGCACACGCAGAGTTAAAATACCGATCCCGGATTGTTGCTTTAATTCCCGGATTGGCGTCCATCTGAATTGCTTCCAACATAGCAAACAGCCTTCCTAAAACGTATGCCTCTTCCTTACATCCCTCATTTAGTCCCATATAATGTTCCCCCTTTTCCAAATGGTAGTTTTGAATCAAATAAGCCTTGAGGATCGCAGCTTTTTTCCAGGTGACGTTTCCCTGCTCCGCCCTGATACGAATCATCGTATCTGTATACAAACTTGCCGGATAACGGTTTCCTGCAAGGATTGCCTGCAGCACCATAGACGCCATATTCGAAATCGGATTTTTATCCTTTGCTTTCTGATTCACCGTTTCCGCAAGCATGTCTCGGATTCCAAGATAACTATTCTGTTCCCATACCGGTTTTACAATTTCAATTCGCTGATAATGTTCTGCAAGATGCTTCAAAATATTTCCAAAAGAATCTTCATAAAAGAAACGAACCGCTAAACGAGCAGCATTTGGTGCAAGTCCAAGGATATAAAACTTTTGATTTGGATTCAATTCAAACTGATCCAGATCGAGATATTTCTGTTTTTTCAATCCTGCAAAAACAGCTTTCAGCATCTCCTCATTATCCGGTTTGGGTTCCAGAAAAGAAGCAAAAAAATCCTGATATGCCTCTTCTCCACTTTCTGCCCAGAATACCACTCTTGTATCACCAAGCTGAAATCGGTATTCTTCTTGTCCCAGCAGGTAATTTAAAGCTGTCGTATACGCAAACTCTGCATACTTTCCAACCGGCGCATTGTAGCTTTGTTCTTTTCCGTAAGATTCAAATGCCGGTGCATTAAAAGACACCAGTGCTGCGCCGCTCGACTGTGCCCCCGGAACCCCTTTAATGGATCTGTGAATTCTGGAAATCGGACCATAATTTCCGGTTACAAGACAAATGCCTGATGTTTCCTCCTCTGTCTCAGACTGACTTGCGTTCCACATTTTCTGTATTTCCGGATCATCCTGTGCATAGAATTCGTTCATTCCAAAAACAAGATTCCCGCCATCTGTAATTCCTTCCCATTGCTCTTTCAACTCCGGACATTCCTGAACGCTTTCCGGGTTCCAGTTTTTAAAAAAATGGCAGACTGCCTGCGCCATTATGCCATCTGTTCCTTCCAAAACAGAGAGGTGTCTTTCCTTTGCTGCCAGAAAACAATCCCTTATCCGCCCAGAAGTCCCTTCTGCATCAATTCCTAACAGATATTTTGAGTTATCACACAGAAAATTTGCCGCTATTCCGGAAGATCGGGTGACCATCTGCGGTACTTTCATCGTTTTGGGAATTAAAACCTTCTTTTTCCCAATTTCTTTTTCCTGCTTCAAGCAGATAATTTGTTTGATTCGTCCATCCGCATACAAATTGATTTCATAGGAAACCTTTGCCTGACACCACCCCGGCTGCGATACTTTCCCCTGCTCTGCCAGACTTTCATATTCCTTTACAAGTGCCTGTAAAATCACCGAATCACCTCACAGTCTCTCAGATCAAGAACACCGTTTCTCATCACCGCCCGAAAGAACATCGGCTGAATATCGTTCGGATCAGAGTAATCCATGTCGTATAGCATAAAACCGAGATCCTTTTCCGGAACAACAGCATAACAGGATGTAGTTTCCTCTTCGCACAATTCGAAATGCACCGGGAATTCCCGGCATCCAAAATACGGCATGTGATAGCATTCTCCGCGCTTTAAACGACGCATCATGATATCCTTGAACTTACCGGGATTGTCTGTTTCATTTGCCTGTTCCGTCATTTCAAAATGAGCTTCAATGACATATTCCACATCACACAGCAATAAAGATGCCCGCTGTACAATTTCCTCTTTTGTACTCAAATACAATTCCTTATCCGCTCCGTTATATGCCTGAAGCACATTGCTGGCAGAAATTTTGCTTTTCACTTCATTTCTCCGAACGCTGGTAAACCGGATTGGTTTGTTTACCTGAATTTTGTCGATCACCCATCGAAGCCCCGGATGCCAGTAAATCGCTTCCAGAATTCCTCTTGCAGCAGATGGCGTCATTACATCGTAAGAACACCGTTCCACTTTCATCTCTGGTCTTGAGAAGAGCGCATATGGTCCCCATACTCTGACTTTTACACCCATGCCCATTTTATCACCCCTTTTCATCTATAATATCGAACCATCCTGATAGCAGGCTGCCAGATAGTCTCTCGATTGATAGTAAAAATCCGTATTATAATCAGAAATGCTGGAATCTATCCAGGAATGATATACCTGCCAAAGCCCTTTCTCAATATCCTGATCAGAATAGGAATCTTCAATCAGCCGTTCATACACTTCTCCGATATCCCAATAATCCGGTACTGTATATCTGCATGCTCCCACATTATCAAAGCTGCCCTTCGGAATATTGCATTCTTCAATCAATTCTTCTGCCATCTTTTCAATTGGTTCACAATGAAATACATCTGCATGTTCGTAAATCCGATGAATATGCTTTCTTCCCAGATAATCTGCTACTTTTTTCCGAGGCTGTTTCGTTTTCCTTCCGATGTATTCGATCAAGCTGCATATATAAAATAAATCATTATTATTTTTTGTCCCCATACACGACCTCGCTTCCTACAAATGTCAATGTATCCAGCGCTGAAATCGTATGAAAACTGATTTGATGCGTCGGATATTTAAACTTTGCCAGTTCCCAAAATGCGGCTCTCGAAATTTTGCCATCCAGATAGTTCTGGATATAATTGTAAATCGTATCATCTGCCATCGGTCCTTCCACAATATCATATTTGTGTGGAATTCCTCTACGACATGCCACAATAAAATCCAGCCATTCTTCCGTCATCTCTTCAAAATACAAACAATTCAAAGTACTGCTTGGTACATATTCATATTTATTGATGTACCCATCACCGTATCTGGTTGCCCAACGCTTCGCCTGCTCTGCATAAAGTGTGCAGTAAAATCCAAAATAGAAATCTTTTTGAAATCGTGCTTTTCGAATTTCGGGATATTCCACGATTTCTTTACTCCCATGATATAAAGCCATCTCTGTTCCCCTTTTTATAAAAATTATCGTTTTTCTCACTGTCCTTTTCTTTATATTTCCACTATACTACACTGTTTTATATAATGCAACAACGTTTCCATTATCTGTGGGAAAACATATTGAAGTTTCTATAAAAATATTTACACTGGATTATATGGAATAACTATTATATAATAAACATCGTCTTTTCCTGCCATTTACAATGACACGGAATTGGGGATTGAAAAAATATTTTTTCACACCATGTGAACCAAGCGATGCGGAACAGAAGTTGATGATTTTTCTTCTGTTCCGTATGCTTTTATCCTCTAACCTCCCGCCTACAGCACTTGCTAAAACAATTACCAGAACACTCCGATGCCTTCTTCAATATCCATTTTTAATCCCATTTCTTCTGTGTACAGTTCCTCCGAAACTAATTCATAGAAATCTTCTATATCACCGGACACCGGACGCAGCGCTCCCTGTCCGTTTAATTTTTCAAAATCCCTGTCATAAATATTGATACAATACTGTCCTGCCTGTCGCATCAAAGTGCGGGAATACCCCTGGTTTCGAATCTGTCCCAATAACTTCGCCGCTTCCTGCTCTCTTTTTACAAACACTGTTACGGTATTCTCTTCAATCAGATGAAACTTTTTAGCAGCTGACGCAAACTGATAATTCTGATTTTCGAAGCAGCGCATCACACCGTCCTTATCCATTTCATCCTGTTTTAATTGATACAACATCTGGAAATACTGATCTACTGTCGCAAGGTCTTCCGGCTGATATCCATCCAGTAAAAGCGCTTTGGACGTATCAATCTGCATCTGCTGACCGGGAACAAACTCTTTTCCTTCCATTCCGAAAATATATACCGGACTCTCCTCTATGGAACGATCTCCATTTCGATTTCCGCGTCCTGCCGCCTGAATCATAGAATCCATTCCCGCAAGCTGTCTATATACAGATCGAAAATCCAGATCCACTCCAGCTTCCACCAGACTCGTTGCAATTAAAATACACTTTTTACCATCTTCCAGTCTTTTCCTAATCTGCTCTAACACCCGTTTCCGATGCTTTGGATACATTGTTGTCGACAGATGAAAGACTCCGTCCCCTTTGATCGCATTATAAATTCTCTGTGCTCGTTTCTTCGTATTGACAATACACAATGCCTGTGTTTCTTTTAAAAGTTTTTCCTCCAGCTCTTCTTCTGTCACCGTTCCGATATCTTCAAATCTCGTCCTCTTGAAAAAGCGAAATTGCTCTTCCATACATGGACAAAGCTCAACCGGCTCCCAATTTCTCTGGAAAAAATTCTGAAATGTTGGCTGCGTTGCTGTACAAAGCACAACAGATGAACCATATTGCGCTGCCAGTTCCTCTATAACCGCAAGACAAGGCTTCAGATGCTCCGGCGGTATCATCTGTGCTTCATCAAAAATGATCACACTGTTTGCAACATTATGAAGCTTCCGGCATTTTGAAGATTTCGATGCAAAGAGAGATTCAAAAAACTGTACATTGGTCGTAACAACCACCGGCTTGTCCCAGTTTTCCGAAGCAAGCTGCATCGGTCTGAGCTCTTCCGAACTGGTATAATCAATGTTGCAATGGCTTTCCAACACATTTTCCTCTCCCAGAATCTCCCGAAATACCTGCGCATTCTGTTCGATAATATTGGTATATGGAATGACATAAATAATCCGCTTCATCTGATGCGCTGCCGCATGCCGAAGTGCAAACGCCAGCGAGGCAATTGTTTTTCCTCCACCGGTCGGAACAGTCAGACGAAACATTCCCTTTTCCTGGGTTCCCATGTCCATACAATGCCGCAAAATCTCACTTCGTCTGCCGTTGATCGTATCGGGTTTTTTATTTTCCAGCCATCTTTTATTCTCAAGATATTTATCTAACTTTCTGTACAGTTCTTCTATTCTCGTGCCGGGATCTCGTTCTGTCTTTCCCTGCTTCATAAAAGCTTCCGTATCCAGAAAATCTGCGTCTACCAGACAGGAATAAATCATTCGCATAAAAAAACTTAACGAAAAATATGGGTTCGGCACAGCTTTTGGATCAATGGGCGCCGAATGAAGTAGCGGAACCTCAATCTCAGACTGATAAGCCTGATAATCTTCTATTTTTTTCTTTAGGCGGCCGCTCAACGTAGACTCTCCGCCATTGTCCGTATTACTTCCGCAATCTGGCAAGCCCGCATGATGCCCTGCAATGCAATAATTTAGAAACGAGTAGTATCCTCCTTTCGCCGCACAAAGTTGTGCTCCGGCCGTCGAATGGTCCACCTGAACATCTCCTTTTTGAAGTCTTCTCTGGAACCTGAGACTGTACTTTCCAATATCATGCAGCATACCACTGCAATATCCCCATTCATACTTTCCAAATTCTCCGGCAAACATTCCAGCAAGTCTTGCAACCCCCTCCGAATGCTCCAAAACACTCTGTTTTCGTTTCCCATCAATATGCGCAAAATAATCCATATGCCTCTCCCCCATTTTCTTCGACATTTTTTCTGTTACGATCCTTTTCCTGACATGCTCCCGCGAAGGGAGCGACTAATTAACCGGATTGAGGACACGGACCTGATTCTATTTCAATCCACGCTCCCGCGAGGGGAGCGACTGGTTTGCTGTCAATCTCTTTGACCTGTTTCCAATTTCAATCCACGCTCCCGCGAGGGGAGCGACAAAATTATCTGAGTTGCGGAGTAACGTCAAGGAGATTTCAATCCACGCTCCCGCGAGGGGAGCGACCATTAAAAGAGCATGAAATACTTTTACAAGCATGATTTCAATCCACGCTCCCGCGAGGGGAGCGACATATTTACTAATTGTATCCCAATTTGCAATCATATTTCAATCCACGCTCCCGCGAGGGGAGCGACAAAGAAGTATAAGCTGATTGAAATAGAAGATGTAAATTTCAATCCACGCTCCCGCGAGGGGAGCGACTCCTTGTGCTGGTGGCGTTCGCACCCTCTAACGAATTTCAATCCACGCTCCCGCGAGGGGAGCGACTTTTGCACAAACTCTGCATAGGTCTTTTGTCTTATATTTCAATCCACGCTCCCGCGAGGGGAGCGACGCCGCTTTTGCTGTGCATAACACTAGGATATAGAATTTCAATCCACGCTCCCGCGAGGGGAGCGACACATCCACATCGTTACTGTAAAACTGGCTGGTAATTTCAATCCACGCTCCCGCGAGGGGAGCGACTGCATTTATTGACATTTTTTCGTTTACAGTACGGCTATATTTTATTTCATCTCACTAATAAATATAGCTTCTGTTTTTAAAAAACTAAATTAATAAATGTTATTTTATAATTTTCCAGGTGCGAATCTCCATAAGAATTCATATGCACTTCCTGTTCGCACCAGTTTTTAGGAGAGCAAGTCCTGATCGGCAACAATACCTTTTCGCCCCGTTATTCCTCGCCTCCGTCTCATATTTATTATTCCGATAGAATTATTCCAGACAATAGAATATTCGCATAACATGCACTCTGTTGCTTATTTCTATTTATTCAGCACGATCACCGGTGCAGACAAAATACCGACCTTCTGCAGCACATATTCCTCCGACCAGCCATCATCCTGGGTGCGCCAGCTGCCGGGATTCAGGAATCTGTCATCCTCTCCAACCATATGGACTGCGCCAAAGGTATTGACGCGGTTTCCAAACAACACCAGATCGATCGAATCAGCCTGTCCAACTTCCAGATCATAGGGTGCAAATGTCGTCTCACCCAACCGTTTTCCATCCTTTTCAACTGCAACGAGTGCACCACGATAATGAGGAATATGTACAACAGCGCCATTTGCTCCGATCGATACCGGCAGATGATAGGTAATATTTCCACCATAAAAAGGAAGTCCCTGGGGTACGATATCCCCAAAGCTTAACTCTCTGACAGGTGCTGTCACAACACCGGCTCTGCCTTCGATACGCACGCCAAAATCACCCAGCAGATAGCACCATTCCAGACCGATTCTGTGCGTGAAAGGAACTGTCGCTTCCACTATATTTGTGCCTTTCTGAAGTGTGCCGATTTCGATCGTCCCGATGCAGTGATCCGTATACCAGCCGGACACCTTTTCGTTCACTGTTTTCCCATTCAGTTTTACAGATGCATGCTCCGCTTCCTCCAGTGCCAAACGTACCGGTACTTCCACTTCACTCTCTACCGTAAAGCGAAGTGTCGCAAAATGTTTCGTCTTTTCCTCCGGCAATACCCATGGCTGGGCAACTTCTCCGCCGCGCGCCGGGAAACCAAGCTGACTGCGCAGGACATTGTCTGCCCGCAGCAGCTCCTGTGCAGGCCGATATGCTCCGCCGTCCATACAAAATTCCGCACGATCCAAAAGAAGAACGTTCGGCTCACTTAAAGTAACAGCAACACGATTCGGAAGGGCTTTCGGCGCTGCGCCGGACGCAAGGAGCTGTTCCCGGAAGGCTGCAGCTAAAGCAGAATCGACACATGCTGCGCAGCTTTCTGCCGTGCTGGATGCTTCAGATACCGCCTGCATCGCGCTAGGCATGCCAGCTGCTTGTGTTGCATCGTTGTCATCAGCTGCCTGCACGCTGCCGCTCGCCTCGCCCACCGGCATCAGCTTTAACAGCAGGCTGCTCTGGTTATAAAAGATATGATTTATAACCGTCTGCGCCCCTCTTTTTGCTGTCTTCACATCCCGGATTCTTCCGGTCATGGTATCGTATTCTTTTACCGTGAACCTGCCGTTTAACACGATGTTCACAGGATCCTTTTTCACAAAATCCGGATTTCCTGCAGGCTCTCCCACTGCAATAAACAGCCAGCTACAGTCCTGATCTACGCGCAGCTGATAGATGTAATGGTTTGTCAGGCTGCCCATCTCATTTTCCAGGCGCAGTGTGCGATATGGCTCAACCGCTTCCAAAAGCGCCGCTTTTTCAAAGACGATCCGTCTGGAAAGGGCTGCAAGCTCTGCACCATCGTTACTGGGCACTGCATCTGTCATAGTCGGTGCTTCTCCCATCAGAATCAGCTTACCGCCCGCTCTTGCAAAGGTTTTCAAACGTTCTACTGTCGTACTGCGCAGCGTTTCACAGCTGGGAATGATAACAGCATCATAGGACATTGCACCGACCTTCAGCGGGTTTCCTGCTTCCGTACACAAATCGGGGAGAAGCGATTCATCCAGAAAGTCAAAGTCACAGCTGCCAAACAACAGCCAGCGGGTCACATTCTGGAACCGTTCCTCCATCTGCTCCCGGATCGATCCGGTCTGGGACTCCGGTCCCCAGTGAAGCCAGTAGCTTTCGATTGGATGGATGACGCCGACACGCACAGCTGCCTTCCCACGTGTCATGGCTGTGTTTACTCTTGCAAAATGATCTTCAACTGTTTTATATTCCTTACACCACGGCGACTGATAATTGATGCTCGCCGGATAATCACGCTTTGCCTCCCCCTTCATAGAAACCCAGGACAGATGCGGCACACGCAGTGTAATGCCAAGCGCCGCCTGCCAGTCTCCCTGCAGCTTATGGCGTCTGAAATCAAAGCTCCAGCTCGTTACACCATAAAGCTCGCTCATTACGCCTTCACGCCCAAACTGATGAGATGCAGACTGTGCCTGCTTTGCCGTCGTGTATTCATGGCTGTCACACAGCATGTCGATACCGGGCAGTTCAAAGCTTCTGTACGCACGCATTGCCTCGCCCAGTGCTGCAGTCTGACTGCGCAGTGTGGGCTCTTCCATCATATGTCCGGTCAGCGCGATATTGTGCTTTTTGCACCATGTCCCAATATTGTCTGCAAACGCGCGGGTAAAACGCTCCGTCACATGATCATGATAATGATACCGGATCATGGAAACGCTTCTGTCTGCTTTTTCCCAAATCAGCTCAGGGAGCTTTTCCAGAATATCCTCCTGATACATTTCCTGATAGGTCTGAGCAAAATCCTCTGTCCAGGGCAGGATCACATCCCGTTTTTCCTGCGGAAACTGCAAAAGTGTTTTATGAGAGAACTGCGGCTCATCCGTAAAGATCGTCGGCACCGTTTTTCCAAACTCGTCCCCGATCTCCTTTGCATAAGCCTCGTGGGTGATTTCCAGGAAACGATCCATTGCCGCTTTGTCCAGCGTATTTACATAGGTCTGATGATTGTACCAGGTGCTCGGCAGCGGGCGTTCCAGATAAGCATACCAGCAGGTTCCCTGTGGCTGCATGCCTTCCTCCAGTTTTTTACCGGAAACCAGATAACCCTTTTCATCCAGTACGACATCGTAAACCGCAAGCAGCCTGCCGTTTAAGGTTCTTGCTGCTCTCGCGCTGGAGTCTGTCTGCCTCTGTGCCTCTTCTCCTGCTTCATAAGGCTTGTTTGTAAACAGAAGATACTGCGCACGGTATTTTTCCTCCTTCGTCACAAGACCTCCCGCAAATCCGGACGGCCAACGATCCTCATCATACAAATAAACCTGTAGATTTTCCTGCTTTGCTTTTGCCAGGCAGCCCTTGATCCGATCCATAAATTCCTCGCTTAAATACGGTGTTTCCAGACCGGTACGCGGATGCAGATGTGCACCGCCAAAGCCCATCGACTTTAAGACCTCCATCTGTCTGTCGAGTTCTTTTTGATCCAGCATCGTATTCCACGCCCAAAAGGGAGCTCCCCTATACTCCGCTGTGGGCTGCTCGAACAAGCTGTCTTCCAGTTTCTCTGCCTGATTCTTTTTGTACAGCATTTAAACGCTCCTCCTCTTATATTTTCCCCTTTATCTTTATCGCTTATTTCTGCTGCATTTTTCTGATCGCTTCCAAAATGGCAGCATACGCTGCTTCCGGACTGCCACAAGAAGAAACTGCGCATTCCATTGGACATAATCCGGTATTTTGACGATTTCGGATGTTCTCTGTCAGTTCGTCTGCTTCTGCAGGTATGTTGTATTCCACCAAAAGCTCTTTCGCACCCCTGCTCATCACAGGTGCATACACCCCGGCTGCTCCAAGCTTCACATATAAAAATGCTGCCGCGCGTCCGACGATTTTATCCGCCGCGTAAAATCCGCTCAAATCCTTCCCCTCCCGGATGCGTATCAGCAGCGGACGCAGACCTGCTTCCTTACTCGTCAAAAGCTCGTCGTTCCTGCACCAGACACAGGTATAATTTCCCTGTGCAAAAGTTTCCTTTGCTTTCTGCATTGCCTGATTCATCTCTGCTGTTCCTCCCTGCCTCTTTGCTCAAGAGGCATACCATTTCTATATGTGCGTCATTGTCCAAACTCAAGCTCATATTTTCCGCAATGATTGGAGCTTGAGCTTGTTTTCCGCATCCTCGATCTTATCATACATCTTGTAAAGCCGGCCATCAAGGTCTGCTTTGCGTTTAATGTAGTGCTTATCATCCGGGTCGAGGGAATCAATCTCCCCCATCAGTCGTGCCTTTACGGAATAACTCTGCCGAAGCTGCTTTTCATGCGCCGCGATCTCCTGCTCAATGGCAGAGATATCCACCTTCATGCTGATCTTTTCCTGCATCATGGCGGCGAACTTCGGATTGCTTACCAGCTTTACGATAACCTCTACAACAGTGCTGTCCGGCAGCTCTTCATTTTTTCTCAGGGTGCTGCGGTAAAGCGCACTGGTGTACTGGGTACCACGATCGTAGTGAAGCACTGCACCTCAAATAAGCGTTACAGCGGCTTTTGAAAAATCTGTATTGATTTTTCTGCGCGAGGTGCTATAATCGGTATATACCGAAAACAGAAGGAGGAAAGCACCCATGCCAAGACCGCCACGGTGCCGTCGAATTTGTGGCGCACCACAAGTTGATACCTTCTGCCCCAACGGGTGTGAAGATACCGAGCCGATCCTGTTGACGCTGGACGAATACGAGGTTATTCGTCTGGTTGACTTGGAGCAGCAAACCCACGAGCAATGTGCCGCACAAATGGATATTTCCCGCTCTACCGTGCAGGAAATTTGTGAAAGCGCACGGCGCAAGATCGCAGCGTGTCTTGTCCACGGGAAGCCGCTGCACATCACCGGAGGAAACTACCGCATCTGCGGAGGACAGGAGGCAGCCCACTGCGGCCGCTGCTGCCGGATGCAGAGAGCCAACACAGAAAAATCCAACAAAAATTGCAAAGGAGATTCCATTATGAAAATTGCAGTTACCTATGAAAACGGTCAAATTTTTCAGCATTTCGGCCACACCGAACAGTTCAAGCTTTATGAAGCTGCGGACG
>ERZ773108.2336-NODE-2336-length-16395-cov-6.039535_pt1 | contig 16395 bp, 7 predicted proteins | sample MGYA00580570_ERZ773108 | MGnify/ENA primary metagenome ERZ773108 (study PRJEB29015, sample SAMEA2737840) | human gut metagenome | biome: human gut; feature: human-associated habitat; material: faeces | place: China | collected 2012 ...
ATTTGAAATAAAACAAAAGAGGCCATCTCAACTCTATTTTGAGACAGCCTCTTTTATATTTTCAGTATTTAAGCCTTATTTCTGTTTCACCAGTTTCATATACACAGGAAGTCCGTTTCGCAACAAACAAGACACTTCCGTATTTCCATTCTCCATTGTCTTTAAGAACACACCAGGCACATTTCCATCCATCTGCCAGATGCCCTTCAGTTCAATAAAGGCAGGGGTAGGAATTTCCTTCCAGTTCTTTTTGTCCAGCATTTTAGGACGCAAGTTCGGATTGGCCATACCCAACGACAGACTACCATCCGTATTCTTTTGTTCTATCAGCAACAGTTCCGTAGCCGAAGAAACTACCTCACCGGCTGTCAATCCCTTCGTAGGAGTAAAGAATGAATAAGCCAGCACATTCTTCGGTGCATATTTAATGATGTGCAAGGAATCCTGCATTTCCACTACCGAGAATAATTCTCCTTTTGTCTGACGGTCGGCCACATTCTTCATCTTGGCTTCATCCGCTGCCGGAACTACTACAAAAGAATAAGACTTTTTCTCCGGTTTCACTCCATGGTTCATATACGCTTTTGCCACTACTTCTTTAGCCGGTTTGCCAGCCATACCTACAGAAGAAGGTGTCTCCTGTTCATCATAAATCACTGTAAGTTCATCATGACCTGCCGGAACAAAGAAGCCGGTTGAAACAGGATTAATCATCGTCACAGATTCTGAAGAAGCATAGTTCTGGCGATTTCCTTTCGTTACCTCCTGTCCGTTCACAGTCAACTTATTGTACTGTTTACTTACTACCGACTGGAATAAGTTCGTAGCCGTAATCATGTTGTCCGCATAATCACCCTTTGCAGAAATACCATTCCCAATACTGAACAACATACCGTCAATAGCCAACACCGACTTACAGAAAGTCAAATTAGTAGGAGTAAATCGCTGGCTTCCCCAACTGTCATCCTGATCAAAAGCAGTAGCAAAGAGTCCATAATCCTTCATGGATACAGCCCCGGCAAAATTGCTCGTTCTAGCCTTCTGGTCAAAACGATCCTTATCGTTCTTATAAGGCATCATTTCCGCCCAGTCGGTATAATGTACTGTCGTACTTCCCGGCATCATGTTCCAGTCCCATCCGGCACCCTTGTTCTCATTGTTAGAAGGATAACCTGTAGGAACCAGTCCCCCATCATACAGAATCTCCAGTGTACCGTGGCTCTGGTAACGTCCGAAACGATTGGTCTTGTTATAAATTTCACTTCCCCACAACATAGCTGTAGGCGACTTCATCACAGCCACCCATCCCGGCTGGCGATACACTCCTGCCGAGCTGTAGTTATACTGATAAAATCCGTTGGCATCAGCAGCCGGTACCGGATACTTATCGGTCTTAAAGAAGTAATTATAATAAGCAGCCAGTTCCTTATCTAAATCCGTACCTGTGGCATCCGCTCCAATCTCAATCAACTGTTCGAACAGCTTTTGCGTAAAGGGTACTTCAATACTATAGAAAGGATGGCGTCCTGCCATACTGTTGGCATAAATCCGGTTTTTGTCACCTTCTGCACGCACAGCAGTCATGTAAATCGTTACGACAGCCTTTTTCAGTCTTTCGTACGATTTAGGGTCAATCTTGAATGAAGTCCCCTTGAAACGATAGAAGTATTCCACCCATGTTTTGTAGGAATACATGTATCCGTTATAGTGCGCATTGTGATGGAAACCTGTACCGTCCGGCTTCAGGATATCCTTATTGCCCACATTATAGCGCGTACATACCCGCAGGAAGCCGGAGAGCAACTGCAAGTCCTGCACAGCCTGCTGGTCGTTCGGGTTAGCCAGTGCCAGATTAAACACGTATGGCACAATGTTGAAAATATAGTCCGAACTAATCCAGTTCAGGATGGCCTTATCTCCCTGACGAATCACATCCACTTCCAGAAGCTTCTGTACGGCGGCAATCATTTTAGCCTTACGTACCTCATCACATACCGGAATGGCACTCATCAAATCAGTAGGAATCTTTCGTACATCACTATAGTTGCTATATACCAGCTTAGGCATACGAAGGAAAAAATTGTGTGTAAACAGATAATCCAAATATAAATCCAAATCACCTTTGGCTGATTTACCGTATTTCTGCACACCGTATGACAATGCACGTACCGTTTTTGCCACATCTCTCAGATGCTGGTTCATCACTTTCTCACCCCATAAATCTGCTCCTGTCACGGTATAGTCTCCCGTACGCTGCAGCATCAGCATCTTTAGCCCCATCTGGGCAGCCTTCAGCTCACTCTCAGAAGCCTTCGGTTCCGGAAACTTATATTTCTTACGGAACTCTGCAAGTTCTTTCAGCTTCATTTCATCCACATCCTGATTCACTGTCTGCTGTACTGCCGCATCTGTCGTTATGTTACCGGCTGCATGCACAGCCGGAGTACACATTCCACACAAAAAAAGTAAATAAAGATTTCGTGTTAAGTTCATGATATTTAAAGTTTTAAATTAATTCAAAGCCTTCAACCAAGCTGGAACACCACCCAAACGGCGTTCCAATTGTGCCTCATAAAGTGACTGAGGTTCTACCGGCACACCATTACTTTCATCCAATTTCACCTGCTCTTGTACAAACTTGACAGGATCACCATGGAATCCTACAATAACCGGCGGTAAAATTTTCCAATATTTCCAACCCGTACGCCACCAGTCAAACTCCCCATTTGCCGGCAGTGTGCCATTGCCATTCAGTTTCGTATTCGTAGAGAACATATTCCAGATAGTCAGGTCATTCAAATGATTCGGCACTTGATTGGCATCTCCGCCCTGTCTGGACTGTACAAAACCACCTGTACAATTATCTATCAGCGTAGCACGAGGCTGAGTGGCATGCGATTCAAAGCAAGCATCATCTCCCCACGTAACCTTCCAGATAACAGCCCCCATGCTGGGTTTTGATACACCGCAGGCATGATACTGCCCGGTATTACTCTGGAACGTAGGATATTCATCCGCCAGCGGACCGTCCGTACAATCACGCACCGCACCGATAAATACCCGGCTGGAACCTTGGGAACGGATAGCTGCATGACCGCGATTTCCAGTAATATTAATCTTATAGGCAGAAAAATTCGCACTCGAAATAATTGAGGCTGCCTCGCTCACACTCTCAAAATTCACACGCCGCATCCATGAATTGACAACGCGCATAAAAGCAATCGGTTTGTAAGCCCCATCATCAATCCAACTACGATGATGTTGAAAATCATCTACCGCATGCCCCACAAATGTCAAATCTTCTACTCCCACATTCTCATAATAAGAATATTTACGCAGCTTCCAGTTCCATTGTGCATCCACCTCATGCATAATCGGTTCTTTAAAGGTAATTTCATCCCCGCTGATGTTCACAATCTGATGATAATCCTCCACCTGCACTCCTTCTGTCGAGATATTGGTCATCGTCGATTCCCAGGCATACGGCAGCAGTTCCTGTTTCACCAGTTCCGGACTATTATCGTGCAAATACAGACACACCCATTCACCGACTTTAAAATTCGATGCCCCGGCCACTTTTACCTTAAAGGTACCTTTCCCGGCATTTCCCGTCACTTCATATTCAGCTCCCAGCCATGCATTATGCTTGATGTTAATCATCACCGGAGAAGAATACATCACCTCCGTATCGGTTGGCAAATTCGGAGTATCCATTTTAATGAACGTTTTGTCGGGCCCGTCTCCCTTTATTACAAAGTTTCCACCATAGATAATGATAGACGAGCTCGTATTATTCCCTTTTCCATCGTACGCGGGGTTTTCAACACCTTGTGTCAGTGTATTATCCTCCTCATTATGCAGCACATATTCTCCTGCCGGAAAGTAGAACACCACTCTTGCATTGGCATTTGAATACGATTTGCTTTCGTCGTCAATGCGTACCAACTTTTTTTCTTTCAGCAATTTCAAAAATGCCTCCCGTGCAGTCAAATCGGGATGAGCATCCATATATTCCTTTACATTAATCGTTTCATATCCTAATGCAAATCCATCAGGAGCTTCCACCTCCCCATGTTTGTAACCGGCATAAGAAAAATCCAGTAATACATTATCGGCCGAACCTGCCACAAATTTGTTCCAGGCATCCGTGGTACCTTTTCCCTGCACTTGTGCACTAATTTTCTTCTCCCCACAACGCAAAGATATAGTCAATGTTCCCGCATCCTCATCCGTTGAACATCCTGCAAAAGGAGAAAAAGCCGCAGCCGGTTCCTTTTCTACATCCCATACCTGACGGGTGCCCATTTGTATCCACTGAGAACCGTTATAAGAAACTTCCCAGAAGTTTTTTCCTCCCACCCGGAACTGAGGAGTAAAAGTTCCTTTCCCTGCTGAACTGAGCGCAGGAGCAGGTTGTCCGTCAACAGTCATTAAATTTTCAGTCTTTCCGTCCAATTCATATACCCAGTAACCATCCGCATCAATACCAATCACCGGGACAGAATTCTTTTTCACCAGTTCCTCCTCTACATACACAGTAAGCACATGCCCGTTATCCAGCTCCACCTGATAACGCCCGCTGCTTTCTTTCACACAAGTGAGTATTTTCACTTTTCCCTCAGCTAGCTGCTGCATATCAGCCACATCACGGTTCATCTGGACAATTACATCACTCACTGACGGTGTATTATCTCCTTCCGATCCTTCGTTACCTTCATTACCTTTCGGAGTATCATCCGTACATGCACATACCATCCCTATCGCCATTATCGCCCAGAAAAGCAACAATCTGCCCGTCAAGAATCTTAAACAAGTTTTTTTCATTCAAATTCCAGTTCTTATTATTTTCTTACAACTATATGGCAAAACTACCCCGTAATAGCAATGCATCTACTACGGGGCAGCATCTTTATTTCAAGGCATTCAGCCAAGGTGGTACCCCTCCAAATCTTTGCCGAAGCTGTGCCTCATACAATGACTCTGGAGTAACCTTTGTCCCCGTACTTTCCTCGTATGTCAGCTGATTGGGTTCCGACGTAAAAGTAACAGGCTGGCCATGGGTTCCAACCACAATAGGAGGATAAATTTTCCACCATTTATCCCCGGAAAGCCACCAATGAAAATCATTTTTCCAAAAATTTTGCCCTTTTTCATCAGTTGTACCAGTCACATTCAGATTCCAGATCGTCAAATCTCTCAAATGATTTGGGGCTTCCTTTTCTGCTCCTCCGGCATGATAATACACCAGCCCTCCGCTACAATTGTCAAACAGAGTGGCACGAGGCTGAGTGGCATGCGATTCAAAGCAGGCATCCTGTCCCCAAGTAACATTCCATACCACCGTACCGATACTTGGTTTTGACACACCACAACCATGATATTGCCCATGTCCAATCTCATCTATACTCTCATCTCTTACTTTTCCAATAAAGACACGGGTAGATTCCTGAGCACGTACTGCCGAATGTCCACGTTTACCGGTAATACGAATATTGTAAGCAGAGCAATTGGCAGACTGATCAAAAGTAACTGCTTCACTAATACTTTCGAAAGTCACATTCCGCACCCATGAATTGACAGCACGCTGAATTGACAAAGGCTTATAGGCATAATCATACATCCAGCCCTTACTTTCGTCCGCTCCTTGTCCATGGTGATAATAAGGAGAAAGTAACGATTCTCCTCCCACAAAGGCCAAATCTTCTACTCCCACATTTTCTATATGCTTATATTCACGGATTTCCCAGCCACCATTATAATCATTAATAGACACATCAATATCACTCATAATAGGGTCATAAAAAGTAATCTCCCCATTCCCTACAGATTTCACCTGATGAAACTCCATCACCTGAATGCCATTTCTGTCTTCTGAAATTCCATTACTCTCATATCCAGGTTGCTTAGTAATACTCCAGTCGGTACGGTTTCTATACAACGGTCCAAGTTCCTTTTGCAAAAGTCCATCATTTGCACTACGCAAACGCAGCTGCACCCAACTGCCAGAGGTAATCCCAGTTGTCGCAGAAACCTTTACCGTACGATCACCTTTAGCAGCATTTGCGGTTATCTCCGCCAAAGATTTAGAATCCTTTGTATTGCGAGGACCATTCGTATGCCCAATCGAAATCAAGGCCTTGGTAGACCCTTCATCTGTACCGATATGGTCTTCCATAATCAGTTTTGTTTTATCCGGGCCATCTCCTTTGATAATAAAGTTACCTCCATAAATCTGGTAAGGAGCCTCATTATTATCTGATTTACCCTGCAATACATACTCTCCTTCCGGAAAATAAATGACAATTTTCGCATTGGCATTCAATGCACTTGGATTTGTTTTGCGAATCAGATTGTTTTTATCCAGAATATCCTCTAAAGCATCCCGAGCTGATAATGAATTCTCTTTCATATAATCCGCTACATTATAAACGGTGTACCCACTCCATGAAAATCCATCTGAAGGAACCGTTTTACCATAATTATATCCGGCGTAAGAATAATCCAACAATACATTAGCGGGGGCCCCAGACAAAAAATACTGCCAAGCTTTGGCAGTATTTTCAGAATCTGTTGTGGTTAATAGTTTCACTGGAATAGTGACCGCCCTGCAATACCCTTCTTTCGAGAATATCTTCAGCACCAGTTTATCCTCATACTCTCTATTTAACGTATTTACCGAAGGAGCCTTTACAGTCATCAACGTTTCTTCAACCTTGATTTCCCAGTCTTTTGTCTCAATTACAATCTTATCTACATTTTCTCCTTGCACTACATTCCATAATATTCTTTCACCCAAGTGAAATTCTACCGGTGTAGTTTCTCCGTATTCTACGTCCAAACTTAATCCATCAAAAATATAGACAGTCTTGTTTAAAGTCTCCGTGGCTCCTCCTTCGCCCTCAGACGTCCATGTAAAAGTAATAGACTTACCATCAGGTGACACTTTCACATCATCAAAAATAGAAACCACTCCCTGGGCTTTACCCGGATCTGCCAAGCCGATACCATCTTCCCAATTGGTACCATCAAATGAATAAATCCAGTATCCCTGCGCATTCACAGCAAATTCAGGAGTTTTTCCATTTACGGGATCTGCACTCACTTTATTTCCATTTTCCGTCAAAGGAAGTGTTTCTCCATCTTTTGTGTAATACCAATATCCATCTGAACCAATAGACATCACCGGAAGCGCCTCATTCGGTTCACCGCTATAGACATTCACTTTCATAGATTCTCCATTACTCAAATCCAGAGTATAATCTCCATTCTCAGCCTTGCTATAACCTACAATCATATACTGGCCATAAAGCAAGCCCTGATAATTAGCAATATCCTGATTCATCTGTGGCAACATTGCCTCAATCTTCTCCAAACGGGCATTCAAATCGTCAATGTCTTTTCGGAGATCGTCTCTTTCGCTGCACGAGAAAAGTGCAGCGAGAGAGAGTAAACTAATAAATATATATGTTATTTTCTTCATGGCTCAATTTATTTATTCAAATTTGGCACCATATTCTGCATAAGTAGCGTTTGGAACAAAGATTCCATTCGTACGATCATATTCTCCACCATCAAATGGATTCGTTTCCTCAACGGACAGCAATGTGTTTGTTTGTCCTGTAGGGGTCGTGCCACCAAAATAATTAAACTTAATAGTTGAAGTAGAACCATTATATTGAATATTATCACTTATTACATAGGTTCCTGCTTCTGACCCCTCAGCATTTATAAATGTAGCATTCCGATTTGTTGTTTCATCTGTCCAGAATAAATTATTTTGTAACGTTACGTTAGCTTTAATTACACCTCTAACCAAAGACTGAGAAGCTGATATGAAATTTACAAAAGTATTATTAGAAACTGTAATATTTCCCGATAAATCAAAACCCGAAGCAAAAACAAGAGATCCATTGATAGCATTACCTACAACAGGAGAATAGAACACATTATTTTTAATATAAATACTATTATAAGTAAAAGCTTTTGTTGCATTAAAGAAACGAGTAGCTGTCCAGTTTCCAGACATTTTAAAGGATGAGTTCACTAAAACAATATTATTAATAGTAACACCATCTTGATTTATATTAAAGAAATTCTTTCCTTCTGGAATTTCTATACTACAATTGTCCAAAATAAAATTATCCAAGGTTCCAGAGCCAGTAGTCTGACCTATATAATTAAATGTAGCCCCTGATTTTAAAACGAAATCGATGTTTTTAGCAATGAATCCTTTTCCAGTATCTTTGAGTGGTAAATATTGATTCAATGTAACAGTCACTCTTTTGTTAGGGTTATCACCTATCAAAATTGAATTTTTCAATGCCCCTTTGCTAAAACTTACGTTAATACCTTCCTTAATAAAGAAAACTCCATCTGCTGTAATAGTCATATCTGATTCCACCAAAGTAGCATTGGAATAGTCAGTATTATTAATGACAACAGTATGACTACCCGCTTCATCTCCGACTTGCCCCACTATAATATTATTTCCAGCCAGCCATTCTGCATAATAACTAGAAATAACCTTTGCAGCTTCCACCTGAATCTTATCAACAGCCCAAGCTACTCCTTTATTTACCTGAACAGTCAAATCTTTTGTGTTATCTGCAGTTGCCGCACGTCCCAAAGTCGTAGATGCAGCAGATTCAGCCGGTGCTTTAAGCGTAAGAACAGCAATATTAGTTTGTGCATCAGGCTCACCCAACACGGCTGTCCAACCTGCAGGTGCAGATACAAATGCATTATCACCTTTCACCACTACATTCAGCGAAACTTCCTCACCATAGCCTACAGTCAAAACGCCATTTTTAAATTCAGCCACATTTTCTGTCTGAATATCACAGACTAAAGCCTCCACAATAGGCAGAGAATACACCTCATCATTTTGTAATGTGACAACCAATTCTCCATTAACTACATCTACATCTTTAAAGAACTCATCTGTAACGGTAACGCTACCACTTGTAGTTGCCAAAACAGGCTGACCGTCTGCACCCAATACCTGTGTAGCTCCATTACCAAAATCCACAGTCCAGTATCCATTTGCATCTATCGCAAATTTAGGAGTAGGTGCATTATCGCCTACGGCCTCTTTGCCAGAATCTTCTCCATTGATAACCCATGTACCATTTTGGCTTATCGTAATCTGCGGATAATTTACCGTACCTTGTTTACCCTGCGTAAGTGTTAACTCTGTATTATCACTCAATACCAGTTTATATGAATTGCTAGCTTCATCATACACACAAGATTGAATAGTTTGTTTTCCATCGGTCAAAACCTTCAAGACATTCATGTTATCATTGATGGCACTCACCTGAGCTTCAAGGCTCTCCACACGGTTTTTCAGTTCATCCACATCATTTCTCAAATCATCCGTATCACATCCTGCCCATACAAATAACATTAGCAGGAAAGGCAGTAAAGATTTAAAGTTTTTCATAAGATATATCATTTTAGTTATTATTTTACATTGATTACCATATTAATTCTTTTCGACTCACTATGTTTATAGTTTTCATTAGACACATAGAAAGTAGCCCGATAAGTACCGACTTCATTGTATGTATATTCATACGAGGAAAAACGATTGGTCATATTCTTTAAAGCTACTCCCGTGTCTGGTGAACAAGCATTAATCACCAAATAATCTGATACCAGCCACGATTCTCGTAAACCTTTTCCTTGAGCTGCGCTATGCACATAGAAGCTACCGGTAGTGGCATTAGAAAGGTTCCACATACCCCAAATGTTATTGGTTACAGTACCATACCACAAAGCACTTTCAATCAGATTATTACTAGAATCATAATATCCATTGTTTTTTGACAGGTTCGGATCGATTTCTACACTACTCACATCGGAACTCCATACGTTAACGGGAGTAAATCCCATTCCTGAAGCATACAAATCAACAGTAGAACCATTTGTCAATACATTCGTAATTTTGACCTTATTGAAGTTCAATCTTGGCTGTTGCTTTGATGCATCATGCGGATGTACATGAATAGCCAATGTAATATTTTTTCCAAAATGAGACATCATATCCATTTCATAACTCACTGTCTTATTTGCAGCTACCGGAAGTTCTTCCTGCTTCACCCATTCTGTCCATCCTGCAAAATCCGTCAACAGCTGACAATCACCAGGAAAATCATCTTTATAAAGACCCGGGAACTCTTCAGACATATACATGCTGAAAAGGTTATCATATCCACCGCTATATTGCGTACTAATTTCTACAGTCAGTTTTGAAGAAACAATCTGTGTCGGGTCAATCGTAGTCCTTTCCCGATAATCAAAATTATGTCCTGTTTCTCCGCTAAAAAAGGTAATGTTATCAGGATCTCCCCCAATATTAAATTTAATAGGGGTACCCTTTGTCACAGTAATTATTTTACCGTCATACACTACATTATCGTTTGTTTCAACCGTTACATTCACATCCTTTAGGTCTTTCTCTAGTTCATTGTTACATGCCCCAAGAGAAAAAGCTGCCAATGTAAGAAACAATAAATTATATGTTTTCATAATTTTATCTACTTTAATATCGTATTCATAATTACCAGCCAGGATTATTTTCTGTAATAGCCTTGTTCACAGACATTTCCTGGTCAGGTATCGGGAAATAATTATAAGCTTCCGTCACATTCTTAAAATAGTTATGTACACTATTAGTCTGAACTTGCTTCCATTCATCTCCTGCAGATAAAGCCACATTTACCATTTCATGCATATTGGTTACAAATTCTCCCCAGCGTATCAAATCATAACGACGAGTAAACTCAAAGCACAATTCCATTGCACGTTCATCTTTTACAGCTTGACGGAAACCAGTCTGATCCAAACCACTCAGTGTAGAAATTCCAGCTCTTGAACGAACCATATTAATACATCTATATGCCAGTTCATTAGGACCTCCATTCACTTCATTCTCTGCCTCAGCAATCATCAGCAATACGTCCGAATATCGCAAAATAGGGAAATTGATACAGGTATAGTTCTTATCCTTCTTATCTGCCTCATATTCACGACGATACTTTGCACAAGCACGTCCTTTATCCTTTACTTCACTAGGATTCTCAAAATCTCCCACCTGATGATAGTTTTCTGCTGTTCCAGTATATTCTCCATACGAATAGGTTTTCTCACCCCAATTATGGAATTCATCAAGAATTTTTCGCATAGAACCTTTTACAAAATAACGTCCTGTAACAGAGACTTTGGATTTGTTATCCTTTTCCACATACTTAAATGGAGCCAGATTCCAATAAAAACGTTCATAATCACCATTAGCTGTATATAAATCAAACAGCTTCGGAGTTGCAAATATAAACTGATAGCTGTATCCCGGGTCGTTTTTACCAACCACATCGCTATTATTTGACAAGTCAGGACCTTCCAATCCTACATTGTTTCCCCAGCGACCAGCGGCTTTCACATCCGTCTGATTTCCACCAGCAAACTCTACTTCCCAAATGCTCTCGTACTTTCCAGTACTATTGTATTGGTCTGAACACAGATCAATAAATACATCCCAGTAATTATCAACCAAATCATGACCTTCATTCATCACTTTCTGGGCATATTCACTTGCCTTAGCAAAATATTCGGTTTCTTTTCCAGATGGTTGAGTTTTCATTCTATGATACTCTCCAGCACGGAACAAGTATACTCTTGCTAAAATACCCCATGCAGCAGAACGAGAAACGCGACCAGGTTTATATCCTAACTCACTGGCATGTAACAAACCGGCATGTTCTCCATCTGCCACTTCAGACATTTCAGTGACGATAAAATCATAAATTTTATCTCTATCAGTCCGAGGAAGACTCAAATCCACTACCGTATTAGTAGATTCTGTTTTAAATGGCACATCTCCCCAGTTTTGCACCAACGTAAAATAATAAAAGGCACGTAAGAAACGAGCTTCAGCTATATATTGCGCCTTTTTCTCATCTGTAAGGTCTGTTGCCCGATCAACGTTCTCCAAGAACATATTAGCACGGTTAATACCAGAATATAAAGTATACCACATACCTGTGACAGCCGGATCACTAGATACAGTATTAGCGCAAATAAGTCCCTTATCAGCAGGCTGACGTGTACTAGTTCCACCATAATGCTGCAAATCATCACCACCAGCAAGATACATAAAGTTATCTCCATAGAAAGTTGATTGTCCCAGTATGGCATACACACCTGTCAAGAAGGATTCCGCCTCTGCAGCATTATTAAAATATTTTTCAGGAGAAAGCTTATAGGGTTCCTTATCTAAGAAATTGCACGCTGAAACCAATCCCCCAAACAAGAAAGCACATAAAGCGTATTTTATTATTTTCATATATTTCACGATTTATAATTCAACCCTTTATTAAAATCCCAAATTAACACCGAAACTCAAAGTGAAAGCTCTCGGATAAGAAGAAAAGTCGAGTCCTGGAGTCAATGCACTGTTACGAACAGATACTTCAGGATCATAGCCAGAATAGCTAGTCCATGTCCACAAGTTCTGAGCAGCTACATATACTCTTGCATTGCTTAACTTTGCCTTTGCAATTAAAGCTTTCGGGAAAGTATAACCCAATGTTACAGTTTTTAAACGCAAATAGGAACCATCTTCAATAATACGTGAAGAAATTACATTGTTAGACGCAGACTTAGTAGCTGCAGGAATATCACTTTCAGGATTTTCCGGAGTCCAACGATTGGCATAAGAAGCAAACTGATTCAAATCCTTTTTACCACCTGCATTTTCAAAAAACAAACGGTTAGCATTCATAATGTCATTACCGTATGACCACTGGAAGAAAACACTCAAGTCAAACCCTTTATAAGTAAAACTATTGGTAAAACCACCTGTATGAATCGGAAGACCACGACCAATAATCGTACGGTCATTTGTATCAATAATTCCATCCCCATTTACATCCTTATACTTAGGCATACCGGGTTGTGTATTGGCTTCTGAACTAAAATATGGAACATTGTCTTTCAGGGTATAGCTATTTCCTGATTTAACAAAATCATCATACTTATAAGTACCTTCATAAATATAACCATACATCATACCCATCGGCAAACCTACTTTAGCAATATAACTAGGTTGAGAATTATAATTCTGGTCAAATCTAGCAGCAGTAGTTAATGACAATTGGTTTTCTGCCAACTCAAGTACTTCATTCTTGTTGAATGCAATATTAAAGTCACTAGTCCAAGTAAAATCTTTTGTTTGAACATTCACAGTGCTCAAGCTTAATTCCAAACCATCATTACGAACCTTACCGATGTTCTTCGTTGCACTATAGTATCCAGAAACAAGAGGCAAAGAAGCTTCCAAAAGCAAATCACGCGTAGTTTTACGATAAACATCTGCCGTGAAATTCAATCTTTCATTAAAGAAACTCAAATCCAAACCAACATTCCATTGCTCAGTTGTTTCCCATTTTAAGTCTTCATTTGGAAGTGAAACAGGTACCATACCCACACTACTCATGTCATTATCAAAAGGATAAACGCCACTTGGTATACTTCCATTGGAAATATAATCTCCCTGTTTTTCCTTCAGCATCTGCAACAAAGCATAATAGTCATACTCTCCAATACGGTTATTACCTGTTAATCCCCAGCTCACACGTAATTTACCTGCTCCTACAACTTTCTTAATTGGAGCCATAAATTCTTCTTCCATAAAATTCCAGGCTAAAGAACCAGAAGGGAAGTAACCATAACGATGTTTTTTACTAAATTTTGAAGAACCATCGGCACGGAATGAAGCAGTTGCATAATATTTTGATTTATAATTATAATTCAAACGCGCCAGATAAGACATCATAGACCAAGAGCTCTTCAATGAAGACGAAGAAGACAAAGTACCATCTGCCATTCCAGCCATTCCTAATGACTCATTTGGAATATGAGTAGATTTCAGCGAATAATATTCATAATCTGAATTCTGGAATGTAATACCCACCAAAGAATTAAAGAAATGTTTCTTCTTAATATTAGTCTGATAAGTCAATGTGTTTTCATTCAACCAAGTCAGACGTTCATTACGAATAATCTGTGCATTTACTTTATCTGTTGAAGTCGGGCCACCGTAACGGGTATTCGAATTATTAAACTGATCATTCTTACGTGCATCGTATGTATAGCCACCCGAAACCTTCAATTTCAAACCTTTAATGAACTCATAAGATACATATCCATTTAACTGAAGGTTATTGATATAATACTTGCGATATTCTTCCTTTAAAGAACGAATCGGATTGAAACGATAGTCATTGCTACTATCGATAGCCTCATCCATTACATCGTTCAACAATGATTCCATTGATTTATTAGGATAAGTAACAGGACGGTATCCCCACACACTATAAAACAAGTTATTCATACCACTATAAGAAGTTTCAGATGGTGTACTACCTGTCTGAATACTACGAGAATAGTTGGTGGTAAGACTAATATCCAGTTTATCTCTTTTAATAACCGTATTTGCACGTGCCTGGAAACGTTCATAACCAGAATTTAACAAAATACCATCCTGATTATAATATGATACAGAAGCATTATAACGAACACCTTCTGTTCCACCTGTCAGTCTTATATTATGATTATGCTGCAAAGCTGTACGCAAAATCTCATCTTGCCAATCATACTGGAAAATGTCACGATAATCATCCAGAGTCCATTGTTTTCCCTGATATTCCATAAGATATCCCCCTGTTGAATTCGCAATAGAAGCCGGATATGTTTCAGCCTGAAGTTTTACGAACTCGTACGCATCCATCATCGGAATAGTCCGCGTTACATGATGCATAGTCACACTACCATCGTATGTAATCTGCGCCTTACCAACCTTTCCTTTCTTTGTAGTAATGATAACAACACCATTCGCACCACGGGCACCATAAATAGCCGTAGCTGATGCATCCTTCAAAATATCCAACGATTCAATATCCGAAGGGTTGATGGTGCTGGCAATAGCTGCATCTTCTACCGGGAAACCATCAATCACATAAAGCGGAGAGTTATCCTGTGTCAACGAGTTGTTACCACGGATCACAATGTTCATGGTTCCACCGGGGGTACCTTCACTGGAAGACACATTTACACCGGCAATACGTCCACCTAAGGTCTGGTCGAATGAACCAACCGGAGTATTCAGCAATTCATTCATATCTGCCTTAGCTACGGAACCGGTCAAGTCTTTCTTTCTTACTTCCTGGTAACCTACTACTACTACTTCATCCAATACCTTCGTATCTTCTTCCAATACGATAGACATCGGTTTAGAGGTATCCACCTGCAGCTCTTTTGTGGCATAGCCAATAAAAGAAACCACAATAACGGATTTTTTGTCGGGTACTCCCAATGAGAACTTACCATCAATATCAGTAATAGTTCCCTGAGTAGTCCCTTTCACTTGGATACTGGCACCAATAACGCTTTCACCCGTCTGGTCAACCACAGTACCCCTCACGAGTACCTGGGCCATAGCCACAGTTACAGAGAACAAGACGAACAACATCATGCTCAATCCCCTTCTCCATAGAATAGTTCGGAATTCGGTTTGCATACAAGAATTTAGATTAAATTTAGATTTTAAAGTTTTCGTCACAAATGTACAGTTAAATTATAGAAAGAGGTGACAAAATAGTTCATTTAAGGGTGCAAAAATATTCATTACCTAAAATACGCCCCCAAAAGCAAATTCATAACCAAATGATTCACAATGATATACAAAATACAATATGATAAAGAACATCTATTAAATGCCACTAATTTCACCCTTCAAAAAACGCTTCGACGTTTAGTCCAAAACACAAGTACGTTTTAGTTAAAACGCAAGTGCGTTTGACTTCAAACACAAGGACGTTTTAATCCAAACGCACTTGCGTTTTCAGAAGGTACCAAAAATCATCTTTTTTCCTCTTTTAAAAGAGGAAATACGTATTCGGAATCGTTTTTCTGTTTCTATTATTTGCAGAGTTCTCAAATTAGCCCTATCTTCGCACGATAAAACATTCAACTTTTTATGACCCGGATGAACAGAATAAAGAAACTGAAAAAAATCCGCCTCCACCATGAAGGAACCCACATCCTGATTACCAGTGCAGTCCTGCTGCTGCTTATCAACGCGGCTTTATACTGGGGGATAGAGTGCCGGATACCTTTTTATATCGTGGCAGCCGTAAGTGTCGTAGTCTACTTGCTGATGGTCAATTTCTTCCGCTGCCCGATTCGGTTGTTCAAAGGAGACACGGAAAAAACCGTAGTCGCTCCTGCCGACGGACGTATCGTAGTAATTGAGGAGGTGGACGAGCATGAATATTTCCATGACCGCCGACTGAGAGTAGCCCAGCTCCCGCGCCGCGCTGGAAAAGCTGTGCAGCT
>ERZ773108.2346-NODE-2346-length-16309-cov-3.727267_pt1 | contig 16309 bp, 10 predicted proteins | sample MGYA00580570_ERZ773108 | MGnify/ENA primary metagenome ERZ773108 (study PRJEB29015, sample SAMEA2737840) | human gut metagenome | biome: human gut; feature: human-associated habitat; material: faeces | place: China | collected 2012 ...
CCGCGCTCCCGGGTTGTTATAAAATCAAAATTCCGAGTTGGAAATGCGCGGCTTTTCGTCCTCGGGGACGCAGAAGCGCCGCGTGTGACGCAGCACTCCGGTCACGGCGATCATACCGCAGCCGAGTGCGAGCGCGCCCTCGCCGTGGAGCGAATAGAATACCGCGGCGCTCACGCCGTAGAGCGCGAACACGAGTATGCTGCGCAGCCGGTGCGGGCGGATCTTTACGGCGACGGAGAAGAAGATGTAAAGCCCCGCGAGAAGGAGAAGCCCGCTGAGAGAAACGCCCGTGAGCGCGAGCGCGAGCATCGCGCCGAAGGCCGAAGCGATGCATTTGCCGCCGTGAAAGCCGTTAAATACGCCGACGGCATGGCCGAGCACCGGCGCGGCGAGCGCGAGCGCAAACCAGACCGACTGCGTGTCGAGATACTGCGCCGCGAGCGACACGGGGAGATACGCCTTGAACATATCGAGCGCGAGACACAAAAGACCCATCGGCACACCGCACACGGCGAACACGTTCGCAGCGCCTGGATTTTTGTCGGCGCGCAGCGCGCACACATCCTTGCCCGTCAAAAGCTTCGGCAGCGCGCGGCTGAACATCACGCCGCCGAGCAGAAAGCCCCCGGCGATCAGAGCAAAGGTGAGAAGAGCTTCGTTTCCGGTCATGACAGCACGATCCTTTCCGCAATTTTATCGGCGGCGTCGGGCGCAATGGTGTTTCGCTGCGCCTCGCGCATGGCTTCGGCTCTCGCCTTGTCGCGCACGAGCGCGACGGCTTTTTCCGCGGCGTCGGCGGCGTTTTCCGCGCGCTCCGAAAGACCATGGGAGGAGAAGAATGCGATGTTTGGCGCTTCGCACGCGGTATATACGAGAAGCTGCACGAGCGGGACCTGCGCCACCGCCGCCTCGGTGCTTGTAAGTCCGCCGGGCTTGGAGATCATCACGTCGGCGGCGTTCATGTACACATTCACCTTTTTCGTGAACGTGACGATGCGGACGTGCTCGTTTCCGGCGTATTTTTCCTCGAGCGTCTGCTTGAGATCGGTGTTGCGCCCGACGAGGATATAGACCGTGAACGCTCCGCTGTGCCGCCGGAGGATCTCGTCGCAGATCGCGCCCGCGTTCCCGACGCCGATGCCGCCGCTCATAATGAGGAACATGTCCTGATTTTGCGGTATGGCAAGATAGTTGCGCGCCGCGGCCTTTTCCATGTGATGCGCGAACTTTTCGTCCACCGGGATGCCGGTGACGATGATGCGATCTGACGGAATGCCCTTTTCCACAAGCTCGGCGCGCAGATCCTCGTGCGCGATGAAGTAGCCGTCCAGATCGGTCTCGGCGAGGAAGGGAATGCAGGTGTAGTCCGTCAGCACACCGTAGCATGGCACGGTGAAATCTCCCGATTTCCGGATGGCGGTCAGCGTCTCCATCGGGTAGAGGTGCGTGCATACCACGCGGTCATACCCGTTCGTTTCGATGAATGCGCGCAGATTTGCGGCGTACCGGGCGTTTGCGTGGTAGACCGGCGAGGTGATGCCGGTCGAGCTGTAAATATCCCCGGCGCGGTAGAGCGCGTTGAACGCCGACGGCGCTTTTTTCATAATTGTCGTATATGCGCCGGATACGAAGCGCTCGGCGTACTTTCCCGCGAGCACGAGCGGGTCAAAGACAGGGCTTTCAATGCCCCTTTGCGTCAGCGCCCCGGCGACGGCAGCTGCGGCGCTGTTGTGGCCCTCGCCCGTGTCGCAGCTCAAAATCAGAACTTTCACGGTTTTCTCTCCTCTGCTTGCTTTATGTAACGTCTGTGTATTATAATAAGGAGACCTCCGCGGCGCGGCAATGGACACGCCGGCGCGAAACCGTGGCGGAAGTCCCAGAGAAAACACCCGATGAGGATTACTACACATTTGGTAAAAAAGATGTGGAATCCGATCCTGTTCCCGAAAAGGAGGGCGTACGATGGAACCGGCAAACCGGAAGAGCGATCTTCGCATCATAAAAACGAAGCGGGCGATCCACACGGCGTTCGCGGAGCTTTTGACCGAAAAGGATATGGACGATATCACCGTAACGGATATCGCCTCGCGCGCGATAATCAACCGTAAGACGTTTTACAACAACTACCGCGGTGTATACGAGCTTGTAGACGAGCTGGAAAACGAGGTCATCCGCACGTTTGATACGGCGATGCAGGAAATCGACTTTGTCGAGAACCCGTACGCGGTGTTCTTGAAGTTCACGGAGATCATCAACAGCGATATGGATTTTTACGGCGCGCTGCTCCGGTCCGGCCGGAACGCGGGGTTAACACATAAGATCCGGCTGACGCTCCAGCAGAAGGCGCAGGAACGCTTTGAAAGCCGCATAGATCTGCCGCCGGAGCGTATCTCGGTGATGATGGACTACGCCGTTTCCGGTATGGTGGCGGTGTATCAGAGCTGGTTCAATTCCGAGCGCCGGCAGTCCATCGAGGAGATTTCCGATATCGCCAGCCGCATGTGCCTCACGGGGCTGCGCGGCGCGGCGGCGGACGCCCGGCTGAAGGAATGAGCGGAGGGAATACCATGACAAACGCAAAAGAAAAAAAGAAGATCGTCCTCTGGCTGATCGTACTGGCAATACTCGCTGCGGCGGCGTTCACGGTCACGGCCATTGTGCGCCATAACCAGCGCCCGGCGTGGGACGGCGGCTACAGCGTCCACATCAGCGAGGTCATGACCGATAATAAGACCTGCCCGAACGGCGAGGGTGTCCTCTGCGACTGGATCGAGATCGAAAACACGTCCTCGAAGGACTTCTCCATCGGCGGATACTATCTCTCCGACGAGACGGGCAAAGGCAAATACTGCTTCCCGGCGGGGACGGTCGTCCCGGCGCGGGGATATCTCGTCGTGTGGTGCTCGCCGGACGAGGAGGGCGACTATGCGCCCTTTGCCCTGCGCAAGGCGGGCGGGGAGACGGTGTGCCTTATGAACGAAAACCGCACGGTGCTCGACAGTGCCGTGACCGTTGCGTGCCGGAGCGGGCAGTCGCTTGTCCGCGGCAGCGACGGCGCGCTCATTCCCGCCGATACGCCGACGCCCGGCTACCCGAACAGCGAAGCGGGCGCAAAGGCGTGGCAGGAGGCGCTCGCGCAGCGCAGCGGCGGCACGCTTGAGCTCAGCGAGATCCAGTCCTCAAACACGCTCTATGCCGCGCCCGACGGGAATTTCTACGACTGGATCGAGGTACATAACCCCACGGATTCGCCGGTATCTCTCTCCGGCTACAAGCTCTCGGACCGCACGAACAAAACGAAGTACGCCTTCCCGGACGAAATGCTCGGCGCGGGTGAATATAAGATCGTGTGGTGCGCCCCGGGCGTGGAGGGCGCGGAATATGCGTCCTTTGCGTTGGCGAGCGCGGGCGGGGAAACGGTCGTGCTCACAGCGCCCTCCGGCGCGGAGAGCGAGAGCGTGGAACTGCCGATGCTGGAGAAGAACACGGCCTATGCCAAGGAAAATGGCGAATGGACGGTGTCTCACCGCCCAACGCCGGGATATTCCAACGACGACGCGGGGTATGAGGCGTGGCTGCGCTCCGGCGGCTACGAAAACGACGAAATTTACATCACCGAGGTCATGGCGCAAAACCGCGGTACGCTCGCCGACAGCGATGGCGACCTCTCCGACTGGATCGAGATCGCAAACCTCGGCGAGACGGGCGTCGATCTTGCGGGCTGGTATCTCTCGGACGATCCGGACGTGCCGGACGAATGGAAGATCCCGTCGCTGACGCTTGCGCCGGGCGAGTATGCGGTGATCTTCGCCTCCGGCAAGAACCGCACCGAGGGTGAGCTTCACACGAGCTTCTCGCTCACCGACGGCGACACGGTCATTCTCTCCGCCGGAAACGGCGCGGAGATCCGCAGCGTGAAGATCGGGGCCGTGCCGGAGGGCTCCTCGCTCGCGATGCAGCCGGACGGCAGCTTCGCCGTGACCGATTTCCCGACGCCGGGGCTTGAAAATACCGCCGAGGGCTACGCCGGATTCTGCGATGCCGACACGCGCACATCGCCGCTTCTGCTGTGGGAGATCGTCGTGTATGAGGCGGGTTTGCCCGACTGGGTGGAGCTCAAAAACGTGTCGGGCGAGTCGATCGATCTTTCCGGATACACGATCTCGGATAAATTCAAGGAACCGGCGCTCGACGCGCTGCCCGCCGTGACGCTTGCGCCCGGCGAAAGCTATGTGTTCGAGTGCGAAAACGTGGGGCTGAGCGCGCAGCGCGACGAGCTCTATCTCTTCGATGCTTCCGGCACGCTCTGCGACTGGGCGTTCCTGCGCGATATCCCGGCCGGCGGCAGCTGCGGCCGTCTAAACGGGGAGAACGGGTATTTCTATTTTGCGCAGAGCAGCCGCGGTGCGGACAACGGCACGGGGTACCGCATGGTGGCGGCAAAGCCCACGGTCGATATCGCCGCGGGCGTGTACGACGACGCCGAGAGCCTTACGCTGACGATCACCGGAGAGAACGTGCACTATACGCTCGACGGCAGCGACCCGACGGCGGACGATCCGGCCTATACCGCGCCCATCACGATCACGGAAACGACGATCGTCCGCGCCGCGAGCTTCCCGGCGGACGCGCTGCCGGGCAAATCGGCGACGTGGTCGTACTTCCTGCGCGAGAACAGCACGCTGCCCGTCGTCAGTCTTGTGACCGACCCGGACAATCTCACCGGCGCGCAGGGCATTTACTCCAACCACGAACGCGCGTGGAGCGAGAAGTGGGAGCGCGAGGCGACCGTCGCCATGTACGAGGACGGCGGCGAGTTCTCCATTGACTGCGGCATCCGCATGCACGGCCGCACGAGCCGCCGCGTGAGCGAAAAGAAATCGTTCACGCTCAAATTCCGCGGCCGGTACGGCGGGGATCTCAATTATGACGTGTTCGGCGACGGCGTCGTGACGGACTTTTCCTCGCTGCTTCTGCGCGCGAGCGTGGAGGATACCTACACCTCCTACATGCGCGACGAGTTCTTCGCCCGCATCGCCATGGATTATACGGACGTGCCTGCGCAGAATTACCGGTATGTTTCGCTCTTCCTCAACGGCGAGTACTGGGGCATTTACGCCATCCGTGAGCACCACAGCGCGGAATACTTCGCCTCGCACAAGGGTGTGGACGCCGACACCGTCGATATGCAGACGGGCGAGTTTGAGGGTCAGACCGCGTGGAGCGAGATCTTGAACTACGCGCGCTACAACTCGCTGAGCACGCCGGAGGGCTGGGCGTACATCCAGGAGCATGTGGACATCCCGGAGATGATCGACTGGCTGATTCTCGAGTGCTGGTCGGGCGATATCGACGTATACGAAAACGTCCGCTTCTACGCGAGCCCCGAGTACGAAAACGGGAAGTACATTTACGGTCTCGCGGACATGGATCTCACAATGATGGGCATGGACTCGATGAGCGTCGGCTTCAACAACTTCCAGCTCCACGGCATCATTCCCTCGGCGCTGCGTTACAACGAAGAGTTCCGTGATATGTTCCTGACGCGTCTCGGCGAAATGCTGCGCGGGCCGCTCTCGGACGAGAACGCGCAGAAAACGCTTGACGAGCTGCGCGCGATCGTCGAGCCGGAGAGCGCGCGCGATCTCGCCCGCTGGGGCAAGTCGTCCACGCTGTTTGCCACGCAGATGGCGAATCTCCGCGGCTTCGTCTCCGGCCGCGCCGCGCGGATGCAGAACGAGGCCATCGCCTTCTTCGGCGTCTCCGCCGAGGATGCCGCCAAATACTTCGGATAAAAGCGAAAAGTATCCTGCCGCGATGAAGAACCGCACCCCATTCCTTAGTACAAGTATTTTATCATACTTGTCTAACAAATGGGGTGCGGTTTACAGATGAGGGAGCTTTTTGCTGCTTATTCGTGGTCAAAAATGGTCTTGCCATCGAGCAGGGGGCCGAACTTTTCTTTCCAGGTGCGGTGCGGCTCGCTTGCGTCGTAGAGCGGGAGCGCCGCGGCGTCCATGTCCATGCAGATCATAAGATCAAACCGGTTCGGCCGCTCGGAGCAGGAGGGAAATATGTCCACGCCGTGGACGCCATCGATCGTGAGCGTCCGGGCGAAGATCGCCTCGATCTCCGGCAGATACTCCCGCCACGGCGTTCCGGGGCGGAATTTGGAAATGATGTAGTGCTTCATTCCAGAATATACCCCCTTCCCGGTACGGTGACGCCAAAGCATTCAACGGCTTCTTCTCCGCGGTTGACAAGCGCGAGCACGGAGCCGCTTTCGTCAAACCGGCGGCAGCCGAGCACGTTCTCGCCGAAGAACAGCATTTCGCACTCGCCCCGCCGCAGCAGCGGCGTTTCCTGATACATGGCGGTGAGACTCCGGACAAAATCCGTGAGCGGGGCGTTGCCCTTGCCCCACGGGAAGCTCCCGCGGTTGTAGGGGTCTGTGCCGCCGGTCATGCCGGCCTCGTCGCCGTAGTAAATGCTCGGCACGCCCGGCAGAGCAAACTGGAGGAACATCGCCATTTTCAGCGCGTTCGCATCGCCGCCGAGCACCGTGAGCACGCGGGCGCGGTCGTGGCTGCCGATGAGATTGAGCGCGGCATAGAGATTCTCCTTCGGGTAGTGCTCCTGGATCGTCCAGAACGCGTCGCAGGCGGCCTGCGCACGGATCTTGCCCAGCAGGAAATCGAGCACGGCGGTGCGGAACGGATAGTGCATCGTCGCGTCCAGTTCGCTGCCGAGGAAATACTCGCGCAGCGCGCCGTAGCTCACCTTGTTGGAGGCGTCCTCCCAGACCTCGCCGAGAAGGAGAGAATCTTCTTTCTCTTCCTTCATCGCCGCGCGGATGTCGCGGATGAGGCTGTCCGGCAGCTCGTCGGCAACGTCCAGCCGCCAGCCGGAAGCGCCGCGCCGCAGCCAGCGGCGCACCACGCCGTCCTCGCCGCAGAGAAATTCCCGGAACGAGGGATCGTTTTCCTCCACGTTCGGGAGATCGGGCACGTCCCACCAGCATTCGTAGCCGTGGCGGTACTGATCGCCGAAGCGGAACCACGAGCGGTATTTTTCCGCCGTGCCGTAGTTTCCGAACTTGTCAAAGTACACGCTGTCCGCGCCGGTGTGGTTGAATACGCCGTCGAGCACGATGCGGATGCCGCGCTTCCGTGCGGCTTCGCAGAGCGATTCAAAATCCTTTTTCCTGCCGAGCAGCGGATCGACGCGGGTATAGTCCGCCGTGTCGTACCGGTGGTTGCTTGCCGCTTCAAAGATCGGGTTCAGGTACAAGACCGTGACGCCGAGCGAGGCGAGATACGGCAGCTTTTCCTCAATGCCCCGGAGCGTTCCGCCCCAGAACGGCCACGAGGATACGTCCCCGTTTTCCGCGCGGGGATAGAACACCGGCGTATCCCAGTCGCGCACGAGAAAGCGGTGCGTGCCGTGGCGCGCCTCCGGCTCGCGCGGCGTCCAGTCGCGCGAGCGGGCAAAGCGGTCCGGAAAGATCTGATAGACGACGCCATCCTTCCACCAGTCGGGGACGGCGGCTTTTTTGTATACGGTGATCTGCCAGGCGCACGTCTCATCGTCTCCGGTACGGAACGAGTACCAGAGCACGCACGGCGTTTCGGGCAGCGTCACCGTGACGGAAAACCGCCCGCCGCCCTCGGATGCCATGGGGAGGAGTGTATCCTCGCCCGTGAACGGGTGCAGCCGGAGCGTCATGTCCGCCGCGCCCGCCTTTTCCGCGGCGAGATATACCTCCGTGCCGGTCTCGGCGGCGCCGAACGGACGGCGGAAGGCACTGTTTCTGGATTCGTGTACGATCATGTGAAAAGACCTCGGTACAGCTTGCGGTATTCGAGCGCGCTCGCGCGCCAGGAGAAATCCTTCGCCATGCCCTGCGCGGCGAGATTGCCCCACGCGACGGGGCTTTCGGTGTACAGGCGGCACGCCTCCTGCGTGGTGAAAAGCAGCTCGTGGGCGTTGAAATTCATGAAACCGAAACCGGTGCCCTCGCCGGTGTAGCGGTTGTAGGGCTCAACGCTGTCGGCAAGTCCGCCGGTCTGCCGCACGACGGGCACGGTGCCGTAGCGCATGGAGATCATCTGGCTCAGGCCGCACGGCTCAAAGCGCGAGGGCATGAGGAAAATGTCCGCTCCGGCGTACATCCGGCGGGAAAGCGGCTCGGAAAAGCGGATCTGGGCGCTGAACCGGCCGGGGTGCCGGGCTTCCAGCGCGCGGTAGTAGTCCTCATACGCCCGGTCGCCCGTGCCGAGCACGGCGATCTGCGCGCAGGAGAGCATTTCCTCCGCCACGGCGTTGAGAAGATCGAAGCCCTTCTGCTCCGTCAAACGGCTGACGCACACGCAAAGGGGAACTTCACTATCGACGGTGAGACCGAGCTCCTCCTGCAGCGCCTTCTTGTTCGCCGCTTTGCCGTCGGGGTCGGTATAGTTTTGCACGAGCGCCTTGTCCTTCACGGGATCGTAGGAAACGGTGTCGATGCCGTTTAAGATGCCGGAGAGAATGTCGTGCCGCCGCAGAAAGAGATCCTGCAGGCCCTCGCCGAAATACGGCGTGCAGATCTCCCTGGCGTACGTCGGGCTGACGGTCGTGACGCGGTCGGAGTAGCTGACAGCCCCGGCGAGATAATTGACGCACTTTCCGTCGTCCCGCAGAAGCTGATTGCGCGCCGCGGCCACACCGTCCAGACCGAGAATGTCGCTGAGGACGTGGGGGTTATACTGCCCCTGGAATTTGAGATTGTGGATCGTGAACACGGTGCGGATGTCGCTGTAGCCGGGGGCGTAGCGGTACTGCTCGCGCAGAAACACCGGCGCGAGCGCCGTGTGCCAGTCGTTGCAGTGGAGGATGTTCGGGAAAAAGTCCGGCAGATACCGGCAGCATTCGCAGATGGCCTTGGCGAAGAACGCCATGCGCTCGCCGTCGTCAAAGTAGCCGTAAGCGCCGTCGCGCCCGAAGTAATATTCGTTATCGAGAAAATACCAAGTAACGCCGCCGCGCCGCAGCTCGAAGAGCCCGCAGTACTGGCTGCGCCAGCCGAGCGGGACATAGAACGAGCAGAGGAACTTCATCTTCTTCTGGTACTCGGCGGGGATCTGCCGGAGCTTCGGCAGCACGACGCGCATCTCGATCGTCGGGCACTGCACCGCGCCGGGGAGAGACGCCGCCACGTCGCCGAGACCGCCGGTCTTCATAAAGGGAGCGGCTTCAAACGCGGCAAAGAGAACGCGCAGCTTTTCCTTCATACAACGCCGCCTTTCGCCAGCACGCAGGGATGCTCCGCCGTGCCGCAGACGATCTTGTCCTCGGAAACGGTGACATTTTTATCGCACACGACGTTTTCGAGCCGCGTGCCCGCCTTGACGACGCACTTTTCCATCAGCACGCAGTTTTTTACGACCGCGCCCTTTTCGATGCGGACGTTGCGGAAGCACACGCTGTTCTCCACGCTGCCCTCAATGATGCTGCCGGCGGTCATAACGGAGTTTTTCACCGCGGAGCCGGGGGCATAGAGCGCGGGCGGCGTGTCGTGCGCCTTGGTGCGGATGGGCCGGTCGGACTGGAAGAGCTCACGGCGGACGGAGCTATCGAGCAGATCAAGGCTGGCGCGGAAATAGTCCTCCATACCGTCCATGAAGGCGACGTAGCCGTCAAAGGCGCAGCAGCCGACGGCGACCTCCGGCAGGACGTGGGCGAGGATGTCAAGAAAATCCATATAGTCGAGCGCGGCATAGTCGCGCGCCATGCGGAGCAGGAACGACTTATCGGCGATGAAGCTGTCAAGCAGGAGGTTTTCGCCCTCGTCCGCGCGCCGGATGCCGGCGACGGTGTCGCCGTCGAGCGTGAGATAGCGCCCCGGGCGCTTCTCGCCCGGCTGCATTTTCTTATAGAGCAGCGTGACGGGCTTGCCCTCCAGCTCGTGCTTGGTGATCATCGGCTGATAGTCGATATTCGCCACGAGCGTGCCGGAGCTGACGAGGATATAGTCGCCGTCGCCCTGACGGAGATATTCCAGATTGTGCAGCAGATCGCGGAAGAGAAAACGGGCGTTCTCTTCGTGGAAGCCGAACACCGTGCCGGGCAGAATGTAAAGACCGCCCTCCTTGCGGGAGAGGTCCCACGGCTTGCCTGCGCCGACGTGATCCATGATGCTGCGGTAGAAATACGGCGTGACGAGTCCCACCGTCTGGACGCGGGAGTTTACCATGTTGCTCAAAGCAAAGTCGAGCAGGCGGTAGCGCCCGCCGAACGGGATGCTCGCTGCCGGGCGCACCTCGGTAACGGAGCCGAAGCCGGGGACGGAATAGTTGGTGGAAATAAGGCCGATCGTGCGGTTCATAATGTTCCCTCCCTTAAATTAAACGTCCACTTCCATCACGGCGTTCTCGCCGATGACGGTGATCTTGCCCGGCGCTCCGATGACCGCATCGGCGGCGATGGAGGCGTTTTCGTTGAGGATCGTGCGCTCGACGCACGCGCCCTCGCCGACGGTCGATTCCGGGAGCAGGATGGAGTCGCGCACCACTGCGCCCTTTTCCACCGTGACGCCGGGGGAGAGAATGGAATTGTATACCTCGCCGTAGATCTCGCAGCCGTTGCAGATCATGCTGTGCTCCACGCGGCCATCCCCGCCGATGAAGTGGGAGGGGTGCTCGTTGAAGTTGGAGAGGATATGCATGCGCGTGTCGTGCAGACGGAACTCGGCGTTTTCGCCGAGCAGCTCCATCTGCGTGGAGTAGTAGCTCGGGATCGTGCCGACGTCCTTCCAGTAGCCGGAGAACTGATAGGCGAAGAGGTTTTTGCCCTGGCCGAGCAGCGTCGGGATGATGTTCTTGCCGAAGTCCTTGTCGCTTTCGGGATCGGCGTGGTCGGCGAGCAGCGCCGCGCGCAGCACCGGCCAGGTGAAAATGTAAATGCCCATGGAGGCAAGATTGCTCTCCGGCTGCTTCGGCTTTTCGGCAAAGCGCGTGATGCGCATGTCCTGATCGACGGACATGATGCCGAAGCGGCTGGCCTCCTCCCACGGCACGGTCTTGACCGCAACGGTGAGGTCCGCGCCCATGAGCTTGTGGAAGTCGAGCATCAGGTTATAGTCCATCTGGTAGAGATGGTCGCCGGAGAGGATGATGACGTACTCGGGGTCGTACCCGTCGAGAAAGTCGATGTTGTGGTAAATCGCATCGGCGGTGCCTTCATACCATTCGCCGCCCGTCTGCGTGGCATACGGCGGGAGGATGTGCACGCCGCCCCAGGCCGCGTCCAGATCCCACGCCGCGCCCGTGCCGAGATACCGGTTGAGCAGCGACGGCTTGTACTGGATCAGCACGCCGACGGTGTCAATGCCGGAGTTGACGCAGTTGGAAAGGGAAAAATCGATCATGCGGTATTTCCCGCCGAACGAAACGGCAGGCTTGGCGATCTTCTCCGTCAGAACACCCAGACGGCTGCCCTGGCCGCCCGCCAGGAGCATGGCTACGCATTCCTTTTTTCGCATGGACAAGTACCTCCCTAAGTATATCGTAATGGACTTAACAGACGGGGGAATAAAAGGGCTTTTCCGAGAGGGAGGAGCAGAGTCCCTCCCCTACAGGAAGATATCGGGAAGCTCCCGTAGGGGCGGGGCTCTGCCCCGCCCGCTTTCAGCGGATCTTCCAGATGTCGCTCACATACTCGGCGACGGCGCGGTCGCTGGAAAACCAGCCGGACTTGGCGATGTTCACGAGCGCCTTGCGCTGGAAGGAGAGATTGCCGGTCTCTCCGGCGAGGGCGTCCCACGCCGCGAGATACGGCGCAAAATCGCGCAGGACGAAGAACTCATCGTTATATTTGAGCAGCGCGTCCTCAAGATCCCAGAATTTGCTGCCGAGCGAGCCGTCCGTAAGGTGGGCGAGCACGCGCGCGAGTACCGGATCGCTCTCGGCGCATTCGCGGGCGTTGTAGCCGCCCTGCGTGGTGAAGCGCTCGGTCTCCTCGCTCGTAAGGCCGAAGATCGAAATGTTCTCCGCGCCGACGCGCTCGAGGATTTCGACGTTCGCGCCGTCGAGCGTGCCGAGCGTCACGGCGCCGTTCATCATAAACTTCATGCAGCCGGTGCCGCTCGCTTCCTTTCCGGCGGTGGAGATCTGCTCGGAAATGTCGGCGGCGGGGTAGATGCGCTGCCCCATGGTGACGCCGAAGTTTTCCATGAACACGACCTTCATCCGACGGCTCACCACCGGGTCGGCGTTCACGAGATCGGCCACGGCGCACACAAAGCGGATGCTTTCCTTGGCGAAAGCGTAGCTGTGCGCGGCTTTGCCGGCAAAAACGAACGTGCTCGCCGGGACCTTCGCGTAAGGATCGTCCCTGAGCCGGTCGTAGAGCGCGAGGATCTTAAAGGCGTTCAGAAGCTGACGCTTGTAGGCGTGGATGCGCTTGACCTGCACGTCGATGACGCCGTCCGGGTTGCACGCAATGCCGAAGTCGCGCGCGATATAATCGCAGAGGTTCTTTTTCGCCGCGAGCTTCACCTTGGCAAGCTCGCGCAGCGACTCGGTATCGTCCGCATAGGCGAGAAGCCCTTCGAGCTTTTCCGGCTGCTCGACCCAGCCGTCGCCGACGCGCTCGGCAATGTAGCGCGAGAGGCCGGGGTTCGACTGCAAAAGGAAGCGGCGGTGCGAAACGCCGTTCGTCTTATTGTTGAACTTCTCCGGGGAGATGGCGTAAAAATCGCGCAGGACGGTGTTTTTCAAAATCTCCGTATGGAGCTTCGCCACGCCGTTCACCGAGTGGCCGCCGATCACGGAGAGATTCGCCATGCGCACGAAGCCGCCGCCGATGACGGCGGTCGCCTGCTGACGGTCGTGCCAGCCGGGAACGGACTGGTCAAAGCTCTCGCGCCAGCGGCGGTCGATCTCCTCGATGATCTGGAACTGGCGGGGCAGAAGAGAGCGCATGAGTGACACCGGCCACTTTTCGAGCGCTTCCGGCATGATGGTGTGGTTCGTGTAGGAGATCGTGCGGCAGGTGATGTCCCACGCTTCCTCCCACGAGAGACCCTCACCGTCCATCAAAAGACGCATCAGCTCCGGCACGCAGAGCGCGGGGTGGGTGTCGTTCGTGTGAATGGCGACGCGCTCGGGCAGCTTGTCCCAGGGAAGATGCGTGGCGCGGAACGTGCGCAGCATGCTCTGCAGCCCGGCGCAGACGAAGAAATATTCCTGCTGGAGACGCAGCTGCTGCCCGGCGGGGGTGTTGTCGTCGGGGTAGAGAAGGCAGGTGATCGCCTCGGCGTCGTTGTTGGCCTTCTGCGCGCGGGAATAGTCTCCGGCGTTGAAGGCGTCGAGATCGAGCTGCTTGTGCACCGGGCCCGCGCGCCAGAGACGGAGATTGTTCACCGCGTGCGCGCCGTAGCCGAGGATGGGCACGTCGTAAGGCGTGGCGAGAACGCTGCGGTAATCGCGCAGCTCATACACCATGCGGCCGTTCTCCTCGCGCCGGTCCACGGTGCCGCCGAAGCGGACCTCCACGGCCTCGCTCGGCACCGCGGTCTCCCACGGGTAGCCGTCCGAGAGCCAGTCGTCCGGCTCTTCGGTCTGGCAGCCGGAGCGGATGCGCTGGCGGAAAAGACCGTAACGGTAGCGAAGGCCCATGCCGACGCACGGCACGTCCTCCGCCGCGAGCGAATCGAGATAGCACGCCGCGAGACGGCCCAGACCGCCGTTGCCGAGACCGGGGTCGCGCTCGCATTCGAGCAGCGCGTCCAGATCCTCGCCGAGCTCGGCGAGAATGTCGGCGGTCATGTCACGGATGCCGAGCTGGATGAGATAGTTTTCAAGCAGCCGCCCGACGAGAAATTCCATCGAGAAGTAATAGACGATCTTTTCTCCGGCGGCGGCGCGGCGGCGCAGCGTTTCGGCGCGCACGCCGGAGCAGCATTCGCGGATCATCGCCGCGAGCGCGGTATAGCGCTCCATGCGCGAGCACTCGGCAAACGGCTTCGAGCAGGTCTCGGCGATGCTTTCCAGATATTCTCTCTTAAACTCTTCTCTTCCGGGCATGGGTCGTTTCTCCTGTGTATTTGATGAGCGTCCCGCCGAGCGGCGGCACGGTGAGCACGAGCGACGCATCGCGCCCGTGCGAGGGGATTTTCTTCGTATGCAGACGGCGCGGGTTCGTCTTTCCGCTGCCGCCGAAGCGCGTATCGTCTGAGGACAAAATCTCCTGCCACGCGCCAGCGAGCGGCACGCCGAGACGGAAGCTCTCATGCGATTCGGGACGGAAATTCAGCACACACAGCACGGCGGAACCGTCCTTCGCTTTGCGGACGAACGAGAGGATGCCCTGCTCGTTGTTGTCCGCGTCGATCCAGTCAAAGCCGTCCCAGCTGTTGTCGATCTCCCAGAGCGCTTTTTCCGCGCGGTAAACATGGTTCAGCTCGCGGATGAACGCCTGCACGCCCGCGTGCGTCGCGTTCTGCAAAAGGAACCATTCAAGCTCTTCGTAATCGCGCCATTCGATGAACTGCGCGAACTCGTTGCCCATGAAGCTGAGCATTCCGCCGGGGTGGCACGCCGCATACAGCGGCAGCAGCCGCGCGCCCGCAAACTGCCGCCACCAGTCGCCCGGCATCCGCCCGATGAGCGAGCGCTTGCCGTGCACGACCTCGTCGTGGCTGAGCGGGAGAATGTAGTTCTCGCTGAAGGCGTACATCATTGAGAACGTCAGAAGGCCGTGGTTATATTTGCGTCCGTCGAAGTCGATGGACATATACCGGAGCGTGTCGTTCATCCAGCCCATATCCCATTTATAATGGAAGCCGAGCCCGCCCTTCTCCGGCGGATACGTCACGAGCGGCCATGCTGAGCTCTCCTCGGCATACGTCGCCGCGCCGGGGACGCGCTTGCCGATGACGGTGTTGAGCGTCTGCAAAAACGCCACCGCCGCGAGATCCTCCTCGCCGCCGCGCTCGTTATACTTTTTCTGCGCGGGATCGTCCACGCCGAAGTTCAGGTAGAGCATGCTGCTCACGCCGTCCACGCGCAGCGCGTCGGCGTGGTACTCTTCCAGCCAGAAAAGCGCCGAGCTTATGAGGAACGAGCGCACCTCATTGCGCGCATAGTTGAATTTATAGGTGCCCCAGCCGGGCATGTCGCCGGATTCATAGAGCGCCGTGCCGTCAAACCGGCCGAGACCGTGCGCGTCGCGGCAGAAATGCCCCGGCACCCAGTCGAGAATGACGCCGATCCCGGCGCGATGGCACTCGTCGATGAGATGCATCAGACCCTCCGGCTCGCCAAAGCGGGACGTGGCGGCGAAAAAGCCCGTCGCCTGATAGCCCCAGCTGCCGTCGAACGGGTGCTCCGTCACGGGCAGAAGCTCGAGATGCGTGTAGCCCATGTCCCTGATGTATGGCACGAGCGAATCGGCAAGCTCATACCAGGTATAAAAGCTCCCGTCCGGATGCCGCCGCCACGAACCGGCGTGGACTTCATAAATATTCCGCGGCCCGCCGAGCGCGCGGCGGCCGGCCATCCATTCGGCGTCCGTCCAGTTATAGGAGAGCGTGTGGATGCGCGAGGCGGTGCCGGGGCGCACCTCGGCCGCGAGCGCGAAGGGGTCGGCCTTCCATACAACGGAGCCGTCCGCGCCCTCGATAATGTACTTATAGAGCTGTCCGGCGCATGCGCCCGGCACAAAGCCGCGCCATACGCCGAGATCGCCGCGGCTGAGCCAGTGCGCGCTGTCGCTCCACGAGCAGAAATCGCCCGTCACGCGAACGCTCCGCGCGTTCGGCATACGGAGAACGATACGCCGTTGGGCTCTGCGCGCGCGCCGAAGAGCTTCTGCGCGTCGAAATTCGTCCCGTCGATCCAAGCCTGTTCCGGGCGGTATGTATCCAAGGAGAAAGCCCCCCTTTTTTATATTTGTCTTATAATCGAAGTATAGCATACTCGTCAGCCGCTGAAAAGAGTCTGTGAAAGATTTTACCGCGTCCCGGAGGCTGCGTCGATCGATAAGGGCGCACGGTTCTGCCGGGCGGAAATGCGTGTGCCCTTGCTGATCGACGCTTTACAGAAAGCAAAAAATGTAGTATCGTATATGTGTGAAAATTTGTACTAAGGAGAGCAGCCCATGAGAAGAAGCACGAAACGCCTGGCCGCCGCCATACTGATCGCGGCGCTCGGCATTCTTTCCGCGTGCGGCACGAGCGCCGCGCCGGAGACCACGCCCCTTCCCACGAGCGAGCCCACCGCCGTGCCGACGGCGGAGCCTACGCCGGAACCGACGGAAGCGCCCACGC
>ERZ773108.2347-NODE-2347-length-16308-cov-2.728727_pt1 | contig 16308 bp, 20 predicted proteins | sample MGYA00580570_ERZ773108 | MGnify/ENA primary metagenome ERZ773108 (study PRJEB29015, sample SAMEA2737840) | human gut metagenome | biome: human gut; feature: human-associated habitat; material: faeces | place: China | collected 2012 ...
AAGTTTGCTAGCGCCGGTTTTTATGGCCTTTTCCTGCAATCCGTCCAGTTCGGTACCCTGTCCCACATCCGCTGCCACGGCAATTACTTCGCAGCCATAGTTTTCTTTCAGCCACGGAATAATAATTGAGGTGTCCAGTCCGCCGGAATATGCCAAAACCACTTTGTTGTATTGTTTCATTTTTTTTATTCTTCCTTTCAAGTTAAAAATCATTTTCTATTTATTATTATACAGTTTAAATTCAAATTGTCAAGGCTTTTTCCTGAGAAAATTGTATTTTTATGCATAATAACATGAATAATATGCATTTAAATTTACTGCTTGTGCATTTTTATGCAAATAATCATTCAGTTGCGTCTTTTTTTCTTTTGTGATAAAATAGTAATAATTTGGAACTTATTTTATTTCGTTTCGTCTAAATTAGAGTAATGAAAAAAATTTGGAGGTACATAAAAATGAAAAAGTTATTTGCTTTGTGTTTGGCAGCCGTTTTGCTGCTGTCGTTGAGCATCCCTTGTTTAGCGGCAGAAACCATGCTTGCCCGCGGGGAAATCCCGCCTTTAACAGTGAACAGCGTAGAGGCGGCGGGTTTAAAAACTTTGGGTATTTTAAAGGGAACGGATAGTGGTATGGAGTTAGATCGCAATGTAACCCGGGCGGAAGCGGTGATGTTGATTTGGCGAACCACAGGCACAGCGTTTAACGACATTGGCTATCTAGAGCCGTCTTTTTCCGACATTAGCGGCCACTGGGCGGAGGACGCAATTGAAAAGTTTTACCATGCTGGATTTGTAGACGGCACCAGTGAAACAACCTTTGAGCCGGACCGGTTTGTGACGGGTCAGGAGTTTGTGAAAATTCTGCTCACGGTGATGGGCTATGAGGGCGTAACGCTGGAAAACGCTTATGAAAAGGGCAAGGAAATAGACTTTTTATTAAACAACTTTACAAAAAGCGTGGTTTTTAACAACGAAACGCTTTTGCGCGGCGACACGGCCCGGCTGTGCTTCAATGCCCTTACAGCAAAATTGCCGGAGGGGAAAATGCTTTACAAAAAGCTCATTGAAAACGGGCTGTATGAAGAAAGTGATTTTGTAGGTGTGCTCCACGGCGGAAGCCCGGCGGCATATCAGGAAAATTTCGTGGATAAGCTAAACGCTCAAATGCCGAAGGACAAAAATTACATGTTTTCTCCCTTGTCAATTAAGATGGCTTTCGCTATGGCGGCAAACGGCGCAGGCGGAGAAACAAAATCGCAGATTTTAAACACCCTGGAAATTGATGACTTAAACGCTTATAACCAGAAATCAAAACAACTGATTGCACACTACAATCAATCGGAGCTTTTAAAATTTAACGTGGCAAATTCTATTTGGATTAACAAAGACAGAATGTCCCTTGACTTTACCGAAACCTTTAAAAAAACGGTTCAGGAGTTTTATAACGCCGAGGCAAATTCGGTGACAAACGACACGGCGTTAGCGGCCATTAACGGCTGGGTGGACCAGCAGACCAACGGAAAAATTAAAGAGATTATTACAACGAACGAAATTGAAGCACTTTTGTTAAATGCAATTTATTTTAAAGGCACCTGGGAAAATGAATTTCATGAAAACGCTACGAAAAAAGATACATTTACCGACCGGAACGGACAGCAGTCCCAACTTGATTTTATGAACCGGACGGGCTATATGAAGTATTATAAAAACGATGATGTGGAGATTGTTGAACTGCCGTATAAAAACAGCGCGGCGCATTTAGATGAAAACGGCGAATATACAGGGGTTGACCGGTATGATTTTGACGTTTCCATGTATGCCGTAAAGGGAACTTACCGAGATGGGATACTGAAAGACTTAGCGGAAAACGAAAAGCTGAAATCGGAATTCGTAGCTTTAAGCATTCCCAAATTCAAAATTGAGTATGAAACAGAATTAAACAACTGCATGCAAAATTTGGGCATTAAAGACGCTTTTATTTATAAAACCGCCGATTTTGATCCAATGATTGAAAATGGTATGGGTGAATATTTTATTAAGGATTCTCTTCACAAAACCTATATTGAAATAGATGAAAAGGGTACCGAGGCCGCGGCGGTAACATCAATTGGAATGGCAGGATCTTCACTTCCACCGCAGCCGATCGACGTTAAATTCAACGAGCCATTCACCTTTGTAATTCGTGATAACATCAGCGGTGAAGTTTTGTTTTTGGGCGAATTCTCCTTTGCAAAATAAAGCCTATTTGAGAAAAGCGGTGGTTTCATGGAATTATTCCATCTGTTAGACATTTCAAAAAGCATCTCTGTTATGGAGGTGGGGAGACAGGAGTGTCCGCCGGGGCACGCTTGGTCGCTTTATCTGTTAGACCGCACGGTAATTCACTACGTTGAAAGCGGCAAGGGCACCTATGTTTGCAGCGGCAAGACCTTTCACCTAAAAAAAGGCGACGCATTTTACATCCCCACCCACACCCGGGGGCGCTATCAGGCGGATGAAGCCGACCCGTGGCGCTACACTTGGATTTATTTCGGCGGCAATACCGGCGATAAATTTTATGAGGATTTGGGACTATCAAAAGCAGCGCCCATTTACACTAGTAGCAATCCCGAGCTGGTGAATGAATCCATTGGCCGATTGGAGCAGCAGGCAGCGGCCGGCGGCACCTACGCCGTTATGAGCGGCCTATACAGCGTTCTGGACGCAATGACGGTACATAATAGCAATCAGGCGTTGGGTAAAAGGAAAAGCGGGGAGGAATATGTCGCTGCCTGCAAAAGCTACATTATGTCCAAAAGCTGTGAAAAAATAACTGTAAGTGATTTGTGCGGTCTGGTGAAAATTGATAGAACGTATCTTTACCGTTTGTTTCAAGAACACTTTAAAATGGGGCCGAAGGAATATATTTTAAAAACAAAACTGGATATGGCCAGCCAGCTGCTGACGGAAAGCCCGCTTTCTGTTTCCGAAGTGGCGGGATTGGTGGGATATGAAGACCCCTTTGCGTTTTCTAAACAGTTTAAACAGCATTTTGGGGTTTCGCCGAAAGAGTATGGCGCAAAACATAAAAATTTAAAATAAAGGAAGGTAACACATGAAACGGTTTGAGGGACTTGTGCTGTGCAGCGATGTAGACGGCACGCTGATTGACGAACATAACAGCGTTCCAAAAGAAAATTTAGAGGCAATTCAATATTTCAGGGCCCACGGAGGGAAATTTATCCTTGCCACAGGCCGAATTCCTGAGGCGGTTACGCCGGTTTTGCACGGAATTACGCTGGACTTCCCCTGCATCTGCCATAATGGGTGCAGCATCTACGATTTTTACACAAACCGTTATATCGACACGGTGGAGCTTCCGAAGGAGGCACATAAAGCCGCAGAGCAAGTTATGGAGCTGTCGCCGGACAGCGGCGTTGAGGTTATAACGCCTGAGGGCATTTTTGTGGTGAAGCAAACCTTCGCCACCGACAGGCACATTGCCTTTGAAAAAATTACAGCCCGGAGGGCGAACAGCTTAGAGGCGGTTCCCGCTCCATGGCTGAAAATTTTGTTTGCTCAGGAGCCGGACCAAACAGACCGTTTGAACGAACAAATGCGCAGCTCGGCCTATCATGCAAACTATACCATCATTAAAACGCACCAGTATTATTACGAAATATATCATAAAAACGCCAGCAAGGGAAACGCGCTTGAAACACTGTGCGCACGCTTTAACATCGACTTAAAAAATGTGGCGGCCATCGGCGACAATGAAAACGACCTCTCTATGCTTTTAAAAGCCGGCATTAGCGCCGCTGCCGGCAACGCTCCGGGCAGCGTTAAAACGAAGGCTGGAATTGTGACCTGCGCCAACAGCCAGGGTGCTGTGGCGGATTTCATTTCAAAATTATAAAAGAAGCCTGCCGCATTGGCAGGCTTCTTTGTTTATTCCACATATACCCTTTTTATCATTCCATACCCCGTGCCGCCTTTGGGCGTGGTTTTGGGATAATCGGGATTTACTTTCATGTGAACCTCGCGGGTGAGCAGATTCAAATCGGTTATAGCTGTCCCCGCAAAACGGATATTTTTTAAATAAATTTCGTCCGCCGAGCAAACTGCATCGGGGTCGAACACCTCGCCCCAGTCGTCAGGATTGTCAGACCCGTTTTTCCACACGGCAGAAAGCGGCCCTACGTTCATCAGCCGCAAATCAAGCTGCTCGCACTGTTGAACGGTGTTTTGAACGAAAATATCTTCTAAAAACAAATACCTGCAGTCGGCGCAAACTTCAAACAGCCCCTTAACAGGCAAGCCGTGAAATCCGGCAGATGTTGCCTTTGCAAAAGTAATGTTTTGAAACAACACGTTTTCAACTTTTCCCACAGAGCCGGACACGTCATTAGCCCCTGTTTCAGCATTGGCAATGTTGGGCTGGGCATAGAGCTTAAAGGTATAAATGCCGGAAAGGTTTTCAATTACGCAGTTTCGAATGTCGCAGTCTGCCGCAGTTCCGTCATCAAACAGCTTTTGCCCGGGCAGAAGGCGAAACTCGTTGCCGCTGCCTGCCACATCTTCCACCACCAAGTGTTCAATGGTGCCGAAGGTTATGGCCGACGTGTTCCAGTCCCATGCATTTAAGGCCACCATGTCGTCGCCCATTTTTTCGCCGCGGATGCGGCGGATACAGCCAAACGCAGCCGGACCGTTTACATGCACGCCGTCTCTATGATTATCGTTAAAGTCAATATTTTCAATCATAAAATTTTTGCAGTTGCTTATCTGAATTCCATAGCTCGAATCGGTCAACCCTGCCGGGCCGCACAATTCAGAGTCGCAAATTACCATGTTTTTCAGCGCAATTTGCTCTACGCCGCAAAGAATGATTGCACCAATGGCGCCTTTTACTGACTCTTCCCTGTCGGTGTAACACTGCTGGTTTGTTCGAATGTGCCAAATACCGCCTTCAATGCTAATGTTTTTGTCGCGGCCGTTTTGGTCTGCCGGGCCATTTGCGCCGTCTTTTATGTGCTCGTTCCGCACAAGGCACATGTTTGATGTAGGACCTTGCAAAAAGACCTGTCGGCTATCCGCTTTCAAATGATTATTAGAGGAGAGCACAATGGGTTCGTCTAAAATAATGGGCTTGCCCAAATAGGGGATGGACACGTTGCAGTATTTATTTAGCGCTTGCTGAATGGCGTTCGCCGTAACTTCGCCGGAAACCTCGTGCCAGCCGCCGGTGATGCAGGGTTGTTCAATGCGGTTTAAAATTTCATTTTTTAAGATTCGGTTCATTTTTTAGTCCCCCTATTTATGATAGCTTTCGTTGTGATTAATTTTAAAGGCGCGGAAAATTTGCTCCAGCAAAATGACCCGCATCAGTTGGTGAGGAAAGGTCATTTTCGAAAACGATAGCTTTAAATTGCTTTTTGCCTTAATGTCGTGCATAAGCCCCAGGCTTCCGCCAATGACAAAGGTGAAGGTGGAGGCACCGCCGATACAGGCGTGGTTAAACGTTTCAGCAAATTCTTCGCTTGAGAGCTGCTTTCCCTCCACACAGAGTGAGATGAGCATGTCGGTGTTTTTCATCGCCGCCAAAATCCGCCCGCCCTCTTTTTTTAGAACCGCTTCGCGCTCGCTTTCTGAGGGCCTGTCGCTCATGGGTTCGTCAGGCACTTCAATAATATTTAGTTTGCAAAAGCGGGAAAGCCGTTTTTCAAATTCGGCGCAGGCTTTTTTTAAAAAGTCCTCTTTTATTTTTCCCACCGCAATGATGTTAATGTTCATATTGTCGCCTCAATCCAAAATTTTGGAATTACGTTTAAGGATACGTCGCACCCAACGGTAATGCCATTTTCCGCCAAAACGCGGCTTACGCAGGAATATGCCAAATCGGGCAGGTTGTTTTTATCGGACAAATGCCCCAGCCAAAAAGCCCTGGTGCCGCACTTAGCCAAAGCGGCGCAGAGCTGGCCGCACATATCGTTGGAAAGGTGCCCGCCCTCGCCTAAAATCCGCTTTTTTAACGGGTAGGGATATGGCCCGCGCCGGAGCATATCCACATCGTGGTTCGACTCCACAATCACCGTGTCGCAGCCGGTGAGGTTTTGCATAATCTCGTCGGTGATAATGCCCGAGTCGGTAGCAATTCCAAATTTCGATTCTCCGTCTGTTACGGTGTAGCTCACCGCCCCGTCTGCATCGTGGGGGATAGAAAAGGCGTGAACGGTCAGCGTATTAACGGTTATATCGTCACCCGGGGTAATTTCCCGGAGGTTGTGCTCGCGCACCATGCCGATTTGCCGCGCACCCTTTGCAAACGTTTCGGCAGTGGCATATAGCGGCAGGCCAAATTTTCTGGACAATGTCCCAGCTGCGGCAATGTGGTCGATATGGGCGTGGGTAATGAAAATACCGGAAAGGTGCGTGCCGTCGGTTCCGAGCCGGGAAAGGCACTTTTCAATGTAGCCTTTGGTCGCGCCGCAGTCGATTAATATATTTGTATGGTCGTCGGTGATAAACGTTGAATTGCCCGACGAGCTGCTTAAAAAAGATTGAAATTTAACCATTTTGACTCCATTTCTTTAAAATTTAACTCAATTTCTATTATACAGCGTTCCTAACTTCCTTGCAAGACAAAATACGCAGTTTTCCGACTTTTTTGCCAAGCTGGGCCATTTAAACCTTGACAGAATAGTAAAATTGTACTAAAATATAAGTAAGGGATATTATTTTTTTTTGCCAGAGGCTTTTTTTAAAAAAAGCCAAATGGGGAGGGTTTTTAAAATGGAATATAATATAGGGGATAAAATTGTTTATCCTATGCATGGCGCCGGTGTAATCGAGGCGATTGAAGACAGGGAGATCATGGGCGCAAAGCAGACATACTATATTATGCGTATGCCAATTGGGGATATGAAAGTTATGATACCCACCTGCAACGCGGACGAAATCGGAATTCGCGACGTGATTGACAAGGACGAGGCGGACAAGGTGATTGCAAGCTTTCGCTCCTGTTCAACCGAGATGGACTCTAACTGGAATAAACGCTACCGAGAAAACGTGGCGCGGATTAAAAGCGGCAACATTTATGAGGTTGTCCGCGTTGTGAAAAATTTGATGTTTCGGGAAAAAAGCCGCGGGCTTTCCACTGGGGAACGGAAAATGTTAAACGGCGCAAAACAGATTTTGGTCAGCGAGCTGGTGGTGGCGAAAGCCATTAAACAGAGCGAAGTTGAAAACATTATGAACGAAATTGTAAACGCAGAACTTACATAAAAACAGAATTTGGAGGGGCTGTATGGCGAACAAATTGCAGGTTAAAATTTGCGGACAGGAATACACCTTGGTTTCAGACGACAGCCGGGAATATATGCTGGAAATGGCGGACTATGTTGACCGGAAAATGGTTGCGGTGAAAAACCAGAACAACCGCCTGAGCACTTCTATGGCGGCTATTTTGGTCGCCCTAAACGTGGCGGACGACATGAAGCATGCCGAGGCCAAAGCCAAAGAAGCCTTAAACAGCCAGGCGGCGGAAATTGCCCTTTTAAAAAAGAAGCTGGACGAGTCTGCAAAGAAACTCGCAGAGCTGCAAACAAATTTGTCCGGCACGGCGGGTGCCCCGCGGCAGCAGCCAAGACAAGGCTCCAAAAAATAACAATTGGATATTTGACGCATCTGAAACGCGCGGCTTTCCCTTATAATAAATTTGTGCGCGTTTCGGGTGTCTTTTTTTTATTTGTCAGCCTTGTGTGACTACGACTTTTTTTCTGTGTGCAGACGGACACAATGTGCCTCCTCCATAATGGAGACCGCTAAGGAGAACCCATAGCGGAAGGCTTCTTGCTTTTCAAAGCGTGCCATGTGCAGGCAGACCACCATCATATCCCAATAAAAATCTACAAATTCTTTGCCCAAAGTTTCTGCCCATTGATTGAGCATTTCATCTACCAGCTTGTCCTTTTTCCAATATTCTATGTCGTGCGGTTCAATGTTGTGGGCTGGGTCTAAGTCTCCGTTGAACAGTTGTTCTAAAATATTCAATAAAAATCACCCTTTGTTGACAAGGTTTTCCCCAAATGGTATAATGAAGTCACCACAACCAATTTTATCATTCGGGGACGTTTAACCCTTTTTACAATTATATTATATTCGCCTTTGTACGAAAAGTCAAGTAAAATTTCGCCGTTCGGCGAAATTTGGCAATTTAACCAAAAAAGGAGTTGAATAATTGTGTATGATGCACAAATATGTCTTAAAAGAATTCAAGTTATGCGGAACAAAAAGGGATTTCGTTTTAATGATGCTATGTTGAAAGATGCAAATATGAGCCCAACTGCAATTGATAATATTCGACGCGGGAAAACACCATCAATTGAAAAACTGATGTGTCTTGCTAAATATTTTAATTGCTCAATAGATTATTTAGTTGGGCTGACAGATAATCCTGAGGTTAACCGTTAATATAAAGGAGATAAGAAGTATCAAAATGTATAGTGCACAAGTTTGTCTGGAAAGAATTCGTATTATGCAGAAAAAGAAAGGATTTCGCTATGTTAGCACAATGCTGAGAGATGCAGATATTCCCGTTTCGACAATTGATAATATTAAGCAGGGGAAAAGACCGTCAATTGACAGAATAATGGAACTCGCTGATTATTTTGATTGCTCCATTGATTACCTGGTAGGGCGGACGGACAATCCTGATATGAACCGTAAATAAAAAAGCAGGGCACAAGCCCTGCTTTTTTTTATTTCAACTATACTAAATCAGAAAACAAATCGTCCATAGAATAGAATCCAACGGATTTTTTGCTTAAGAATTTTGCCGCGCGCACCGCGCCCTGTGCAAACACATCTCTCGACTGGGCGCTGTGGGAGAGGCTAATCACCTCGTCAGGCCCGGCAAACAACACTTCATGCTCGCCGACAATTGTGCCGCCGCGCACCGCGTGCAGGCCAATTTCCTGCTTTTCCCGCGGCTTTCTTACGCTGTGCCGCTCATAAACATATTCCGGCTTGTTCGAAAGGCTTTCCGCAATTCCGTCGGCAATGGCAAGCGCCGTGCCACTGGGCGCGTCAATCTTTTTGTTGTGGTGCTTTTCAATAATTTCAATGTCAAAGCTGCCTTCTAAAATTTTCGCGGCCTGCTTCGCCAGCCGAATTAACAAATTAATTCCTAACGACATGTTGGCCGAGAAAAACACCGGAATAATTTTTGAAGCGTCAGAAAGCTCCTTTTTCTGGTCTTCGGTCAGCCCTGTGGTTGCCACAACAATGGGCAGGTCGTTTCTTTTGGCAAAGCTTAACAGCTTATTTAAGTTCGCCGGGTGGGAAAAATCAATAATCACATCAGCGTCAACCGACACCGAAGCATAGTCGCTGTAAACAGGATAGCCGCAGTCGCCGCCGGCAATATCGAAGCCGCAGACAATCTCCGCATCCTCTGTTTCCGCCACAATGGCGGATATGGCCTTTCCCATACGGCCCATACAGCCGCTTAAAATAATTTTCGTCATTCGCCGCGCCTCCTAAATTAAGCCGCGGTCTGCCATAGCAGATTTCAGCTTTACAAGGTTTGCGTCGTCCATTTCGCACAGCGGCAGGCGCAGCGGGCCGGCGTTAAAGCCCATCAGGTTCATTGCGGTTTTTACCGGAATGGGGTTCACTTCGCAGAATAGCGCGTGAATTAAGTCTAAATATTCCATTTGCAGCGCTAAGCTGCCTTTCATGTCGCCGTCAAAAAATTTCTGGCACAGGTCGTGGGTTTCTTTCGGCGCAATGTTCGACAAAACGGAAATAACGCCCTTACCGCCTAAAGAAAGCAGGGGAACAACCATGTCGTCGTTGCCGGAATAAACGTCTAACTCGGGGCAGGTGTGCACCAAATCGGTTAAATATTCAATTGAGCCGCTGGCTTCTTTTACACCAACAATCCGTTCGTCTTTTGCAAGCTCTTTTAATGTGTCCAACTTGAACTGCATGCCTGTCCTGCCGGGGATATTATACAAAATAATCGGCAGGTTCACTTTTTCCAACACCTTGTCAAAGTGCATCATCAGGCCTTTTTGTGTACATTTGTTGTAGTAGGGCGTTACGATTAAAAGCCCGTCGGCACCTAAATTTTGAGCCTCCTGGCTCAGCTCCACGCAATGCGCCGTGTCGTTGCTGCCCGTTCCTGCAATAATTGGAATTCTGCCGGCTGTTTTTTTCACGGCAAATTCAATCACGCTCAGGTGCTCTTTGTCCGGCATGGTGGCCGCTTCGCCTGTGGTGCCGCAAATAATGAGCGCGTCAACGCTGTTTTCAATTTGAAATTCTATAATATTGCCCAGTGCATCAAAGTTCACGCCGTTTTCCGTAAACGGGGTAATCAGCGCGGTGCCGGCACCGGTAAAAAGTGTTTTTTTGCTCATATGAACCCTCCTAAACGAATTAAAGCTCGCCGTTTGCTTCCATTTCAATAAATTTCTGGGCGATTTGAACCGCATTGGTTGCCGCGCCCTTTCTGATATTGTCGGCAACAACCCAAAGGTTTACGCCGTTATCAATGCTTTCGTCCCGGCGAATTCTGCCCACATAGGTTTCGTTTGTGCCTGCTGCCGTGCATGCCATAGGATAAATACAGTTGTCTATATCGTCCTGCACCACTAAACCCGGAGCGGCCTCTAAGCACGCTCTTAACTCTTCTAAATCAAAGGGCTTTTTCAGTTCCACGTTAATGGCTTCGCTGTGACAGTCGAACACAGGAACGCGGACGGTGGTAGCCGTAATTTTCATTTCGTCGTCGCCCAAAATCTTTCTGGTTTCGTTCACCATTTTCATTTCCTCTTTGGTATAGCCGTTGGGCAGGAACACGTCAATCTGCGGCAGGCAGTTTGAGAAAATGGGGTGGTTAAACTTTTGCGGAGGCTCGCCGTTAATGCCGTTTTTTAAATCGTTATAGCCGCCGAGACCAGCGCCGGAAACGGCCTGATAGGTAGAATATACAATCCGCTTAATGCCATATTTCAACTGAAGCGGACGCAGCGCCACCATTGCCTGAATGGTGGAGCAGTTGGGGTTTGCAATGATTCCCTTATGTTTTTTAATATCTTCAGGATTTACCTCAGGCACAACCAGGGGCACCTCAGGGTCCATGCGCCACGCGCTGGAGTTATCTATCACCAAACATCCTTTTGAAGCCGCAATGGGCGCAAATTTTTCGCTGGTGGCGCCGCCTGCGGAAAACAGTGCAATGTCCATTCCATCAAAGGAATTTTCGTTCAATTCTTTCACTTCATATTCTTTGCCCATGAGGGTAAGCTTTTTGCCTGCGCTGCGTTTCGAAGCGTACAGCGTATAGCTTTCGGCGGGGAGCTTCACTTCTTCCAAAACCTTCAAAAACGTTCTTCCAACCATGCCCGTTGCGCCGACAACGGCAATGTTATACTTTTTCATTATATTAAAAACCTCCTGTAAAAAATTCGTGCTTTACTATAAAAAAACCAAACTTCAAAATAGAAGTCTGGCGTTATCAACATTAAATCAATTTTAATGCAGATAGCACTCCACCGCGTAATCACACGGTGACAGTTGCATGGCTGTTCGCCATACACCCAAAAACGGCCCTGCGAACAAACCGCTTTTTCGGCACTTTTTCCTTTCGACCCGAATTCACAGAAAAATTCGCGTTCTCCCTCGGGCTACTGATAAAAAGTGCACCTCTATCAACATACTCATAGTATCATTAATTTCAGCCGTTGTCAACAGCATTTTAAATAAATTATGAAATTTTTTCAAAAACACCTTGATTAAAGCACAAATAGCATGTATAATTATATAGAAATATCAAAAACATATTGGTAAATATTGAAAGGAGAATTATTTCATGGAGAACGCTGGTATGGGTGGATGGATGGGAACCATCCTTTGGCTCGTTATCATGATTGGTCTTTTTTATTTTATGCTGATTAGACCGCAGAAGAAAAAGGAAAAGGAAACAAAGGCAATGCTGGAGGCCGTTAAGGTGGGCGACAGTGTTACTACAATCGGCGGTATTGTCGGCAAAATTTTAAAAATTAAGGATGATAAGGTTTGCATCGAAATCGGTGACAGAACGCACAAGCACCCAATGACGATTAAGCGTGAAGCAATCGCAACGGTTGTGCCCTGCACAAAAAGTCCTAAAAAACAAAAGATAGAAGAAATTCCGGAAGACATTGACGATGCAGATGATACGGAAACAGAAACCAATTCGGAAGAATAATTTTTTTTCATAATTTTTCTTTCGGAATTGATTTTTTGAAGGAAAGAAAAGTTGCACGATAAATAATCGATTTGCTTTCTTTGGAAATTTATCGTATAAATCGCCCGCCTGCCGAATATGCTTTAACAAGATAAATCGGCAGGAGGTTTGTTTATGTATAGTGAAAACATTAAAACAATGGATACCGCAGGTGGGCTTCGGGCCGCTGCGGGCGGATTTGCGCGGGGTATTATCACAGCGGCGGTGTTCACACTCGTTGTGTTTGCACTGTTTGCATGTATTTTGGCATACACCGCGGTTTCAGAGAGCGCAATTCCCATTATTTCGACGGCAGTTCAAGCGGCAGGCGCGCTGATTGCGGGCTTTTGCACGGCGAAAAGGTCAGGCAGCCGCGGCTTTTTGTCAGGTTTAGCGGCAGGGCTTGGATATATATTAATTATCTGGTTCATTGCATCGCTGGCCGGCGACGGATTTTATGTGGGAAAACACTTTTTGTCCATGCTGGGGTTTTCTGCCTTAGGCGGCGCTGTTGGCGGCGTTATGGGCGTGAACTTAAAAAGCGGCAGGAGCAACAAGCGCAAACGGTAATGTTTTTTATACGAATGATACAATGTGAAATTTGTATTGGGCGGAGCTGTGCGTAACTTACGGCTCCGCCCCTGTTTTTATCCATATCGGGAAGGAAGTAACACATGTTTAAGGTTGCAATCGACGGCCCCGGCGGCGCCGGAAAAAGCACAATTTCAAAGGCCGCAGCAAAGCAAAAAGGGTTTGTTTATATCGACACCGGCGCAATGTACCGCGCGGCGGCGCTTTTTTGCATGCGGCAGGGTATTGATATTCAAAACAATCCCGAACGGGCAGCGGCAGCGGTTGACACAATTTCAATTGACATTGACTATCAGCAGGACGGGCAGCATATCTATTTAAACGGTGAGGACGTATCGGAACAAATCCGCACGCCCGAGGTTTCCATGGGTGCGTCTGAGGTTTCGGCAATCGGCAAAGTTCGCGAGCGGCTGGTGGCCTTTCAGCAGGAGCTGGCAGCATCGAAAAACGTGATTATGGACGGCCGGGACATCGGAACAAAAGTGCTTCCCGACGCGCAGGTGAAAATTTTTCTCACCGCTTCGGCCGAGGTCCGCGCAAAACGGCGCTATGACGAGCTTGTGGCAAAGGGTGATGACGTGTCGTTTCACGAGGTGCTGAAAGACATTGAAAAGCGGGACAGAAACGACGAAACCAGGGCGGTTTCGCCGCTGAAGCCTGCGGAAGACAGCGTTTTGCTCGACACCAGCGCGCTAAGCTTTGCGGAGTCTTTACAAGCGGTTGTTGACATCATTGATAAAAAATTAAAGAATTAACTGAAAGGATGTTTTATTGTTGTTATCCTTTTTAAAATTTTTGGTACATATTTTTTGCCAGGTTGTTTTTTTCGTAAAGCTTATCGGAAAAGAAAACCTGCCCAGTGAAGGACCTGTTATTCTGGCGGTGAACCACACCAGTCTGTGGGACCCGCCGGTGCTGATTGCATCGGTTCCGCGCCACATGCGTGTAATGGCGAAAAAAGAGTTGTTCGACCATAAAATGCTCAGCCCCATTTTAAAAATAGCGGACGCATTTCCGGTATCCCGGGGGTCAAACGACATCGGTGCGATTAAAACCGCGCTGCAAACGCTGAAAGAAGGCGACATGTTCACCATTTTCCCCTCTGGAAAACGAGTGCTGGCAAATGAATCGTCTGAGGCAAAGGCAGGCGTTGCGCTGATTGCGGCGCGCAGTGGTGCACCGGTTATTCCCGTGGCTATGCGGGGGGGGTATAAGCCGTTTCATCAGGTGAAAATATATTTCGGCCAGCCAGTCACCATGAAGCCTGTCAACGGCAAAAAACCGACTGGGGACGAGCTGAAAGCCTTTGCAGATGAGATTATGGAGAAAATTGAGTCCTTGGGAGTGTGATAAAAATGGAACTTCGGGTAGCCAAAACAGCGGGCTTTTGCTTTGGCGTTGCCAGAGCGCTGGATATGGTGGAGGCCTGTGCGGCGGAGCCGGATAAAACATATCACACCTTAGGTCCCATCATTCACAACAAACACGTTGTGGACGAGCTGGCGCAGCGGGGAATTTCCCCTGTTGACGCGGTGGACATGGTGGGCCAAAGCGAAAACCTCATTGTCCGCACCCACGGCGTGGGCAAATCGGTTTACGATGAAATGGAAAGCCGCGGCATTGGCGTTGTGGACGTGACGTGTCCTTTTGTTAAAAAAATTCACAATATTGTAGAGAAACACCATCGGGAAGGGTATGCCATTGTAATTGTCGGCGACAAGAATCACCCCGAGGTGCGGGGGATTAACGGCTGGTGTGAAAACGCTGCGGTAATTTTAGCCACCGAAGAGGAGGCAAAAAAAGCAAAATTTGGTGAAAAACCGGTTTGCGTGGTGTCGCAAACCACATTTGTACAAAATATTTTCAAAAAAATTGTATTTTTTTTAAAAAAAACTTGCAATGATATAGTGATATTTGATACAATATGTAGTGCGACTGAAGAAAGGCAAAAGGAAGCTTATGAGCTGGCAAAAGCCTCGGACGTGATGTTGGTCCTGGGCGGGCGCAACAGTTCAAATACCCAGAAGCTTTACTCCATATGCAAAAGTGTGTGTGATAATACGTTTCTATTAGAGCATATCGGAGAGCTGGATTCAGCCTGCAATTTTGACTCAAAGAAAGTCGGAATTACTGCGGGGGCGTCCACTCCCGCGGTCATAATAAAGGAGGCAATTTGTAAGATGGAAAATTTTGAAAGCTTTGAATCCCTGGTTGAGGAGTCTTTAAAGACTTTAAATACCGGTGACGTCGTGAAAGGAACGGTCATTGAAGTTCGGCCAAACGAGGTTATCGTAGACTTGGGCGCAAAGCAAGACGGATTTATTCCCGCTGCCGAAATTTCTGACGACCCTATGGTAACGACATCTGATGTTGTAAAACCCGGCGATGAAATTGAGGTATTTGATGCCAGTCATGTATTCGTAGAGATCGGGGTTATCCGGAATGTAGGCCATCATGCGCTTGCAGGCGAGCGGGTCTTCGCGGATGGATGTGCCGCCGATGCGGATGTCGCCCGCGTCGAATTGCAGGATGCCGGCGATGGATTTGAGTGTGGTGGTCTTGCCCGCGCCGTTGTGGCCGATGAAGCCGTAAATTTCACCGGGAGCGATGTGCAGGCTGAGGTCGTCAACGGCCTTCTTCTCGCCGTAGGTTTTGGTCAGATGTTCGATTCGCAGCATAATGCCGCCTCCTTACACGTTATCTCAGAAAAACAGACTTTTGATTTTATGGTTCCATTTTAGCAGAAACCGCCGGGCGGGGATAGGGCGTTTCCGCGTCTTGATGTGTCAATTTTTCAGGTTGCTCTTATAGACGCAGAAAGAACGGAATTTGTTCCATGAGGGCGGGCTGTAAATGCGCGGGATACCGGTGAAAAATGGGCTTGTATTTCTTCGGCTTTCGGAATAAAACCAGAACAGGCTGCGGGCGGAGCTGCTAAACCGGAGCAAGGATTCGCGCGGGCCTGCATATCATATTAGACGGCGGCGCATGAGCTGCGACGCAAATGATATGGAACATTCTGTAAGGAGGAAATAGCATGGAAATCATTCATACGGAGCAGGCCCCGGCTGCAATCGGGCCGTATTCTCAGGGATACATCATGGGCGGCATTGTGTATACCTCGGGGCAGATTCCGGTCGACCCGAAGACCGGAGCCGTGCCGGAGGGGATCGCCGCGCAGGCGGAGCAGAGCTGCAAGAATGTTGCCGCGCTGCTGGAAGCCGCCGGGACGAAGCTGGAAAACGTCTTTAAGGCCACGTGCTTTCTGCGCGATATGGCCGATTTTGCGGCCTTTAATGCGGTATACGCGAAGTATTTCGTGTCGAAGCCCGCGCGCAGCTGCGTCGCCGTGCGTGAGCTGCCGAAGGGCGTGCTCTGCGAGATCGAGGCGATTGCCGCAAAATAAACGCTTTTCCCTGCCGCGCCGGAAAAGCTCTCCTCTTTGTAACGTGGGGGATCGCCGGC
>ERZ773108.2348-NODE-2348-length-16288-cov-6.719091_pt1 | contig 16288 bp, 7 predicted proteins | sample MGYA00580570_ERZ773108 | MGnify/ENA primary metagenome ERZ773108 (study PRJEB29015, sample SAMEA2737840) | human gut metagenome | biome: human gut; feature: human-associated habitat; material: faeces | place: China | collected 2012 ...
TACATCGGTCTTGTCGGGATATTGAAGCAATACTTTTCCGGTTTTTGCATCGCGGAATGAAGAACCGTCTTTCCGGTTTTCATGGCAGGCCCATACTTGCAGACTGGCTGAAGCTGGATCAAATTGAGTGAGGTGCATGGCGTCTCCGTGTCCCATTCCTGTGGAATAAAGTCCTTTCCCGTCGTGGTCGAATGTGCAGGAACCATATACGATTTCATCGCATCCGTCCTGATCAATATCTCCTACACGGAGGTTATGGTTACCTTGTCCGGCATATTTCTCACATCCTGGGTTGTTGCTATCGAATACCCAGCGGTTTTTCAGTTCTTTTCCGTTCCAGTCGAATGCAGCCAGCACGGTACGTGTATAATATCCACGGCACATTACTACGCTAGGATGAACTCCGTCCAGGTAAGCAACGCATGCCAGAAAACGGTCACTACGGTTGGCACGTTCGTCTCCCCAGCCTTTCAAATCGCCACGTAATGGAATATAGTCAATGGTTTGCATGGCCTCGCCTGTCAGTCCGTTGAAAACAGTCAGGTATTCATTTCCAGTCAGTATACGTCCCTGGTTACGAAGAGGATCGGTAGGCTTTCCTTTGCTTCGTGGATCATTCGGAGAGAAATCTCCTCCTTTGGGCTGGTTCGGATCTCCCGGTTCGCGATAATCGGCTGTGGCATCTCCAATTACTTTTCCTTTTCCATCTATGGTACCGTCGGAAGTTTTCATTACAATTTCAGCTTTTCCGTCTCCATCCAGGTCATATACCATGAACTGAGTGTAGTGAGCGCCGGCACGTATGTTCTTTCCCATATCGATGCGCCATAGTTTTTCTCCGGTCAGGCGGTAGCAATCGAAGTATACGTTTCCTGTGTAGCCATCGTGTGCATTGTCGTGTGCGTTTGATGGGTCCCATTTCAGGATAATTTCATAATTTCCATCTCCATCCACATCACCGATGGAAGCATCGTTGGGGCTGTAGCTGTATTTTTCTCCAGCAGGTGTGACACCGTCTGCAGGTCTGTCCAGTGGAATGTCAATGTATCCTGAAGGAGCATTTCCCGGAAGGGTATAGCTCCCTTCATTTGAAGTTTCTTTTCCATTGACCACAGGTTTTACCGTATAGACCACTTTCTGGTTTCCTGAATAATTGTCTGTATAAAAAGTTCCTGTTCCAGCTGGAACTTGTGCAATCTTTTTTCCGTTCCGGTAAACATTGAATGCGGTTTCCATCGGGTCGGAAGAAAGATATCTCCATGAAACAGCTACTTTTTGTGTGTTCTCTCTGACGGCGACAACTCCTCTTCCGAGTTTTTCTCGCTGTAGTTTACTAAAATCATAATTTGTTTGTGCGGAGCTGAATACTCCCAGGCTGCAGGCAGCCAATGCCATGAGCCACTTCCTTTGTGTCTTCATTTTATGTGATATTTGATTATTGATTTATTGTGATTGAAACATCTTCTCCATTCTCCCGAATATCTGTAAAACGGATGTTTTCTACATCTTTGGTTACGAATAAAGGACGTCCATCCGGTTTCTCATAATAGAAATTGATATGATGAAACGAGATATTCTTTGCATGTGAAATGTAGAAGCCTTTTGCCGGGATAGTACCGAACATCCACGGTTCAGGATATACCTTTTCTTGTTCCGGAAGTTCTCTTTTTCCATCCTCTTTTGTATATCCTCCTTTATAATACAAGTGAATATGGTCGAAGGTAACATCTTCTATAATTCCATTAGAGATACCGCTGATAATGGAGGAATAACGAGAATCTACATCGTATGCATTGATGTGACTGATACGGATACGCTTCATGCTTCCGGCTGGAGTTCCTTCGGGGCTTCGCATACGGGCTCCCAGACGGAGAAAGATACCGGCATTGACAATGTGTCGCATGGTGATATGGCTGATTTCGATGTCTTCCAGATGCCCTCCGTCTACTGTTTCCAAAGCCAGTCCCCTGCAGTGTTCGAAAATGCAGTTGGTTACTGTAATGTTCTTGAATCCTCCGCTAGATTCTGTACCCAGTTTGATACGTCCTGTACGGTAGCCATGGTCCGGCGCCTGAGGCTCATCCAGTTCCCAAGTACCGCTGAGCATGGTTCCACGATCGTATCCGCTGACGTAACAATCAGAGATTGTTACGTTTTCTGTATCTTTAAAGTATCCTAACGCATAAGATGATTTTAGCACAATGGCATCATCCCATGGAGTATTGACACTACATTGGCTGATACGTACATTTTTGCAACAGTCAATGTCAAATCCGTCACGGTTGGTATCTACTTTCAGATTGTCGAGGGTCAAGTTGTCTACTCCAGTAGCCAGTAGAGCGAAATGGCCGCAGCGGAACATGGACAAATCTTTCAGTGTAACATTCTTGCATTCTTTCAGACTGATGGCTTTATTGCCTACTCCGTCGCGTCGGCTTTCTTCGCGTGTCAATCCTTTTCCGTCAATTTTTCCAGGACCACTGATTGTAATATCTTGCAGGTTAATTCCCCAGATAAGGGAATTTTTCCAGTGGCTGTGTCCGAAATCCTGGAAGCTGTTATGAGGATTAGGCTCTGCCTTGTCATATCCCTTTTCGGCTGTAGGGAAAGCAGCTACAATTGTAGCGCCTTGTTCCAGATACAGATGAATATGGTTGGCAAGCCGGATAGAATAACAGGCATACTCTCCAGTGGGAATATATATTGTTCCACCTCCTTCGCGGGCAGCTTGCACGATAGCCTGGTTGATAGCCTCAGAATCAATGTGCTGTCCGTCGCCAACGGCTCCAAAATCTTTTACGTTATAGATTTTTGCTTGCAGCATGTTTGTACAGAGGAACAAAATCCACAGGCAGATGATGATTGTCTTATTCATGGTTGCTGTTTTTCTTGGTAAAACAATTCAGGTAACATATAGTCAGCATAGTCGGCCTTTGCATTTTGCTTGTATGCGCAGAAGTACACCTTCTCTCCTTTTCGAATAAGGCAGGTTGCTGCTAGTACGGGTGCATCCGTTTTCTTTCCAGAGGTGAGAAGTGTCAACGGAGTATCTTGCTTATGTCCGTCAGATAAACGAATGGAAGAAGCTGAAGGAACTATGAGATTGGTCACTCTTAGTTGCATAACTTTTCCGTGGTAGATTGTAACCTGTGTACCTTCTACATTGAAAACGTTGTCTTTGCAATATTGAGGTTGAATACCTGGTTCGGGAGCGATTGCATCGCATCCCCCGAAAGCCCATCCCAATGTAATATCTTCTCTCTTATTTTCGATTTCCAGAATGAATCCTTTTGTATTACTGAGTGGCTGGCAATCGATATGCAGTTGTGTTTGTTTTTCATCCAGCCATCGGCTTGAATTATTTTCAATAACGCCTAATCGGAGTGTGCCTGCTCCATCGGGCATAGAGAAAGAAAGTACTTTGTCTTGTGCAGAAATACCTCCTAAAATGCCCCATACAAAAAATCCAGTCACAAATGATTTCAGTGAATTCATAGTTCTTGATAAAATGTTGTCCTTGTTTCAGCAAAGTTACGCATCTTGAATTGAAAGGAGCATGGATTATTATACATGTTCCTCGATTATCATACACTTTCCTGAAAAAAATGAACTATCATACAAGTTGATTGCGATTTCCTTCTACCTTTGCAAGGGTAATATATTTCAAAACTAATACTTGAATACAATGAAAAAACGTTTGCTTGCAATGGTATGCGGCTGTCTGTTTTGTGGGGGAATTTTTGCCCAGCATACCTGGTTTAATGACAAAGACTTGACATTGACGGGAGCTTATTATTATCCGGAACACTGGGATGAAAGTCAATGGGAACGCGACTTAAAACAAATGCATGAACTCGGATTTGAATTTACTCATTTTGCGGAGTTTGCCTGGGCACAGCTGGAGCCTCAGGAAGGAGTGTATGATTTTTCTTGGCTGGACCGGGCAGTTGCTTTGGCGGCCAAATATGATTTGAAGGTCGTGATGTGTACTTCTACCGCTACTCCTCCTGTGTGGTTAAGCCGTAAATATCCGGAGATTTTGCTGAAGTCCGAAGACGGTACTGTGCAAGATCACGGGGCACGTCAGCATGCTTCTTTTGCGTCTCCTGTTTACCGGAAATTGGCCTATCGTATGATTGAAGAACTGGCCCGCCATTATGGAAATGACTCGCGTATCATTGGCTGGCAGCTGGATAATGAGCCTACTGTACAATTTGACTATAATCAGGCAGCAGAAGAAGCTTTCCGGGAATTCCTGAAAGAAAAATACCATTACAATATTCAGGAACTAAACGCAGCCTGGGGAACAGCTTTCTGGAGTGAAGTCTATTCTCGGTTTGAGGAAATCACCTTGCCTAAAACTGCCCAGATGTTTATGAATCATCATCAGATTCTGGATTATCGTCGGTTTGCAGCCAAGCAGACTAATGATTTTTTGAATGAGCAATGCAGATTAATCAAGAAATATGCCAAGAATCAGTGGGTGACTACCAATTATATTCCAGATTATGACAAAGGACATATTGGAGGTAGCAAGGACCTGGATTTTGTCAGCTATACCCGTTATATGGTATATGGTGACAATGAAGGTATCGGTCGTAGAGGGTATCGTGTAGGAAATCCCTTACGTATTGCCATGGCAAATGACTTTTTCCGTCCGGTAAATGGTACTTACGGAGTAATGGAGTTGCAGCCGGGACAGGTAAACTGGGGAAGTATCAATCCTCAACCCTTGCCGGGTGCTGTCCGTTTGTGGTTATGGAGCGTATTTGCCGGAGGTTCTGATTTTATCTGCACGTATCGCTATCGTCAGCCTTTGTATGGAACTGAGCAGTATCATTATGGTATTGTGGGTACAGATGGTGTGACAGTGACACCTGGTGGACGAGAGTATGAACAGTTCATGAAAGAAATCCGTTCATTGAGAAAAGATTATCGCCCGAAGGAAGATAAACCGGAAACCTATCTGAAACGGAAGACAGCTATTTTGTGGAATCCGGAAAACTATTGGAGTATTGACCGTCAGAAACAGAATGCAACATGGAATACCTTTGCTCATGTAGATAAATATTATCGTACACTTAAGTCTTATGCAGCTCCTGTAGATTTTATTTCTGAAGAGAAAGATTTCTCACAATATCCGGTGATGATAGTTCCGGCATATCAGTTGGCCGATAAAAAACTGGTAGCAAGGTGGAAAAAATATGTGGAAGAGGGAGGAAATTTGGTACTGACTTGCCGTACCGCACAGAAAGACCGTTTTGGACGTTTACCGGAGGCTCCTTTTGGTTCAATGATTGATGAGTTGACAGGAAATCATATTGAGTTTTATGATTTGTTGTTGTCTCAAGATCCAGGACAAGTAAAGATGGATGGAAAAGTCTATACTTGGAATACTTGGGGAGAGATTCTGCAACCCGGTGCTTCCAATGAGGTTTGGGCTACTTATACGAATGAATTTTATGAAGGAAAACCTGCGGTTACTTTCCGTAAATTAGGAAAGGGTTCTGTGACTTATATCGGAGTAGACAGCTCAGACGGGGCTTTGGAGCGTCAGGTGTTGGATAAGTTGTATAGTCGTCTGCAAATCGAAGTAATGAATCTACCTTATGGCGTAACAATGGAATATCGTAACGGATTAGGTATAGTGCTAAACTATAGTGACCAGCCTTATCAGTTTGCACTTCCTCAAGGAGCAAAAGTGTTGATTGGTACTCCTAATATTGCTACAGCCGGTGTATTAGTCTTCAAGTTTTAGAAGAGAGAAAATATAGGATGTAAAAAACGGCTTTAAATGATGTTCTCCTGTCATTTAAAGCCGTTTTTATTATCTATTAATGTGGTGTTACTGCGGAATTACCTCCTGCATATAAATCGCATCCAGACTCCACAAAGCAGCATCATTGGTGCTGATTGTCTTACATTCATCCATAGCTGCCGGGACTTCCGGGGGAAGCACTTTTTCTATCTTGAATTCCGGTGCCGGAGTATGTTCCAGTTTGCTCCATAAATCTTTCCAGGCCTCTGCGGCTGTTTTCGGATCATATAGATGAGACGCTGCGTATGCCATCAGTCTGCAAACCCGGAAACGGTTACGTGTTATTTCGAGTGATTTCTGTTTGTAATCGCGTGCATGTTCCAGCCATACTTTGTTGAATTCCGGGACTTGAATCATTTCCTGCATTTCATTCATTATTTCAAAGCCTCCCATGATAGTCATCAGGTGATTGGTATTCTGTCTATTGGGATCGCCCTCATAACTGATTACTCCGGTTGCCGGGTCATATCCTAAGGCCATATTTCCAGTGAACAATCCATTTTTCAGGGCTGCAATACTCTTCATACCTGTGATAATCTTGTCGCGGTATTTCGTATTTTGCGTACGTTCCCATTCAGTCATCCAGTTGCCTGCGTAGGCCAGCCAGTCGGGGCCAATGCGTAATCGGGCAGGTGCGCTGCATGGGAACTGGCTCTTTGGCTCAGCCAAACGCATCGGGTCGAGTGTATACAGTTTCTGGTCTGCATCAGTTACTTCTTTCATTAAGTCGCCAGCTCTTTCGTCTGTAGTCAGGTAATAATAGAAACGATTCCAGGCGGCCTGACTGATACGAGCTTCTTTTGCACCGCATCCCCAGTGACTGACGTTGTGACGGCTTCCTAAGCCTGCATTGGGACCGATGTGATATACATCCACTTCTGCCGTATGGCGTGTGATGGCTTCTGCCATTTTCCAGATGTCCTGCCGGCCTGTGCGCAGAAAATTATACCACAGCCACATGTTGGATGCCAGTTCGGTGTTATCCCACGCAAATCCGCCTACATCGTATCTCCATGAGTGACGTATCGGATCGTAAGCATGCATTAAGTCACCATAGTTCCAAAAGCCATACCATTTATGTTGGGCAATGGCGTTTTGATATAAATCGATATAAGCATTCAGACGGTCTTCTACCTTGCTACGCTGCGGATTACTTCGATCAGGTAATGACCAGATACCAAAAGCCCGGCAGGCATGGAGGTATTCTGGGGTACACATTAGCGGAGCTGCTTCTGATAGAATCTGTGCTGTTTCTGCAATGCCGGCTTTACCCGGATAAGCAGCTTGTGGAACAACTGTCAGAGTGTGTGTGCGAGCAATACCATAGGGGGTACTCATTCCTTCTTGTACGTCTTCGTAGCTGGCTATCAGGTCGTGTGCTACCTTGTCATAATGTCTTAAATCCATAGCTTCTGACTCCGGACTCCATAGCCAGACAATCAGTGAAGCCTCCTGGCTGCGTGCATGCTGTACTTCCAGGGTAGAAGGATAGGCCTGCCAGAAATCTTGTAAGGCAACTCCTATTCCTCCGCTGATATCACCGGCAAAAGCATATCCTCCGGCTTGTGTGCCGGTAAACGTACCAATCCAGGGACTGTCTTCTGTAGCTCGTTTGCGGATGCTGAAAGAATTGTCTGTAAGTTGAGAGAGACGGAAATTATCCCATGCAGCCCAATTGTCAATTAAACTTCTGTTTTTTGCATCAAAACGCTGGTATTCAGGGATGCGTTTGCCTTCCATCTGTTGCTTTTGCCAGCTTTGGTCTTTGTCGAGTGTCAGAATTCTTCTTCCCACCAGCGGTTTAACCGGTTCGCTCCATACACCTCCGTCGGCACAGGCGAAGGCTACATGACGGTTATATAAATCCTCTCTCATTGGAATCTGGAATCGTACTCCTAATGAGCGGATGAAATCTTTGTTTTGGTCTCCATCGTAGATGAAAGAGTGTACCACCTTGATTTGTTCGTTTCCTGCGTAAAAATACATTCGCAGAGTGAATGGAAGCCATTCACGTCCGTCTTTTCCCTGCTGTACACCTTCCAGTTTGATGGTAGTACGTATCTTTCCTTGCTGTTCAATTATGGCTTTTTTGATGAGGCTATTGAATGACTGATAATGAATCTCAGTGGCATCTTCTCGTGATGGAGAATCCTGTGTGCTGGCAATTAAATCTGCCTTTCCACCTACTTTCACATTCCCATACAGAAGACTGTCGAGAATACACGTTCCAGATTTAGGGATAAAAGCAGTAATTTTTCCAGTGGCTATAGTCAGTTGGTTTTCGGATTCTGTGACATGAATTTCTTCTGTATGGGTCGTTTTTTTCTTTTTAGAAGAAGGTATTACTTTTACCGAATGGGTATTACCCGGAATAACAGCAGCCATACCGGCCCATTTTATAGAGCCATCGGGCCAGTATGCTGTGGTCCATGTGTCGGCTTCCACTAATTCTCCGTTCTCGGTTTGTACACACAAGGGTGTGCCTGATTTTATTTTTCCTTGTTTGAACGGAACTCCAAAACTGATGGGGCGTGCTTGTTCTGGAACCTTTCCAATCCAGTGTAAAGGAGCTTCGGTAGCTTTTTCTTTTTCAATGGAGTATTTGAAATTAGTAATACGGGTTCGGGACAGTGTGGTACGGAAACCAAACCAGCCGGAAGTCAACGGTGACGGATCATAAAAGTCGACAAGTAATTTCCCGTCGATGTAGTAGCGTATCCTGTTGTCTGTATTTTGAATCTTAATGTGATACCATTTATTTGCTGTCAACAGATTATTGGGGTCTTTGTATTCTTTCAAAATGGCAGGACGTACCTTTTCATCTGTAACCCCGGCTTCATTGCCGTCATAGCGACGGAAACGAGTGGTCGAATTATAGTTTCCTCCATATCCCAGATAATACAGCTGAAGGCTGTAGCAGTTTACGAAAACTCCGTTTCGCCAGTTCATGCGTTTCCAGATGTCAGAAGCTTTCGGGTCAGAAGCCATCCAGAAGCAGTTTAAGTCGCTTAGTCTGTCACCTGGTTTCCCTTCTACTGCCACACAGGCATCGTATTCAATGGTTACGTTGCCCGACATTTTTTCTTTTCTCCATAAAGTCAGTCCTTTAGGAGATAAAATTTCACAGGTATCTCCTGAAAAGGAAACTTTATAGTCAGGAGATTCGGATTCTACCTTCCAGTATTTGCTGAAATAGCTTTTGTCCAGTCCGGATGTTGTTCCGGATTGTGCATTCATTGTAAAAGGACTACATATCAAGAGTCCTATTAACCACAGTTTCTTCATAGTCTTATTGGAAAAATATTTATTTTACAAAGTACGGGAAAGCTGCTCTTTTCAGGGATGGAAGATTGTACATGTTGCTGTAAATTTGTACAAAAAAAGAGGTGTTCCTCTTTGGAGAGAAACACCTCTTGGTATTTAATGGATAATACAATTAATATCCAGGGTTTTGCAAAGCATCTTTTTGTTCTTGGCTTAAAGGTGAACCATCATCATTTACCAGACCATCAATAAATGATTGTGGAATTGGGCGTAATAAATGGTGTTCATCCAATGTTCCGGATTTTGCTACCTCTTGGTTGAAAGCATAAGCACGTGGAATTAACAACTTAGTACGTGCAAGGTCTTCCCAACGTACCCATTCACCATCCAATTCACGTGTGCGCTCATTCATAATGAAATTAAGCATACGTTCGTAATCGCCTGAACAATTGTAGCCTTTTACTCCATTTAGTTTAGATAAAATCAATTCATCTTCTTCTGGTAGCTGTGTGTAGCTGGCTATTTGCAAATCTGTTGCGTGAGAGAAATCGCTTACCCCAGTTGACAGAATATATGTATTGGTTTTGCTGTAAGCTTTATATTGTTCTTTGTATTGATCATACTGAATATTATTCTCGAAAGCTTGATTACCATCTGTGTGAAGAGTACGGTCTTCACCAGCTTTGTAAGCAGCACGACCACGGAGAATATTAACCACATTAATAGCTTCTTGATATTTGCCTTGACGAACTAATGCCTCAGCTTTCAATAAATAAGTTTCGCCAACACGAGCCAATACGCCATCACGACTACTATAGTCATTTTTTTCGTCATCACGTGTACCGTCTTCTACTTTACATAATCCACAGAATACGTTATCTGGATAAGTATTCCATTGTCCGTCTTTAGTATAGTGTAGTATAGCGTTAGGTACATCTTTTCCATTATATTGGAACGTAGATTGTCCTACTATCCCAAACTTATACTGGTTCCAATTGTTTGGATAATAAATGTTATTCCCTTTTACTCCATTAGGAATAAACATGATGACCGGATCTCCAGCATTGGATACAACATATTTTTCGTTATCTTTGTCATTGTCGGGTGTATTGTCTGGCTTAGAGTAGTTTTCACTTGTGCCTAAATTTCGGTTAGCATTGAATATGGTACGGAATGATTTCCAAAAACGGGAATCGTTTATTTTGTCAAAACACATATAGTTATATTCTGTTGGGCGACAACGTTGAAAGTCAACACCTATCCATTGTCCACGCTGTATCCAGTTACCAAATACACCATTCGAGAATTGTGGATTAAAGTTACTATAAATACGATTGCCGAAACGGCCATCAGCTGCTGCGTCCTTATTGAATTGTGCTACCAGCAACCATTCTGAAAGAGTTTCAGTAGCACAATCTGTACCTGTCCAATTCCAAAGATCTCGATAATCGCCGGCCAGTTGGTGGTGACTTCCTATTACGTCATCGCAAAGTGTAATGATATTCGTCAAATCTTCGGCTTTGTAAGCTGCATTCCATGAATCATTTCGTTCTGAAACACGTAACATCAATGCTTTTGCCAGGAAATGGGCGGCAGCATATTTATCCCACCCAAGTTTTCCACGATAAGTTTCTATACTTTTTTCAGGAAGCAAGTTATAAGCTTGTTGAAGGTCACTAATTACTTGTTTTAAGCATTCTTCTTCGCTGCTACGAGTAAAAGAGCGTACTACACCTTCTGTCGGTTCTGTAATTAAAACAACAGAACCATATTGAGCGCACAGTCGATAATAGTTGTACCCACGGAGAAAATATCCTTCGCCTAGTACCATGTTATGTTTTTCTGTATCGGTGATGATATCTGCATTAGCAATGACCTTATTGGCAGATGAAATACCATAATACATTTGGTCCCAAATGGTTTCAGCTGCTGCTGTGTTACCATTTTGTGTTACTACAGATGGTCCTAAACGACTGTCATAAATATTCCATGTTTCATTGGAATTATCGGTACCAATAGAAAATTCGTCTACACCAATTTGAGTAGTAGCATGTGCCCAATCGTAAGCAAACCAGAAACGCAAATTTGCATAAAGTGAAGTAGCTAAGTCGAATACACCTTGTTCAGTTTCAAGGTAAGGAGACTGATATCCACTTTTATATTCCTCGTCTAGAAAGCTGTCTGAACATGAAGTGAATGAAGCAGAAGCTGTTATAGCAAGAAAACTTCCTAAAATATATTTACTGATTTTCATATAGTTCAATTTTTAAAATTTTATTCTGTTAGAATGTAACATCAAGACCAAATACAAATCCTCGGTTGAATGTAGAACCACCTAAGTCTAAATCGATAAAGTCTACGCTAGAGTATATGGTAAATGGATTGTTGGCTTGTACATATACTTTTAGATTAGACAATCCGATTTTGCTGATAATTGATTTAGGCAGCACATATCCTAATGAAATGTTTCTCATCTTTAAGAAGTTGGCATTCTTATAACCTAACAGGTCTGAATATGCGTCACCACCAGACTGATTATAAATAGGCATCTGGTATTCTGCATTAGTATTAGAAGGAGTCCAATAATCAATAGCGCGCTGGTTATAACGTCCTAATTGTGCTTCACCTCCTGTACTAATCATATATTTGAAACGTCCGTACATTTGTGCAGATAATTCGATTCCTTTGTAAGAGAATGTATTCGTCCATCCAAAAGTCCAACGGGGATTCTGGTTACCAAGGATAACTCTATCATCCTCGTCTGTAATTTTATAATCACCGTTTTGGTCTACTGGTTTTACCATACCTGGCTTAAATGAGTGTCCGTTTGCATTAAATTTATCCATTTCAGCATGATCTTCTGGAGTATCTTGCCACAAACCTGCATTTTGTACATCATACCATACTGCGATAGATTTGCCAATAAACCAGTTATTGGAAATATCATCAGTTTTACCACTTGCCAGTTCTTCAATTTCGTCTTTGGTGTATGCCGCAGAAATATTGGAATCCCATTCAAAATCGTGAACACGTACAGGTACCAAATTCAAAGTTATATCTACACCTCGGTTAGAAGTTCTACCAATATTAGCAGTAGTATTAGGATAACCTGTCAATGTAGGTACCTTCATTGATAACAATAAGTCTTTTGTCTGTGAAGTGTAAACGTCTAAACTACCACTGATACGGCCATTCAGGAAGCTGAAATCTATACCAACATTATATTGTGTAGTTCTTTCCCATCCAAGATCTTTATTAGGCATGCCAATCTGGTCTTTGGTATAGTTCGGTTCATTGGTAGTATAGAAAATTTGATTGTTCATCCCAATAAATGGTAAGTAATTAGATTGCACATTACCAAGTGTTCCGTAAGGTACTACGGCTGCATTACCTGTAGTACCAAAACCTACGCGTAATTTCAGGTTGTCCAGCCATGAAACGTCTTTCAAGAAATTTTCCTGGTTGATACGCCAAGCTAAAGCAGCCGATGGGAAAAATGCCCACTTATTACCAGCTGATAACTGGGAAGCACCATCCCAACGTCCGGATACCGTCAATAAGTAACGATCATTAAATCCATAATTGAAACGCATCATATAAGATTCCAATTGTCGTTCAGTGATTCCTGAACTCATACCAGCCGAGTAACTAGGATTAGTAATATCGATGGTACTGAAAGCATTCCATGTCCATGACGCTTGTGGAATTCCATAAGCAGACATTTCACTGTTTTCTATATTCCATGAAGAGGCTGTATGCAGTAAGGTTGCACCTACGCTATGCTTTCCAAATGTACGATTATAGTTAATTTGTTCGTCTAATGTCCAAGAAAGGTCCCTTTGATTTTTTAAACGTGCGAAGTTTAATCCACCTTTACGTGTTACAGATTCAGAATCAATATAGACTCCTTCTCGCCAGTTACGGAAATCCGGGCCAAAGTTCAAACGGAAATTTAATCCTTCTAATGGTTTATAAATTTCGCCAAAATCAAGAGTTGCATAAAAACTACCTAAGGCACGGAACGTTTGGCGCTGTTGTTGTGATTTATCCCACTCACCAATTACATTATAAACGTTGTCATCGTTACCCGGTCTGTCTATCAGATTGCCATCTTGATCATAGGGTAAGGAATATGCGTAGAGTTTTTCAGCCCATCCATAAATAAATGAAGGTTCGTTACCTGAACCACTACCTAATGTAGATACCCCATATTCTTGTTCACTCCAAGATGCATTGATAGAAGCTCCCAATTTAAACCATTTGGTTGGAGTTAAGTCAATATTTACATTTCCAGTATAGCGTCTGTAGCCTTGTCCTTTAAATGTACCTTCTTGATTCAAATAACCAAATGATGCGTATGCGGACATTTTTTCATTACCACCACTTGCGCTTAGTGTATGTTCATGTGTAATACCAGTTTGTGTTACATAATCTGTCCAGTCTGTAGAAGTAACTTTGGAAGCATCCCATGTACCTCCTGCCCAACCGTTCATGATGTTGTTATAGGTTGTCGGGTCTACTCCACCAAAGATAGTGGCATCATTGTCTTTATTAGGTTGATCACCTGGATAAGTAGATTGTCCAGCATTGTAAGCTGCCCAGCGACGCCAAGTAATGTACTCGTCAGCGTTCATCATACGTGATTTACTGTGTACGTTTTCTACATTCAATGTTCCTGAATAATTTAATGTAAAACGTCCTTCTTTACCTTTTTTTGTTGTTACCAAAATAACACCGTTGGCACCACGTGAACCATAAATAGCTGTGGCAGAAGCATCTTTCAAGATGTCAATGCTTTCAATATCACGTGGATTGATGGTTTCAATGGCTGAAGAAGACATCAAAGGTACACCATCGACTACATACAATGGGTCATTTCCTGCTGTAATAGAACGGGTACCACGAATTTGGACTTTACCAAGTTCACCTGGACGTTCATTGGAAGTAATATCCACACCAGCAGCTTTACCTTGCAATGCCTGCATGGCATTAGTAACCGGGCGGGCTTCAATTTCTTTTGAACCCACACTGGCCATTGCACCGGTAACGTCTGACTTTTTCTGCACACCGTAACCAACAACGACTACTTCATCGAGTACTTCAGTGTCTTCGACCATCGTTACATTAAATGTGTTTTTTCCTTGTACCGGAATCACTTGAGTCTTGTAGCCCACGAAGCTGATTTCAAGCGAAGCATTGTTTGGTACATTAGATAAGGTAAACTTACCGTCAAAGTCAGTAATGGTACCGTTGGTAGTTCCTTTTACTACTACACTCGCACCAATTACAGATTCCCCACTCTTGTCGAGTACAGTACCCGACACTGTCTTGCCTTGTGCATACGCGCCAATCGCGATAACAGACAACAAGGCCAAGAAGAACAAACGTTGCAGGCTGGAAGCGCAACGCATCAGACTAGAACAATTTCTGTCTTTCATACTTCTAATTTGGTTAAGTTAAACAAAAGTTAGTTTCATTATATCTCTATGTTTTGCATCTGCTGTCTCAAATGCGTTGTAAAAGTACGATTGTGCAAGGTTTCAAACAATGTAAAATTGTGTAGATACATGGAAAAATTTGTACAAATACCTTTCAAGAGTTTTTTAAGCCTGCTTTGACATAAAAATCTTCTTTATGTCATACTCATCAAACAATCTTATCATACATATCGCAGATTTGTTAACAGATTAGAGACTTTAAGTTATTTCATTAACATTCAAACATACAAATCCTGTATATAATTCTTCTTTTCCCTTTGATGTATTCTCTGAAATTTAGGCGCAAATTCTCTGTTTCACACTGTGGGATATAAAAACCACAGTGTGGGATACATATTTCACAGTGTGAAATACAAATCCCACACTGTGAAACAGAGTTTTTGTAAAGTAGTTCTGAAAAAATGATTAGAACAAAATAAACTATCAATAAGAATCTTTTTCTTTATGTAAATTTTCATCCATTTAAATCTTATCATTATGACTACGTTTTCTATCGTCATTGTACCCACAAAAAGATTAGCGAATGGAAAGCACAGAATACGTATTGCTGTTGCTCACCAAGCGCAAACTCGTTACATCGCAACACCTTTTATCTTAGACTCTATTTCACAGCTTAAGAAAGGACGAGTCGTCCGCCATGAAAATGCAGCACAAATAAATCTTTGCCTACAACGGACAATAAATGAATATATACTTATACTTTCTTCCATAAAGCATGCTAATCAACTTACATGCACACAACTTATTCATTCTATTCAAGAGGAAGAACGTAAAAAGTATTTGACATTTGATGTTATAGCTAAAGAATTTCTATCAACTTTACAATCAGAAAGCAGAATAAAATCATATAAACTATATAAAACGGCAATTTCACATTTTAATCGATTTTTAAAAAAAGAGCATGATATACCGCTTGAACAAATCAGACCATCTCATATTCATCAATATCAGAATTTTCTAGAAAAAAGAGAACTGTCTGGTACTACCGTCCGTATTTATCTTACTCTGATAAAAGTTATTCTTAATTATGCTATTAAAATGGACTATATTCATTATAAAGTCTCCCGTTTGCTGCATATGCATTGCCCTCTTTTCGCATCAAAAATATTGATTTTACGTAAGTTTACTTTATCTAGTGTATCAGATGATATCTCATTTAAAATCAGCTTTATGAACTATAAGGCTCAAATAACTTTGCTATAAGAAACCCTGCATTCAATGTTAACGTGAGTTTGGCGAATTCAGAATAATGTAGGATGCATGTCAATTGCTCTCGTAATATTGATACATAAAAGCAATAGTATACAGTGGTGGTGCTTAGGAAGTTGATGATAAAATTATTAAATATTCAGTGTCTTGAATGTTTCATTTTGCTATACTTTTGAGTTTGCCATTGAAGGGTTCGATAATAGTTTGTTTTCTAAAAGAAGTTTATCTGAAAGTGTTATCAACGTTCTTTTCATATTGTTTTTTAGTTTAGTTATAAGTTGTATATCATCGACAAACGATATCTCAGAAAGATTTTGCTAATATATTCTTTGTCATCGACAAGCTTCCCATGGATGGATGCTATAAACTAGGAAAAAGTATTTCAAAAACTTTTTATTGGCAAAAGATTAAGTACATGACAAAAATTTGAATACATCGAATTTGGGTGTGTATGTCGGTCGGAAAAGCACGTTTGAGATTTCCTCAAGACCATACTTGA
>ERZ773108.2360-NODE-2360-length-16209-cov-9.578185_pt1 | contig 16209 bp, 4 predicted proteins | sample MGYA00580570_ERZ773108 | MGnify/ENA primary metagenome ERZ773108 (study PRJEB29015, sample SAMEA2737840) | human gut metagenome | biome: human gut; feature: human-associated habitat; material: faeces | place: China | collected 2012 ...
TCGGCTGTACTGCAAAAACGGCATATGTAAGTGGTATAAACAAAAGGGGGAATGAGGGTTGACAAAAAGCGAACTGTCTCAATATTATTATTTATGCAGAGAAATCGAACAAAGCGAACGCGACTTAAGAGCTTTGCAGAAAAAAGCCGCAGCCGGATCAACAGCGCCTTCGGCTGCGCTTTCCAAAACAAAAAAATGTATTAACGCCGATTCCGAATATACTATTTTGATAGATGAACAAGCCGAACTTATAAAAGAAGTTAAATTTCGTGCCGAACGCGAAAAACACAGAATACTGATATATATAAAAGGTATTGACGACAGTCTGACCCGAATGATTTTTAAATACAGATACATAGATATGCTTTCGTGGCGTGCCGTTGCGATTCAAGTCGGCGGAAACAATACTGAAGACTCTGTCCGAAAAATCGCTCAAAGATATATCAAAAATAAATAATTATTAAAGTAAAAACTCACGAAAAAAATCCGTAGCTTTTGTTACTACGGATTTTTACTACTACACTTTACTCAATAATTTTTTGAAATATTTGTCGTTATAGTTTATTTAATTCGCTCGCCTTACCCATCATCCACACAAAAGCAAATCAGTATATTCCTTCTCATAAAAAAGTCCTCCGTTATCACTCCGTCGGCAACATCATTTTCATACACCGTTTATCCCCCCAAAGTGTCATATTTATTACAATTATACTTTAATTTTCCACAAATGTCAACTATTATCGACAATTTTATTATTTTTCAAAAATTCAGCCCACCTTGATAAATCACTAAGGTGGGCTTTTAATCATCTGAATCGTTTATTACTCGATTTTGATTTTGATTTTTTCTTTGACTGCTCCTTCTCGGCTTCCTTCTCGGCTACATCTACGCCGCGCCCTTTAAGAATTTCATTCCTTGCCTCGTCGCCCGCGGCATCATAACATTTTTCAAGCGCCTTTTTCTTTTCTTCCGCCGATTTATTTTTATAACCGTCCGTCCGAATCAGCTCGTCTGCCGCCTCAAATGACTTTTGCCCCCGAATCACCGAATACTTTGTATATTCGCTCGGATTCATATAATATTTTTGCTTTTCGTAAGTAAAATATTTCGGAATTTTCGGCGGCAATACACTGCCGTCCCCCTCATATTCTTCATTAAGCCTTCTAAGCTCATCATCAAGCGCGGTTGAATCGATTTCTTTATAATATCCGGGCGAAAGAGTATTTCCCACAAACCTTCCGTACCACGTATCTCCGTATGTTTCCTCTCTGCCCCACATATCTATTTTCGGTTCAATAAGACGAGACGCCCCCGGGGTTTTTGCCAGCTGTCGGTTTATAAACCTTTCAAGTCCGTCAGGAATCCCATTCTCTGTATCCGCATAATACGTATTACGTTTTGCCTTATCAATCGTTCTTGCAATTTGTCCAAACATTGTGGGATATGCCTGACCGACATATGAAGTTGCCGTCTGCCAGGCATAAGCCGCCGCCTTTTCGGCTCCGGTATCGGCATAATTACCCGCACTCAACAGGTCGCTAAGGCTTGATAAAACCGATAAACTCATAATCGGGTCGGGGATTTTCACAAGCGCCTTAACAATATCCTCAAAAGTAAATTTTTTATCCGAAGCAAAAGCCTTTTGGATATTAACACCTACAAAAAACGGCATTGACGCGGGTGCAACCCAATCTATTGTGTATGAATGTTTTCCTATCCGCACCGAATAACTCTGTTCACCCGTTGCATTATCAAGTCTTTCCGCATTTTTGTCATCGTCTCCGTCGCCTCTCACCAAACCTATCGAAGCAAGCCACATACCAAGAACGGTAAGCGCCGTTCCCACAAGCCCGCTTGCAAGCTTATCAATTGCCTCTGCGGCGGTCGTCTTTCCTGATTTTATATTAAACGCCATATCATAAACACCGTTTATCAGCCCGACAGGCGAATATTCAATCCCGCGTTTTACTATATTAAGCGGCGTTTTCTTAAACGGAACAACCCCCTCAAGTGCAAGTCCCGCAGCTCTTCCCGCAAAATATTTGCTGTTCTGAAGCTTTCGCTGCGCGCTTGATATCGCTTCGGCAGCTGCATTTGCGTCTCTGTAGGTCGCTTTCTGCGCCTCATTTATTGCATATGCCCTCGCCGCTTCAAGCGCGGCTCTCGCTTCGCTTGTTCCGCTGTTTAAAAATTCAGCCGTATACCCCCTCGCTGTCATAATCTGTGCAAGTGCGTTTTCGTAATGATGTTTTAAGAATATTCCGTCTTCCCATTCAAGAGCGGCAAAGTTCGCCTTTCTCAAGCCTTCAAGAGGTTTGAATTTGTATATCCGCCTAAGTTCGTTTATTTTTGAAATCCCCTCAAACTTCCCGCTGTTGCCCTGAATTATATCTTTCATCTTAATATAATCCCGCTTGGCAAATTCCTTGCTCTCCGCTGTCTTTATATATGATTTTGTTCTTTGTCCTTTGGGTATCGCCTTTTCGGCTATATACGAAAGCGTATTTTTCAAATGCACGGGAAGCATAAAGACAAGGTTTCCGCCAATATTTCTTATATGCGTTCTCGGATTGCCCAGCATAGAAAGATACCGCCAGCTGTCCCATTTATCTTTAAGCGACGACGGAATTTGGCCGGCTATGTCTTCAAGAAGCTTGTCCATCGCTATGTCCCGCTCCTCCTGCGTTTCCGCATTTAAGTATTCCTGCGCAAAACTCTCATTGATTTTTATGTCGATATCTCGGTTTTTACCGCTTAAAAGCTTAAGCTGCTGCCTGAATTCATCCTCCATTTTAGACACGGATTGCTCAAGACTGTAAAGCTGACAGTCGGGTGACATCTGCTTTAAGAGTTGGCAAGCCTGAACCGTCTGTCCTGCCTGTGTCGCAATATTTGCAAGGTCGGCGGCTATCTTCATCGCGTGCTTCGCGTCTTTTGCATTGATACATTGGTTATAAAGCATTTGTCCAAATGCCATCTCATTTTTGCCGATACGCTGATTTGAAAGTATCATCTCGTCCCAATCCTCAAGCGACTTTAAAAATCCCCTGCGTTTAATCTTTTCTTCGGCATAATTCTTCGCTTTTTCGTCGGTTATACGCTCATATGTCATATCCCCGCTTAAAATACGTTCTTCAAATTCGCTAAGAGCCTCATTTGGTGTTACCCCCGCCTCAACCATTGTACGCGCAAAGCGGCTGACATATCTGTCTTTGTCAATTTTTCTCGGTACAGCCGTCTCGCGGTACGGCTTTTCGCCCTCTTTGATTCTGCCGTACTTTGAAACAGCTTCGGAAAGTGACTTAAATTTGTACCTTTCCTGTTTAACCTCGATTTTCTTTTTCTCGGCGCTGTTTATAATCTTATTTTCCGCCTTGCTTCGAAGCTCCGATATCTTGTCCCTGTATTTGTCCTCAAGAGCCTTTATTTTTTTCTCGTTCCTCTGCCTTTCCTTTACCAGCTCTAAGTCAAGAAGGCTCTCGCGTCCGCGCATCTCAAACGCATCGTCAAGCTGCTGCGAAAGAATATCGGTAAACTCACGCCTGTCGCTCTCGTCCATAATATCAATAAGCTTTTGCTCCTGAAGGTCTCTGCCCTCTTTAAGCCATGTGTAAACCTCCATAACGCGCCGCATTTTATCCCCGTCGCTTAATAAATCCTCTGTAAAGTATTCGGGCATAACAAGTCTCAATTCATCGTAAACCGCGTCTATCCCAAGGGCGTTTTCATTGCTCATCATAGAAATATATCCCTTCGCCGAGCTTTCGCCCACAACCGAAATCACAGCCTCTTTTGCGTCCGGCGAAAGCTTAACTCCGTGTTTTATATACGATGTTATAACCGCCTTGTCGCTCTCATAGTCAACTCCGTCCGCCGCCGACAAGCTCTTACTGTCATACGCCGTTGCATTTTGTGCTATAAACCGCGCAAGCGCCCTTGTATGCTTACGTTTAGCGTCAACCCCGGCTGAGTTTAAAACCCTGTTCACAAGAACCGACATAACCGTCCTGTCCTTTTTACTCTTTATTTCTATGCCCCGAACCGCTCCGGTGTTTATGTTATTCAGGATACTGTCGCATACTTCGTTTATATCTTTTCTGTCAAAAACCTTCCCGTGTGAGGCTTCCGCCCTCAGGCGCACCTCCCTTATATCATTTTTGATATTTTTAACAGGCTCTGATAAATAGCTCATATCCTCATCGCCCGATACGTTCACATCGGTATTTTCATCGGCTGAAAAACGGATATCCGTATCATTTCTCGAATTTTCGCGTATATTACTGTTGACAATATTATCATTTTGTGATATATTGGTGTTGTCAGCAATGGTGTCTGCCAGCTTGGGCAATTGGAGCCCTCTGCTCTGCGACCATTGCTGACTTTTGTTTTTGTCCGCAAAAATCATATTCCCTGCTTTGGCTTGTCGGTCAACAAAGTTTTCAATATTTTCTTTGCCGTACACACTTGCTATACGATTTACCGCAATATGCCTTTGCATTCTGTTCAAATGCAACGCCGCCACAACCGAATTACCGTTTTTATCCGAAAGCTCTGTCAGTATAACATATGCGTTCGGTGTTGTTGCTGATTTGAATATCATAATAGGCTCGGCAATGCTCTGCGGAAGCCGTTTGATTTCACTCAAATCAATATCGTGTTTACCGCCTGTTATCTTATTCATAACCTTTTGGGTCATTATTATCGGCAATCCGTCCGCGCCGATATTTTTCAAAACGTCGGGTGTATTTCCAAGATTAAATACTTCGTTTTTATCCATTGACCCGTCTTTCCACGAATCAACTTGATTTGAAAATTCAGCGTTTGCTGAACTGTTGTTGACAACACTATCATTTTGCGATATATTGTTATTGTTAGAGCCAAAGGCATTTATGGGATGTACCGATTTTTTATCGGAGTTCCACGCCAAAGGCTCTATTTTATTTTCCGCAGCATTCTTCCCCCCTGCGTCAATGCTCTCCCGATACGTTGACGGCGAGTATCCCTTTCGCTCTTGTTCCTCCGCTGTCCAATATTCCCGCGTTTCCGTGCTGAACATTTCGGCATAATCGTTCATATCCGCCAAGACATCACACACAAACTCCTCAAATATCTCGTCAAATGACCGCCGTTTCTGTGCGTAATCGCGATACAGCCGTTCGGATATGTCATTTATCTGCTTGTTTGTCAAACGGCTTAAAATGCGGTTTTTGAGTTCGAGAACGGTATTCGTTGAATAATTGCGGTGTATTATCTCGTGACGGTTTATCTGCGAGGGCGAATATTTTCCGTGGTCAGCTTGTATATATACCTCATTGCCGCGCACCGCGCCTCTGAAATTCGTACCGTATTTTATCGCGCGTCCGTTGCCTAAAATAAAATGTGTGACAACTCCGCGCTCGTCATTCTCTGTGGCAATACGGCGCATCTCATCGTTGTAATACTCGGGCTTTACAAAATCCGCCTCTACTCCTCTGTCGGTCCGTCGTTCAACGCCGCCAGCCGCTTTGACATCTCGCGCATAAATTCTTCTGGTACTTGCACCGCTTTGTTCTTCGCCCGCATTTCTTTCTGCATTTCCTGCGATTTCTCGAAAGCCTGAACCTCGCTCTCCTTCACTCTTACCAGATGTCCGTCTATCGTCTCCATTAAGAATATCATCTCGTCCATAATTCTCTACCTCCGTATTTTGCTGATTTCGATTGCTTTCTCGAGCAAACTTGATTCCGTCATCGTCTGATGATTGTCGAGGATATAATCTATCATCATTTCCGTTTGATAGCTCCGCTGTGTTGCGAGCATTATCACTATTATCCCCTCTTCGTCTATCCCGAACGCCTGCAACAATTTCATCAAGTCTTTTTGTTCCATCGTCAATTCTGTGCGTTTTACCATTGTCAAGTTCCTTTCTGATTAAATCGATTATATCTTCGTTTCCGTCTATCTCTATCTGCATAACAACATCATAGTCCGTCTTGCTGTTGTTTTTCCATACATAAAAATTATCGCCGATTTCTTTTTTGTCAAACGGCTTTAACTCGCTTCCGTCTCGGTTATTTTCCGCTATTATGTACTCTCTTAGCTGTACCGATTCCCGATACGGAATATTAATATCGTCATTATAACTTATTCCGCCGCCACCGTCAAGAGAATTATCTTGCGAGAATTTAGCATTTTCCGTATCATTTCCCGAATTTTTGCGTATATTACTGTTGACAACATCATTATTTTGTGATATATTGGTGTTGTACCGATGATTGGTTTGTCCTAACGGCAATTGGAGCCTATTCTGAGTCAACCAATCATTGGTTCTTTTTTTATTCGGTTCAACATACAATATCTCGCTTTTGTTAATCAAATTTTGCAAATTATCTTTTCCATACGCACTGACAAGCTTTATTTCATCGAGCAATATATCACCCTTTGCATTTGTCGGGTTGAGTTCGAGAATAGCCATAACAGGCTTGTTGTTCAGGTCATAAACTTCACCGCACAAAGTGATTCTGCTTGATTTTTGCAAGGATTTCATAATAACAATAGGTTCTTCAAGTATATACGGTACTTGCTTGATTATATTATCATCTACATTGTGCTTTTCTTTAATTTTAGCAATTTTAGCTGTATCCCACGTGATTTTCTTATCGGGGACGCCGATAGATTTAAGAGTTTCCGACGTTCTGCCTACATTCAATGTCTGTCTGTAATTACCGCCGTTTTCAACCCATCTGTCATACTTTGCCGCAAAATCCCCGTCTATCGAAAATTTAATATCCGTATCATTTTCCGTATTTTCGCGTATACTGCTATTGACAACATCATTATTTTGTGATATATTGGTGTTGTCTAAAGCAGACGATGAGACAAGGGGCGTTTCGGACGTAAGCTGTTGACCTTTTATGGTATTCGGCACTTGGCTACCAACGTCTGCTTTTTGTATTCTCGCAGACGTTACCCAAACCGTTTTTTTCTTACTGTCCGGCACAACTTGACTTACGCAATATGTACCGTCAATCCGCTTGCTTATCATCAATATCGGACAAGGTGTATTATTCCTGTCATTATACTTTTTTGATACAACTCTGTCACCGTTTCCATCCTTTAATAATGATACGTTATCGGCATTATTAATAACATATCCCATTCTTGCAACATCTTTGGGGTCTGCCAATGATTGGTCTTGCTTCCCGTTCAACCCGTGTCTCTTCTCTATGTGCAACAGCGTATCTTTTTCAATTTTACACTTATAATCCGATATATCAAACCCGACAACATCATTTATTTTCTCAACCGTTTTTGAATTTAATCGGGCAACTTCTATTTCTGACGGAATTTCATTCGTATTGCCGTTTCTTATGTTTTCGATTGCCGTTTCTATATCGGTATTTGAATAGTCCAAATATCCTTTATCCGCTTTTTCAACGTTATATACGTGCGAATATCCGTCCCCGTCTACCGAGAACTTCATATCCGTATCATTTTCCGCATTTTTGCGTATACTGCTGTTGACAACATCATCATTTTGTGATATATTGTCTATAGATGAAACCGTACCGAGACGCGTTTTGGACGTATGCGAGAGGGAGTTATCTTCACTTGGCAGCTCGGATAGGTTTCTTTTTATATTTTTGTACATTGTTTGTATCTGCAAATCGTGATGTTTACCCGAAACATAACTGATAACAACAGTTCTTCCGTTAAACTCTTTTCTAAATTCAATAACTTTGTTTCCGTTATACAATTTGTCTGACAATCCGATATAATCGGGGTTTGTTATAATCTCGGGTATTTTAAGCAGGTCACTTACATTTATCGCCGCCTGTCCTCTCATCGATTCGGACTTTGCATTTCCGTGTGAATTAAGCAATATTTTTCTTATTTCATATCCTTTAAGTGAGATGTTATAACCACTTACATCTACGCCTGTTTTTTCAAAAATATTTTTTGCTGCATTCTCACTAACTTTGCCAAAATACATTTTGCGGTCGGGCTTTTTATTATCAAGAACCTCGTCCACGAATTGCTTGAACTGTGCTTCATTGTTGTACACAACTATATTTTTGCTGTCTTTCCAGTTTTCAATCTCTTTCGCCGAATAACCGTCGGTATTTTCGTCTACATAGAACTTCATATCCGTATCATTTCCCGCATTTTTGCGTATACTGCTATTGACAATATTATCATTTTGTGTTATATTGTCTATAGAGGATTTATCGTTAAAAGTTGCCGGACGATTATACAGCCGGGGATTCACTTGCGATAAATCCTCTTTTGCATATTTAATCTCCGTACCGTCTTTATTGATAAGATTTCTAACATAATTATCGTTTGCGGAAAAAAGCGTTATCACAACATTATAATTCTTATTTTTGCCCTCTATATCTTTGCTGCTGTTCAATTCTATTGATACAACCGCATTGTTCCCGTTTTCGGTTTTGACTTCGGAAAGCAGATTCAATCTGCCGTTTCCGAGTTGAAGTATCATATCCGGGTCACTTATCATCTGCGGCAATTTCATTAAAATATCAGAACCGAGATTATGATAGTTTCCTTTTATAACTCCGTTTTTTCTTGCTGCAAGGTACATTTTTGTAAAATTGATTACAATCGGCAAGTTCGCACTTCCCTCGATATTGTCAAGAATAACACTCGGCGTACTTTCCAAAATCCTGACAGCTGTCCTTGCTTCCGCATTAACTCTTGCAGAATAATCACTTATTGTCATTATGTCTTTTACCGCTGTTTCAAAATCCGTCACTAACTGTTTTGAATATCCGTCCCCGTCTACAGAGAACTTCATATCCTCGTCATACTCGTTCGGGATTTTTGTCCCGATTTCGGGCATAACTCCGTCATAGTATGAATTTATGTCATTTTCAATTCTCTCGCGCGATGTATCCTCTTCCTCCGCATAAAAAAGCACAGTCTCGCCCAACTTTTCATTTCCGTTTAAGATTAAAGGTATGCTCGGATTTCTGCTTATAACAAATGCAATTTCACTCACCTGCTGCGCGCTCGGCTTAGACGATACGCTTATCTCGTTTTCACTCACCTCTATGTTTGAGTTGCTTTCATATGCGTCCGTTTTTCTTTCATCCGTGCCGCTTACGTTTGTCGTATCCGCCGTATTCGCGGTAAGCGAAATAAACTCACGTCCGCCCGCACTATAGGCGTTTGCCGAAAGCTTTAATGTGTCTATGTATTCGTTTATATTCCCTGCGGGGATAGCCGCAACAAGCGTCTTGCTCCCGTTTCTCTCGGTATAATGGGTCGATACAGGGATGAGGTTTTTAAGCTTAACCGCGTCCGTTCCGTATGCCTCATAATATTCGCCAACCTTAGAAAGCGAAATATCTCCCGCGTTTTCGTATTCAATAACAGAATAATTCCCCCGATTAATCTCGTTTGCCGCTTCTGTCAGCGTATCGCTTTTGCCGTAAATTTGATTATTTGCGCTCATTACCGCATTTGCCGCTCGGTTTATGATTCTTTTAAGTCCTCCCGCCGTCCGGTAAAGGGCGCTCATATCCTCGTTTGTTTCAATCCCCTGCGGAGTTTTATTTCTCAGGATATAGTCTGACAGCATTCCGCCCACATCGTCGGATACGGCAGAGAGCTTTTTGTATGCCTTTGAATTGTTTTGCCTTAAGCCCTCTGCATAAGATAAGGCGTATGTCCTTACAAACTGCTCGTCAACAACCTTTCCGGGTGTCGATGAAAGCCTTAAATTTTCGTCATATACCGTCTGATAGTTCGGTATATTTTTTATGTAAGAGCTTTTGTACTCGGCTGTAAGATTATCGGTCAGCTTCTTTACGCCGCTTTCAAGCTGCTGCACGCTCACCCCGGCATTGCCTTCGGCAAGGTTTTCCGAAGCATCGTGTGTTTGTTCGTCATCTGCATAAGCTGATGTCGAATCATCGGGGGTAGCAATAAGTTTTTCCGCGCCATCAAGCTTTTCCGAATCGCTTTTTATAACATTTTCATTAAACAAAATATTAAGATGTGCATCAACCGCTTTTTCATAATAATTGTTAATTTCATTTACGGAGGCTTTTTTCCAATCAGGCTCATCGGGAAGGCTTACGGCTTCCATCCCCGATTCCTTTGCGTACTTTTCAACAAGCTCATTGCTTTTTGAAACCTGTTTTTTTACCTCGTCGGCATATTCGTGCACGGTTTTGGTATCATAGCTTGCAATATTGCTCAACACGCCCACGCTTCCCATAACCGCGCCGCCGACAAATCCTCCGAGAAAGTTTTCCCCCATATCCTTTACATCAAATATTCCCTCGTTTCCGAAAACCTTTCTTTGCTTCAGATGTCCGTTTTCGTCAACATATCCGACTTTAGAGAGATAATCGCCCATTCTTTCAAACACGGTGTTGTATATTTCCTCCACGCCCTCGCTTACATTTGCGGTCAGATAATCTTTAATGAGCTTTTTTGCGTTTTTTGATTTTGACGCAGTAGCAGAGCCTGCTATCGGCTTTCCGTTTCGGTTAAAAAAGAATGATTCGGGCTTTCCGTCATAGCCCATTTTTTCGGTAATGGCGCTGACATATCCCGAAAAAAGAGCGTTTTTCTTTGACGTATCATCGTCATAACCCATTTTCTTTAATGCGTCATATTTATCCTGTGCAGCATTCATACCCATTATTACGGTTGTCGGATTGTCAAAAGGATTCAAAAATTTCAGAGCTTTTCCGACAGATAAAGAATTAACCTTTTTTATCGCCGTATTTGCTGCTCGGCTTACATTTCCGCTTCCGCCAACCTCGCTTATTTTCGGTGCTATGCTTGCCGCCTTTGATATTACCTTAGCCGCCTTTGTTCCGTCTGCCGCGTTTTTTATTAAAGCTGTTGCGCCGGATGCCGCCTCGGCTGCGCCCGAGCCGTAGGCAAGCGCAGAAGCACCCATCATTTGACCCGCGCTTCTGAAACCCGCGTCTCCGATAAATTGTGATGCCTTTGTTGTATCATTATACGCCTCAAGCATTTTGTCAATGGCTGTGTTTCTTAAATAGTCACCCTTTGGATTAGACATACCGCTTATGTATGTATCAAACAGGTCATTTCCCAGCTCATCGGGGTGTTCTTCATAATATTTCTCGATATTTGCATATTCTTCCGAATAATCGCCGTTCAGCTTTCCACCGTTTTTTAAGAATTTTGCCGCGCCCTCCGCCGCATCGCGTGTACCCATAAGAAACTTTACAATCGGCTGAGAAATCTCCTTGATAAAATTGTTCTTTCCGTTTGATGCTGTGGCAATCTCAAGCTTTTTGATTCCCGCGTACGAACGCGCGTCCGAAAGCTCACTCTCGCTCAGGTTAAGCTTTTCTATCGCCTCGTCAATACGCTTTGCCTTTAAGTCAGAGGCAATTCCGTTCTCACCGGCAATATCGTCTATTTTATTCTTTATTCCGTACTTAAGCTTTACGGTTCGGCTTGGCGAAACGGATACCTCAAAAATCTCATTATCATCGGGCTTATATTTTTTTGCTTCACTCTCTGTTCGGCTGTATTCGTTCTTTACCGCCGCCCCGTCGTGCAGATTAACAACATCGGGCTTAATTCCGCCTAACCTGTTTTTGTTGTTCTTAAGTGAGAACAACTCGTTTGAGACCTTTTTCTTAAGCTCAGACGCGCTTTTTTCACTCTCCGCCCTGCGATTTTTCAGATAATCAAAAACCTTTTTCTCATCATCGTTTTGCGGCTTATAATCGGATATTTTATTTTTTCTTATTGCCCTGCGTGCTTCATAAGAGATTTTTCCGACTTCGTTTCCGTCATCGTCAAATACACTTGTTTTATGCTCGTTTTTATACTTTTCTATCGCGTCGCGCCGCCACTGCGGCGTATTTTTCAACACGCCGTAGTCGTCGCCTCTGTCTATCGCATACTTAACCGAATTTTCTATATGATTGTCGCGCTTAAATATTTCTTCTCTTAAATTTTTTTCAAATTCGGTTAAAGGCCTTCCCTTTCCCATAAACTATCTTCCTTTCCGTTAATTCTGCACTCTGCATTCAGCATTCAGCATTCCGAATTCCGCATTCTTATTTACCTTCCGTTTTTAATCATCTTCTGTGCCTCCTCCAGGACAGAAGCGCTGAACAGCCCGGCTATATGAGCCTTTTCGTTTTCGCTCAGCTTTTCATCGTTAAGCGCGGATTTAACAAGCTCAACCTGTGTGTCATAATTCCCGTCGCCGACATAGGTCAGATATCCCGTAAACGCGTCATAATCAAAATTTTTCTTTCTTCCGTTCGCCCAATTCTTCCAAGCCTCAAGATTTCCGCTCGGATGAGTATTAAAATCATCTGTGTTATAATTTGTGTTGTAATAATAGTTGTATGCGCTTACCGTTCCGTTATCAATGTTGCCTTCTTCAATAGCCGTCTTTGCCTGTGAAGCGGTAAGCCTCGGCTTATCTGTCGAAACCGCACTTTTCGCCTCGGTCTCATTGTCAGATACATACTTTGATGTTTCGGCCTCTTTATCGGTTATATATTTCTGTGTTTCAGCCTCTTTATTTGCCTTATCAATTTCAGTATCGTATCCCATTTTGGCGATATACTCCGCGCTCGCGCGGTCTGCATTTGCCGCCTTAACCGGTGCCGTCTCTTCCCTGCCCGCGACAGAATAATCTCCGTTGTCGTATACACCGTATTTGGCGTAATTACCGAGGATTTTCTTGGCACGCGCCTGCATTGCCTGCCGTTCGGTTTCTTTATCTCCGCGCTCTCTCGCCTTATTAATGATATCCTGAAAGCCCCCGGCATTATCAAATGCGTCCGATAAGTATTGTTCCTTAAGCGTTCCGTCCTCATTTAAGAAAACGTTATCCCTCTCAGACCATTCGCGCGGAACATATCCGGTAACCTCGGAGATTGTTTTCTTTCTTTCCACATCATTATTCTGCGCCGTTTGGTCATTGTCAAAATATGATTGTCTGTCCTCTCGGACAGCGTCAATGTTTGTACGTGCCGCGGTATTGTTGTCATTTATTAAAACGCCGAGGTTTTCCAATATAGATTTTGCGTTATTAATCCTGGCGTTGTATACATCAAGTCCCATTTTATGCGCCGCTTCCATTCCCTCGGCGGTAAGTGCCGCCTGCTGCCGCGCCGCATTTGCCGCCGCATAGCTGTCAATATTTCCGCCGTTTGAAGCCGCAGCCGCGGCCGCGGCATTGTCTCTTCCCTGAAGCGCAGATAAATCATATTTTGCCATTACCCCCTTATATACATCTTCGTATGAGGGCAGCTTTTTTGAATCATTGACCAGGTTATAAAGCTCAGAAATATTCTTGTCTTGCTGCTGTATCAATCTGTTGTATTGGCTCTCATTAAGTCTGTCGCTCGTTGCCGCCGCCTGATTATACCTCGCCTTGTCGGATAAGTTATTTGCACCGCCGTTTTGCATATAATCCTGATAATACTTGTCAAGGTCTGCCTGATTCCAGTATGAAGTCCCGTTTATTTCAGAAAAAGGCTTGCCTAAATTCTTTCCTCCAAACGACACCTCTCCCGTAACGTCATTATATGATATAAGTTTGTCAATATCCGACTTTGAAAATCCGTTTTGCGCTCCCTTTTGATACATATAATCGCGAAACGGAACAACACCCAGCATACCGTAGTACTTCTGCGTAAAATCATCGCTTCCGTCCTGCCCCTCAAGCTCGTCCGCGACAGAACCGTATCCGTTTTCTCTAAGGCTGTTATAGTATGTCTGCGCCGCATTTGCCGCGGCGTTCTGTCCCTTCACATTGCCCGAAGCATTCGCGCTGCTCCAGTTTTTCTTCTGTGAATATATGTTTTTTATATCATTGTAAGGGTTATATCCCTCGGTAACATTAGAACTGTTCTGCGACCTCTGCCCCGTTTTTGTCAAACCGTTGTTTTTTACATAGTTATTCCATTCATTGTTAAGCTTATTTTCATCCCAATAAGACGAACCGTTAAATTCCACGGCAGGCTTGCCTAAATTCTTTCCGCCAAACGATACGGTTCCCGTATTTTCATCATAACCAAGCAATCCGTCAATCGCCTTTTGATCTAATCCGTATTCCTTTCCCAGCCCGTAATAGTACGGACGTATAGCCTTATACTTAGCGTTTCCCATAAACCATCTTCCTTTCCGTTAATTCCGCATTCAGCATTCTGCATTCTTTTATGTGTATCTCCGCGCGGTCAGATAATCGTTTCTGCCGCTTAAATTACTTATTTTTACCACGTCACCTGTTTTCGGGGCGTGAATGTACTGACCGTTTCCCACATACATTCCAACGTGATGCGGGTCGTCAGAAGTACCGAAGAAGATAAAATCGCCCGGTTGAAGTTCGCTCTTATCAACCGCTCTGCCGGTTTTAATCTGCTCATATGTGGTTCGCGGAACGGATATGCCGTTCTGTGCCGCCGCATACTGTAAAAGTCCGCTGCAGTCAAAGCCCGATGGCGACGTTCCGCCCCAAACATATTTGGTACCAAGATACTTCTTTGCAGTATTTACAAGATTCTGCCCTTTTCCGCTTACCTGTCCGCCTGTTCTCGACTGTCCGCGTCGGTTTGAAACACCGCCGCCCGCAAGTGCCAGAACATCATTTCTCTCATTTTTAAATCTGTTTCTTACACTCTCCTGCACATCGGGGCTCGATGACTTAAAAAAGCTTTGGTAATTGGCAATCTTTGTGTCATATGAAGCATTAATTATATCCCTGTCCGACATACCCGAATTTACGTTACCGAGAGCCTTAAGTCCCAGGCTTCCGCCGCCGAACTGAATAGCGGTAGAATACACAAGCTCCGTAAGAGCTTCAGACCTTGTATAATCAATTCCTGTTTTCTGTTTAGCAAGCTTAACAAGCGGCTGAACAAACTGAGAGTACGCATAATCCGTCTGCGCCTTCGAAAATCGGTCTCCAAACTTTTGATAAACCTGCTTCCACGCATTGCCAAAGTCCTGCGACCCGGCAGAAGCCGAACCAAAGTAGTTACCCATTTCGGGATAAGCGGATTTAAGCCACTTAACAAAACTGTTTGCAGACCCCGTCGCGGTCGAAAACTGCGGGATTCCGTAAGACACTCCTCCGTAATCTCCGTTTCCGCTTGACACAAGACCGCCGTCATATCCGCCCGTCTCGTATTTGGCGGATATAAATCCGCGCCTTCCTCCCGATTGTTTAAAACCCCCGTTTTCAAAGCCGAAGGTCTGCGATTCGTCTGCATTCTCGTTTGCCGCTTCACTAAGTCCCGTTGCCTTCTTCATCCACTCTTTTGCTTTTACGGCGGTATTCGGGTTATTTATTGCGCTTTGATAATCTATGTATTTGTTAACAAGCGACCCATCTTTTTTTAAAAAAGGATTATACTCTTTTTGCGCAGTATCGCGAAGCTTGTTTATTGATTTTTGATAGTTCTCAAGCTGTTTTTCCTCTTCTGATTTTTGATTAACGCCCAAAATTTGATTTATCTTGTCCTGCAAGCCGTAAGCCATATATCTTTCACCTCTTTACCCCCGCCAGGATATAATGTTATTGATACGGCGGTTCTCGGCTGTTAATTTTTCAAAGCTTCCGTTATGCAATATAAAGCTTCCGCCTCCGTCAAGCTTTACAGCGTCACGAATCCCCAAAACCTCCATAAGATATACCATAAGCTCAAAATCAAGTCTCGCGGCAACATACACAAGCCTGTTGTCTCTTATTCCGATAAAACCGTGCCACGTGTCGTAAAGTTCGCCGCCCGAGTATCCCTCGCTCTTTATATCGTCAAGACTGACCTTGCGCCCGTTTCTTATAATCGGTATTCCCGACACAGCGTATTTTGCCGCCGGTACCGTCATCATATCGTCTGTTTTCACAAACTCCGCCGAATTATCGTTGTGTACAACAAGCGTCGTCTGCGCCTTTCGTGCGCTTGACAGCCATTTTGGCTGATTCTTCGCGTCGGTTATAATGCTTCCGTCAATCACAAGATTACCGACAGGGACGGTGCTTCCGCCGCTCTGAACGGCAAAATACCCCGCATTCGCATAATTTTCCGTCCCGATATTCCGTTTAGGCTTGTCCGCCGTTTCGATTTTAAAGTTCCACGTGTCAATTACCTGAATATGCACATCATCTAAGCTGTAAACTGTTTTCGGCATTTGTTTGTCTCCTTTCAGCATTTCTTTAAATTTGTACCACTCCGCCCAGTCGTTTGCACT
>ERZ773108.2378-NODE-2378-length-16151-cov-6.167868_pt1 | contig 16151 bp, 27 predicted proteins | sample MGYA00580570_ERZ773108 | MGnify/ENA primary metagenome ERZ773108 (study PRJEB29015, sample SAMEA2737840) | human gut metagenome | biome: human gut; feature: human-associated habitat; material: faeces | place: China | collected 2012 ...
ATTAAAACCGCAATTTTCTGTGCTTTTATGTTTTCAAAAATGGGGTACGAGGTTTGTCCTCTTCCCGACAGCAAGCGCAGCGATATAATTCAATCAATTAAGTTTAACAATCCCGAACATCTTATTGCGTTCTGTCGCGCAATACAAAGCGGTTCACCGATTGACAGCTTTGTTTCCCCCGAACCGTGGGATATGCCCGGCTATGGTGACCCGGTAATAATGGCGGCAGGTACATTTGTTCAAGGTGCGTCCATTGAACTTTCGGCTGATGCGCCGATTTGCGAGCCTTATATTGCATATATGCAGGGCGGCCTTATCTACAGTGCGGCGAAAATCGGAATTTTAAAAGCGGCCGATGCAGTTTTAAAAATTGACAACAATAAATAATACAAGACGGGCTAAAACATTTCCGCCCGAAATGTTTTAGCCATAAATATATTATAACAGGAGAGAAAAGCAATGAATGCTAAAAAATGTGTTTTGGATGAAAATAAGATATGCGATGATTGCGGCGAATGTAATTATTGCGATTTAAACCCTTTTAAAATTTGTGATAACTGCGGAAAGTGTATCGGTATGAATGAGGAGTACCGCGAAATTAAAATTGATGAAATTACCAATTTAGGAGCTGTAAAAATAAGACTACGTTCTTTATTTGAAGCTCTAAAGCAAGAAAAGGAGGCCAATCATGATTAATACTGATGATATTAAGGTTGAATATCCTAAATTTACTCAAGAAATGAAAAAAACACATACTATTTTAATTCCTTCAATGCTTGATATTCATTTTGCCTTATTTGAAAATGCTTTAAATAGCTGTGGCTATAAAACAGAAATTTTAAAGAATAAAGGTCCTGAATGTGCCGCTTTATTTCCAAAGGATAAGGCTATTCTTCTTGCTATTGGCATAACATTTGGAATAACACTCGGTTTATTTTTTGTTTGGATATTTCAAGTCATTCTTTACACTTATTTCAAGTTTAATGTCGTGATTCTTTAAATGTCATTCCTTGTGTGTAAATCTTGTAGTTATTGACGTATTGTAGATTTATTAAGTTTTGATTATTAAAGTTATGATTTAAATCATCGAATTATGGGACTTTATGATAAAAGAATAGAACAACTTAAGTCGGTCGAAGAGGCAATCGCTTTTTCAAAGAGACTTAAGCAACTTCAAAGTCAGATGGTTGGTAGTCTTTATCCGTCAATTCTTCAAGAATCAATTGATAAGATTGATGCTAAGATAATTGAATTAAAATATAAGTAAAATTGTAAGTGAATTATAAGTTAAATTATAATTTCATTATAAGCGAATTGTAAGTTAATTATAACTTAAACTTTAAGTTAACTCTAAGTATAATATGGCAAATTTAACTGTTGATGCAATAATATCTATGTGTGCTGCAGTTGCAATATTCATAGGTGTATTTTGTCTTGGATACTCACTTGGTAAGTCGAGTATCAAGACTTTTCTTTTGTTTACTAAGAACATGAATGATGAAGACCGTGCATCTTACACAAGAGATTATAATAAGACCACTTACCGAATGTTTTCTATTGGCATTATTCACATTCTTGGTTCTATAACTTTGATGTTGATTATGTATTTGTTTTGATATCTTAAGTATAACCTCATTAATATAAGTTATGAATGATAAAATCTTTTTAGATAAGCTTCTCGCTCCTGTTCCTCAAATATCATTTGAAGAGATTTATTCTCAGATGATTAAAGATTTCATTTTCTCATCGGGTAACGATACAAAGTTGTTATTTGATAACCCTTCTCTCAGAAGAGAACAACTTGAGGAAATGGATGTTGATATTCTTGGCTGGTCTCCTGATTCAGGTAATTTTAACGTTGATGTTAAGATCACCTATCCGGATATGTATTTTCTCGTACCCGTTGGTAAAAGAGTAACGTCTGAACCTCCTATTGCATTTGATGATCTTGGCAAACTTCAATTTAAGGGCGGTTGCTGTTTTATTGCCGGTGAGAACATCCCGATTCGTTTTGCAACAAAATATATGCATGAGGGTTCGGTTGTTAAGGCATTCTATTATGATGCTGAACATCTTTCTCATGTCATGTCGGTCGATAAGAATAATGTCATTAAAACATCTTTCTTCTGTCCGGAAATAGAAGCATATCTTTATGCTCAGCTTATTAAGTTCCAATATAACAATGTTCTTCTTGAGAATAGAGTCAATGCTCTTGAATTGCAACTTGCAGGTATTCAAGGAGCTCTTAGCAAAGCGTCTTTTGTAGTTGAGAATGATTTTCAGCCTGAAGAATCTACCGGTGATGAATCTTTTGCAGAAGAGATTGGTGTTTCTTCTGAACAGATTAATGAATCTCCTGAAATTCAAGAACAACCTTCTCAAGTCCATGAGGATTGGCCTTTCAAGAAAGAATCAAAAGGATTTAAGAAAAAGAAAGCAAGAGCTAAGCATAAGAAATCAGAAATTCAAGAGCAATCAAAGGAAGAACAAGATGGTTTGAAGGAGCAGAAGGTTGAAGAAGCTCAACCTGATGTTGAATCAGTTCAGTCTGAAGAACCTGAAAATGTAGTAGCAGTTGTTGAGATGGATTGCGAGGGAAATATTACAGGTGTTCAAGTACCTGAAGAATAAACTTGTTTCACTTCATAATTGAAGAACTAAAATTGAGAAGAGTGGTGTCGTGAGATACTGCTCTTTTGTTTATATGAATATATTTCAGTGTTAAACAATTAAAGTAAGTTGTTATGAAAGATTTATTTAAGTTCAGATGGCTTTTGCCAATGTTTACTATGCTATTGCTTCTGTTTGCAGTGCCTATGGCCGCAATAGCTCAAGGTACGGGAGATGTCACCGAAACGACTGATTATGAAGCTGCTTTTGCAACGTTTGCTGCTCTTGTTGCAGTTGTTCCATTTGTAGTTCAAGGTATTAAAAAGTTAATTCCGTCTATTGAAAGCTCGAGCCTATGGACACAAGTTGTCAGTTGGCTGACAGGAATAGTAATAACAATGTTCGGATGGGTATTTAACTTGGGATTTCTTAACGGTTTGGAATGGTGGCAAGCTCTATTATACGGTTTGGGCGCGTCATTAGCAGCCAATGGAATATTTGACACCGGTCTAATCGAATGGATTATAGGATTATTTAAGAAGAAATCGCTGAATGACAAGGCATCGCACTAATTTGTTCATAGTCCTATGTGAATAGGGCAAATAAAACCTTTTAATTTATAATAATGGCAGAGGAGCTCTATTAAGTTAGTGCTCCTCTTTTCGTATTTATAATTATTAATTTGATAGTTATGGAAGATGAAGAACTAATACCCTTTATGTTTAATGGAAAAGCTGTTTTGAGTGCTGATATTGAATGGCTTCATGTGAAGTTTAAATCAGCTCCTGATGGAGGCATTCTTTCGTTTTCTGCAGGTAGAAATTTAGGACCTCGAAGGGAAATGGATATTTGTCATTATACTATCGAAAAACCAAATGGCAGGGTTATGAATGTAAGTACAAGGATTCCATCTATTGATGATGCTATCAGAATGAATACAAAAGTTTATATTTATCATGTAACGTAAGAATCATTAATTCTTCAATCTTTAGATGTTGATGGTTCTGAATTAACAATTGGATTGAATTGATATGAACTCAATTAACATTAATAAGTTATTTTGTCTGCATAAAGGTCAGAAGTTAATGTCTGATGAATTATTCTTCGATGAAGAATCTGCAATAAAAGCTTTAAAAGATCTTAAGAAGGATGGTCTTAATGAAGGTATTGAAGTTATGAACTTATCTGGATTTATAGAAAGCTCTGCTTCTGAAATTGAGACTAAGGAAAATGTCGGCATACCTGGAGTTTCATTTGTTGAATCTATTGGAGTTATGAGAGCTATTGAAGAACTTAATAGACTTCCTTTAGTTAATCTTAAAGAAGAAGTTTTCAATGTTTTATGTGGTTTAGTTGATGAGGATTTATTGAGACTTGCTATTTTCTTTAGAGAAAGACTTCAAGTGAGTCTGCTTCGTCATATTATTAATGATTATTTGTGTGTCAGGTATCTGAATATGACTCAGGCTTATTCTTGGAACTTTGAGGTTCATGATAGAAATCTTTATTTGATAGCGCCTGGCAGAGGTTTTGAAACAGTTAAGTTGAAGGGCTTGACTGGAGAGTTAAAGTTTAAATTTGAGAAGATGATCACATTGGACAATCCTACCATGCGAATAGCGACTTCTTGTTCGCTTTACATATTAGAAAGTTACGGTTAAATACGATAATCTTATTAGGCAGTGGCGAGCAGGTACGTGAGTACATGTTCGCTTTTATTTTATCTTAACGTATTGAATAATAAAACATATGACAACAGCTAACCGTGAAATCATTAAAGAAGCTCTACTTAGAGAATTCAAAAGAGTAAGCACAGTTAAATTTAATAAGGAATTAACTGTATTTCAAGTTATGTTCGATGGTTATCGAATTGAGGAGTTGAGAATAGCTTCAAGTCATTTCCAAAGAAAGATTTATTTTTCACTCATCAGATTAAGTGATAATCTTGTTCAGATTGAAGCATCTTTTGATTGTGAATATTTATTTCAATTTAATTGTCCGATTTATGAGTTGAGATTAACACTTGATTCTGAAATAACTATGAATAAAGTTTCTGAGTATTGGATAGCATGATTTGGGTTAGATATGCATATGATTTAAGAACAGGTATGAAGTTTAAAGAATGGGAGTATCATGATGATATAATACATTTAATTCATCCTGAAGTCTGTTTTCAGAATAAGTTTGGTAAGAAGTATAATTATATCACTCGTCGTAAGAGTAAATATGTAGAGTTTAAAACTGAGCTTGTTTATTCTAAGTTTGAGAGAAAGCTCATAAGATTCTTTAAGAATCCGTTTAAATTCTTTCGCAAGAAACCTAAGTATAAAAATATTAAATATAGAAGAAAATGAATGTAGTTTCAGCACAAGTTGACCATTTTAAATTAAAGTCAGGAATTCACTTGCAAGAAGTAAGAGAAATTGCAGGTGTATGTTTGTATTTTTACGACCTTCGGGTAATTGAACCTGAAAAGGTTAATAATTGCAGGTATGATCATCTTTCTCCAAGAACTTCTCATACTATCGAGCATCTTCTTGCTTATAACTTGAGACAAGTTTGTGAAGATACTGAAGGAAGGGATGCCGGTGAGATTGTATCTGTATTTCCTTACGGCTGTTTGACAGGATTTGGAGTTATTTCAACAATTCCTCCAACTTTCTTTAAACAGATTGCATGGTGGGCACTTAATAGATCAGCTCTTGCCGAAAGAGTTCCATTCTCCGAACCTCAGCTGTGTGGTAATTACGCATTTCATGATTTGAGAGATGCTAAAAGAGTTCTGAATGAGTTCATAACTATCGTTAAGGATCAAGAGATTGAATCGTCTCCGTTAATTGAAGAGTGATATGGATAAGAAGACAAGAAAAGCTAACAAGGTTATAGAGGAGTCTAAGAATTTCTTGAAGAGTAGAGAAGTTAAGAGGAAGAAAGAGAGTCAACCTTTGATTCCTCCACCTCCCTCACCTAAAACGATGAATTATTGGATTTGTGAAGGTGAATCTATAAAATCAATGGTTGGTATTATCTAGCACCATCTTGATTGTAAGACAATTCAAGGTAAAAGATCAATTCTTCTTAAAGGTCAATGTGTCCTTATTCACAAGGTAGTTACTCCCACTTCTTGTTATTATGTTATAACAGCATCAGATGATAGACAAGGTGTTTTTTTACATTAATCCAACAAATACCTATGGCAGTATTTAAACTTACAGCAGATTTATTTACGAACTGGTATTTAATTCGATGGTTTCGTTGATATGAATATAAAAGAATTATGTAAGAGTAAGTTGCCAACAAGGGTTCTATCTGTTAAGAACCCTTGGGCTTATTTGATTTGTAGTGGAATCAAGGATATCGAGAACAGGTATTGGAAGACTAATTTCAGAGGGACTGTTTTCATTAATGTTCCATCTAAGCCTGCAGCAGAACCTTATCAATTGTTTACTGATGAGCAAGCTGATATTGTAGATGAAAGGATGTTTGAGATTCTTAAGTCTTATAATGAGGTGTCAAGAGTAATTGGTTCTGTTGAGATTGTAGATTGTGTTGAAAATCATTCTTCAATATGGGCAGAAAAGAATAACTATAATATGGGTCATCTTTATGATGATTTGAAACTTCTTGGAAGAGAAGATCATCAAAGACCGATTTATAATTTCGTGTTAAGAAATCCGATTCTTTATGATGAGCCTATTTTGAATGTAGGTGGCAAGTTGATGTTGTGGAAACCTGATTTTGAAATACCGGATAAAATAATTAATCTTTATGTGTGAGAACTGTAAGTGTAGGAAAATCTGTTCTGAAGTAAATGGAGAGACAATCTGTTTCGTATTAAGGACAGTGTACAATAAATAATTGTAATTTATGAGAGGAGTTACCAAGAAAGCCAAGCTAGCGAATAGTAGAAGTCAAATGTGTAGACACTGTCCTGTTAAGAAGATTTCTAAGTTTTGCAATCCTATGTTTATGAGAGTTTGCACAGATGCTTTTATTGAAGGTTATAAGAAAGGAGTTAAGGAGGCTGAGAAGGAAATGAAAATCAAGCTAAATAAAGTCAAGGATGATAAGTAAGGAACAAGTTTTAAATAAGAAGTGGTTGTTCATTGATTTGGATGATACGTTGATTGAAACAGTTTCAGGAAGTACATTTCCTACTGGAATTTGGGACATGAAATTTAAAGAAGATTGTCTTGATGCTATTAAAGCAATGAAACCTGAAGGTGTGTTTATTGTAACTAATCAGGGTGGTATTGATAAAGGGTATGTAAAACATCAATCTTTTCATGCCAAGGGTGAGTATATAATGCAAGCTTTGATTGATTATATTGATAACCCTCATGTTTGTATGGCTGTCTGTGAGTCAAATGATAAAACAGATCAAAGAAGGAAACCAAACACAGGAATGTTTGATGAGATTTACTTGAAGTTCGGTACGCGTGAAGACGATAGTTTGATGGTTGGTGATGCTTCTGGATTTGAAGGTCAGTTCTCTGATTCGGATAAGAAGTTTGCTGAGAATGTTGGTATGGATTATCTTGATGTTAATGACTTTGTTAATTTGATGTTGAAGAGTTGATAAAGTATGAGCAAAGATAAGTTAAGTTCTGATAAGGATTGGTTAGTGTTAGATTGTGATTCTTATAAGAAGACACTAATTGATAGAAGAGGTAATTTTATAACATTTGATTCCACAATTATTGAATGTTATGATTTGGCTTTGAAGTTAGTTAAATCAAATTCTAAATTTAAAGGAGTATTTCTTTTGAGTAATGGTGTTTGTGTAGCATCTGCTGCCGAAGTTAAAAGAATGTCTTCTGAAGATATTGCAAGATTCACATCCTTGATGAATAATTTATTAAATGCATCTATTTCTCAACATGAATGTAAAAACATAGTTTATGTAGGACAAGGTGAATTAACTAATAGAGATACTCTTAATCAGGAAATAATAACTATTAGCTATGATCAACTTTTAAATTCTTTGAAAGTGTAAAACAAATATATCTTTTATATCAAGTGGGGGGGTAATCTCGCTCCTCTCATTGAATTCGGAAGAACTATCTCCTCCTAACTTGAGTTAATAATTAACTTAATTTAGGAGGATTTATTATGGGAAAAGCTAATAAGCAGGTAGCTGTTTATCAAGATTTAATAGATACGTTCAAGGTATCAACATCGGAAGATGCTGAAATGGCAGTAACTTATTCTAAACTTAAGAGTTTAGGATTACTTGCAGTGAAGCAAGGGACTGGGCCTATAAGTAGCTCTTCTGAGCCTATTTATAACTCATCAGATCCTGGACCTGCTACTGATTACACTAACGAACAATTGGTATTGTTTAATGATATTGTAAGAAAGCTTACAAAGGTACCATTTTCTATAAGTAAAAATTTACAAAGCATTGACTTTCTTCTGCAATTTAATCCTGGTAATTTTCCTTATCAACTTGTATTTAATTTTGATATAGTTTGCTATCCGACATACTTTTATTGTAAGAATATTCATGATTGGCCACAATATGATTCTTCAATGGAGCAGGTTAACATTGACAGTCCTGATTATGGAACTAAAACATTTCATAAGACTATATCACTTTATGATGGTGATCCCGAACAATCTAGTTATTCATTGATATCAGATTTAGGTTGTAAGTATACAGGAGCTAATGCTAATTGGACTTGGAATGGAAGTGAGTATACTTTAATGAATTGGGGGAGCTGTTAAAATAAATCCTTATATAACTTCTGCTGAGCAAGGAACTAAGAGATATTGTTTTGATGCAGTTGAATTTAGAGCAACATTAACAATGAATGATTAAGTTATGGTTATTACTAAAGAGTTAATAGTTGAAACAATATCTGATTTGAAGAGCTATTTGAACACAGAGTTTGTAATAGGTGGCTCAGCTTCATTGGTAATGTATGGTTTAATTGATAGAGAAATACATGATATTGATGTATTTTGTTATTCTAACGAGAAGTTACTTGATAAGCTTGAATGTTCAGATTTAAGGAAAAATCAACAGTTTGAGTATAGACAATCCCTAATCAAGGATTTGAGAGTAGATTTATTTTTTGTTCAGAATGGTTGCATTAGATATTTTGATTTTAGTTGGAACGGTTTAAGTGTTAAATTGATGAATCCTTATCATACTTTTCATGCTAAAACTTTATCTTATAATAAGAAACATCTGCAAGATTTAGATTCAGTAAGAAAGGTTAAGGATTTATCTCTTGGAGAAGAGTTAATTCTGTAATTTATACATCCTTTTAGTTAAAGAGTTTTAACTAGTAAGGAGGTTAATTTATGGCATTTAATTCAAAGTATACAGGGGCTCAAGTAGAGGCTCTGTTAGATAAGGTGAACACTGGCGTCTTAGACGTGTGGTTGCCTTCCGTTGATACAAGTGGCAATCTCTCTTGGACTAAATCCGCATCTTCTACAGTACCGACTACAAGGAATATTAAGGGTCCAATAGGCCCCACTGGCCCTACCGGACTTACAGGAGTTGCTGGACCTACAGGACCAACGGGACCACAAGGTAATACAGGACCTACAGGTCCTCAGGGACAACCAGGAAATCCAGGAGATGATGGTAAAGTCGGACCCACTGGCCCTACGGGACCCACAGGTCCATCGAGCACAGGACCTACTGGTCCGACAGGCCCAGTTAATAATAGTTTATGGTATCCGACTGTTGATACTAATGGTAATCTTACGTGGGCCAAATCTACTTCAACCACTACTCCAACAGCTCGAAACATTAAAGGTCAAACCGGAAATACAGGACCAACTGGACCTGCTGGAGCACCTGCTATTTTAGGAACGATTTCATCGTTAATATCTATTGATAATAGATTAGCTACTGTATCTATGAATTGGTCGGCTATCTCTAATGATGGACTTTACATTGTAACTAATGTTGAAGATACAGATGCATTAATAACTGACTCTAAAGGAATTCTGATTAAGGTTGGTAGTTACGCTTGGATTTTTGCAAATGCTACTATCTATCATTTTGAAATTGTAGATTCTGGAAATGCAGGATTGACTTCGAGTATAGATGTTGCACTTATGCAAGTAAATAATTTAGGTGCGATGTTTCAAGAAAAAGTTTATAGTCCTAGTGGATTCTTTCAGGAGTCAAGACCTACTTCTTAATTTGAATGTGCTGAGAATTGTAATGATTCTTGGCACATTTGCTATATTAGAATATGAAAGCATTAAGAATATTACCTTTGTTATTGTTCATGAGTTGTATACCTCCTAAGGTTGAGTTTGCAATTTTCAGAACATTAAAACCTCAGCAGGTTATTGATAGCATTTCTAATTCTAATGGCACGTCACTGTATGATTTTAGTCAATGGAATAAGAATTTCTTTGTCGGTAGTGATTCAGTTATTACTACTCAGTACATAAGGTATCAGAAAGTCAATAAAAGAACTCTGATAATTACCGTATCTGTAAAGCAGAATGATTCTATTTATCAAATCAAATATAGAAAAGAATGAAGTACGGATTTATTCAAAGTCAATATGATGAAAGAGACTTCAAGGATTTAGGTGTTGATAATATCAAACTTCCTGATTATTATGAAGTTCCTTTTAATTATCGTGTGATTGATCAGGGAAATCAAGGTAGTTGTGTTTCTTGTTCTGTTACCGAAGCCTATTACTTTTACAGAAAGTCTATCGGTCAGGACATTGATATTCCTTATGACTATTGCTATAACAAAAGAAAGGACAAGTCCGTTGAAGGAATGACTGTTAAGGAAGCATTCGATATTCTTGGTTCAGAGGGACGTTTAGATGTTTATTCAAGAGTTTCATCTTTGGATTCTCTTAAACGTTCTATTCTTGCTAACGGTCCGGCTATTATTGCGACTATTGTTCGGTCTGATTCTACTGAGTTTTGGAATGGTAGACAGAACTTGGGTGGTCATGCTGTTGCAGTTATAGGATTCGATGAGAATTCTATAATTATTAAGAACTCTTGGGGAGTTTCTTATGGCAACGGTGGTTTTGCTCGAATGAGAAATGAAGATTTCTCTAAAGTTCTTGAGTGTTGGACTATCTTAAGTTGACAGGTTAGCTGATAAGCTATTTGATAGCTTTCTATAATTAATATATTTTATAAACAAGTGGGGGGGTAGTGATGCTTTCCTCATTAGTCTATCTCCTCCTACTTTAATTATTCATTAAGTTTAATTTAAAGTTAGGAGGATTTATTATGGCACAAAGTGCAAGTCAAGCAATCACCGGTAATAATTCATTTCAGCAGTCAATCTATGTTTCATCTAGTGATGACCTTATTAAATTACCGGTCGGAATTAATGCAGTAACAATAAACAAAAGTATTTCTACTTTGGAAGATACTGTCACTGCAGGTAACTATTTAGTAATTGTATTCTCTAAAGGATATGAGAAGTATTATGTTCTCCATTATAATAATGGGTTATATTCAGGTAGTTCTCGTAACACTGATTTAAGTATTAGAAAGATATTTGATATATTCAAATAGCAAGTGGGGGGGTACAGTTAAGGCTCTCCTTATTATATGAACTCCTCCTCGCATTTACTAAATGAAAGTTTAATTTAATGCAAGGAGGAATTTTATGTCTAATCAATTAGCTACTGTTAAGCAAGCTACTCAAGCTTTAGGTGTAACGTCAAGTCTCAGTCCTAATAAGGCTATTACAGTTTCCGAAATGGAGTCTCTAATCTCTCAACTCAGTCCTTCTAAGGAAGTTTATGATAAGATAATTTCAATAGTTGGAGGAAGTGTAAGTGAAACATTAGGGTCTAAAATGGTAATTAACTTGACTTCAAGTCAAGTTAAGTTTTCTATTGGGAGTTCTTCTGAAGTAACAATCGAACCTAATTCTTATTTTGAGGATAGTATTGGTTCAGGAAAATTAGACGTGTTTTCTAATCACAGGTATTTGGTATTCTATTATAGTGCAAATCATTTAGAAATGAGAAGAAGCATTTATGGAATAACTGATAGTTGTATAATATTCTTTTTCGATTAATAGTATAATTTGTATATTAAAGTAATAAGTGGGGGGTATGTGTATTTCTCTCACTTTGAAAAATTATCTATTGATAATTTTCAGACTCCTCCTCCTCATTTAAGTGTAAAGTTTAACATTTAAATAAGGAGGAATCTTTATGTCTAATCAACTTGCAAAAGTTTCAGATGCTATCAAGGTCACAGGCGTTTCTTCATCTTTATCACCTAACAAGTGCATCACCCTCTCCGAAATGGAAGCTCTTATTTCTGAGATTCCACAAATGGGAAGTGAAGTAGTTTCTTGCATAAGATCTTATTGTTTAGGAAGTATTAAACAATTAATATTTGTATTGAATGATATTGATAGAGATATTGATATTGAAATTAATTTTGGCACATCAAAATATACAAGAAATGTAAAAGCTAAAGGAGTAGGTGCATTGGTCTCTTATTATGTTGAGGAAAATTATACCATTAATGTAGTTGGGGGTAGTGAATCTATTAGTGGAAAAGGATATTACAGGTACACTGATGAAGAAGAGTTAACTTATACTGATGTATTTTATACTATTGTAGGATATGATAGTTTTGAAATGAAGTTCAAGGGATTTATGACTGTAAATTCTTTAGCAGTGATAACTGTGAGTTAATTTTAATGTAATTATTGATTCTTTCTATTGATTGGAGGAGAATGCTACATGATTTTTTTAATTTATTATTCGTATATTAAAGAGTAATTAAATTAAACTAAGAAGATGGCTTTAAATAAGAATGAATTAGTAGCAATGTTTCAAGAAGCATCAGTTGGATACAATAAGTCCTTTATTGATGGCATTCTGAAACCAACAGGAAGAGGCGGTGTTTATGCAGCTCGTGATTATATTCATGCCAATTGCGTGTTAACAACTCTCAGTCAGTATGGTATTAAGAAGAACTCTCTTGAAAGAGAGGAAGATTTGAAGAAGGTGCTGCCTAAAGCAGTGATGTTCAGGCTTAATGCATACACACCATGTCTCGCTTACCGGTATGATGAACTTAAGAAACCTGCTCAGGATAAGCTTTTTGATAAAGATAATTATCTTTTCACAGAGAAACAGAATGGATGTAGAGGTTGGTTGATTCATGCTGAAGGAAAATGGTATCTCTTTTCAAGAAACTACTCTGATGTGAATTGTTCTCTTCTTGATTATATGCAGAACATCTATCAGTTTCCGACAATTCCTGATGAAGAGATTTTTGCAGTAGATGTTGAAATTAAATATGAACCTGATGGTGATTTGATTGAGAAGTTGAGAGAGTTTGGAATGGAGACAGAGTCTAAGCTCGAAGCTATGTCTGCTCTTCTTCAAACAAGACCGGAAACAGCTACTGAGATTCAGAGAAAATATAAAGAAGAGACAGGAAAAGATCTTATCACATTCCGTCTGATTTATCCTCTTTATTTCAAAGGAAGGAATTATTTGAAAAGAAAACTTGGTGAGGGTCATGCAATTTATAATGAGGTGATTAAGTACGCCAATCAGCATAACCTTAATCTTCAAGAGATTCTCCGCTGTAAAGGAAATCGTGAGAAGAAAGAAGTATTTCTTAATTCTCTTCTTGAGGCAGGTTCAGAGGGTGTAGTTGTTCACAATCTTCTTTCAATGTATAACACTTCTGAAAATCGTGACCGTGATTGTTTTATCAAGATTAAACGGTCAGTTGGTAAGTCTCAACAAAGCGGAATGGGAGATACTATTGAAGGTTGGGTATCAGGTTTCAAGATGTCTGATGAGGGTGCAGGTAATGCTGGATTGATTGGTTCTCTTGAAGTTTCAATTTATGAACTTGGTTCGGATGGCGTTCAACGTGAGAAAGTTATTGCTTATGTTCCGAATCTTACTCAGGAGATGAAGAAAGAAATCACCATTGATAACGGAGATGGAACTTACTCAATGGTTGAGCATATGTATGATGTTGTCGTTGAAATGGACGGTCAGGCAATTTCAAGAAAGTCAAGACGTCTGACACATCCGAGATTGCTTAGAATGAGATTTGACAAATCTAAGTTTGAGTGCATTTACACAGAAGAATGGCTTAATTCTCAGATGGATAATTACAAATAATGCTTTTAGTTTATTTAATTGCTTGTGCCTGTTGCTTGGAGAGTTCTAAGTTGCAGGCACTTATTTTATCGAGAGATATATTTAAAAGTTAAGAAGTTAATTATGCCGCAAGTAGAGAATATTAATAGTACATTCGAGCCGATATTGAGGGGAATCTCTCCTACATGGAACCCCAATAAGTTATCGACTCCATTCGTTATAGGAAACAAACCTGTTCTTATAGCGTTTGCTTTTGATGTAGGTGTAGGTGAGTTTTATTTTATGTCTTCATTGAATGAGAATAAGTTAGCTCTCTTTGCTAATGTGGAGAGTGGTGTAACTACCATCAATCTACAGAAAACGATAAATGGAGAACAAGAGAATCATTCATGGACTAACGATGTTAAAGAAGGATCGGCTCGGTTTGTCATTCTTCTTGATTCAGGTTATATGAGAGTTTACTCATTCGACACTCTTGTTAAACAAGAGGAGCTCTTGATTGAAGAGAACTATGAGATGAGTTTGTTCTGTTATGCTCAGAATGTATCTTTATCGACTCTTTCGATGTTTAGAGTGATTGAAGAGTCATTCAATGATGAGCAAGTTAAACAACTTATTGATGAAGGTTTGTTTAATGAGAAGTATTCTCCAATTTCTTTCAAGAAAAGATGTACTTTTAACTTTGATTTATCTACAATTAATTTCAATAGGTGGAACTCGCTATCACCTAATCAGGCATATTTATTTTCAAATTCAATATTCAATATTGTTCAGGGTAACATAGGAAATGTACAGCATCATTATATTGAGGGATTTAATCCGTTCTTGTCTGTACATAAACCTCTACCGACAGAGACAATTGATTATGCAAGAACAATAACAGAGGAATTGGTTGTTAGACCTTTGATGTCGGGTGTTTCACCTTTAGTCCTTACCAAGATATCAAAAGTTCTTGCTTCTGAAGCTGAAGGATTCTACTTGATGGATTCTACTGTTAAACTTCCAAGGAATTGGAACTTGTTCTTTTACACGTCATTCGACCCTGAATCTAATAGAGAAATGTTCTCATTGTTCAATGATGAGAACTCAGATATTGAACTTAGTTTCGATATTTCTAAGTTTAATGATGGAGGATGGCATTATGTAACTCTCGCTAAGTATGGTGTAGATTTGCGACTATTTGTTGATGGTGAGTTTGTAGAGAGAAAAGAGCTTCAATTTCCTATTGCTGGGATAGAAGCATCTATTCTTCTTAACAATAATGCAGGATTCTTGATTCTTGCAAAAGCATATAATTGTTATTTGACAGATGCAGAGATAAGAATGTTCTACAATCTTGGGGACCCAATTCTGTTTGATGATAAGGATTACAAGAAGTATCTCGTGTTTGATTTTAATGATAACAGTTTATCTTCTCTCGCATGGGAAGAGACAGTTTCTGCTTATAATGCCTTTGCTAATAGGAATCTCGATGTGATATTTTCTCCTAAAGTTCAAGGAGTAGGTTATTCTGATTATTCAACACCGATTTAATTATGTCTAAACAGCATTCGAAGGTATCAGAGTTATACCACAAATATAGAATATCTCAATATTTAGAGATGCAATCTTCTAAAGAGATAGCTCTGAATGGTCAAGGTCTTATTAAAGTGATGGATCAAAGATCTTTCAGATTGAAGAAGTCAAAGGTTGTTATTTCAGATAATTTGACTCTTGAGTGGTCAGAGTATGGTGATTTATGGGCTTCAATTAAGAAGTTTGAAACAGATGTAGTCGTTTACGGTTTACCGTTCAAGCACACGATTGTAGTTTTTGATGGGGATAATTATTTACTTCTTATCTATTCTGTTAACCTGAAATCACATAGAGTTGTGATGGGTGGAGGTAAGGAAGTTAATAGAACTTTAAGAGTTTCTTATTATCCTAATAACATTTATTTCCCTCTCAGTTCAGGCTCAATTTATAATCCAAATGTACTGACTTTGTCAGCTGAGATTGTTTTAGGAACGAGGAGTATTGAAGTACCGTCTACTAAGAAAGTGATGATTCCTAAGGATAACTCTCAAGCATCAAACACCTTTTGGAATTGGGTAGGCTCCGATAAAGCAACTCAGACTATCAGACTTGTAGGTCAATCCAATCTTCCTTATGATATTGCTGGATTCTATGTTAAGGATATAACGATTGGAGAGTCTTACGTGTATACAAACTCATCTTTTATTGTAGAGTTTCCAATAATAGCTAATTTTATTTACTGTCCTTTTGTCAGAAAAGATAATATTGAGTATAGAGGAAAGGTAAATGTATTTAGAGAGTTTGAGCCTGAGCTTGATGTTGTTCCTGATAGAATAACAATCTATGATACTGAAGTGTATGTACAGATTATTTCTAATTTAGACTGGGTAATATCATGATTAATAAGTTAAGAATATCAATGCCGTC
>ERZ773108.2379-NODE-2379-length-16150-cov-2.868282_pt1 | contig 16150 bp, 11 predicted proteins | sample MGYA00580570_ERZ773108 | MGnify/ENA primary metagenome ERZ773108 (study PRJEB29015, sample SAMEA2737840) | human gut metagenome | biome: human gut; feature: human-associated habitat; material: faeces | place: China | collected 2012 ...
GCAGCCTGCCCTCGCCGGACCACAAACCGTGGCCGCCGCCGATGGAAAACTCCAGCATCCAGAACTTTTCGTTTCTAATTATATTTCTAGCAAAGGAATTTTCAAAGGAGGAATTGTCCATATTGTCGCGGTACAAATCCGGGTAGGCGTCTAAGCCGAATACGTCGGCTGTTTGAAACATTTTAAAATAATCCACGCCGTTTGTGCCAAATCCTGTGGTATTTGTCGTTATTTTCTTATCCGTATATGATTTCAGTATGTCCGCTTGCAAATTAAAATATTCAATGAAACTGTCGCTTGCAAACCGCTCAAAATTGAGGCGCAGGGACGGGCTGTCAAAATAACTTTTGATGAGCGGCCTCGCGTCGCGCTCTGTGGGAGCAATGGGCAGTTCAATCTGGTTAAAATCAGTATAGCTCTGCCCCCAGAACCGAAGTCCCCAGCTTTGATTTAAATTCTCTGTGGTTTTATAGTGTTCCTTAACCGACTGAACAAATTTTCCACGGCAAACATCACAGTGGCATCTGCCGCTGCCCTCCTGGGCAAACTCGTTGCCGATTTGAAAACCGACAACATAAGGATTTTTCCCAAACGTCTCACCAATTTTTTCTACAATTTTTTTTGTAAAACCGCGGTATGTTTCGTTGTTGTAACAATAGTGGTGCCGCGCGCCAAAATCGCGCCTTATGCCGCGATTGTCCACATAGGCAATTTCCGGATAGTTTCTCGACATCCAGGCAGGCGGACACGCCGTGGGCGTGCAGATAATTGTCTGAATTCCCATTTTTCCCAAATCGTTTACGGCACGCTCAATTGTGGAAAAGTCGTAAACACCCTCTGACGGCTCTAACACATCCCAGCAGAACTCGCCCATTCTTACCACGTTTGCGCCGGACTCTTTGATGAGCTTTAAGTCCTTTTGATATGCTTCTTCCTCATAAATATGTTCGGGATAAAATGAAAATCCATACAATAAATTCATTGTTTATTTCTCCTGTTCTATAATAATTTCTTTTTGCACGTTTTCTGCCGCCACGCACAAAACGCCGTTTTCAAACGAAAACGCTGTTTTTTCTCCGTCTACCGTTACCGTTTTTATGTCTTTCATGTAAGGCAGGCGGATTTTGTTTGCCGCAAGATGGCCGCCTTTTATTGTAATTTTTGTTTTGGTTTCTGTCTTTTCATAAACTCCCCAGCCGCAGTCTAAGCTCCAGATGGTTTTAAAGCAAGGCTGGTTTAAAATGGGGTCAAACCCAATGGTCTTGTTGGGCATATCGAAATAAAAGCCGCTGAAAATGGGTATTAAGGCAAAGCTTGCCATTGAGCGGGCATAGTTGCTGCCGCACTCAATTTCGTTCCACGGGTTGCGGTTTGCACCGTTGTAGCGGCCGCGCACGCCGCGGACAATTTCTAATCCCTCGTCAATCATTCCCTCGCTAATCATAAGGCCCGCCAGCTGATATTCAAAACCGTGCATGGTTTCTTCGCAGTAAGGCACAGGAATCACCGGCTTATACACGTCTTTAGGATAGGCGCAGATAATCGCCCCGCTGTCATCATTTACGGCAAAATTCCGCCACATATTGGAAATAGACCGCATGGATTTTACAAAATTCAGCTCATACATGTTTTTCAGTGCGGTTTTCACCTGGGCTTTATCAAAAATTTCACCCAGCCCGCAAAGGTTTGCGTGCCACTGTCCGCAAAGCTGGTCAATTTCGCTGCCCCCGGCAATTTGATATTTCATTTCACCGGCTTCACTGTTCCAATAGGTATCTGCCACGCCGAATTGCTCTAAAATCTGTTTATTGCCCAGGTTCACCTCCTGAACAAAATATTTTCCGTTAAACAGATGTTCTTTCGTATATTGTTTTCCGTTTTCAAACAATTCACGATACTCGGCGGCCTTGTCATGAAAGCCTAAATGCTCCGCCATTTCGGCGCCGGCTTTTAACGCCGCCAAATAAAATCCCTGAAGCCAGGAGGACGGACCAAACAACTCCATGTCCAGCGTGTGATGCTGCCTACCTTCTAACACGCCGTCATGGTTTTTATCCCACTGGCATATATTTTTGTCGCTCCAGGCGTAGTCAATTACCTTCATCACCTTGTCAAAGTACCGTTTCAGCCACTCGTCGTCTCCGCTGATTTTCCATTCCCGGTAAGTTTTAATCACCGCACCCATCTGCCCGTCTACGCAGGGAATGTGCGTGTGCGGCTTCGCTCCCAAAGGAATCCTTAACCGAAACTGCATTTCCCCGTCTTCGCTTGTGCTGTATGTAAACTCCAAATCGCGGATAGAACGCTCTAAAGACGGGAATAAAAAGCACAGGGCATAGGCATAGTTCCACACATGCTGACATGTTCCCTCACAGGAACCGGCCTTTTCGTGCACGCCCTCCCAGCCGTAAAACGCGCCGTTTTCCAGCCTCAGCACGGTAGGCGATTTGATAACCGACAGCGTAGAAGCCGCGGCGTCAATCACAGCGCTGTCCAGTGTAGAGGAAAACAAGGCAGAGCGGTATTCGTCCGTTTCGCTGTAGAGCCGTTCCCATTCATTTAGCGAATGCACGGCAGACGAAACCGAATTCTCAAAAACGGTTGCATAATAGTTTTTCCAGGTTTTACCTTTCACCTCTGGGTCTTCGTCCCAGTAATTATAGTTGTTGGGCATGTTCCAGGAGAGCACAAACCGAAAATTGCCTTTTCGCTGCGGAGAAAGCGATTCAGACGCCATCAGCGCGCATATATCATGAACGCCGGTTCCCTCATAATGCCGCTCCCGCAGCCGGTCGGTTTCCAAAAGTTCGCGCCAATAAACTGAAATGCCGTCGCACCAGCCGCCGCGATACCAGTATTCCTGAACAGCCGCATTTTTTGCATCTGTCGCCAAACAAAGGTCGCCATAAGATATATCGTTTTTATCCGCGCCGGCGTTTGAAAGCTTGATGAAAGAAATATCTCCGTCCTGCCCCGCTTCATTTTTCGAAACGTCAAATGGATTTTGAAGAGAAAACGAAACAGAAAATTCCACTTCCGCGCCGGTTTTATTTTCATATGAAATTTCAAAAAACGCCGCCGGAATTGACGAACTGTCGCAGTCGCCCGGGATAAGCGGGTTAAACGCTGTAAGCACCACGGCTCCAGGAAAATCATCGTCCGTAAACGTTAGCTTTGCAACCGGGAACTCACCTAAAAAGGAGCAATTTTTAAAATGGGAAAGCCCGCACATAGACTCTTTGTCCGGCCCGTAACCAAAGCCTGAATACATTTGCTGCTTGTAAGTGCCTGTTAGGTCCTTCAAAATGTCGCCGTTTAAAACCTTAGCAAACGTTTTTCCGCCTTTCTCTTTTACACGGACAACAATATTGGTATAGCCGTTTGTGCCGCCCTTGTTGGGACGGTTAAAAATCTCCCAGTCGATTAGCCGGCCGTTACCTGCAAGGCCAATGGAACCAGTTCCGATTCCTCCTAAGGGAAATGAAATTTCGTTTAAATACTCTCTCTCGTATAACAAAAAAAATCCCTCCACAAAATAAAATTTAGTTCATTTTATCACACACAAAATTCCATGTCAATTCTTTCGAATAAAATAAATTTATCTGCAAAGGATAACAACAGTAAAGGAGGTTATGAACTATGTCATGTTGTTGTAAACCAGAAAAAACACAGTCTCCGATCTCAGGCATTTCCTGTGATGTTACAAACTGTGAATATCACGGGGAGGGCAGCGAGTGCAAAGCTTCTGAAATTAAAGTTTGCTCCTGCGACCCGGTTCAGCAGTGCAGCGTGCAGTGTGCAACATTTGTGCCCAAAGGCGGAAGATAGGTAAAAAAAGAAACGGCGCTAGCCAATGGCTGCGCCGTTTTCCTTCCGCACTGTTTTTTGCCGATACATTTTCATATCTGCTTCCGACAGCAGTTCCGCCAGGCCGGCGGCATCGCAGGGATAGGTTGAAACCCCGTAACTGACACCTAAAAACGGAAATTTATGTTCACCGTAAATAAGTTCTTTCATTTCGTTTATTTCATGAATTCTTTGAATTACCTCCTCATTCTGCTCACCCAAATGCAAAAAGATAAATTCGTCGCCGGATATGCGGTAAAGCTGCCCCAATTTGAAAAGTGATTTTCCGATGATTTCGGAGAACGCCTGTAAATACCGGTCTCCTGCGTTATGTCCGTAGAGGTCGTTAATGCTTTTGAAATTGTCCAGGTCCATAAAAAAGATTGTAAACGGTTCACCTGTCTCCAGCAACATTTCTAAATCAATATAAAAAGAGCTTTTGTTTCTCAACCCGGTTGTAACGTCAAACTCACTTCTTTTTTTAAACAGTTCCGCTTCAAACCCGGCTGCCGACAAACAATAAAATACCTCACAGCTTAAAACGATACTGATACCAATAACAAGGCTTACCGCCAGCGCGAAAAGGCGGTTATCTCCAAATGAAAAAAGTACTCCGGCCGCCGGCAAAAAAATGAGCCAGCAAACAGACATGATAAAAAATAATATTCGGGTTTTCCGTCCGGCATTGTTTAATAGAAACCAAAACTTTTGCTGAAGAAAATAACAGTAAAAATATATACTACCCAGATACAATACCGTTTGAAACAAAAAAACTGCATTGTAAAATAACCGGGACTGCACAAATAAAGCACTCCGCTTCGCCAGCAGAAACACCAAAAAGGAATATACTAATGACATACACAGCGCCATTGCCAAATCAGAAAGCCGCCGTATCCCTTTTTTATATAAACTATAAAATGTATATAAATTTACAAATACCGCCTGCAAAACCGCCAAACTACCCAATAATTGCTTCAAAACGCCGCCCCCTTGTTCTTATTTATATCTATATTATACGTTTTTGCGTCGTTTGTGTCAAGTATAACAATACTTTTGTCAATAAAAAACAGTGCGGCGGTTGCCGCACTGTTTTTAATCTAATTCCTTTTGTCCGGTACAAAGCTCATAATATCTGCCGCCCAATTGCAGCAGCTCTTCGTGGTTTCCGCGCTCAATAATTTCGCCGTTTTCCAAAACCATAATTGCGTCAGCATTTCTCACAGTAGACAGTCTGTGAGCAATGACAAATGTGGTTCTGTCTGCCATCAAACGGTCCATGCCGTGCTCAATGTGACGCTCTGTTCTGGTATCAACCGAGCTTGTAGCCTCGTCCAGCACCAAAATCGGCGCTTTTGAAATCGCCGCCCGGGCAATGTTTAAAAGCTGACGCTGCCCCTGGGAAAGGTTTGCGCCGTCGCCCGACAGCACCGTGTTATACCCGTCGGACAGCCGCATAATAAATGAGTGTGCGCTGGCTGTCTTTGCCGCGGCGATAACCTCCTCATCGGTGGCATCAAGCCTGCCGTAGCGAATATTTTCCATCACCGTACCAGTGAACAAATGGGTATCCTGAAGCACCATTGCAATGTTCTGCCGCAGAAAATCCCGCTTATAATCGCAGATATCAATTCCATCAATGGCAATCTTGCCGCTGCCAATGTCATAAAACCTGTTTAACAGGTTGGTGATGGTAGTCTTTCCCGCACCGGTAGAGCCAACAAAGGCAATTTTCTGCCCTGGGTGTGCATAAAGAGAAATATTTTTTAAAATTATTTTGTCCGGATTGTAGCCAAAGGTGACATTTTCCAAGACCACGTCGCCGTGAATTTTTTCAGGCGCAACTGCTTTTGGCTTGTCGTCTGCTTCCGGCTCACGGTCCATAATTTGAAATACCCGCTCGGCACCAGCCAAAGCTGAAAACACAGTAGTCATCTGCATGGAAACTTCATTAATCGGCTGTGAAAACTGTCTGGAATAGTTTACAAAAACCGTGAGACCGCCAATGTCAAATTTGCCTAATGCACAGAGCACACCGCCAATGCCTGCAGTCAGCGCATAACAAACCTGGCTCATATTCCCCATGACCGGGCCCATAATGCCGCCGAAGAACTGGGCAAAAAACTGTTTGCCTTTCAGGTCGTCGTTCAAAAGTCCAAATTCTGCTTTGCAGTCTTCCTCGTGATTGAACACCTTCACAACCTTCTGACCTGTAACCGACTCTTCAATGTAACCGTTTAAGGCACCAAGCGCCGCCTGCTGCTGGGAGTAATATTTGCGGCTGCGCTTTGCAATCATGCCGCCGCCTTTCACAAAAATGGGAACAAACACAACCGTAATCAACGAAAGCCATATGTTGGTGTAAAGCATCATGGCAAAAGTTCCCACCAGAGAAATGATACCGGACGCCACCGTCATAACGGAGGAATCTAACATCATTCCAATATTATCAACATCGTTTGTAAACCGGCTCATAATTTCTCCGGTATTTTCCGTGTCGTAAAAACGCACCGGCAGCTTTTGCACCTTGTGAAACAGGTCGTTGCGGATTGCCTCAATGGTGCTCTGCGAAACAGAAAGCATAATGCGGTTCTGCAAATATGTGGAAATAACACCCACAAAATAAATCGATGCCAAAACTGCCAGCGCAAACGCAAATCCCTCAAGCCTGCCCGCCGCTATATAGTCGTTAATAATAGGTCGCAGCATGTAGGATCCCACAATCTGTGAAATTGCACGAGCCAGCATGAAAAACAGCGCAATGCCAATTCTGAATTTATATTTTGAAAGGTAACGGTAGAGCCTTAGCAGCACATTTTTTGTGTCTTTCGGCCTCCCGCTTCCGCCGGAGCCGTGCCTGCCGCCACGAGGGCCACCACCCGGCCCGCCTCCGGGCATGGGTTGTGCGCCAGCTGCGGCTCTTGGTGAACTGTTGTAACGCTTCGTTAAAACTTCTAATGTTCTTGCGGCCATTTATGCATTCGCCTCCTTTTTTTCGTTCTGCGAATAATAAATTTCCTGATATTCTTCGTTGCTTGCCAGCAGCTCCTTGTGGGTACCGACACCGCAGATTTTGCCCTCATCAAGCACCACAATTTTGTCAGCGCCTGAAACGGACGTAATGCGCTGGGCTATGATAATTTTTGTAGAATGTTTCAAATTTGTAGAAAACGCTTCTCTGATTTTTGCCTCTGTTGCCGTGTCCACAGCGCTGGTGCTGTCGTCCAAAATAATGATTTTCGGATTTTTAATCAGCGCACGTGCAATGCAAACCCTCTGCTTCTGTCCGCCGGACAAGTTCACGCCGCCCTGCCCCAGCTCTGTCTGATACTGGTCTGTAAAGCCTTTAATAAACAAATCCGCCTGGGCGTAGCCTGCGTTTTCTTCAATTTCTTCCATGGTGGCGTCCTCTTTGCCCCAACGCATGTTTTCTTCAAGCGTACCCGAAAACAGCACGTTTTTTTGCAGAACCATGCCAATCCCCTGGCGCAGCTTTTTTAAGTCATAGTCGCGCACATCAATGCCGTCAATTAAAACCTCGCCGCTGTCTGCGTCGTATAGCCGCGGGATTAAGGACACCAGTGTCGATTTTCCGCAGCCAGTTGAACCGATAATGCCCACGGTTTCTCCCGGTTCAATGGTAAGTGATATATTCTCCAGCACCTTATCCTGGCTGGTTTTATAGTATTTAAAATCCACATTGCGAAATTCAATTTTTCCGTTTTGAATTTCAGCATCCTTGTGTGCCGCATGAAAGTCGTTTAAATCCGGCTCTTCGTCCAGAACCTCAACCACACGGTTTGCGGAGGCCAAGGCACGGGAGCTCGTCATAAACATCATTACAACCATCATAAGGGAAATTAAAATCTGCGTGATATATGTAACAAACGCAGTTAAATCCCCCACCGGCATACCACCGGCAATAACCTGGTTTCCGCCGAACCAAAGCACAGCAATGGTTGTTAAATTCATAAACAGCATCATAAGCGGCATCATGGTAATCATCACCGTCATGGCCGAGGTAGTGGCTTTTCTTAAATTGTGATTGGATGTACCAAACTTTTGCCGTTCATAGTCCTCCCGTACAAAGGATTTCACCACCCGCACGTTTGTCAGGTTTTCCTGAACGTTGGAGTTGAGCGCATCGATTTTCGTCTGCATTTTTGAAAAGCGCGGATATCCCTTTGAAATAACAAACAGCAGCGTTATTAAAATAACCGGCATTGCCACCGCAAAAATAACAGACAGCGACGGGCTTAAAAGAATTGCCATAATCAGCGCGCCAATCAGCATTCCCGGCGCTCTTAAACACATGCGCAGAAGCATGTTGATAAAGTTTTGAATTTGTGTAATGTCGTTGGTGAGCCGCGTCACCAACGACCCTGTGCTGAATTTATCAATATTCGCAAACGAAAATTCCTGCACTTTTCCATAAACGTCTTTTCTTAAATCCGTGGCAAAGCCAACTGCCGCCTTTGCGCCAAAATAGGCGCCGCCCACGCCGCCGGCCATCATCAAAAGCGCCGTAACCACCATGAACGCGCAAATCATCAACACATATCCTACGCTTTTGTCCGCGATGCCGGTGTTGATAATCGACGCCAAAAACTTGGGCATAACTACCTCGCCCACAACTTCAATAATCATACAAAGCGGCCCTAAAATAAAATACCATTTATAGGGCTTTACATATTTCATCCACCGTTTCACGTGTTCTCCTCCTTTTTTAACACATCTGTCAGGTTATCTGCCATTTTTGCAAAACAGTGTTCCAAAACGCACAGCTCCGTTTCATCAATTCCGGAAAACAGCGTTTTATCTACATCTAAAAAAAACTGATGGGTCTTTTGCACCGTTTCCCGTCCTTTTTCGGTTATCGCAATTTCGTTGAAACGGCTGTCACCCTTTGATGAATTTTTTGAAATAAATCCACCCTTCTCCAGCTTTTTAATCATCACTGTAACCGCCGCCGGACTAATTTCCAGCCTGTCGGCCAGCTCCTTTTGTGATGTTTTTGTCTTTTGATGTGCCAGGTTCATCAAAATCATATGCTGGCTTCTGTGCATATCAATTTCCGCCATTAGCCTGTCGCAATAAGCACGGTGCAGCCGATTTACCTTAACGAACCCATGAGCAAGCTCCATAAGTCTGTCGTCCTCCTGCGCCATTTCACCGCCTCCTCAAAAAATAATTAACCTGTTAATTATTAACAGGTTAATTATACTACGCTTCATCGTTCATGTCAATAGACTTCATAAATTGTTCAAACTTTATTTGATGCTGTCAGTGGTGATGTCACTGCCATATGCGGGGCCGCTTCCGGCCTCGGCACTGTCAGAAATTACAATTGGCGGTGAGAAGTCGTAAATATCCATAAAGGACTCCAACTCCTCCTCCGTCAGCGGGGCGTGTGCAATTAATCCCGTACACTCAGTTGCAGAGTTAGTATTTCCATATGCGTCGTCTAAGTGGTCATAGTGCTCAGTCGGTTTTTTTCGCGCGTTTATTTCATACATTTTTCTGTTCATAAAACCCACCTCACTTTAAATTAAAAAGGTTTTAACGCCCCTTTTTAGTTTCTTCACCCAGCGCAAAAATATGTAAAACGAAGTAATTTGACAATGCAGAAAAAAGTTGCACGTTCCGGATTTTTATGTTAAAATCAAATTAATTTAAATTGTAAAAAAGTTTGTCCCTGCATAAGGGCGGAAAGGCTTGAAAACCTATGAAAAAGTTTGTGTGTTTGCTCATTGCTGCTATCCTGATTTTACCTGCGTTTTCCCACACTTGCGAAACAAAAGCTGCGGCGGCTGCCAAAGAATCTGTCCCGTCAAAATATGACGGCGACGCTTTTTGCTTTTCTTTTGAAAATGAGTCCGATTTTAACGACGAAAATCTTCCCATTGCCACAAGTTATGATAACCGTGCAGAGGAAAAAGAATTTGTGCCCGGCGCCGGCGGCTCTGCCGCCGCGCTGCATGTTCGGGCCGAGAGCGCGGCGACCATAAACGGCATTGTGAACAACGGCGTGAAAAACTTAAACCTCGTTCCCGGCAGAACCTACCGGTTAAGCGCTTGGGTGAAGCTGATTGCAAATGAAATTTATAAAGTGGCGCCAAACTTTAATTTTTTTATTATGAACAACGGCACCCCGCTTTATGAGGACGAAGCCTGCACCATTCCCGTCCAAACCGTTTCGGGTTACTATAACCTGGTGAAAATTACAGGTGCAGAAATTGGGTTTAAAAAGGAAGACGGCACCATATCCGGCGACTGGAAATTGGCGGAAACCACGTTTACCATGCCGGGCAAGCTGGGGAAATATTTTGTTAAAAAAACGGAGCCTGTTTCCTGCTCCATGTTTTTGCGCATTGGCTCTAACGAACATTCTATTAAAACCCTTTCCGACTATACCGACGAATTTATTGCCTCTATCACCGACAGCGAGGGAAATATTGACGAAAACGGTTTTTACAGCGATTATGCCATTGACGACTGGAGCCTAACCCCCTTTGTGGAAAAAGCGGGCGAGGTAAAAGACGCTTCCGTCACCAACGACTTTGAAAGCTCCTCGTGGGCTGCCGCCTCCGGTGTGCGCTGGACGTCTACCGCCTCCAAAGCGGAAATTGAAACGATAGCAAATGACGCCGCTCCATCGCAAAGCAGCACCCACGCTTTAAAGCTGACCTATAACGGCAACCCGAATGGGTATATGGAGCTGTCCGCCCATCTTGACCAAAACACTTCCATTATTCACAACAGGGCCTATAAAATTTCATTTTGGGCAAAAGCATCTGACGCACTTGTCAGCTATTTTGAAGAAAAACCTTTCTATTTTAAAATGATTCCCGAGCGGCCCAGTGAAAACCGTTTAGAACGTTCCAAACACAAATGGGCAGATACGATTTTAAAAAAGAAGCTTTCACAAAACTATGAAAAATTTGAGATAATCTGGTATGAACCAAACGAAACCATGTTGGGCCGCGACACAGAGAACGACGCCTCTGTGCGCTTGGACTTCCGCATTAATGGAATTCCTGCTGCTTTAAAAGACGAAACCATTAACGGCCAAAAAATGACCTATGCCTATTCCTATGAGGACCCGTCCGGAAACACAGTTTATGCGGGGTTTGAAGATTTTCAGGTTTGGTTTGACGACATTTCCATTGAGCCTATGGAGCTTGTTTTAAACGGGGACTTAAGTATGAAATCCCCCCAGGACATAAACACCCTTTCCACCTGGGACAGTACCTGCTTCGCCCCCGGTGAAAATAACCTGCTGCCCAACATTTTTGGGGCAGGAACCATTGTTCAAGACGAAACCTTTGCCCAAACCAGCGGCGTGCCCTGCAGCAACGTGCTAAAGCTTTCACAAGAGGATGGCCGTCCCGGTCAAAGCGTTGAGGTGCAAAACAAAACCTATTATAAAATTTCTTTCTGGGCCAGGGCCGACTCGCCGGACAGCGTGGGTCAAAGCCTTTCCCCTATGTTTGACAGAAGCATAACCGGTCCGGTTCGAAACAGCGACGTTACCGAAATAAACACCGAGGGACGCTTCGGCTATGGCAGCCTGACAGGTGAAACCGGCGACATTCCATATTATATGTATCAGGGCCCGCTGTTTACCCACAAATACACCGAATTAAATGTAAACAGCGGCGAAACGCTGGTTTATGACGATTATTTTGCCCGCATGAACCCCACAGACGGTTACGAAAGCCAGGAAACGCCCACCGCCTGGAACTATCAGTTTTATAACGGCAGCGGCTGGGTTTCGTCAAACGCCGACGAAGTACCGTCAACGTCCCAGAATATGCAATTGACAGACGAGTGGAAAAAATATGAATGTGTTTACCGATGGGATTATGAAGGCGACCACTACCGCCTGCCGAAATTTAAAATTGCCGCGTCCGGGCCGGCGGATTTTCGCTTGGCAGACATTCAAATTCAGAGATTGAATAAATTAGACGACGAAATTAAAATTGACAACCTCCACGCGGAAGACACCGGCGCCTCCCTTTACGTGGGCAATTATTTTTCAATCTATTACGACTTTGAAACCGTTAACGAAGGAGTGAAAGAGGGAAACTCCATCTTAAAGTTCCTTTCAGGGGACGAAAATGGAAATTATGCCGTAATTGGCATGACCTATTGTAAAGGGGACAGCAAAACGTTATTAAGAATTCCCGACATGCTTTTAGGAAGCCGGCCGGGAATAGAAATTATTCCGAAAAGCAAGGCTGGCGAAACTGGCGCGGTCTATCGCGTTCAATTTGAGCAAATTGTTGCGGGAAAAGTGCTCCCCAGCCTATCCATAAAGGGGGCTGATGCAGAATATGAAATCGAGTCTGTTTTTGCGCCGAATTTTACACAGCCCAAAGTTGATGTCTGCCTGGCGTTTTACAGTTCGGAAAACCAGCTTTTAAAAACGGTTTATATCCCCGTTGAGACGCAGACGGCCGCAAATGTGCTGCACGGTGCTGCACCTTTAGACGGCGCAGCAAAGGTAAAGCTGTTTGCCGTTGAAAGCTTCTCATCCATGCTGCCCTGCTGCGACAGCAAAACGGCGTTGTCGTTTCCAAAAAACAACGCTCCCTTTGATGGTCAGGAGCAAATTACCGTTGCATTCCTGGGCGGCTCCCCCATGTGCGGAAAGGGACTGTATGCGCCTGAAACCGCCTCTTACAGCGCCTTTATTTCGGAATATTTTCAAGATACCTATTACAACAAAACCATTCAAATTGTCCAGTCTGCAAAGGACGGCAGCACCACGGCAGATGGGCTTTTGCGGACGGCAGATGTAGCGGCCCGGCAGCCGGATGTGGTTTTCATTGATTTTTCCGCCGATGACGGCGGGTTGGACATGCGCAGCGAATTGCGTGAAATGGTGAATTTGCTTTGTGCAGGCGAAAAAATTCCGTATATTATCTTTCTATATGCCGCCGACCGGGGCTACACCAATCTGTCGCGGTATCACAGCCTGGTTGCAGAGGAGTTTTCCATTCCGCAGATTGACCTGTCCGGCGCTTTGCGAACCCATTTAAATGGAAGCGACGCTGTTTCGGAGGGATATTTGTATGACGAAATTCACCCTTCCGCCGAGGGGCATATTGTCTATGCAGACACAATTATCCGCGCACTGGAAACCGGAAACTATTACTGCAAACCAAAAACCAACTAAAATTTGCATTTTTCAAGAAAGCATGATATAATATGTACAGAAAGTCTTTGCTGCGCAAGCATTATTTGTTACGGAAAGGATTCGGTTAAAATGGAAGAAAAAAATAAAATTGTTACAGAAGATACAGAAAAAGTGGAGTATGAAGATGTGAAGCGTCTGTCGCTTGGCGGCTTTATCGGCATTGGTTTTGCGTTTGGCGTTGCCGCTGGCTTTTCTGCAGGAAACCTGTTGTTCGGGAACTTCCTCAGGGGAATGATTATTTGCGTCGTAGCAGGGCTGTTAGGCGGGCTAATCATTGGTCTCATTAATAAAAACAAGCGCAAACCGGAATAATAAAAGACAGATTAGAATCAGCACTATAAAAAATTATATCCAAAAGTAAAAAATACATGCAACTTAGTAGCTATAGCATGAATATATAATGCTCAAAAAAAGAAACGGTCACTGCAGAGTTACAACTCCACAGTGACCATTTCAATATATCGCAAGCGTATTTTCCCCTTTGATTCAAGACTATGACATTACACCGTCTTTGTTAAGACGGAAATTCTATAGAACATTCCTAAGCCAAATACGTCTTTTAGTAGCCTTGCTGGTACAGTTCATAATTTACAATTTATTATTTTTATTTATTCACCTTTTAACACAATGTAGTCGCTGTCAGAGTCAGCAGTTAAATCCGCCTTGGCAGAAAAACCCTTCAGTTTTTCCAGCTTGGAAAGCACGCTGTCAGCGTCCTGCTCCATGCGGTAGCCGGTTTTGTCTTTTTGATAGCCCGACAAAATTTCTTTTGCCCTGCTGAATTCCTCCTCAGAAACGGTCACGTTAATCACGCGGAATCTTGCCGCGCGCTCAGCCGTGGCCCCGTTTGCCGCAGGATCTGCTCCTAAGCTTCCTTTAGAGCTTCCTCCGCCGCCGGACTTTGCCTCCTGTCCAGCGCTGTCAGACACAACATTGGGTTCAGCAGCTTCGTCTACGTCATTGTCTGTTTTAAAGGCAGAAATATCGTTGCTGTTCACATCAGCCGGCATAGGCGTTTCCGGCGCCGTTCCCCCATTGCTCCGGTTATCCGCCGCCGGTGGCTGTGCCGATGGGGAGTTGTCCGGTTTTACGGTATTTTTGTCCGCCGCGGCAGGTGTCTGGCCGCTCTGGTTGTTATTGCCTGTTTTTGCACCAGATGGTGTCTGTGCTGAAGCCGAAGGCTGCGCCTTGGCAGAGGGCTGAGCCTTAGCTGAAGGCTGCGCCGCGTTCCCACTTTCGTCCAATTCAGGTGACTGTGTATGTTCGTATTTGTCTTCCACGCCCGGCAGCACAACGTCTGTGCCCTGGTCAGAATTCGGCTGACCCGGCGCTTCAGAAGGATATGTTGACGGAATAAATTCATCAGGGTTCACAGAATTTCCGTTCCCCTCAAGATTGATGTACGATACGATTGAAACGGCAACCACCGCGGCAGCCGCGGCAATTCCGGCAAAAGAACGCCAGCCCGAAAATTTGTGCCTGTGCAGTTTTTGGCCTTTTGCCTCTGCCCGAACCTTGTTCATCAGAGTTTCGTGAAAATCTTTCGGAACTTCTATTTCAGGAAGGCTTTCGGCGCCTGCCATGATAGATTTTAAAAATTCATATTCGCCCCTGCAGGACGCGCATTCTTTTATATGTTCACACACGATGTCATTCTCTTCGTCGGAAAGCATGTTGTCAATATAAAGCGGTATTAAATTTAATATGTTCGTGCATTCCGATTTTGCCATATGTGCTTCTCTCCTTTCTTCTATAGAATAAGACGAAATTTTAAGTGAAAAGTTCCCTGTCTTCTTCCAAAATTTTTCTGAGGGCAATTCGCGCCCGGCTGATGCGGGATTTCACCGTTCCCAATGAGGTTCCCGTCACTTTTGCAATTTCGTCATATTCCAACCCATGAATGTCCCGCATGACAATTACCGCTTTGTGCTCGTCGGATAGCTTTTCAATTGCCGCCTCCAGCGCTTTCATAGCCGCCTTTTTGCGGTAGCTGTCGTAGGGACCGGGAGAGGAGTCCTCTATCTGAATTTCATATTCATCGTCATCTGCGCTGCTTTGATTAATGCTCACCTGGGCATGTTCGCCGCTGCGCTTTCTCTTTCTTAAAATATCTAAACAAATGTTGTTTAAAATCGTATAAAGCCAGGTAGAAAATGCCGCGTCGCCGTTAAAAGAGTCCAGCTTTCGGTAGGCTCTTAAAAAGGCTTCCTGGGCCGCGTCTTCCGCGTCGTTTTGGTCGCGCAGCATTCGAAAGGCATAGTTTATAATCCTGCGCTCATAAATCAGCACAAGCTGTGAAAAACTTTCCGTATCGCCTTCCTTGCTGCGGCGAATCAGTTCATTCTCGTCCAAAACAATGCCCTCCTTTCCATAATCATCTATAGGATACCCAATTAAATGAAGATTAGTAAACCAAAAACCCGGCGCGGGCCGAGTTTTTAAAAATTTTTTTAATCGGATAGCGAATCGTCATCTTCAATCCATTTATTTACGTCTATTACGCGGAATTCATCCTTTGTGTCGCGGATTATTACGGTTTGAATTCCTGCGTTAATCACCTGCCGCTTACACATGGTGCAGCTGTTGGTGCCCGCTAAAAGCTCTCCTGTCTTTCCGTCCAGGCAGGCCAGGTAAAGGGTCGCTCCCAGCATATCCCGCCGGGAGGCGCTGATAATGCAGTTGGCTTCTGCGTGAACAGACCGGCACAGCTCATACCGCTCGCCGCGCGGGATCTGCATCTGCTCGCGCACGCAGTAGCCGAGGTCGCAGCAGTTTTTGCGGCCGCGCGGCGCGCCGTTGTAGCCGGTCGCCACGATCTCGTCGTTGCGGACAATGATCGCGCCGTACTGCCGCCTGAGACACGTCGAGCGCTCAAGCACCGTCTCGGCAATATCCAGATAGTAGTTCTCCTTTTCAATCCTTTGCACGCAAGTTCCCTCCTGCCAGCGTCTTTTTGTGTAGTATAGCATATCGCCCGCCCTTTCCGCAACCGATTTTCCTTGCCGCTTCGCCGGTTTTGTGCTATACTGTGGACAGGCGGCCCTATCTGATGGAAAAGCAGAGACAACGGGGCCCTTCAGGGAGGACAGCATCATCGGCAATCTC
>ERZ773108.2383-NODE-2383-length-16145-cov-43.375202_pt1 | contig 16145 bp, 7 predicted proteins | sample MGYA00580570_ERZ773108 | MGnify/ENA primary metagenome ERZ773108 (study PRJEB29015, sample SAMEA2737840) | human gut metagenome | biome: human gut; feature: human-associated habitat; material: faeces | place: China | collected 2012 ...
TGCTTGCGTAGCCCATGGATCGTCAAACCTCTTTTCGCGCCGGGGCTGCTTCCGGCAGCCCTGCGGCGTAGAATTTCATTGCGGCGCAGTGATTTTTGAACACTCCCGCCTGTTTGATACTACTTTACCACATTGTTGTGGAAATTTAAACAGTTTTTTTGGATTTTTTGTAAAAATTTTTAGGCAAAAGATTGTGGAAAGTGTAAAAAATAGACCCTTGCCTCCCTCTGCGAGGGAGGTGGCCCCGCAGGGCCGGAGGGAGAGAACCTTTCCATAGCCCGAAATATGTCGGATTATCGCAAGGTTCTCTCCCCCACCGCCTGCGGGCGGAGCCCCCTCGCAGAGGGGGCCAGGGTAATGAAAAAGCCGCACAGCTTTCACTGTACGGCTTAACGGCTCACTTATTTTTCTTTCTTCGCCGTCTTTTTGCGGCGGCGGGCGCGCCCGCTGTCGGCCTTGGCCTCGGGAACATAGAGGCTATAGCTCAACAGGTAGCGGCCATGGGCAGGGATGCGGTAGAATGCGGCCTTGATGCGCTCCAGCGGGCTGGTGCCGCTCTCGGCGGTGCTGCCGCTCAGCATAACAACATACTGCATATCGGTGTAGCGGGCGCCCACATCGCACTGGCGCAGATTCGTGCGGATCAAATCGCCCAGCTGCTCCACCATCAGAGCGGTCTCGGCAGCATCGGTGTTCTGGCTGGGAGCCACGGTCAGGATCGCCAGGAATACCTGCAGACCGTAGCGGACCTGCACGCCGCGCTGTACGCGGTAAATTTCCTTGAACGTCTCAAAGTCGCAGATACAGGCCCCCGTGTTCTCGGTATCCGGCAGGGCAGAGATCAGCTTGGAGACCTCACTCTCCATATTGCGGTCTGCCTGGCGCATCTGGCGGTAGGCAGAGCCTGCGCGGCCCGGCTCAATGGCATGATGCAGGCAGCCCATGGCGCTGCCGCGGCGTGCCAGATCCTCCGCCTCCTCGTGGCGGCCCAGCGTCTCCAGCGCGACGATCTTTTCCAGATAAAGGCGCTCCTCGTAGGGGTCCAGCTCCAGCGCACGGGTACACAGCGTAACGATGCGGGTGCTCTCGCCCCATTTTTTGCAGAGCTCCAGCAGGTTTAAAATGGCTGTGCGGTACTGCCCGTGCAGACGCACGCTGACGCTTTCGACCCACGGCTCGGACGCAGACTGCGGCAGCAGCCGCCCGTCGTACAGGTTGACGATCTGTTCATAAATGCGGCTGCGCTTCTCGGCGTCGCTCTCCTTGCGGGCCAGCTCCGACAGGTCGTTGACCTCAAACACATCCACGCTGCAGTCCAGATGGGGGTTCCACTGGTAGTAGCCGCGGCTGGTCACGATGCAGCCCTTCATCTCATCCAGACCCTCCGCGTCGATCATAAGGCGGAAGCGATGCAAGATGGCGCGCAGGGCCATGTCCGGGTTGGTGGACCGCTCCCCTGCCCACAGGGTATCGGTCAGTACCTTGTGGGAGACGCGCTCCCCGCGCCGCAAAACGAGATACTGCACCAGCGCCGTTGCCTTGCGGGACTGCGCCAGCTGTGCCAGCACGGGCTTGCCGTTCACACGGATCTCAAAGCCGCCCAGCATTTTGATTTCAATTGTTGCCATCCTAGTCATCCTCTCTGCTCTGATGCCCATGACGTTCCTGCATTTTTGTCTGGCACACAGGTATTCATGTTTTAAAGTATAACAAGTCCATTTGAATTTGTCCAGTACATCCGCCGGGATTGTAATAAACTTTTCAAAAATCGTCCCGGAGGGCACCGCTCACGACTCCGACGATGCCTTGCCGTCCCAGGTGCCGGGTTTATACAGGATGACCGGCTCACCGGGCAACTGCACAATGGCTTTTTGGGTGCACAGCGGCACGATCTGGTTGTCGGCGTCCCGCTTGGCCACAGTCAGCACCACCGTCATAGCCGTAATGCGCGGGGTCTTGGTTTCGTCGCCGTCCTGCGTCCAGCTGCGGGCGTAGAAATGCAGTTCGCTGATGAACAGCCCCATATAGGCATCCCGGGGATAGGCCGTTGTGTAGCCGTAGGCAACGTAGGGCCGTGTGACCGTCTCGGTACCGTCCTCGGCCTTGTCCTTTTTTGTGTGCTGCGGGTTGCCGTAGTGCCCGGCGTCATTCAGTTCATCGCGGTAAAAGCGCATGTGCAGGTAGCCGTTCAGCGCATTGGCCTGTTCCGCTGTCAGCAGCGCTGTGCCGTCTGTCTTTGTCAGCGGCGGCACACAGTCCTTGTCGATCAGCTCAATGTGGTTGGGGTAGACGCTGAATTCCAATGCCGTGCCCTTGCTGTAGTCGTTACCCTTGGACGCAAAAACCTTATCCAGATTGTCCGATTCCGTCGCGCCGTCGGTGAAGCGGATATAGCCGTTCGCCTCGAGCACCTCGCCGCGGATCGTCTCAATGAGCGCGTCGGCCAGGTTCTGGGCGCGGGTCTGCTGCTGGATGTCCATGTACGCCTGTGCGCTGGGCTGTATCAGCGTGACCGCCGCCAGCGTAAAGATCGCCAGCAGCACCATGCAGACGATCAGCTCCACCAACGTTGTGCCGTTCTGGTTTTTCAAACGCTGCTTCATGGGTTGGTCGTCCCTTCTGCCGTGCTCTTGCTGTAGCGGTAAAACTTGTGCTGTTCCGTCGTTTTTTGGCCGTTTTCCGTAACTTCCGCGCTTGTCTCCACGCTGTCCAGCTTGACGCCGTTCACCGTAAATTCACCGTAATCGCCAAAGGAGAACGCCAGCCCATCCCGCTCATTCACCCAGTTGGGGGCCGCGTTATTGGCCGGGTACAGCTCGGCGCAGAAGGCATAGGCTGTCTCCCGCAGCGACTCGGCCTTTAGGGACATGGCGCGGGCGTACCGCAGCGAAACGACGAACATCGACGTAAAAATCATCAGCAGCAGGAACGACACAAGCACTTCCACAATGGTCTCGCCGCGCTGATTTTGTAAAGTATGTTTCATAGCGGGTCACTCCTGTGTTGTGCCGGTGCTCTGTTTGGCACCGCGGGTGTAGGTGATGGAATCGGGCTGCTGGCTGGTGTCGCAGTGGAACGTCAGGCGGTTGCTGTCAATGTTGCCGCCAGTAATGGTCAGGTCACCACTGCCGGGGGCGTAGAACGTCAGGTCGCTAATACGGTAATACTTTGTTGTACTGTCTTTTATTGTGTAATACACCTTGGGGAATGTATTGTTTTTTGCCTGGCTGCCGTCGCTGTCGTACTTCACTGTGCGGTCATAGGTCCGCGTGAAGGCAAAGCTCTCGCCGTTTTTCGTGACTGTCACTGTAATGTCCAGCTGTAAATCGACGATCTCCATGCCCTTGCGGTTTTCGCCCTCCAGTGTGTCGAGCAGGTTGCGCAGGTCTGTGGCATTGGTGCTGTTCGCCGTTTGGTTCAGCTTGTCGGCACCGTCGCCCGGGCGGCGGCGCAGTGTTACCGTGATGGCCTCGGCCCCGCCATCAGGCTGGCTGCCGTTCGGTTTCCAGGCGAACTCCTTGGGCTGGGATTCCAAGTCATAGATGTCCTTGCCGTAGCTTTGGGAGAACATGAACTGCTCATTGACGAACTTGGCAAAGCTGCTGTCTCTCTTGTTCAGCTCCCCTTCCAGCACGTCGGAAAAGCTGGTTGCCAGCTGGTAAGCTTCCTGTTCCAGCAGCTGGCGGTTGGCATTGGCCGTCAGCACGGAGGCCGCATAGACCAGCGCTGCCGACAGCGCCACAAACAGCGCACCGATGCAGAGGACCAATATCATCGAAAGCCCCTGCTCCCCGCGCAGAATGCTGCGTGCCCTGCGGTGCATAATGCCACCTTCTTTCCTGAAATAAAATTACGATGCGTCGCTTGTTTCCGTCCGTTCCGGGGGCGTGGTTTCCGCCGCGTCCGTCTCATCCGGGGCAGCGGCGGTCTCCGGGGTTGTCACGGGCAGTGCCGCACGGGCCCGTATCAGGACCGGGGGCACGCTTGCGGGGGCGCTTTCCGCCGCCGTGCTTTCTGCAGTCTCGGCGGGCGCGACGCTCTCCGCGGAGTCCATACTCTGGGCATCCTCCGCCGCATCGGCGGTGTTCGTCTCGTTGACGGGGACCTTGACCAAATCGGACGCAACGGTCTTACCGTTGTCATGCGAGTGCGCCAGCGTCTGCAGCGTCACACTTGCGGTGAACTTTTTCAGCTCGAACGAATCGTCCTGCACCTTTTCCTGCAGCTCGGGCAGGGTGATGCGGTAAACAGGCTCGGCACCGTCCTCCTGCACCAGCTCCAGCATGGGAACCGTCTGTGCCTTGTAGTATAGCGTACCGCCGTCCTTTTCCACCGTGCCGGTGACGTCATAGGGTTGCGATTCCCAGCCGGTCAGGTTGTTATCTTTGTCGTAGACAGGCTCAACGCTCAGGTCGTACCAGATGCGGGTCTCTTTGGTCTCCGCGTCCACAACGGTTGTCTGCTTCGCAATCTCCGTCGTTTTGCCGTCATAGGTCTTGGTAACGGTTTTGATTTCCCCGCGCTTATGCGTGACATTGCCGTCTTCGTCCGTCTCGTCCCTGTCGTAGGTCGTCACCGTAATGCTGTAGGGCTGTTTCGTCTTACTATCCAGCGGCGTGACGGTAAAGGTATAGCTGTCGGTCAGGTTGCGCACCGTGCCGTCGGCCTGGGTGTACTTGTTCACCGCGGTCCACTCCACCGTAAAGCGGCGCAGTTCCAGCGGGGCCGTACCGCGATTGCTCTTAAACTCGGGGTCGTTGTACAGGTTGACCTCCTGCGTGTAAACGGCATTGCCAAGCGCGCGTTCCGGTTCGGCAGCGTCCACGGGGGCGTCCAGCGTGATGGCCGGCAGCTGCGCATTTGCGGCATCCTGCAGGAAGTAGAACCAGTTCGACGCTGTCGTGCCGTCGGTGGGCATAACGCGCACCGCGGGCAGCAGGTATTGTTTTGCGTGGTCGGGCGTCAGCGTAAAGCCGTTGCCGTCGGGCACAAAGGTATAGCTGGCGGTTTTGTCGTTGACGCTGGCGCTCCCGCCCACCGTGCGGCTGTCCTTCGGGATGACCAACTCGGCGTCGCCGCTGTCCAGCATCTCGTCCAGTGCTTTGGTCAACTTCTGCTGGGCCTTGTACTTGTCCTGTCCGGTGGGGGTATTCTGCCAAACCTCGGCCAGTTTGGCAATTTCTGTATACTTGGCCTCATCGCTGAAGATATAGCCGGTAAAGTAGACATTGCCCTTTGCGGCTTTCTCCAGCGTCATGTTGAGCTTGAGGTCGTTCAGGAACGTCTCCTGATTCGGGCTGTCGGGCGCAAAGCTGCTGGCCGTAACCTTGGGCGCAGCGGCGCGGCGGACGATGGTCTCGGACTGGCTCAACGCGCCGTCCGGGCCGTCAAAGCAGCTATCGTCCTTGCGGCGGGCAATGACGCGGAAGCGCAATACCTTGCCCTGATACTGCTCCAGATCCAGCGTCAGGCTGCCGACGTTGCCCGTGGTGGGCAGCGGCAGCACAGTATTGCCGCCGTCATCGACGACGCACAGGTCATAGTGGCCAATGCGCGCGTCGTCGGACGGCGACCAGCTGACCGTGTAGAGCAGGGCATCCGCGTTGTCGGTCTCGCCGTTGACGCGGGTGATGGAGCTCGGCGCGCTGATGCCGGGCAGGCGCTGCTTAACGCTGTAATCCGCCACAGCGGACGCGCCGATTTCGGTGGTGTTGGCTGCCGCCACACGGGTGACCTCGAGCCGGACCTTGTCATAGCGCCAGCTGTCGCTGCCGTTGGCCAGCATGGTATCCACGTTGACAGGCAGGGTAAAGCTGCTGCCATTTTGTGTCGGCGTCAGGGTGTCCTTCAGCGCAATTTGCTCCTGACCGGTCACATTGCCGTTCTCGTCCGTCAACAGGCCGTAGAGCTTGATGCTGTAGGTCGGCGTTTTCGTGCCTATGTCCTCTTGCGTCCAGTTGAACGTATAGGTCAACTCGTTGGTTGCCTTGTCAACTGTTCCTTCGGTGGTTTCGGCCAGCGTCGGGGCTTTCAGGACATTCAGGTTCAGCTGCTTGAAGATGATCTGCGGGGTCGTCTGCGTGGCCTGTATAGCCCAACCCTGGTCATCGGTGCGGTTCACGTCGGAGAAGCAGAGCGGCGTCAGATGGGCATAGGTATAGCTGTGCTCGCCCGTGCGGACGATCTCATAGCCGTTCCTCCACCAGATTTCTTTGTCGGTGTCGTTTGTCTCGTTCGCATGGCTGGCGATGGCTGCGGACACTTCGTCCGCCGTGGCATCCCAGCGATACTTCATATCGCCCTTGCCGCTGGTGACGGGCACCGCGACAACGAGGAAGTCGGTGTAGTTCGTCATGGCATCCGACGGCAGGCTGTTCAGATTGAAGGTGACGGGAGACTCTGTCACAATGCTTTCCCGCGCGGCCAGCGTGATGTACTGGCCGTTCAAAGATACGCCGTTGACTTCGTCATTACCCAGATATTTTGCCAGCAGCATGACGCGGTAGGTCGGGCTGCCGTGCTCGCTGCTGTCGCTCTTGACCTTCGGGGCAAAGCTGAACTTCACGGTTGCTTCAAAGCTCTCCGCTGTCTGGCCGGTGTAGGTCACATAGTCCGTGTCGCCGTCCTTTTTCAGCGTGCCCAGCGGCAGACCGTCCTCGTCCTTGCCGTTATCGCGGTTGTGGTCTCGCCACTGGGACGGAAGATAGGTCTCTGACTTGTACTGGGCCGAGCGCAGATAATTTGTGCTGTTGTTTTCCGGGGTTGCCAACGCCGTAAGCGTCAAAGTGCGTTCCAAATTTTGGGTCAGGCGGATGTACTGCTTGCCATTCTGGCTGCTGAAATAATAAGTATGCTTTCCATCGGTCAGCTTAACGGTCCATGCCTCGTCTGTCGGGTATTCGGTGTAGTTTTTCAGCACCGCGACAACCTCATACTTGAATTCTCTCCGTTTTTCATCCGGCGTCTGGCACTGATTCCAGTCAAAGCCGCCGTTCTCGCGTTTGACCAGCCGGAACTCAATCTCCGGTGTCGGCAGGGCGTGCATAAAGGTCTGCACGTCACTGGTTCGGGGGTTGTCAGCCTGATTCGGGTCGTCGTTGGTGTTGTAGGGCGTTACACGCACGACGAAGTTACCCGTCCACGCTTTATCAGCCACAAAGGTATAGCTGCGCTGGTAGACGTCCGCTTTCAGATAGGGAACTGCATCCGGTGCGACAGTACCCGTAGCGTCGCAGGGCAGAATTTCAACACGGTAGTAAGCGGCGGGGCTGGCTGTCTTGTCGTTCGGTTCGTCCCACGTCACTTCATAACGGCCATAGACGTTGTTGTCCGCGTCCTGCACCTGGCTGGCCTTGACGTCGATTTCTCCCGGCTTGGCGGGCTTGGTGCTGTCCAGCACGTACTTATAGTAGTTCTGGATGACCTCGTCGGTGATGTCGGTAATATCAACGTCTTTTGTGACCTTACTGTTCGCGGCTTCGCCGAATTGCAGCATCACAGTCGCTCTCTGGTTGCCGGGATTGTTATTATCGCCCGCGCCGGTGTCATCGAAAATGTAGGCTTTGTTACCGTCGGTCTTGATATAGGCAGAGTTTGGTTGGGCAGGCGAGCCCGCGGATGTATGACCGCTAATCCACCACAGACTGTAAGCTGCGCCGTTCCCACCCTCTGCCAAAGCGGGCAGGAACGCAATATAAGGATAGGTTGCTTTGTCAGTGACGTTATAGCCTATGTACAGACGGTGTGCTTTTACTTTTTCCGAGGACGGATTCCAATATGTCTCCTTGTAGGCCGAGTCACTTCCTTGCTTATCCGCTTTCTCCCAGTTACCTGTTGTACTGTTCGGTTTTACTGTGGTCAGTTTACGGGAATCTTTCTTAAAGAAGCTCTTGCCCTTATCGCCGGAATCTTCAATATAATAGTTGCCGTGGCCGGTGACATTCTCGCCACTCAGGCGCAAATAGGCAATCGGGAACCAATTTGTACCAACCGTCGCAAAGCAGTTCGTGACGTTGGTTGCTTTATTCGACCCTCTACCGTCGCCGCGGCTGCCGACAATTCCGATTTTTCTGCCACACGTAAAGTCTGTATTAAGGTTTCGGCAGCGGTCAATATTTACCGTAACGTTGTCAATTCTTCCTCCATTCCACGGGCCGATCCATGCCAGAATGCCGACTGCCTGCGATTCTGCCTTGATTGCACCGCTATTGACGCAGTCGATGATGTTCAGCGTCATAATATCGGTGACCTTCTTCATCTCGATTTTACCGATAATGCCCGCGCAGTCATTCGCGCCGTTTGATTCATACCAGATTTCACCGTAGTTACGGCAGGAAAGCACATTTGTGGTGCCGCCGGAAATAGGCTGGTCAATAAAGCCGACAATACCGCCGACTGCACCGTAACCGCCTAATTGCTGGTCATGGTCGTTCGTGTTTGTTGTCATTTTGCCAAAATTGAAGCATTTCTGCACGGTTCCGCCGTAGTCCAGCCAATAGGCGATCACGCCGCCCACATTGGCCGAGCGGCTGTTGAACACACTGCCGCAGTTGACTACCTTGCTGACAGACCAGCGGTCATCGCTGCGGTTCTGCTGCTGGCCAATGACACCGCCCACATGGACAACAACACGATTTTTGCTCTTGAAAATGTTTTCATCGTCTGTATCATTCTTGTTATTCACGCGCGTAAACCGGCGCACAGCGGCACAGTTTACCACAGTGTCCAGCACGCTTTTGTCTGTGACGTTGGATTCGTTCTGGCCGACAATACCGCCGACGGTGGATGCCGTTGTCGCATTGTCAGAATAGACAAACCACTGGCCGGTGGCGGAAGTGTCGATTGTACCGCGGAGAGAGTTAAAGCCTGCCAGACCGCCCAGATAACCGGCGGCACGGACGGTCTCGCTGTTGTTGCTGCCGCGCAGGGCGACAAGCAGATCATTGGCGGCAAGGCCGCTTTGGCTGTAGACGTACCCATAGCCTTGTACAGACACAGTGTCAACGCCCTTGAGGCCCGCGTAGGTCTTGCCTGTGGTCAGCTCTGCCGCCATGCTGTTGATGCCGGCATTGGCATCTGCCGCACCCAGCCATTTTTCAACCTGTGCAACAAGGGCGAGTTTTGTTGTGTCGCCGCTGACCAGCGCTTTTTTGCTGCCGCTGCCCTTGATAGTGCCGTTGTTGGAGCCCGCAACGCCGCCCACAAAGCCGTAACGCGCCGTGATGATGCTGCCCGCGCCGCCGTTGCTGCGCTCGGTGGCGACATAGCTGTTGGCGATTTCGACATTGTTGCGGCCCGCAATGCCGCCCACATGGCTGGCACTGGCGAGCTTTTCGTCTGCGGTCTGGGTCGTGGTGATGTTGCTGATACCGCTGACCTGCAGTTTGATGTATTTGACCTCACAGCCGGTGATTGTGCTGTTGTTCAGACCGGCAATGCCGCCCACCGTGCTGCCGGTGCTGCGTGCACCGACGGAGACAAGGCCGTCCTCGCCTGCCTCGCCGCCCATCGTGCCGGAATAGGTACACTGCTTCAGGGTACCGTCGTTCTTGCCTGCGACGCCGCCCAAATTTGTATATTTATCAAGATTTTGTGTAAGGTCCAGCAGAACGTCGGTGCTGCTGACCGTGCCGTGCTCCGTGGTGCGGCCCACCGCGCCGCCCAGCGTGACGGTGTTGGTGCCCGCGCGCAGACCGTCGTTCAGCGCCAGCGCACCGTTTTCGACCTGACAGCCGGTTACGGTGCCCTCGTTCATGCCCGCAAGGCCGCCGATGGTGACCGCCGGGGTGCTGAACTGCACGTTGGCGTTTGCCGCCAGCTTCACATTGCGGATGGTCGCGCCCGCGCGGTTGTACGCCGCAATGGCGCCGATGCTCTCCGACGTGCCGGTGATCGTGCAGCCGCTTACACTGCTGTTGTTTTCCAGCCCGCTGTCTTGGCCGATGATGCCGAAGTTCGTGGCCGTGACGCCGCCCGCCGTGCCGTTGGCCGCGGTGACGGCGGCGCTGACCTGCACATTCTCAATCAGCGCGTCTTTATTATTATTGCCTGCGATGCCGCCCGCCTCGCCGTTGGTGGCGTAGATCGGATTCTGGGCATGGCTGCAATAGCTGATCGTGCCGCTCGCGGCGTTCTCGCCCGCAATACCGCCCGCATATTTTGTGCTGGCGCGCACCGAGGCGTAGTTATCCACACGGGTGATTTCGGCGCTGTTCGTACCGGCCACGCCGCCTGCGTAGTTGGCGGCAGTGACGCTGCCCCAGACCGTGCCGGTGGTGTTTTCAGCGCTGTAAATACTGCCCTTATCCGTATTGATACCGGCCACGCCGCCCGCATAGCCGGTGGCGGTGACACTGCTTTGCAGCTTGCCGGACAGCGAGATATTGCCGACGTTGGCACCGGCCACGCCGCCCGCGTACTGGTTGGCCTCCACCGTGCCAGTGCTGCTGTTGTCCCCCGTGCAGATGCTTGCCGCAGCGTTACCGCCCAGGTTGACGCCCGCAATGCCGCCGACATAGCTGTCGCCGCGCACGGCGCAGTCTTTAGCCGGGTAGGCAGACTGAATAAGACCGCCGTTGACGCCCGCAACGCCGCCCAGATAGGTATACCCGGCTTCACGGTTGCCGAGGGACGCCGACATGCTGCCGCCGGTGATCATGCCCTCGTTCCAGCCCGCAAAGCCGCCCGCGGCGCACTTGTGAGCCACTGTGCCGTAGTTTGTGCAGTTTTCCAGCGTTGTGTTGGGTGTGGCATAGCCGATGATACCGCCCGCCAGTGCGCCGTACGCGGTGCCAAAGTCATAGCGGCCACCGGCCAGCGCGTTCAGCAAAACGCCACCTTTAAACGCGCCGTTGTTGGACGGGTTCAGGCCGCCGACGGACAAGGCGTTCTGCGTTGCGCCGTTGGTTGCCTTTTGGATCGTCAGCTTCGTTTTAGCGTCGTTTGCGCCGACGATGCCGCCGACGTAGATGTTGGCCTGCAGGTTGAGCTTGTTCTGGAAGTTGGCAAGGGTGACCTCGCCGTCCGCCGTTTGCGCGTCGGTGCTGTCGGTCAGCACGCCGGTGCTCTCGTCAATCGTCGGCAGCAGCGCCGCCAGCGTGACGCCCGCGGGCTTGGCCGCCAGCAGACGGTTGTAGCCGATGATGCCGCCCGCGACGGCGTCGGCCTCGACGCGGCCCGAGGCCACATCTGTTATAAACGCGCCGCCGTCCGCCATGGTGAAGTTGCCCACCGGCAGGTTGGCGCCGATGACGCCGCCGACAAGCTGCTGACCTGCCACGCGGCTGACCTTCACAGTGGCGGAGGGCAGCGTGGAGGCGCAGTTCAGGCCGATCATGCCGCCGACAGCCTTGCCCGCCGCCACGATCTGGCCGCTGATGGTCAGGTTCTGGGTGGAGGTGTTGGAGATCGTCGCATTTTCATCGTTATAACCGGCCACGCCGCCCACGTAGTTGTTGCCGTACAGAATGGCACCCAGCGTCGGGGTGCCGTTCTTATCCCACGTCACAACGCCGTTTTTGCCGTTGCAGCCCGCGATGCCGCCGACGTAGTCGGCGTAGCCGTTCAGCTCCTTTAGCAGGTTGATGCGGCGGGTGTCGGTGGCGTTGTCGCCGGACATGCGGTTGGCGCAGTTCTGCACGGTGGCTGTGGCAGTTGCGCTTTCACTGCCGCCCCAGTCGGCATCATTGACGCCGACGATGCCGCCGACGTAGGCCGCGTTCTTTCCAAAGGCCGCGACCAGACCCGTATTGGTCATGCCGCTGATTTGGCTGTTGCTGCCGTTGACCGACACGATGCCGCCGACGTAGCGGCTGCCAAAGACGTCACTGCTGTTCGTATCGTTCTGTTTTACGCCGCTGCCGGTAAAGCCACCGGCCAGACCGCCCACAAACCGGCTGCCGAGCACGTAGCCCTTGCCGGTCTTGCAGTTGTCCAGCGTAATATCCTTGCCGTAGCCGATAAGGCCGCCGACGAAATCGCCCTTGAGGGGGCTGGCGTCGGTCAATGTCCCGGTTTCGTCGAAGCCCGCCTTGACCTGCTCCTTGAACTGGGTCTCGGTCAGGTCGCTGCGGGTCACGCTTTCGCAGCCTTGCAGGGTCACGCCCCTGCCGTAGCCCGCAATGCCGCCGAAGAACTGCCCCAGCACCAGGCTGCGCGTATCGCCCGCGGTATCGCCCTTATAGTTGGCGCCCGCGCTGACCGTGCCGTTGTTCCTCAGGCCCGTCAGGCTCGGCGTGCTGGTATTTGCGCCTGTCGTAAACAGGTTGCCGACGATGCCGCCCGTGAAGCCGTTGCCGGTCACAAAGCCGTTGTTGACGATGTTCGTCTTGTCCGTCGTCTGCATCTTCGCAGCGTCCACCGTGCCGAACACGCCGCCCACGCCGACGCTGCGCCAGAGGGAGTTCTCGTCATTCGGCCCGGCTGCCGCGGCAGCGTAGCGGGCCTTCTCGGTCTGCTGGTCTGGCGCTGTGGTCGTTTCCACGTTTTTCGTGTTCTTGTCCACAAGCAGACCCGCCACCGTCACGTCCGACGCAACGGTCAGGTCCTGCATGACGGACTCGGCTTTGGGTATGGCAACGCCGACGAGACCGCCAATGCCGCGCGGCTCGTCTGTATAATAGGTATAGCTGTTGCTGCCAGCGTCCGGCGTCTGCTCTATGCGCTGCGTTGCGGTGGTAGTGTTGTCAAACGCCAGCGCCGCGGCCACCAGCGCACTGGTCGAGGAGTTCGTGCCGCGGGTCAGGGCGCAGTTTTCCAGCGTGCCGGTATTGACGCCGCAGAGTGCGCCGACAGCACGCACATCGCGCCAGTTCTCGTCGTCCTTCGCCAGCGCCGTGACGAATTTGGTCGCGGTCAGCTTGAGCTGGTTTTCGTTCGGCAGCGCACCGGCGGCAACGGTCTCGGTCTTGACGTTGACCTGAATGTCCGGGTCGCGCAGTGTGATGTAAGAAATTTCGCCCTTGTTCTCGCCGATAAGGCCGACATAGTGGTCGGCCAGCACGTCCTTCTCTGCCTTGCCGGTTTTTGCAACGGACTTGCTGCTCAATTGCAGATTGAGGATGGGCACACGGGTCGTCTTGGTTGCAAGGACCGTTGTTTTGCTCGTAAGTTCGATTTTTTCACCCAGCTCCGGGATCGTCGGCCAGGCGACAGGGTCATTGAGGGACGGCACCTTGGCCGCCGGGTACCGCTCACCCGACGCGCAGTAGACCGTAACGCCGCCGCCCGTCCAGTTCAGACCGGTGCTGTTGCTGGCCTGGGGGGTCAGCGTGTAGGTGCCCTCGCCGGCAATCTTCCAATCGGCAGACCAGCGCAGGTTGTACAGATGGCGGAAATATTTCAGGTCAGCCGTGACCGCCGTGCCGCCCTTGGCCAGCAGGGTGTTTTCCTCGTTCGTCGTTTCCTCTTTGCTGGCTGTGTAGGTATCGCTGTAGTTCTCCCGCGGCTCGGCGCGCATGGCAATGTAGATGTCCTTCGGGTCGTTCAGCAGGCGGGTGATGCTGTACAGGCTCGTGGCGGCAACCTCGTCGTTCTCACACGCACGCAGCAGCGCCGCGTCCGCCATGGCGTCCAGCGTCAGCACAAAGCTGCCCTTGTTGTAGCTTAACGGGAAGTAGAGTTCTTTCTTGGTTTCCGTCCGTTGGCCCGCATTATCATACGTATAAATCGTGACAGGCATCTTGGTGATGACCTGCTTGTTATCATCCGCCGCACCCGCGGTGTCGCGCTTGATCGTGATGGTAAACAGCGGCTTCCGATTGTCGCCGGTGTCCCCGGCGGCGTAGGCCGTGGCCGTGTAGGAGGTGTCCAGATCGCCGAGGCTGGAGTTGCCGCTCCAGCTCAGGGTCAGCGTCTCGCCGTTCGTCAGGCGGGGATTCTTGACCTTCAGCTTCGTCTGCACCAGCTGCACAACGTTGACGCGGTCCTCGGCAGAGTAGTAGCCGACAAGGCTGTCATTGCGGCGGTGGTCATAGCTGCGGTCATAAATATTCGTAGCACCGTCCTGATTGAAGCGTAGCTTATCGGATTTGGTATCGTAAAAGACCGAGTAGACCTGCCCGCTCTGCACGTCGATCTCGACACAGATCGAGGCATTCAGCAGCGAGGCGTCGTAGATGTAATCGCCCAGCAGCCGCTCCACCAGCGCGTTATGGTTGCCCGCGGCAGCGCCCGCGCGGTCATAGTAGAGCGCGGCCACGTTCTGGTTCAGTTCGGTCTTGGTGCGGCTCACAAGGGTTTTGCCGTCCGCGTCGGTCACGGTGACGTCGTTCTGGAAGTGGTCGCCCCTGTCGCCTTCCTCCATGGCCTGCCGGCGGAACGCATCCAGCTCCCCCGCCGTCTCCATCCGGGTCAGGGAGATCTGCGCCGTCTGGAACAGCGTGCGGGCGTTGGCCTCGTTCTTTTCGAACCGGGCCAGCCGCGTGTAGGCGATCAGCCCGCCGCCGACCAGCGCAGCCAGAATGGCCGTGATAGCCAGAACGACCATCAGCTCCACCAGCGTAAAGCCTTTCTTTTTGCTTTTTATATTTTTATTGTACTGCACCATAGATGCTCCCGTCGTTTCTCCGGTGAAAGGTTACAATTAGACACAATATCAGATTATATATATTGCCATTATACTCGGAATGTGACGTTTTCGCAAGAAACTCCGCGAGATTTCAGCAAATTTACACCAAATATAGTGGGTCAGCGGCAAGTTGTGCACGATTTCGCCATAATTTCCGTTAGCTTTGAACAAAAAACAGAGTTTTTTTCGCGAAATTCCTTGCAAATACAGGCCCGGCACGATATACTAAATAGTGCGTTATTATATGGTAGAGGATGTGTAACAATGCTGGCAGCACGACTGGGCGCATGGCTGCGCCATACCGGGGAACGCTGGGCCAAAGCTGCGTTTGCGGAAAAGCTCGCCGTACTGCTGGCGCTGGGCGCTGTCCTGTATACTATTGTGACCGGCGCGGCGGAGCTGCGCTATCAGGCCCGTGCGCGGGAGGCCCTGGCTCAGGTCAAGGCTGCGCGGCTGGCGGCCAGTGCCGTGTCTGCCCAGTGCTACTCCGCCGGGCAGACGTTCGCCGACCAGACAAGCGCGGACGGCTTTGCGGACGGCATCGCCGAGGAAATCCGCACGCTGGGCTCACTGCCCGGCACAGTGACGCTTTTGCAGATCGACCCGAACGGCTACACCGTGCAGCGGCTCCTGTATCAGGAGAACGGCATGTACGCCATCTATGATGCCGACGGCGGTTACCGCGTTTTCCGCGCGGAGGACCGGCTGCAATACGGCGCGGGGGTGGGCCATGCTGCTGCTTGAGCTTCTGCTGGGACTCATTCGTTTTCTGCTGGGCGCGGCGCTGTTCAGCTTTATGAACGTCGTCGCGTGGCGGCTGCCGCGGGGCATGGACCCGCTGAAGGGCCGCAGCGTATGCCCGCAGTGCGGCCACACGCTGGGTGCGCCGGACTTAGTGCCTGTGTTCAGCTGGTTATTCTTGCGCGGGCGGTGCCGCCACTGCGGTGCGCACATTCCGGCGCGGTACCTGCTGGTGGAGCTTTTGGGCGGCGTGCTGGCGCTGGGCTGCACTTGGCGGTACGGCGCTGCCTACGCCCTGCCGGGCGGGCTGTTCGGCATGAGCTGGGCCGCACTGCTGGCGCTGGCGGTCTGCGGGATCTTGCTGAGCGTTTCACTCATTGATGCCGAGACGCAGACCATCCCGGACCGGCTGAATCTGGCGCTGGCGGTCTGCGGCGCGGTGAGCGTGCTGCTCTCCCCTGCCGACTGGCTGCCGCACGTCATCGGCGCGCTCTGCGTCAGTGTGCCGATGTTTCTGCTCTGCCTTGTCATCGACGGCGCGTTCGGCGGCGGCGACATCAAGCTGATGGCAGCCGCCGGGCTGTTCCTGGGCTGGCAGAATACGCTGCTGGCGATGTTTTTCGGCATTGTTTTTGGCGGCGTGTACGGCATATACCTGCTGGCCGCCAAAAAGGCAGGGAAGAAGGACCACTTCGCCTTCGGCCCGTTTCTGTGTGCGGGCATCGTGATCGCGATGCTGTTTGGCGGGCCCGTTTTGGAATGGTACTGCGCGTTTTTGTGATACTCCTTGCCTCCCTCTGCGAGGGAGGTGGCCCCGCAGGGCCGGAGGGAGAGAACC
>ERZ773108.2397-NODE-2397-length-16080-cov-5.543713_pt1 | contig 16080 bp, 16 predicted proteins | sample MGYA00580570_ERZ773108 | MGnify/ENA primary metagenome ERZ773108 (study PRJEB29015, sample SAMEA2737840) | human gut metagenome | biome: human gut; feature: human-associated habitat; material: faeces | place: China | collected 2012 ...
GAGGTCGAGGCTATCCGCGAGGCCGGGGCCGCGCTCGGCAGCTGGCGGCTCGAGGGCTGCACGATGTATGTGACGCTCGAGCCCTGCCCGATGTGCACCGGCGCGATAATCAACTCACGCATCCCCTGCCTTGTCTTCGGCGCGCGCGACGCCGTCACCGGCTCCTGTGGCAGCGTCATCGACCTGTTCTTTGAAAACTACGGGCACCATCCGAAGGTCTATGCCGGTGTCCTCGGCGAGGAGAGCGCGGAGCTTCTGAGTCGCTTCTTCAAGGGACTGCGCTGAACTGAATATTATTAGAACTCCGGCAGACAGAATTTTCTATCCGCCGGAGTTCTTTAATCTTTGGCAGCTTTCGCCGCGAGCTTCTGCACATCGCATTGGCCGTAGCTGTTGTCGCCGAAGGCCGCAAGGCTCCCGTCCTCAAGCACGAACACATAGTGCTCCGTGCCCGCTCCGCATAGCACGGCTCTGCCGCTCACGGGAAATTCAACACTATCGCTCTCACGGAAGAAGCGGGAGCGGATGTTCCCGTCCCCGTCCACCGCAAGCAGCGCCCGCGGCGAGATATCCGCCTGCACGATGTTCTCCCAGACCTCGTCTCCCAATACGCTCGAGACAAGTCTGCCGTCGGCATAGAGCGCTGCATGGCAGCCCGTGCCGATGGGCAGCTCAAGCAGGAGCTGCGCGTTCTCCGCTGTTATCGACTTATTCGAGGACACGAGCTGCCCGAGGGAGTTCACGGCAGCCGCGCCGTAGGACCCGGCAAAGATGCGCGTATACTGATCCGCGCCCTTGAGCGAGTCATAGCTGTGGTAGCCGCAGGAGACGATGCTGCCGTCCGCAAGCAGCGCCACGGTGTCATATTCCCCGGCGGCGATGGCGATGACGTTCCGCCAATCGCCGACGTCACACTGACCATAGCTGTCGTCGCCCGCGGCAACGACGGTTCCGTCCGCGCGCAGCGCGGCGGTGTGCTTCGCACCGGCGCATACCTGCACAAGCTCTGTCCAGCCGGACACGTCGCAGCGCCCGTCGGAGTTATCTCCGCAGGCGGCGGCAGTGCCGTCATCGCGGATATACACCGTGTGATAGCTGCCCACGGCAAGCCGCCCGAGCGGCAGGGGGCTGCGCAGCATCGCAATATCCGCCGCCTTTTCCGCCGCTTCGGCGGAGAGCCCGCCGCTGCTGACGACGACCGCGGCGGCGTCAGCGTCGCCCGTTATCCTGAGCGCCGCGTCAAAGGCGCGCTCCTGCGCGTCCTCGTAGCTTGAGAGCCCGGCAAACAAAGTGCTTGCGCGCAGATACTCGCCGCCTTCGTATGCTTCCGCCGCCATCGCGTATACGCAGGCCTTCTGCCTTTCGGCGGCGTCACCGTAGGCGGACACGGCGGAAAAGACCTCCATGGCCCGCTCATAGCTTCCGTCGTTATAGAGAGCGTCGGCGTATGCGTATTCCGCTTCGAGGTACTTTGCGGCGCTGTCAGAATATTCGCCGAGGGATCTAAACAGCTCCGCAGCCTCCTCAAAGCTGCCGGCGGAGAGCATCTTTCCGGCAACGTGGTACAGGCTCTGCGCCCGCGCTTCATCGCCGTCCATGTCCCCGGCAAGATCCGCCGCGGCGGAGAAGTTCCCGAGGGAAGAGAGCGTCCGCACCGCCGTGCCTCTCACCGCGTCCGGATTGCGGGAGAATACCACACCCGCTGCAATGAAGATCAGCAGCAGGAGTATCGACGCGAGCACTGTGCCGCGAATAAATTCCGGTTCGCTTTTTTGTTTCTTATCAGCCATAAAGAAGGTACTCCAAGGTTTTTGAGGACATATTGGAATCGATCCCGTTGTCGTAGGACAGGATGATATAGACGTCGTCTATCCCGTATTGGGCGATCAGCTCCGAAACGGTGCCGCCGTTGAGAGCGCTGTTGTAATATCTCGGGTCCGCGCGGTGCACCTCGTCGTAATATGGCATCAGGTACGGTATGAAGGCCGTGGTGAAGGAGTCACCGATGACGAGGGCTTTTCTGCCGGTGTCAAAGCCTGTGGTGTATTTTGTCCACACGTGGTTCCCGCCGGCGAGGTAAGCCGTGTAGCTTTCATTGTTATAGACGATGATCGGCGCGTCCTCGCCCTCTGTTCCGCTGCGCATGACATTCCCGTGCGCGGGCAGCAGCGGATACATCAGATCCATCGGGTCGCCGAGTCCCTGGATGTTATAGAAGCCGCTCACCAAATAGTCGTACTCGTCATACGGCACGACCGGCACGCCCTGCGTCTGCATCATCCGTTCGATAAGATAGTAGGCGGCAAGCGGCGTCCAGTGGTGGTCGGCCTGAAAGAAGAGCGGCTCATCCATCAGGTGATCGTTCAGCACGTTCGGCGCGCTGACCATGTGTACCCCCGGCAGGAGCAGGCTGTTGAACGCATCCTCAAAGTTCTCGTGCCAGCCGGTGTATTTACCGCTTTTTACCGCAACGTCCCTGTAGCTCGTCACAGGTATGCAGGAATAGAACACCTGCCCGTCCTCCGGGAGAACGCCTTTGTACTCATTGAGCACGTCCGCGACCATGCCCACGCGCAGCTCGCTGACGTCGGCAAGCAGCTCCTCGCTCCCGTCCGGGCACAGCATATACAGGCCGTAGTCCCCGGACGCGTCACTGCCCGGAGCCTGCGCGGCGCTTTGGCCTCCGCTCTCCTGCGCGGGGGATCCCTCCGCCGGGGCAGCGGTATCCTGCGCCGCCGTGCCGCCGCTTATCTCGTCGGCCATGGAGATGCTGCTGAGGAGCATCGTGTCCTCATAGCTTGCGGCGCTGAAGAGCCCGAGCGCGGCCTTGCTCGCCCCGGCGACGGAGTCGCGCAGGAATATACCGTCGCTCAGGAAGCTTTCAAAGCCCGAGGAGAACTCGCCGGAGAAAATGCTCTCGGCGGAGGTGTCGGGGAAAGCCGCCAGCATGCGCTTTTCACTCTCGGAGACGCGCTCTTCCCGATCGGCGAATATCAGCGTCCCGAGCCCGGCGCACAGCAGCAGGAAAAGCCAGAAATATATAACCACGAAATCAAGTCTTTTTTTCATCGCATATTCCCTCTGCTCTCAGAAACGGAAATAAATAAACGGATTGTAGCTTTGCCCGACGATGAATATCATCGACAGCAGCATGAGCGCCGTCAGGCACACGAGGGAGACGATATCCGCCGCGCCCTCAAGCTTTTCATGCTTTCCAAGCCATGCCTTGAGCCGCGGCAGGATCGGCAGGCTCGCGATGGCGGCGATGAGTGGGAGCACCGTGTACTTGCGTATGACGGCCATCGTGACCGGGTCGCTCAGCCCCGCGGCGCCTATGCCGAACATCGCGCCGAGGTGCTTTCCGAGGCAGCCCATGTCCGTATAGTAGAAGACCGTCCAGCCGACGACGATGAGGAACAGCGCAGCAATATGCTGCGCCGCACCGGGGAGCTTCTCACGGAAGTCCGCGAGCACGAGCTTTTCGAGGATAATGAGCACCCCGTAATACAGCCCCCATATGACGAAGTTCCAGCTTGCCCCGTGCCATAGCCCGGTAAGCGCCCAGACTATCGCGAGGTTCAGCGCGGTGCGCGCCCTGCCGCGCCGGTTGCCGCCGAGCGGGATATACACATAGTCGCGGAAAAAGCTGCCGAGCGAGATATGCCACCTGTGCCAGAATTCGGAGGCGCTTTTTGATATGTACGGATAGTTGAAGTTTTCCTTGTAGGTAAAGCCAAAGATCCTGCCCATGCCGATCGCCATGTCGGAGTAGCCGGAGAAATCAAAATAGAGCTGGAGAGAATAGAGCACGGAGATATACCACGCGCCGAGCACGGACATCCCACTCGCTCCTGCGGCCGAAGGCAGCTCCTCGATGATGAGCCCGCAGACGTTTGCCAGCAGCACTTTCTTTGAAAGGCCGACGGCGAAGCGCTTCATGCCCTCGGTGAAGCCCTCGGGCGTGCTCTCGCGTTCATCGAGCATTACCGCCACGTCGGAATACTGCACGATAGGCCCGGCGATAAGCTGCGGAAAGCAGCTTACATAGAGCATCAGCTTGAACGGGTCGCGCTGCACGGGGCTCTTGTCCCGGTACACATCCACCGTATAGGTCAGCACCTGAAAGGTGTAAAAGGAGATGCCTATCGGCAGCTCCAGCACCGGTATGCTGAATGAGACGCCGAAGAGGGAAGTGACGGAATTGACGAGAAAAGCGGCGTACTTAAAATAAAACAGCACCGCGAGCGAGGCCGCCGCGCCGACGACGAGTGCCGTCTTCCTCAGCCCCGGAGACGAGGCTCTGTCGATGAGCATGGCAGCGACGTAGTTTATCGCGGTCGAGCCGATCATCGCGAGCACCCATATGGGCTCGCCCCAGCTGTAAAAGATAAGCGACGCAACAAGAAGGACGCCGTTTCTCCACCGCAGGTCGGTGCAGATAAAGTAGAGTATCAGCACCGCGGGGAAGAAAAGCGTGGTAAAAGTGAGGCTTGAAAAAGTCAAGAAAACACCCCTGCTTACAATAGTGCCGCGTATCTGCTTCAATACGTCAGCATAATGTAATCAGTATATCCCCTCGGGTATGCGTTGTCAAATACTTCCATCAATGTGATGATACGGAGTGGAACACCAAAAAGACTCTTTATCCTATCCTCCCGCCGTCCAGCAGGTCAAAGTCAAGAGAAACGTTATAGCCGTCCCCGTCCCGGTCGAGCAGCTCCATCGGACTTTCATGCACGCCGGGGATGCTGCCCGTCACGTCTATCTGCCAACCCTCGCCGGTGATCTCTGTCCTGTCTGCCGCCGCTGCGTTGAAGCGCCATTCGCCGAGCCCCATCTCATTCGCCAGCGCAGCCGCCTTTGCGCAGGCCGCGTCAAGCGCGCTTTTGTCCGCCGCCGCGTCGGAGTATAGCCCCATGCTCATGTACCATTCCCGCGTCTGCGCTCGCCGCTCCTCGGCTGCGCCACCGGGATCGGGCACGAGCACAAAGACCGAGAGACTGTGATTGCGGAAGTCCTCCCGCTCATTGTTGTTGACCCAGAACTCGTACGGCACGCCGCCGAACTCCGTCACCGCGCGCAGGTCGACGGACATGCCCGCGGGGAAAGCATCGGTATAGTATGGGTCGCTCCCAGCGTAGTCAAAGCCGTGCACGGCGTAGTGCTCCATTGGATAGAACTTCCATTCGCAGGCTCTCGGCGTGACCTCCTCCCGTGCATTGGCATAGGCGTTGCGGTAATATTCCAATATCGCGAGCCGCGCATCGCGCACGCTCTCTATCCAGCTGGGCGGCGCGTCCGCCCCGTGGTCGGCCTTTATGCTCTCGTCGGTGACGGCGTATTCATATGCGGCGATCATATCCGCGATCTCGGCTTTGCTCAGCTCCTCGGAATATTCGTACAGCTCCGCCTCACCGAAAAGCCCCTTTGCCATCTGCCGCGCCATATCCGACGTGATGATCTTCGGGCGCACCCGAAGGACCGGCATCGATGCGGGAATGGAGTCTGCGTTATCGTCATGGATGCTGATTTTGATCAGGCCGTCATCGGTGGTGAACTCAACGTTTACGGTTCGCGCGGCCCCGGTGTCTCCAACCGGAGCAGGTATCTCTGCTGACTGTTCCGGACTGCCGCAGGCGTACAGCCATAGCGCCGCGCAGCAGAGAAACAGTGAAATATATTTTTTCATCTCAACCACCTTTCAGAATCAAAACAGCGTCCTCCGGTGCATCTGCCCCGGCAACAGCGGAAAAATCTATGCTGTCCGCCAAGCGCTCCGCAAAGAGCTTTTCATCGCCATTCACGCGCTGACAGCCATAGCTCGCCCTGACCGTCATCACAGCGCCGTCACCGGAATAAAGCACCAGCAGCTCATACTGCGCCCATGCCTCGTTCGTGCTCATATCGCGCACGGCGATGCTGACCTTATCGCCGCGGCCGGCAGTGTATTCCCACTCCTCGTATTCACAGGCTCCGCCCGCCGTCATATCGTCGCAGGGCAGGCAGCCGCTCTTTTCCAAGTACACTTCGTACAGATACCGCTCCTGACCGATAATAGCTGCTGCCGAAATGTGAAACGATCCGTCCTCATACGCGCCGTGCTCACGGCTCTGATCCCCGGCGTTCGCTATTGCCCGGCGCTCCGTGTGCAGCGCCAGTCCGTACCGTGCGGCGATCTCCTGCAGTTTTGCCCACATCGTCCCATCCCAGACCTGATACAGGCGGCATATCTCACGCGTGCCCTCATCCGGTGCAAAGCTCCGCTCAAGGTCACGCCATTCGTAGTAGGGCTGCCCCTGCTCTGTCTGCTCCGCAGTTTTCTTGTCGGCGTAGCCACCTTTGAACGCCAGCCATTCAGCCGCCGCCTGATACTCCGCCGAGCCTATCACTCCGCCGAGGGAGACATAGTCCCGATGGTGTACCGCGCGCAGCCTGTCTACTGACTCTCCCGCCTCGCCGGAGAGCACGCTGCCGCCGGGGTCGTTTATCACCCTGCCCGTGAGCCCGAATAGCCCCGCGGCATACGCTGTCAGCGTCAGCAGCGCCGCAATGACCGCCGCGATGATGAGCGTGCGCACAAGCTTTTTATATGAGACGCGCGCTGTCTCGGTTTTCCCATATATCGCGTCCCCGGCGGCGAGAACATAAGCGCCGTCTATCTGCCCGAAAGCGTCAAAGAACTGCTCTTTTGTCACTGCAAGCCCTCCTTTTCGAGCCGGTCGCGCAGCCGCAGCCGCATACGCCGCAGCGTGGAGAGCACCGTATTTTTCTTTATCCCGAGCTTCGCGGCAATCTCCTCCACCGGCAGGCCGTACCAGTACCGCGCGACAAAGAGGTTCCGCTCTGCCTCCGTCTGGGATGCTAAAAAGGCGTTGAAAGCCTGTATCAGCAGTTTGTTTTCGATCGTCCGCTCCACGCTGAAGCCCGAGGGGATGCACTCGGCAAGCTCCTCAAGCGCGATGAGCGCCTCGCCCCCGCCGCGCTTTGCGGCGGAGCGGCGGCGCAGCCGGTCGACGGAGATGCGGCGTGTCAGCGCACCGAAATAGGCCTTGAGGCAGTTCGGGCGCGTCGGAGGGATGGCGTTCCACGCCGCAAGCCATGTGTCGTTCACGCTCTCTTCCGAGTCGCGCGCATCGCGGAGAATGCCGTCCGCAACGCGGTAGCAGTAGCCGCCGTAGGACGCCTGACTTTCGTTTATCGCCCGCTCCGAGCGTCTGAAATACAGCTCTATGATCGAGGTGTCTGTCATATATGAACCCCCTTACATTATCCAAGTCGTATTCCGCGGAAAAAGATTGCAGCTGCCGAAAAAATTTCTAATCGGATTATATCAGCTCATGCGGCGCCTGCAAAGATGCGCAGAGGGGAAAGACTTTACTATAAAACACAACTGCAATTTGCGGTGAAATATAAATGCGTAAAAAGGTACAATGTACAAAAACAATGCGCTCGAACTCGGTATTGGCTTAGGCAGCGTAAAATTTTTGCCCAATGATGACTGATTTTTCCGGATTTTTTGAATATAGTTCTTGATTTTTTCCGTGATTTCTGTAAAATAAACACGTCACATTTAAAGAACTCTCAGGAGGAATCAAAAAAATGACTTACGAGATGGACGTTGCCGGCTTGAAACGCGAGCTGCCCTTGTGCAAGGTGTCTGACGACCTGTACATCGGCGCATTCGTCATGTTCGGCGATGTGGAGCTTACCGTTCACTGCGCCGCCGAGCTGCTCAAGCGCGCTCCCGAGTACGATTATCTGATCGCACCGGAAGCCAAGGCGATCCCTCTGCTGTATGAAATGGCCCGCCAGAGCGGCGCGGATAAGTACTTCCTCGCCCGCAAAGGCCCCAAGGCCTATATGTCCGGCGTGTTCGAGGTGGACGTCAAGTCCATCACCACGATGAGCGTACAGAAGCTCGTCATCGATACTGCCGACGCCGAGCTCATCAAGGGCAAGCGTATGCTCATCGTTGATGACGTTATTTCCACCGGCGAATCCCTCTGCGCTATGGAGGAGCTCGTCACCCGCGCGGGTGGCATAGTCGCCGGCAGGATGGCAGTCCTCGCCGAGGGCGACGCGCAGAAGAGACATGACATCATCTGCCTCGCTCCGCTGCCGCTGTTTAACCCCGACGGCACCGTCAAGGAATAAAACTTGAGTAACAGCAAACGGGAAAGACCGGTCAAAGGTCTTTCCCGTTTGTCTTTTTCTGTATCACTCCGCCGCCGAGGACGGTGTCCCCGTCATAGAGCACGGCGGCCTGACCGGGGGTTATCGCGCGCTGCGGCTCATCAAAGACGATGCGGACGGCGTCGCTCCCGACCGGCATCACCGTCGCCAACTGCTCGGGGTGGCGGTAGCGTATCTTCGCCTTGCAGCGCAGCTCATGCGCAGGCGCACTGCCGCTTATCCAGTTGAAGTCTATGACATCCGCCTCGCGGCGGAACAGCTCTTCATTGCTGCCGAGCACGACCTCGTTCGTGTTCGGGCAGATATCGCAGACGTACAGCGGCGCGGCCGCGGAGATGCCGAGCCCCTTGCGCTGGCCGATGGTGTAGTGTATCACACCCTTGTGCCGGCCTAAAACGTTGCCGGAGCTGTCCACAAAGTTCCCGCACACCGGCCTGCGCCCGGTGTGCTTTTCGATGACCCCGGCGTAGTCCCCGTCCGGGACAAAGCAGATATCCTGACTGTCGGGCTTTGCCGCGAGCGAGGAGTCGACCCCGCCGCTCATCGCGATCAGTGCTTTTTTCATTGGCGTGACCTCTAAATCATACAAAACCCATGTATTTAATATGCGACAGTATAGAGCTCTTTTACAAAGCTGTCAAGGCGGCGGAGATTTTTTGCGATAGGGCTTGACAGATGAGTAAGGCAGTGCTAATATAATGCCTACAAAGCCGATAGGTTATTGGCAAATGATAGGGGCGCTTTTTATGGAATATATATTTATATGGTTTCGATGTTGATAGCAGCAGGGAAATAGAACTCAGCACAATTAAAAACTGTATATTTATATTTAAAAGGAGCTTTTAACAATGAAAACCTATGAAAGAATCACCGATCTGATAGGCGGTACTCCGCTTCTGAAGCTTACGAACTACATAAAGGACAATGACCTCGGCGCGGACGTGTACGGCAAGCTTGAGTACTTTAACCCCGCCGGGAGCGTCAAGGACAGGATCGCCCTCGCGATGATCGATGACGCCGAAGCCAAGGGCGCGCTCAAGCCGGACTCCGTCATAATCGAGCCGACGAGCGGCAACACCGGCATCGGGCTTGCCGCCGTCGCCGCCTCAAGGGGCTATAAAGTTATACTCACCATGCCGGAGACGATGAGCATAGAGCGGCGCAAGCTGCTCAAGGCCTACGGCGCGGAGATAGTTCTGACCGACGGGGCAAAGGGCATGAAGGGCGCGATAGCGAAGGCGCAGGAGCTTGCCGCCGAGACGCCGAACAGCTTCATTCCCAGCCAGTTCACCAACAAGGCCAATCCCGCCGCGCACTTCAAGACGACGGGGCCGGAGATCTGGGAGGACACCGACGGTAAGGTCGATATCTTTGTTGCGGGCGTCGGTACAGGCGGCACGCTCTCCGGCGTGGGCGAGTATCTGAAGAGCAAAAATCCGAACGTCAAGGTCGTCGCGGTCGAGCCTGCGGGCTCCCCGGTGATCTCGAAGGGCACGCCGGGGCCGCACAAGATACAGGGCATCGGCGCAGGCTTCGTCCCCGATACGCTGAACACCGGGATATATGACGAGATCATCCCGGTCGAGAACGAGGACGCTTTTGCCGCCGGCCGCGCGCTCGCCAGACGCGAGGGGCTGCTTGTCGGCATATCCTCGGGCGCGGCGGTCTTTGCCGCGGCGCAGCTTGCAAAGCGCCCGGAGAACAAGGGCAAGATCATCGTTGCCCTGCTCCCGGACACCGGCGAGAGATACCTCTCCACCCCAATGTTCTCGGAGTAAGAACAACAGAATATCAAAACGGACTGTCTCAATTTGAGGCAGTCCGTTTTGTTGTCATGTTTGCGATATATACCCCGGCGAGGATCACGGCCACGCCGACGGTTTGAAGTGCGGTAAAGCTCTCGTGCAGCAAAAGCGCCCCGGCAAGGATCGAAACCACCGTCGAGAACCCGATGAACGAAGCCGTGCGGTTGACGCCTATTTTTGAAATGGCGACATTTGACAGGAAAAACGCCAGCACGGAGCAGCCGATACCCTGATACAGTACCGCGGCCAGAAAGCCGGGCGCATTGAACGGGAGCGCAATCAGCTCCGCCACGCTTCCACGAAGCGCGGCGCGCACAATGGCGAGGATGACGAAGAGCAGCGCCCCGGCAAGCAGCATCATATACGTGACCTCCGCGCCGGTGTAGCCATGCGCCTTGCTGACAAAGACGGTGTACAGCGAATAGGACACTACGGCTATCAGCAGGAAAGCATAGCCCGGTACAGACAGGCTCGACGCCGCGCTGACGGCAAACACCGTCACAAGTATGCCGGCAAAGGTGATGAGTATACCCGCGGCTTGCGTTTTGGACGGCTTTTCCTTCAGCAGCAGCGTTGACGCGACAAGCGATACGACGGGGATACAGGCGAAAAAGACCGCGCTCTCCGACGCCGTCGTATACATGACGCCGACGGTCTCGGAGATATAGTAGATGCACGGGCTCCACAGCGCCACGAGCAGCAGCGGCTTCAGGGACTTGCCGCGCAGGTCGATCTTGATAAGACCGAGGAGCAGACACAGACTCATCACGACGAAGGCGATAAGGAAGCGCCAGCCCAGCAGGGAGAGGGCATCGGCGTATTCGGTCACCTGCTTTGTGAAGATGATGCTCAGGCCGAAAAGCGTCTCGCCGCCGAGCGCGCATAAGACCCCGGCGGTGTTATCAAGCGTCTTCGAGTTCTTCATCTTCATAGCAGTGTGCATATCCACGCGAGCACGGCGCAGGCGGGGATATATATGACAAAGTGCAGAATATGCGGCATTCTCTTTGCCCTTACTTCTCGTTGACGATCAGCTCAAGCACGTCGGGGCGCGAGTAGTGCCCGACGGCGTCATGCTCCATCTTGCAGGCGGCGGGGAGATTCATGTCAAGGTCGGCGTAGATTATCGTCTCTTCGTCCCAGACCGGCTGTGTCGCATAGTGCCCGTAGGGGTCGATGACGCAGCTGCCGCCGCGGCACACGTACTCGGGGAGCTGCTCGACCATCTCGCGCTCGTGAATATCTGCGGGGTAGGAGCTGCGCCGGACTATCATGTCAGAGTTAATGAAGTAGCACTTGCCCTCGATGGCGATGTGCTGGATCGTTGCCTGCCACTCGGGGTTGTCGTTGGTGTTCGGGGAGATGTAAATGGTGATGCCTTTCTGGTAGAGCGCCACGCGCGCAAGCGGCATATAGCTTTCCCAGCAGATAAGACTGCCGACTGGCCCCCACGGGGTCTCCGTTATCGGGAAATAGTCCTTGTTCGCGTCGCCCCAGACAAGGCGCTCGGAGCCGGTGGGCTTGAGCTTGCGGTGAATTTTATACGAGCCGTCCGGTTCAAAGATGACGTTGCTGTTATAAAGCGTGCCTATCACGGCGTCGCGCTCGGAAAAGCCGAGGCTGATGTACGCGCCCGTTCTCTTCGCCGCCTCCGCGAGCTGCTGAAACTCCGTCTCACCTGCGACGATGGATGCGTCATAGTAGTGCTTCCAGTCCTTGCGGCCGTCGGCGTTGCGCTTGCCCATGCTGAAGCCGAAGTTCATCCCGATGGGATAGCCCGGTATGAACAGCTCCGGGAAAACTATGAGGTCGGGCTTCTGCGCGGCGGCCTCGTCAATGTACCGCAGCGCCTTTTCAAGTCCCGCGGCCTTATCAAACATCACAGGCTCAGCCTGTACCAATGCTATCCTGCAAGTGCTCTTAACATCTTTCATAATTGATCCATTTCCTTATATCATATAGTCGTCCGCCGGGTTGGCGCGGTGCTGATCCATAATGTCCTGAAGCGTGATGCCGTCAAGATATTCGTTTATCACCCTGTACAGCCCCTGCCAGACCGGGAGCACGGCGCAGTCGGCGCTGCGCGTACAAACCGGCGTCTCCTCACCGGCGCAGGCGACGGGGGCGAGGTCGCCCTCCGTGAAGCGCAGTATCTCCCCGACCGTCAGCGTCTCCGGAGACTTGGCGAGCTGGTAGCCACCCTGCGAGCCGCGCTCGGTTTTAAGAATACCGGAGCGGTTATACATCGGTATGATCTGCTCCAGATATTTCTTGGATATGCCCTGACGCTCGGCAATGTCCTTGAGCGCAATGTACCCGCAGTTCTGATGCTCCGCGAGGTCGAGAAGCATACGCAGCGCATAGCGCCCCTTTGTGGAAATCTTCAAATCAAAACACCTCGATCGTTTTATACACCTATATTACCATGTTTTTAGTAGGCTTTCAACCTTGGACTTATCGCGCTTTACATGTATTTTACATGGGCGCGATTTTTCATTTTACGTGGTGACGCTATTATTATAGCCGTAGCATGAAAGACTACAAAGAAGAAATGAGTGTTCTCATATTGGAAGAACAAAAGGAGAAACGAAAAATGAAAAAGATCATCAGTATAGCACTTATTGCAGTCCTTGCACTGGCACTTCTGGCAGGCTGCGGCAGCTCCGCTGCCCCGGCAGCCACGGCCGCTCCCGCTTCCGAAGCTCCCGCAGAGCTGAGCGGCACCGTCGCGACCGACGGCTCCACCTCTATGGAGAAGGTCATCGGCACACTGGGCGAAGCCTTCATGGAGCAGAACAAGGGCGTGACCTTCACCTATAACCCGACCGGTTCCGGCTCCGGCATCACTGCCGTCGGCGAAGGCCGCTGCGACATCGGCCTGTCCTCCCGTGCCCTGAAGGACGATGAGAAAGCCTCCGGCCTCAAGGAGACCATCCTTGCCCTCGACGGCATCGCCGTTATCGTGAACCCCGCAAACCCCGTTTCCGACCTCGATGTTAAGACCATCGCAAAGATTTACACCGGTGAGATCACCAACTGGAAAGAAGTCGGCGGCAACGACGCCGAGATCGTCCTCATCGGCCGTGAGGCCGGCAGCGGCACCCGCGACGGCTTCGAGTCCATCACCGACACCAAGGATTCCTGCAAGTACCGTCAGGAGCTGACCTCCACCGGTGACGTTATTACCACCGTCTCCACGAACCCCGACGCCATCGGCTACGCTTCTCTCGCAGCTCTTAAGGACAACGTCAAGGCTCTGACCGTCGGCGGCATCGCCCCGACCGAGGACACCGTCAAGGACGGCAGCTACGTTATCCAGCGTCCGTTTGTCCTCGTCACCAAGGACGGCGTAGAGCTCAGCACTGCTGCGCAGGCCTTCTTCGATTACGCCACCTCCGCTGATGCAGCAGACCTCATCGCGGCAGCCGGTGCAGTCGCAGTAGCGAAGTAATTATCCCGAAAAAACCAAGGCGGTCAAACACCGCCTTGGTTTATCAAAGCATATTGAAGTATCGGTGTGTTTTGATAAACCAAGGGAGCAGATCGGAGAAGATTTAATGAAGAGCAACAGAGCTTTTGAAAATATAATACACGGGGTGTTCCTCCTGCTCGGCCTGATAACGGTCGGGTGCGTGCTGCTCATCACGGTGTATCTGGTCATTTCCGGTATACCGGCGATACGCGAGATCGGGATTATCCCGTTCCTGCTCGGGACGAGGTGGGCCTCGACCGCGGCGGAGCCGAGCTACGGCATACTCCCGTTCATCCTCACAAGCGTTTACGGCACGGCGGGAGCGATACTGCTCGGTGTGCCAGTCGGCTTTATGACGGCGGTGTACCTCGCGAAGGCCGCGCCGCCGAAGATAAAGGCGGTCATGGGCTCGGCGGTCAGCCTGCTTGCGGGCATCCCATCGGTCGTCTACGGCCTTGTGGGCATGCTGGTGCTCGTGCCGGGGATAAGGAAGATATTCAATGTCCCCGACGGAGCAAGCCTGCTCGCGGCGATCATCGTGCTCGCGATAATGATCCTGCCCTCGATAATCAAGGTCTCTGTCACGGCGCTTGAGGCCGTGCCGGGCGAGTATGAGGACGCATCCCTCGCCCTCGGCGCGACGCCCGAAGAGACGTGGTTCCGCGTCTCCGTCCCGGCGGCAAAGAGCGGCATTGCCGCGGCGGTCGTCCTCGGCGTCGGCCGCGCGATAGGCGAGGCGATGGCGGTGATGATGGTGTCCGGCAACGTCCCGAACATGCCGGAGCTGTTCCAGAGCGTGCGCTTTCTCACGACGGCGGTCGCAAGCGAGATGAGCTATTCGAGCGGCCTCCAGCGTCAGGCGCTGTTCTCGATAGCGCTGGTGCTGTTCCTGTTCATCATGCTGATAAACGCCGCGCTCAACTTCTTCCTCAAGCGCGATAAGGAGGGTAACTGAGAATGCTCAAGCATAAATTCTCCGGTAAGCGCCGGGCATATATCGTTACGATGCGCGCACTTATGACGCTTGCCGCACTCCTCACGGCGGCGCTGGTGCTGTTCATGATCGGGTATGTGCTCTATAAGGGGCTGCCGAACGTGACATGGAAGCTGCTCTCTACAAAGCCGAGCTATCTTACAAACTCCATCGGCATCCTGCCGGATATCCTCAATACGCTCTATATCGTCCTCGCCTCGCTCGTGTACGTGCTGCCGCTGGGCGTCGGCGCGGCGATATATCTGACCGAGTACGCCTCGAACAAGAAGCTCGTCGCGGCTATCGAATACGCGGCGGAGACGCTCTCGGGCATACCGTCGATAATCTACGGCCTTGTGGGCATGCTGTTCTTCTGCCGGTTCCTCGGTATGCAGACCTCCCTGATGGCCGGTGCGCTGACGCTCGTCATCATGAACCTGCCGACGATAATGCGCACGACGCAGGAGAGTTTAAAAACCGTCCCGCAGAGCTACCGCGAGGGCGCTTTCGGCCTCGGCGCAGGCAAATGGCGCGTGATACGCACGGTCGTGTTCCCCGGCTGTATCGACGGCGTTATAACCGGCTGCATCCTCTCGGTCGGGCGCATCCTCGGTGAATCTGCGGCGCTGCTGTTCACGGCGGGCTTTGCCCACGCGCTCAACGGCCTGTTCGACGGCCTTGCCGGTGCGGGCGCGACGCTGACTGTCGCGCTGTATGTCTACGCAAAGGAGCAGGGTGAGTTTGAAGTCGCCTTTGCCATTGCCGCTATACTCATGATACTGACGCTGCTGATAAACCTCGCCGCGGCGCTGGTCGAAAGATATTTCAAAAGGAAGAAGAGCTTATGACGCAGGATAAGAACAGTATAATAAAGGCCGACGATCTCTGCCTTTGGTACGGCACACATCAGGCACTGCACGATGTCAGCATCGACATTCCCGAAAAGAGCATAACCGCGCTCATAGGCCCATCCGGCTGCGGCAAGTCCACGTTTCTCAAAACGCTCAACCGCATGAACGACCTCATCCCCGGTGTGAAGATCACCGGCAGCGTGAAGTATAAGGGCGAGGATATCTACGACACCTCGGCGGATGTCAACGAGCTGCGCCGTCAGGTCGGCATGGTGTTCCAGAAGCCGAACCCCTTCCCCATGAGCATCTACGATAATATCGCCTACGGCCCGCGCACGCACGGCATCAAGAACCGCGCGAAGCTCGACGAGATAGTCGAGCGCTCCCTGCGCGGCGCGGCGATCTGGGACGAAGTCAAGGACAGGCTCAAGAAGAACGCGCTCGGTCTCTCGGGCGGCCAGCAGCAGAGACTCTGCATCGCCCGCGCGCTCGCGGTCGAACCAGATGTGCTGCTGATGGACGAGCCGACGAGTGCCCTCGACCCTATCTCCACCTCGAAGATCGAGGAGCTTGCAACTCAGCTCAAGGAAAAATACACCATCGTCATCGTCACGCACAACATGCAGCAGGCGGTGCGAATCTCTGACAGCACGGCTTTCTTCCTCTTAGGAGAGCTGATAGAATACGGCGGCACGGAGCACATCTTCTCCCAGCCGGAGGACAAGAGGACCGAAGATTATATAACAGGGAGGTTCGGATAATGAGGAGCCGTTTTGATGAACAGCT
>ERZ773108.2401-NODE-2401-length-16062-cov-5.160555_pt1 | contig 16062 bp, 14 predicted proteins | sample MGYA00580570_ERZ773108 | MGnify/ENA primary metagenome ERZ773108 (study PRJEB29015, sample SAMEA2737840) | human gut metagenome | biome: human gut; feature: human-associated habitat; material: faeces | place: China | collected 2012 ...
CAGGCAATCTGGAATGAATTTTGGTTACGTTACTGTGAACGGAGTGAACAGTAACGTAGTTTAAAAATAGTGAAAAACAATTTACAGAAAGAATATTGTAAAGTATTTTACTGTCTGATATGATAGAAAGAGTTAATTTTACGGAGGAAAAAAAGATGAGTGAATGGATCAGAAAAATAAACTGGAAGTATGTGGTCGTAATGTTGATTGGAAATATAATCCTTGGTTTGGGAATTGCGATATTTAAACTTTCCGGACTTGGAAATGACCCTTTCAGCGGAATGGTAATGGCACTGGCAGAATGTGTGGGAATTGAATATGCCCGTTTTTTAATTCTTCTGAATCTGGGATTTTTTGTAATAGAAATTATCTGGGGAAGAAAGCTTATCGGATTGGGAACGATCATAAATGCGTTATTTCTTGGATATTTTGTTACATTTTTCTATAACTTGATCACATCTGTGATCGATGCACCGGATCAGATGGCAATGCAGGTGGTTACCGTATTTATTGGAGTTATCATAACAAGCCTTGGAATTTCCATGTACCAGCTTCCGAAACAGGGAGTTGCACCATATGACAGTATTTCTCTGATCATGACAGAGAAATGGCCGAAAATTCCGTATTTCTGGTGCAGAGTATCTAATGATGCGATCAGTGCACTGGTGTGTTGGCTTGCAGGGGGAATCGTCGGACTGGGAACACTGGTCAGTGCATTTGGATTCGGACCTTTTGTTCAGTTTTTCGATACACATTTTACATCAAAAGTGCTGGCAAAGCTGGAAAAATAATAAAAACTGTCCTGTATATGCACATTATACGTAGAAAATAGGTGCATTACAGAGACAGTTTTTTTATTTGTCAGCCTGTTAACTGCATATATGGCATGCTTTACATGCAGATGGCGTAGTAGCGCATCCTCCCATAGCAGTTTCACGCAGTTCTGCAGGAAGCTTTTTACCCACGGTAAACATCGTCTGGATCATTTCGTCCAGAGGAATCAACTGCGGGATTCCTGCGAGAGCCATTTCTGCGGCAATTATAGCGTTTGCCACACCTGCAGCATTTCTGTTCTGACATGGATATTCTACCAGACCGCCGACCGGATCGCATACCAGACCAAGCATGTTCATAAGAACAGTAGATGCAGCAAAAGTACATTCTTTCGGTGAACCTCCCATCAGCTCTACAGCAGCAGATGCAGCCATTGCAGATGCAACCCCTACCTCGGCCTGGCATCCGCCTACCGCACCTGCAACAGTTGCATTTCGCATTGCCAGATAACCAATGGCACTTGCGTTAAATAATGCCCGTATAATCTCTTCATCAGAGAATTGATAATGTTCCTGCATTGCCAGCATCAGCCCCGGTACGATTCCGGCAGAACCGGCAGTAGGAGAGGCCACGATCAGCCCCATGGAGGCATTCGTTTCCAGTGTAGCCATAGCATAAGTAATTGCCTTCTGAAGCAGATTTCCGCAGAGACCTTTTTTCTCCTGAGCGTGGAGACTCAGCTTTCTGGCTTCGCCGCCGATCAGACCACCCATAGATTTTACCGGCTGTCTGATTGGTGAGAAAGCAGCATCTTTCATAATTCCCAGTACTCGTGTCATTTTTTTATTTACAATCTCAGAGGCTGTTTCGCCAAGCTCAATCTCACGGATACGCATAATCTCTGAGATAGGAAGATTTTTTTCTTCACAGAGTGCTAAGAGTTCATTTGCATTTTTAAAATCCATGATAAAAATCCTCCTTTCTTTACATCTGTACGATCATAACTTCATGAATATTCGGGTTCTCGCGAATCGCAGGAACGATATTCTCAGGAAGTTTGCCGTCAGATTCTACGATTGTATAAGCAATCTCTCCCTTGCTTTCACGGAACAGACGCATAAATGCAATATTGATATTGCGGTCACTCAGGCATTTGGTAATATAGGCCACAACGCCGGGAGTGTCCTGATGAATCACGATCACTGCACTGTACTCGCCTGTAAAGTCTACCTGTACGTGATTGATATCTACAATACGGACCTTGCCTCCTCCAAGGGATTCGCCGCGTACGGTCATTTTCTGGCCTTTTTCATTTTCCATGCAGATATCTACGGTGTTCGGATGAATATCTGTTTCCAGCTCATTTGGAGTGAAAGAGAATTTCAGACCTTTTTCATGAGCAATATCAAAAGAATTTCGGATGCGCATATCATCAGTAGAGAATCCCATAATACCACCCAGCAGAGCTCGGTCAGTACCGTGACCATGGTAAGTTTTTGCAAAAGAGCCGTACAGGATGAAGTCGGCTCTCTTTAACGGGCCTTCGATCATTTTCTGGGCAAGATAGGAAATACGCGCCGCACCTGCGGTATGTGAACTTGAAGGACCGATCATGTTCGGCCCCATAACATCAAATACACTGATAAATGACATATTTTTTCTCCTGTGAATATCAATTATAGTCTTGCATGTTTATGGCAATAATCTTATTATTTGCAAATTTCTGATTATATTCTATCATTTAGGAATAAAAGAAGCAAACTTATCGTTAACATTAACAAAAATTAATGTAAAAAATGAGAAAACAGGGTTGCTTTTTCTCTACTGGGCGGTTACAATAACTGTGCAAATTGAAAATAATTTTAAAAATGCTGTTTCAAAATAGGGAACAGCATAAAATTTGCTGTTAGAAATCAGATTCCCGAAAACAGGGTCTGATATCCGAAATCGTAAATTTTAAAGAAAAGGCAGGTGGAACAGAATGGATAATTGCGATTCTCATGGGCGAAGTAGTAGCACAGGATCTGAAATAAAAAGAGTATATGAGTACGGCAGCCATTTTTGTTCTGCTGTAGTCATATATTTTCCATGTATGCATATAGAATAGAAGTTTTTTACTGTCTGTGATCTGACAGTTTCTGTATGTGAAAAATTGAATGTCTTTTTCATTTCTTATCCTGTATTTATGAAATTCCCCCGAATCATGCAATTACATATTGAGCAGTAATGATCCGGCGAAGATGCCGGACAGTTACGGACAGCGGATGAATAGCAGGTTATGGCATAATACCCTGCAGTTTATTGTGCTGGAAAAAGCATGGAAGAAATAGCAGTAAAATGTAATAAATAACAGACTGCTTTCTTTTGGTGTGCTTTTATGCAAAAAAACGGAGGATGAAAGAATGGAGAAAAGAGTACAGGATTATTCCAAAGAAATTCTGAAGATCATCCGCAGCAACACCTCTCCGGCCGTTATGGGAGAAAGGCTGCAGGATTATCATGAGAATGATCTGGCAGATGTAATGCCGAAACTGACTGTACAGGAGCGGTGCAAGCTGTACCGTATCCTGGATACAGATATGCTCTCTGATATTTTTGAATATACAGATGAGGAGAATGCAGCAGAGTATCTGAATGAAATGGATGTGAAAAAAGCAGCAGCCATTTTATCCAGAATGGAGACAGATGCTCTTGCAGATGTATTAAATAAAGTTGAAAAAACAAAGAAAAAAATACTGATTGATCTGCTTGAACCTGAGGTTCGACGTGATGTGGAGATGATCGCATCCTTTGATGAGGATGAGATCGGAAGCCGCATGACAACAAATTATATTGTGATCACAGATAAACTGACAGTTAAGCAGGCAATGAGCAGTCTGATCGAACAGGCTGCAAAAAATGACAATATCTCCACTATTTTTGTAGTGACAGAGCAGCAGAAATTTTATGGGGCCATTAATCTGAAAGAACTGATCATTGCCAGACGGGATGATCTGCTTGAGAATCTGGTGGTGACTTCCTATCCATATGTATATGCGGAAGAGAATATTGATGACTGTATCGAAGAACTGAAAGATTATTCTGAGGATTCTATTCCGGTTCTTGACAACGATAATCAGCTTCTGGGTGTTATCACATCTGCCAGTATCATTGACCTGGTTGATGATGAGATGGGTGATGACTATGCGAAGCTGGCCGGTCTGACTGCAGAAGAGGATTTAAAGGAGCCACTGAAAGAAAGTATGAAGAAACGTCTGCCCTGGCTGATCATTCTTCTGGGACTTGGCATGGTAGTTTCCTCAGTGGTAGGGATTTTTGAGAAGGTGGTGACTGCACTTCCGATCATTATGTGCTTCCAGTCTTTGATCCTTGATATGGCAGGTAATGTGGGTACCCAGTCTCTGGCTGTGACGATTCGTGTGCTGATGGATGAATCTCTGACAGGTAAGCAGAAACTGGAACTTGTGTGGAAGGAAATGAGAATTGGTCTGTGTAATGGCGGACTTCTTGGAATTCTGTCTTTTGCGCTGATTGGATTGTATATTTATCTGTTTAAAGGAAAAACACTTTTGTTTTCCTATGCAGTATCCGGATGTATCGGTGTGGCACTGTTGCTGGCTATGTTGATCTCCAGTGCAGTAGGCACCTGTATTCCATTGTTCTTTAAGAAGATCAATATTGACCCGGCAGTAGCATCAGGTCCGCTGATCACAACAGTGAATGATCTTGTTGCAGTAATTACCTATTATGGCCTGAGCTGGCTGTTCTTATTAAAAATGCTGAATCTTGCAGGCTGAATTTCAGATAATAAAAACAGGTCCTGTATCTTTGATTATAAGATATTGGATCTGTTTTTGTATGGAGTTATTATAGTTGGTTGTTATCCCGTAAAATACGGACCTGTCTTAATATTTCAGAGGATTAATTATGACAAATGTAATGTATGTCGTTTGCAATCTGGAATAAATTTTGTGAAATAAGGAAAATAGCAGTTGACATTATTCAGGGGATATGCAAATAATATATTGCAATTAGTGTTTAACTGACCTGACGATTGAAAGAGGCAAGTCGTTATTTGGATTTACAAAGCATATAAATGTTACTGAGAACGGAGTAAACAGTAACAAATAAACAGCGGTGCAGGAAATATTAATGGTAAACAGTAATAAGAAATGAAAAATATAATATATATAATGTGTCTGTGAATAAACCAGTGTGCCGACAAGTTGATTCTTCGAGAAATCAACTTGTTGGCACACCAGGTAACTGTATAATTCCACAGATACAGTATCGGCAAAACAGTCGAAAGGCTGCGGCGCAAAGCTAAAGGGCCTGTAAAATGGCAGCCAGTTGCATTTATACAGAGAGTAATGTCTTGTTGTATTGTAGCGGGCATTATTCTCTTTTATTTTAAAGAAAGGTTGAGAATATCATGTCAGAGCATAGGTGTATGCTTAACAAAATGAATAAGATTGAAATATATGTCGCAAATGAAGATACGGATATTAATCCTTCAGTTCAGGAAGCTATTGAATATGTACTGAAACAGAATGATCCGGTGGGAACAGTCGCCGGTTATTATGATGAGAAGCTGACAATCTGGAGTGTAAGTAACTATTTTCTGCAGCTTTTGGGGTGGGATGACCTTGATGAATTTATGAAAGCATCAGACGGCTCTATGCTCAGTGTGGTCTGTAATGAGCAAAAGCATATATTTTCACCGGAAGGACTTCATGATTTACAGGGTTCTCACACCTTGTATCTTACAGACAGTAAAGGTTTATCAATATCGGTAAGGATTGTGAAGGCAGATGCCAGGGATAATAAAGGACGGCCAATCTGGGTATTATCTGTCAGATCTGATCACTTTGCCCGGAATCAGGAAGCAAGGGAAGCTGCTTTTCACCGGGCTTTTACAGATATGAATCTGTGTGAATATTATGTGGATCTTCAGGAAAATACATTTGAATCTATGAAAGTAAAGGGCTCGCTTCAGGAAATTTTCAACAAAAGCCGGACATGGGATGAACTGATACAGATGTTTCTTAATAATTATGTCTGTCCTGAGAGTAAAGAGGCGGTTGCGCAGATTTACAATCGGGAATATATTATGAAGGAACTCAGAAAAATTACCGGGGAACTCAGTCAGGAATGCAAAGCAGTGTTTGACGGAGAGCTGCGTATTATCCGGAATGTAGTGATGGAGGGAGATACAGATGAGAACGGAGAGGTCAGACACGCCATGATTTTTCTTCGTGATGTGACGGATTCGAAAAATACGGAAAAAGAATGCAGAGCGATGTTAAAGCAGAACATCGCCATGGATCAACTTATTCAGGGAGTAACCAGGATTGTAGAGCGTTTTGCAGTTTGTGATCTGGACAGCGGGATATATGAATATTATGAGATGAACAATGAGTCTTATTATAATCCTACAGGTGATTACAGGGAACTTCTTCAGCGTATGTCCGGAGAGTATGTGATACTTACGGAAAAGATAAATATACAGATGGATGATCTGCTTTCACCGGAACATCTGAGAAAGGTTATTATGTCTGAGGATGATCTGTATACCTTTGAATATTGTACTCTTGACAGATCTTCTTATAAAGTAATGTCAGTGATACCTGTGGAATGGAAAGGCAGTATACTGTCCAAAGTAATGCTGATCGCTCAGGATATCGGGCAGAAGCATGAACTTGAGAAGCTGGCAAATACGGATGCACTGACAGGACTTTATAATGAGCGTTATCTTTCCGAAAGATTAAAAAGAAATGGAAAGCTGCATAAAAAATTTGCCATGTTCTATCTGGATCTGGACAGGTTTAAGCCTGTTAATGATACTTATGGACATGACATGGGGGACAGATTGCTGAAGGCGGTTTCCCGGAGATTGTGCAAATGTATCAGGAAGACAGACTATGCTTTCCGTATCGGTGGAGATGAATTTTCCCTGATCATTGAGGAGGGCAATATTAATGATGAATTCTGTGAGATGATGGTCAGAAGAATAAAAAATGCCATTGACCGGCCTTTTGATATAGAGGGGCGTCTGCTGAGCGTTGATACAAGCTGTGGCTATGCCATTTATCCGGAACACAGCCAGAAGATCGATGAAATCCGCATTATGGCAGATCACAGAATGTATGAAGATAAAACTCAAAACAGAAAATGTGGAAGGGTATATAACCAGGATTCAGAGAGAACTCCATATTGATGACAGTCAGACAGACATTCCTGTTTCTGCTGCAATCGGCTATGCATGGACTTCTGAAAAAGAAAAGAATCTGGAAAAACTGCTTCATGAGGCTGATGAAGCAATGTATGAAAATAAAAAGGAACTGAAGAAAGAGAGATAAAATCTTTATGGATTTAAAACAATTACAGTATTTCGTAGTATGTGCGCAGACTGGTTCATTCAGTGATGCTGCGAAAAATCTGTATTCTACACAGCCCAGCGTCAGCAAGGTGATCAAGGGACTGGAAGATACGCTGGGAATGCAGCTTTTTGAACGGCTTCCAAGAGGAATCAGACTGACAGTACAGGGGCACAAGATTTATGAATATGCGTCGAAAATTATAAATGAAGTAAATGTTCTGGAAAATATGGCTTCCAGCGGAATGACAAAATGGATCCGGATATCTTTAAATCCCAGTTCCTGGTTTGCCAATCAGTTTGTAGACTTTTATAATGAAACCTATGAAAAAAAGTACCATTTCCAGGTAACAACAGCAGGCGTACAAAGCGTAATGGAAAGAGTACGGGATTATATGGATGACATTGGTTTTGTATATATCCTCAGTCAGCAGAAGGAAAATTTCCTGTATGAATTGTCAAAAAACAAAATGCATTTCGAACCTATCTATGAAACAGATGTAATGCTGTATCCGGGAGGGCTGACAGAGCTTTACAATTCCGGCAAAGAGAGGGCAGAACTGGAAGATCTGGAGGGAATCCGTTTTATACAGAATTATCAGGATGAATTTTTTGACATCGGTGCTGTAAAAGAAGATGCATTCCAATGGAAGGATATTGACATTTCCGTGCTGACCAACAGTGATTATATTATGGAAAAAATGCTGAAGAACAGTAAGGTGGCAAATATAAGCGGAAGTTACCTGTCAGAAAACAAAGAAGGAACTACACCGGGAATCCCTCTGGATCTTGGAGACAGTAAAGTGATTTTTGGTTTTATACTCCACAAAGGAGAAGAAATGGATGAGAGTGTGGCAGAGCTTGTGGAGTTTTTAAAGAGCAGACTGCCGAAGCATTAATAAAAATTGCAGTTGACTTTTTAACTTATTTTGCATATACTAATAGTAGCTAAGAAATGAAGTGAAATTTCCATGAAGCGAAACGAAAGCCCTCAGAGTTGCCGCTCTGAGGGCTTTCTTGCTCGTTACGGGGAGCTGTTCCGTTTAGACTGTTGCTGTCTAATGTCCGCTGTCCAGCCATTTGCATATGTAGTAGCTAACTACGCCTGCTATGACAGAGACAAGAAATGAAGTAAAAATTGCTTCCATGAAACTCACCTCCTTCCTGCAGGAGGTTCGACAGCTCTTGTAGTATAACATAGTTTAGAACAAAATGGGATGGTTGTTTTAAATTATTGCTGATATTAAAAAAACTATTCCAAAAATGACGATAGATATTCAAATTAAGAATAGCTTATAACCCCCAGGGTGGGTTGTGGGCTATTTTTGCTTTTGTTAAACTGAATGATGGCAAATTAGGAGTACAATTTTCAAAAATTATAAAATGGAGATAATCAAATGAGAAAATATGCATTCAGACGACTGCTTCAGCTGATTCCCATTTTGTTTGCGATTACTTTTCTCTCTTATGGCATGATGCGGATTGCGGGAAGTGATGTAGTAACACAAAAAATGGAAAATACAGGACAGATCCTGTCAGAAGATAAGTTAAATGCAGCCAGAGAACAGCTGGGACTGGACAAACCATTTCTGACCCAGTATTTTGTGTGGCTTGGGAAACTGCTTCATGGAGATATGGGAAACAGCTATGTATCCAGTCTTCCGGTTTTTGACACGTTCATATCAAAGCTTCCGGCAACGCTGCTTCTTACAGTGACATCTATTTTGCTGACCATCATCATATCAATCCCTCTGGGGATTCTGTCAGCAGTGAAACAGAATACGATTACGGATTATCTGATCCGTTTATGCAGCTTTATAGGAAACAGTCTTCCTAATTTTTTTGTATCATTGCTGTTGATGTATTTTCTTGCAATCAGGTTGCGGATTTTTCCGGTTATATCCAAAGATGTAAGTTTAAAGAGTGTGGCAATGCCGGCAATCACTCTGGCAATTGCCATGTCGGCCAAGTATCTTCGCCAGGTCCGTGCAACTGTGCTGGATGAACTGAGTAAAGATTATGTGGCAGGAGCGAAAGCAAGAGGAGTAAAGTTTTCTGTCACTCTTTGGAAAAGTATTATGAAGGCTTCGCTGGTAACCATCATTACCTTGCTGATGCTGTCAGTGGGAAATCTGCTGGGAGGAACTGCGATCGTAGAATCAATCTTTATGTGGGATGGAGTTGGAAAGATGGCAGTAGATGCCATCTCCATGCGTGATTATCCTATTATTCAGGCATATGTTATGTGGATGGCGATCATCTATGTTGTAGTAAATCTGCTTACAGATCTGTCATACCGGTTCCTGGATCCGAGAATCCGTCTGGGAGGTGTGAAACAATGAGTGAAAAGCAGAATAAAAATGTGACAGTGCGTGTACAGAAGATTAAGAAAAACCATATAAAACAAAAGCTGGTCTTTTTTCTTATTCTGGCAATAGGGCTTGTGATACTTGCAGTTTTTTCAGAGCATCTCTGTCCATATGACCCTTATGCACAGGATCTGGCAAGTGCACTTCAGCCCCCCAGTCTTCAGCATCCTATGGGAACAGATACATATGGAAGGGATATGCTGTCCAGAGTTATAAGTGGCGCAAGAGCCAGTATTTTCTCTACCTTTATTCTGGTTGCGGTGATTTCTGTGCTGGGAACAGCTGTGGGTGTATGCTGCGGATATTTTGGCGGAGCTGCAGATGCTGTTATGATGAGGATTTCAGATGTATGTCTTGCTTTCCCCGGGCTTGTATTTGCCATGGCGATTGCAGCTATTCTTGGGGGAGGCATTCAGAATGCTGTTATAGCACTGGCAGTAGTAAGCTGGCCGAAATATTCACGTATTGCCAGAGGGCAGACTCTGGCATTAAAAGAGGAACCCTATATTCATGCTGCCATACTGGCAGGTGACAGCTCAGGTCAGATTATGCTCAGGCATATTCTTCCAAATATGCTGGGGCCTGTTCTGGTAACAGCCATGCTTGATATCGGTACCATGATGATGGAACTTGCAGGTCTGTCATTTCTTGGACTGGGAGCACAGATTCCCATGGCTGAATGGGGAAGTATGATGAGCAGCGGACGAAGTATGATCCAAACATATCCATGGGTAGTATTATCACCTGGAATTGCAATTTTTATATCTGTGGCAATTTTCAATCTGTTAGGTGATACAGTTCGTGACTATCTGGATCCTAAGAACAGCCGTTCATGATAAGTAATATGAAAACAAACGAGGAGGAAAGAAAATGAGAACAAAGAAATTTCTGGCAATGGCAATTGCCCTGGGACTGGCAGTAGGAATGACAGCTATGCCAACACTGGCTGCAGACAAAAAGACAGTTGTATTTGGTGATACCACCTTTAATGCGGAAAATGAAGAGGCAGATATTAATCCACAAAATACATATGCAGGATGGGCGTGTATCCGTTATGGAGTAGGGGAAACTCTTTTCCGTTATTCTGATACAATGGAGATAGAGCCATGGATCGCAAAAGAGTATGAAAATATTGATGAGCTGACCTGGAAGATCACACTGAATGACGGAGTTGTGTTCTCCAATGGACGTGCCTGTGACGGAGAGGCAGTAAAGGAAAGTCTGGAGGCTCTGGTTGCCAATCATGAGCGTGCAGCAGGAGATCTCTGTATTGATACCATCGAGGCTGACGGAAATACTGTTACCATAAAGACTACAGAACCGAAGCCTGCACTGATCAATTATCTCAGTGATCCTTATGGATGCATTATTGATATGCAGGCAGGTGTCAGTGATGATGGGATTGTAATCGGTACAGGTCCTTATGTGGCCACTGAACTGGTGACAGATGATCATGTTAATCTTGTAAAAAATGAAAACTACTGGAACGGAGATGTAAATGTGGATGAGATCACTGTCCGCACAATCTCTGACGGTGATACACTGGCAATGGCTCTTCAGGCAGGGGAAATCAATGCTGCCTATGGTATGGCATATGCAAGCTATCCTTTATTTGAAAATGATGACTTTACATTTACCAGTACAGCTACAAGCCGTGCATTCTATGCATGGATGAACTTTGAAAGTCCTGTAACATCTGACCCTGCAGTGCGCAAAGCAATTGCCATGGGTATTGATAAGGACAGCTTTGTGTCTGTGCTTCTGAATGGATATGGATATCCTGCAGTGGGTGCTTTCCCGGATACTTTCTCTTTTGGCGGACAGAATCTGACAACAGAGAGCTATGATCCTGATGGGGCAAAGAAGGTTCTGGAGGAAGCTGGATGGGTGGATTCCGATGGTGACGGTATCCGTGAAAAAGACGGACAGAAACTGGAAATCCGCTGGCTTACTTATCCAAGCCGTCAGGAGCTTCCGCTTCTTGCAGAGTCTGCACAGGCGACCTTAAAAGAAATCGGTATGGATGTTCAGGTGAATTGTACCTCTGATAATAATACTATCCGTAAAGATCCTACATTATGGGATGTATATGCAAGTGCCATGGTAACTGCACCTACAGGAGATCCGGAGTATTTCTTCACTTCCTGTACACTGGATGAATCTGCAAGCAATAACGGACATTATCACAGTGATAAACTGGAAGATCTGGAAAAACAGATGAAGCAAGAATTTGATGCAGATAAGCGTTCAGATCTGGCAATCCAGATGCAGCAGACAATCCTGGATGATAATGCCTATGTATTCTGTTCTCACCTGAGAATGAGTATGATCATGCAGTCTAATGTAACAGGACTGACTGCACATCCATGTGATTATTATGAACTGACAGCAGATCTGGATATTAACTAAACTGTAAGAATAAATGAAGAATATTTGAACGATGATATTTCAGGGGCAAAAGATATTTTGCCCCTGATTTGGTAAGGATTAACAAGGATGGTTTACAGAAATGGATAGAAAAATACTGACCTACGATTCCGTAGAGATATCATTTGGCGGAAAAGCGGTGGTTCATGATGTGAGTTTCTCCCTTGAACATGGAGAAATACTTGGTCTTGTGGGAGAATCCGGCAGTGGGAAAAGCACTCTGATCAAAGCTGCAGTGGGACTTCTGGGATCGGATGGTCTTGTGACAAGAGGAGATATCCGATATATGGATCAGAATATCCTGGATATACCGGAGAAAGAAAAAAGAAAGATCAGAGGTGCAGGAATTGGAATGATTTTTCAGGATGCAGGTGCCTCTCTGTGTCCGATTCGCACCATCGGAGAGCAGATTTACGAAAGTATGTGTGCACATACAAAGATAACAAGAAGTGAGGCTAAAACCAGGGCAATGGATCTGTTTGACAAACTGAATTTTAAGGACAGCCAGCGCGTGTGGGACAGTTATCCATTTGAACTGTCTGGCGGAATGAATCAGAGAGCAGGTATTGCCATCGCCATGCTTATGAATCCGCCTATCTTATTTGCAGATGAGCCGACCAGTGCTCTGGATGTGTCTGTACAGCGCCAGGTTGTAAGGGAAATGCTTAAGTTAAGAGAGTTGTTTGGAACTGCAATCGTGATCGTGACACATGATATCGGAGTAGTCCGGGCAATGGCAGATACTGTGTTGGTTTTGAAAAATGGTAAAACAATAGAATATGGCACAGCAGACCGTGTACTGGATCATCCCCAGGATCCCTATACCAGGAAATTGCTGGAGGCTGTACCAAAGCTGCAAAGGAAGGTCAGAGTATGAGCATACTTTTAGAGGCAGAACATTTAACAAAAATATTTACCCAGAGAGGAAAAAATCCTTTTAAAGCAGTAAATGCTGTAAGCTTTACACTGGAAAGAGGAGAAACGCTGGGAATCGTAGGAGAATCCGGCAGTGGGAAAAGTACAATAGCAAAGCTGCTCACCAGGCTGACTGATATCACAGAGGGTACATTGAAATTTGAAGGAAAAGATATTACAAGACTGAAACAAAGTCAGCTGAAAGAGGTATATGGAGATATACAGATGGTTTTTCAGAATCCGGTGGGTTCTTTTGATCCCAGAAGGACACTGGGTGACGGAATCGGTGAGAGCCTTCGCAACCGTGGAATGAAAAAGGCTGATGTGGAGAAGAGAGTAGCAGAATTGCTTGAGCAGTGTGGTCTTGAGAAGGAATATGCAAAAAGATATCCTCATGAGGTAAGTGGCGGACAGTGTCAGCGGGCTGCGATCGCAAGAGCCCTGGCAGTGGAACCAAAAGTTCTGATCTGTGATGAGGCAACCAGTGCCCTGGATGTAACCATACAGAAACAGATCATGGAGCTTCTGGAAGACCTGAAAGAGAAGAAGGGGCTGTCTTTTATCTTTATCTGCCATAATCTGGCCCTTGTCCAGATGTTCTGTGACAGGGTTCTGGTACTGTATGAGGGAAAAGTAGTGGAAAGCGGAATTCCCGATGATATCATTAATGAACCAAAGGAAGAGTATACGCAGAGACTGGTGGATGCGGTACTTTCGTGAATGTGATTTTTTTTGGAAGTGCGATAGTGGTATGAAAAATACAGGCAAAACTATGCCGGATAAGAATATATAGATATCCCCTTGGGTGGGTTGTTGACGCTTTAATATGGTGCTACAATACAGCTTATTAAGAGGCGCGCACCAAATGAAATAAAGTTTTCAAAGGGAAAGGAAGTATATTTATGCATATACCTGAAAATTATTTAAGCCCGTCAACATGTGCTGTAATGACAGCAGCCATGCTTCCGGTGTGGGGATATTCTATTCATAAAATAAAAACAGAGATACCGAAATCAAAGATGCCGCTTCTTGGTATTGGGGCAGCCTTTTCATTTCTGGGAATGATGTTTAATGTTCCGCTTCCGGGCGGTACAACAGGACATGCAGTAGGGGGAACTCTTATTGCCATACTGACAGGAAGTCCTGCAGCCGGGTGCATAGCGGTTTCTATTGCTCTGCTGATACAGGCACTTCTTTTTGGAGATGGCGGAATCCTTGCATTTGGGGCAAACTGTTTTAATATGGCATTTATATTGCCATATCTGGGCTTTTTCCTGTATAAACTTCTTTTGAAGAAAACAGGTATGCGCAAACTTAGCGCGGCAATTGGTTCATATATAGGTATTAATGCTGCGGCCTTTTGTGCAGCTGTTGAATTTGGTATTCAGCCACTGCTGTTCAAAAATGCAGAAGGCCAGGCTCTTTATTGTCCGTATCCGCTAAGTGTATCAATACCTGCAATGATGATCGGACATATTACATTATTTGGTCTGGCAGAGATTATTCTGACAGTAGTGGTACTTACCTTTGTTGAAAAAGTTACACCAAAAGCATTGGATGTTGTTCCGGATAAGACAGCATTTAAACCACTGTATATACTGATGGCTGTTCTCATTGTACTGACTCCTCTGGGACTTCTGGCAACCGGTACTGCCTGGGGTGAATGGGGTGCTGATGAAATCGCTGGTCTGGTAAGTGGCGGAAGCCAGCTTGGATACACTCCGTCAGGAATGACCAATGGATTTGAACTGTCAACTTTGTTTCCTGATTATTCTATGTCCGGGTTACCTGAGTGGACAGGATATATTCTTTCGGCTATTGTAGGCGTGGCACTTCTGGTGATCATTTTTAAGATTATTTCTTCAATGATGAAAGAGAAAGTTGATTTTAAAAAGAAGGCTGCATAACAGATGAATGATCATAAAAAAGAAGAAACTATGCTTCCAGACTGGATGTGTTCCGGAGAAACTTATGTTCCATCTAAAGATAAAGAAGCATTTTTAACAAAAAGTACGAAATCAGTTTTATCTGTGCTTGAAATAAATGATGGAGGTAGTGAATAATGGATAATTTTGATCAAAAAGCAATTTTGAACGAACTGATTCAAATTCGAAAGCTTTTAACAATTCTGTCTCAGGATAAGCTTCAAAGTTTTAATGATGAAATCGAACGGAAATATTTGACCACTGATCAAAGAAAGACCATGTACTCAATGTTTGATGGTAGCAATTCTTATAAAGAAATTGCGCAAATAGCAAAAGTCTCAGCCGAAGCCGTCCGACGATTTGCAGTTCAGCTTGAACAAGCTGGCCTTGTTGAAATGATTGCTGTAAATGCCAAATCAAAGAATCCAAAGAGAATATTTTAGGAGGATGTAATATGGAGGAGATCACCAGAGAAGAGTTTCAAAAACTTTCTGAAGATATAGTTCAAGTTAAAAATGATGTGAACACAATTAAGGCAAATACACAATTAACTGCCAGCATATTATCGCTACTAAATAGCAACGACATTATAACCTATGTATTCAGCATTGCACGTACTGAGCGGCTGTGCAAGGCTCTCATTATATGTAAAACGCCCACTTCTGCAAAAGAACTATGCGATGCGCTTGGGGTAAAGCAATCAAATATTCAAAGAGATGTCATAAGTAAACTAATAGATTCACTCCTTACAAAATGTGATGTTCCAGGGCGTAGCACGGTATACAAACGCGCAAGTTATTTAGATGCGATTGGATTTGATAAAAAAGCCATGGTTATGTATCCAAGCTTAAAGGGTATGATATAACATGGATATGTTGCTAATTATGTTTTGGGCTTTCTTACTGTGCCTCTGTGTATCTGTGCTGATTATCACCTTCCCCGCTACATACCCACGGGAATGCATTAAGAAAGAAGCCAAAAAAATTCAGATAATCTCCATCATCGTTGATTTAACTGCTTGCATGGTAATCGCCCTGTTATACAAAGCTTTTAATTTTTCAACGATTTTAATTGAAATAAAAATAGCTGTTATTTTAATACCTGTAATTGCCAGCATCCTTTTTAGTGTTTTTTTATACTATCCGTCTGCCAGATATTTGGTTAACCAAAATATCAAAGATCAAGAGACAATGGATGGCGTACTTACCTGTATTTTCAAATGTGCCAGACTATGGCGAAACTTATCTTTTCTAACAAATGAATTAAAAAACTCGAT
>ERZ773108.2409-NODE-2409-length-16026-cov-2.896375_pt1 | contig 16026 bp, 12 predicted proteins | sample MGYA00580570_ERZ773108 | MGnify/ENA primary metagenome ERZ773108 (study PRJEB29015, sample SAMEA2737840) | human gut metagenome | biome: human gut; feature: human-associated habitat; material: faeces | place: China | collected 2012 ...
GTCCTTCTGAAAAACCGAAACGGTAAACCCGCCGCTGACTGCGGCGCACACATTGTCAGAATGGCCCTCAATCTGCGTGGCCATGGCCATAATCTCCCGGGAAGAAAACGGTTTTCCCGAAAGCTCGTTGGCGCACGCCAGGCCGCCCACAATGCAGGCGGAGCTTGAGCCTAAGCCCCTGGTTACGGGAACCTCGCTGTTTAAAACAAGCTTTAAGCCTTTGGGGCGGTAATCTGCCTTGTCGAACAAATATTTCATAGACTTGTAAACCAAATTTTTTTCATCGGTGGGAAGGAACTCCTTCGTTTCCGCGTCCAAAACCTCAATGCACAGACCCGATTCTGTCTCTTCCGCCTCTATGTAATTGTAAATGGACAGCGCCAGCCCAATGGAATCGAACCCCGGCCCCATGTTGGCAGAGGTACCCGGCACCCGCACTTTCACCTTTCCCATCTTTTTCCCTCCCGGTTTCGTTTCAGCTAACTATAAGATGTCCCCCGCCGCATGCAGAAGCGGGAAACGTCTTCAGCGAGGTTATAGAATTCGGATATACGCACACTTTCCGCCTGCTGTCTGCATAAAATCCTTCTCTTTCATTTCGCCGGTGGTGAAAACCGTTTCGCCCTCCAGCGTTCCAATCACGTCCACGCCGGGCAAATTCTCTGCCAAAGCCTTATTGGAGGTGCGCACAAAATAACGGTAAACACATTCGCCTGGATTTTGCATAATATCGCCCTCGGCCTCCGACCAAATCACCCATTTGTTAATGTGAATGTGCTTGGCCGCGTCAATCACGTCTGCCACAACGGCGCTGGCGGTGGGCAGCTTGCCCGCGCCCCGGCCGTAAAACATCACGTCGCCCAGCGAATCGCCGTGAACCAAAATGGCGTTAAACACGCCGTTTACATCTGCAAGCTGACTGTCTTTTGAAACAAGGCGGGGCGCAACAATGGCCTGCACCTTGCCGTCCGGTCCAACCTCCGCCGAACCAATGAGCTTAATTACATAGCCAATCTTTCCGGCAAAAAACACGTCTGCCGTGGAAATTTTTGTAATGCCCTCGGTGGGAATGTCATGGTAGTCTACAAATTTTCCGGTTGCCAAAGAGGCCAAAATCGCAGTTTTCCGGCAGGCGTCGTGGCCCTCCACGTCGGCCTCGGGATTGCGCTCCGCATAGCCTAAGCTCTGGGCCTCCCTCAAAGAGCTTTCAAAGGTCGCACCCTCTTCAAACATCTTGGTTAAAATAAAGTTGGTGGTGCCGTTTAAAATGCCGTGCACCTCGTCAATTTCGTTGGCGGTGAGGCACTGGTTTAAAGGCCTGATGATGGGAATTCCGCCGCCCACAGAAGCTTCAAAGAAATAGTTGGCGTCGTGCTCTTTTGCCAGGCGAATCAGCTCTGTGCCGTGGGTGGCCACCAGCTCCTTGTTTGAAGTTACCACACTTTTGCCCTTTAATAGCGCAGATTTAGAAAACGAATAAGCCGGCTCTAAGCCGCCCATTACCTCAACAACAATAGAAACCTCGTCGTCGTTTAAAATGTCGTCAAAATTTTTGGTAAACAAATGCTTTTCCGGGTGGCCGTCGAACTCCCTGATATCTAAAATATATTTTATTTCAATGGAATCCCCCGCCTTTTTAGCAATGGACGGCGGATTTTTTTTCAAAATTTCATAAACGCCGGAACCGACGGTACCATATCCCAATATTGCGATTTTTACCATGAAACAAGCCCCCTTGTAAATAATTACATAATTGTATTATATAGCACTTGAGATTTCAGGTCAACACTTTTTTGTAAAAACTGTAAAAAAAGCGCGGATTTCACAAAATCCACGCTTTTTTTCCCAAAAATCTTGTCTTTTAGCCCAGTAAAACCGCCTGCACATCAGCCGCCTGCACGTCACGGGGTTTTTGGCCGCTTTTCGCCGCGATTGCCGCAATTGCGCCTGCCGCCGCGCCTGTTCCCACACAAATGGGCATTACCCTGAAATTGGAATGTGCCATGTGCGTGCCCGAAATATTCCTGCCAGACAGCACCAGCCCGTCTATGTGCTTCGGAATGAGGCAGCCAATGGGAATGTCGTAGCCCTTCTGCTGGCTAAAGTGCTTTTGCGCCCCGGTTTCGTCCAGCCCGCTGCCCGAAATGTTGTGCACGTCAAAATTAAAGTGGGCGTCTTTCACCACCCAGTCGGGAAACTGGCGCGCCTCTAAAATATCCTGCTCCGTCAGCCTAGCCACGCCCTCAAAATGCCTGGTTTCCCGCACGCCCATAAACGACGCAGACGTAATTAAAAAGCAGTTTTCAAAGCCAGGAACAAATTCCCGCAGAAACGCCACAATCTTTTCCATCTGCTTCCGGCACACAACGGTCGCCTTTGTCAGGTCGCCGGAGTCGGTGCCGTCCGCCCCTGTCACGTTGGTCATGTTTACCGTAACAATGCCGGGCAAAACGTTTTCATACAGCAAAACATGGCCCGCCGGATGGGGCAAAAGCTGTTTTGCCAACGCCTGCAGCTCCCCTTTTTCTGTTTCCACCAGCGATTCAAAAGAACCGGGAAGGGCTGCGTTTTCCACATCCACGCCGCCCACCTTAAACATCAGCGTCATGGGCTGCATTTTCTGGTCGTTCTCACGGCCCAGCTGAAACTCCGCCCCGGCCCGGGCCGCCACATCGCCGTCCCCTGTGGCGTCTACCACCGTTTTGGCCAGAATTGCCTGCCTGCCCGCCTTATTTTCCACAATCAGGCCGGTCACCGCGCCGTTATCCGTAATGACATCACTGACAAAGGTATAAAGCATCAGGCGTGCGTGAACCTCCTCCAGCATTTCCAAATACAGCGTTTTCAGCTCCTCGGTGTTGATCAGCCTTGTCTGCACGCCCTGATACGCGCCGGGGTTCCGGTCTGCGCTGCGCCTTAAAATTTCGTGGTAAAGCTTGCTGTCTGCCCGGCCGACCCAATGGCTCATCAGACCGATGGTAGACATGCCTCCCACATCTCCCCCCTGTTCTATCAGCAAAACGGAAGCCCCGTTTTTCGCCGCGGTATAGGCGGCTGCAAACCCGGCAGGCCCGCCGCCTGCCACCAAAACGTCGACCTCCGCCGCAACAGGAATTTCCCGTGCCTTTTCTGTGTAAGTCTTCATGTTTCATCACTCCTTGACTTTCTTTCCCCTCTATCATATAATATACACAGCGCAAATTCCTTTGAAATCCTGCAAAAAAACTTTAAATTCATGCAAGGAGATGGCTTTATGATTCTAGAACTGGAAACCGCCGTGGAAAACTATATCCGGCTGCTTCGTGCAAAGGGCTATTATGTCACCTTTTGCTTCCGCCGCGACACCGGCTTTTGCGCCCTGCCTGCAAAATATAACATTCACTACCACCCCTATTGCCTGGCTTTAAAAACCAGCCCTGAAGCCTGGGACCAATGTATTCACAGCCAGAAAAAGGTGTATGAGCGTTTGAAGAACGGCGCATTTTTCGGCATGTGCCACGCCGGGGTAGAAGAATTTGTGTTTCCCATACCGGGAGGCGCACAGCAGGACAAAATTATTGGTTTCGTCAGCGTCAGCGGATTTAAAACCCGTGAAACCGAGGCGAAAAAGCGGGTGCGCCGCGTTGCAGAAGAATATCTCATCTCCAAAGAAACCCTTTTCGGACTTTACCAAAAGCTTTCTCCCCAGCCGCCTGAATTTGCCTCGCTCCGGGCGGAAATTGAGCCGCTGTGCTTTCTGCTGTCATACCTTTCAGCGCTTACCGAAAGCGATGCCGCCGACAATTCCGAGCGCTCCCTCTACAGCCGGCTGCTGACCTATGTTAACCGCCATTTTGCAGACGGCATCACCCTGCGGGACATCAGCAAAAACTGTTTTTGCTCCCTTTCCGCCGTAAGCCACGTGTTTGTAAAACACCAGGGCGTGCCGGTGATGAAATATATTCAGGAAAAACGCCTCACCGAGGCAAAAACCCTGCTTTTAGACTCCGACTTTTCTGTGAAAACCATTTCAGAAATGACGGGTTTTTCCGACTCGAACTATTTCATATCCTGCTTTAAAAAGGCCTATGGCCTGCCCCCGGCGGCCTTTCGAAAAAAGTCGAAAAAAAGCGTTTAAAATTTGTTCATGAAAGTTATTAATTTTATTTACAAATTCTATGAAATTTTGTCACAAATTTGGGTTATAATAGTCTTAGAAACAAAAAAGGAGATGGTTTCAATGGGAACCATAAAATAAAGCGTTTCAATGAAAAATAAAAATAAAATGAATTGGAGGAGATTGTATGTTTGATTTAATTCCATTTGGACGCAAGGAAAAAGATTTGTACCGCTATTTTAACGATTTTGAAAAGAGCTTTTTCGGTGACTCAGGCAGCTATCTTTCTGCCTTCAAAACCGATATCATCGACAAAGACGGCGCATATGTCCTGCAGGCGGAGCTGCCGGGATTTGCCAAGGAGGATATCCATATCGACCTAAACGGCGACTATCTCACCATTTCGGCAGAGCACAAGGAAGAAACTGAGGACAAAAGCGGCCAGTATATCCGCAAGGAACGCAGGTTCGGCTCGTTTGCAAGGAGCTTCAATGTTTCCGACGTGGATACCGATAAAATCACCGCAAGCTATAAAGACGGCGTTTTAGAGCTCTCCATGCCGAAGCAAACGGAGGAAAAAGCGAAAGTAAGCCAGATTGAAATTCAATAATCCCCTCACTTTAGATACCCCATTTACCCCCCATTTTGAAAGCGGGCCGCCAAACAGTTTGGCAGCCCGCTTTTTCCTGTCTTTATTTTTGTTTAACGTGTGTATGCGCAGATGGGAGTGCAGTTTGTAAGGTCTTTCCACATCATAACCTTCACAGTGTCCCCCTCGCCAGGCGAAAATTCCGCCGGAACGGTTTCTTCAAATTTTCCTTCTTCAAACACCGCGTCGGTTACGGCAAACGACGTGAGCTGCCCCCCATTGTAGGAGGCGTAAAGAATTGTTGCAGACGCCCCGCTGCAGCCGGCAGTCACTTTTCCTGCCGCCGCGTCGTAGACGATATAATCCGTTGCCGCGCCGACGGTGAACGTTGCGCGGTTGCCGATTAGGCCTGCGGTGCTGATGGGGATAATTTCAAAAGTGATATCCTGTCCTGCCGCACAGCTTGGCACAGTAAATGCCTGGTCCGGCGCAAAGGTGCCATAGTTGCGGATTTCGCCGCCGGGAAGCACAGAATATGCCTTAATCACCGTTGCCGCCTTGTTTTCTTCTTCGCTGTATTTCGGAACATAGGTGTAGGAAAGGGAAATTTCACTTCCCGGCACCGCTGCGCCTGTGGCGGAAATGTCTGCCACATCTGCGTCCAGCCCGTTTTTCAAATCATCCATCAGGTTGCTGTTGCCCATTTCCTCAACCTTTAAGTCGTCCAGATAAAGCACCGTTCCTTCCGGATTGGTCGATTTATTCACACGGAAATACAGCATAGGGCGCCGCGGCACAAGGTTGGCTATGCTGGCATCTTCTTTTCCCTCAATCCGCGGGAAGTTCACTTTATACCAGCCGGAAAATTCTTTCCAATCGTTAGAAATTGTCCACTCCGTCTTAGCATTGTCAAAGGTTTCAGGGCCAACCATATATTCAAAGTTGGGCACCTTATAAACTTCTGTTGTTCCGGGGTCTTTATTTGTGTATCTGTCAAAGATAAGGGAAATCGGAACTTCTGCGTTTTCCTCCAGTCCCTCGGTTTTTGCCTTGAAGCTGATGCGGTAAAGTTTGCCCTGCTCGAAGGTAGCACTGGTTTTCATGTCGCCGTAATTGCCGGTGGAGGTCATTTTCATGCTCTGCCCCTCGCCGCTGGCCGTGTCAGTGCTGACTTCGGCCGTGGCATTGTTGGCAGTCCAGCCCGGGAACGTCTGCGTAACCTCACCGGTGTTTTTAAACACCTTTAATCCGTCACCGCTGATTTCCATGTCCCCGTTGCCGATAACACCTAAGTCAAACACCTGCAGCTTGTCAAATCCAAACGTTCCGGCGCCTGCCGGGTCGTCAGTTGCATACGTGCCTTCCTCTGCTTTTTCAGGACAGATACGGAAGCCCACATGGAAGTTGTTGTTGTCATATGCTTGATATTCATAATAGTAGTAATACTCTACCTTTGTCCACTGGCCCTTAGGAATAACCGCAGGGTACACACTGGGATAACCGCTTGTGAAAGAGTTTTTATCCTCCGGATCCCTTTTGCCGGCGTAAATAATTTGCCTAATTTTTGCGGTGTCGCCATATAAGCCCTCGTCGCCTTCAATTCCATCATAGCGGAACCAGCCCGAAACCTTGTAAAGGTGGCCCATTTTAAGATAAACGTTACTGAATGTTGTGTCTGCGAAATTCTTGCCGTGAGTGCCCTTATCATCCGTTACAACGGGGCTTAACACCTGCCTGTAACCCAGCGAACAGTCGTCGCTGCGGCCGTCTAATTCACCGGTAACAGAGGAAGTGTCATAATCGTCGTTCACCACATAGGTTCCCGCCGTGCCGGTGTTCACACCCATTCTGTCGCTGTCAGGATATTCAAAAATAAAATCGTCAATCTGATAGTCCAAAACTGTTGCATCGGGGTCTGCCAATGCCTGAATGCCTGCCTCGCCGGTAACTCTCAGGCTCACCGTTTTCAGCTGAATGCTGCCAATGGACGCGCCGCTGCCGATAGACATGGCGTCTTCCCATTCAATGTCCTTTTCCACCTTCACCCACTGGTCTTTCACCAAAACATTTGTGATGTCATACTGTTTCCAGCCGGTGCCGGAATACGCCTCGCCAACGGTAACATCGGTTCTGTTTCCTGCATTCGTTACAATTCCGGTGCCGTGGAAAATAAAGCTGAACACGTTACAGTTTTTGTTGTTAAACTGGTCTAAAATTTCAGAATTCAGCTTCACCCATGCAGACATATGAATTTTCTGCCCCTTAACAGGCGCCAAACCTTCGCACGCATATGTCACATCAAAAAAACCCTTGTTTTTTTGATGCACCTGTAAGCTGCCGCCGCTGCCGTTTGCGCCGCCTTTTGCAATACTTACAGTTGCCCGTGATGCATCCGGTTTGTTAAACCCGTTTAGACTTTCCTCTGTCTCAAAGGTTTCAAACAAATAGGGATAGCCCTCGTTGCTTCCCAGCGCTGAGACCTGCATTAAGCCTGCGCCAAGCAGCATTGCGAAAGACAGCATCGTTGCTAAAAATTTTTTCATATTCTTTCCTCCTCGCATATTTTGTTAATTTGCACAAATATTAAAAATTTTCCGAACCTTATCTGTACTAATTATATAATAAACAACAGGAAATTGCAACACAAATCTTGCACGGCGCCCCTGTTTTTTCTGCGAAAAGTTGTATTTTTAAATGATTTTTTCCGCCTCCGCAAACCCTTCATATTCGTTTAAAAAGTCCTCTGCGCTTTTGGCGCAATAAAGCCCGGCCTTTCCGCTGCCGTCAAACCCAATGGTAATGCCCAGATTGCCGAAATATTCGTCAATAATCTGCACCTTTAAAAACAGCTTTTTCGGCTCAATCCACGCCGCTGATGCGGCGCACCGGTAAAAATGCCCCTTGGTTTTCACCGTTCCCACTTCGTCTGCATACCCTTCCTGGGGAAACGCACCAAACGCATTTTCACACATCCGAAAAGCAATTGCTTTGTCCCCCTGGGCGTTGGTAAAGCCGAATTGCCCCCCGCCGTTACCGTCGAACTCCAGTTTAAATTTCGTAATCCCCATGGGATTATCCCGCACCGCAAACGTCACGCCGTTCACTTCCCGCTCAAAATCGCTGTGTTTGCTGCCCTTTGCCGCTGCAAGCGTTAAGCCGGCGCAATATGCATCCAGCTGCTCCTGCGAAGCAGCATTCTCTGCCAGAGGGCCGCCCTGCATGCTGTCTGCAATGTGGGTAAAAAACGCTTCAAATATCACGTTCTTTGCCAAATTCTTGCCCTGATTGTCGCCGTTGTAAACCAAAATCAAGTCTAAATCGGGAACGCACACCGCAAACTGACAGCCCATGCCGTTAAAAAAGAACGAGTTTCGCCAGGTGCGCCAAAACTGAAATCCATAGCCCTGGGTGTCAAAATCGTTCAAACCCCAGGGGTTGTTGTCAATCTGCTTTGCCGTGGCTTCGGTCACATAGCGTTCATTTAAAATCTGCTCGCCGTTCCACGTTCCGCCGTTTAACAGAAACCGCGCAATTTTCAGCAAGTCCCGGGGCGTGCAAATCACGCCCGAGTCCCCCCACGAATGGCCGCCGGGGCATTTCAGACAAAACGCCTCTTTTGAAACGCCGATTTTGTCGAACAGCTTCTCTCTCAAATATTCCATAAACGGCTTTCCCGTGAGCCGCTCCGCCAGCGCCGCCAGAATAAACGAGCCGCTGCTGTCGTAGTTATAAATTGTGCCCGACGGCCGCGACTGCACCCCGTCATTTTCAAAATAAAACCGCACGCGGTCGTCCGGCGCGGCGGCAAACCAGTTCTGCGCCGGCTTTGCCGTTGCCATCATCAGCATATGGCGAACGGTCTGATTTTTCAGGTTTTCGTCCGTTGCCCGTTTTGCCTCCTCGGGAAAATACTTTGAAATTTTGTCGTCAAGGCACAAAAGCCCGTCCTGCTCGCAAAACCCAACCGCAATGGAAACAATGCTCTTGCTGACGGAATACATCCGGTGGCCGAAGCTTTTGTCAAAGGGCGGCCAGTAGTGTTCAAAGAAAACATCCTCCCCCCGGGCTAAAATCACGTTGTGGGTCGAAAGATTTCTGTTTTCAAGGCTCTGAACAAACTTCAGCACCTGCTCTGAGGAGATTCCCGCCTTTTCCGGTGATACATGGTTCACGTTCTTGCCCTCCTAAATTCGTTTTATTTTTGATAAACCCGAACCCAGTCAATCACATACCGCTGAGGAAAAACCGTGGTTTCGTCCGGCGCGCCCGGCCAGTCGCCCCCAACGGCCAAACTCAGCAAAACCCGGTGGGGTTCGGTAAAATATTTCTTGTTTTCCTCTGTTAGCTGTGTTCGGTAATATTCCCGCCCGTCTAAAAACCAAATAATTTCCGTGTCCGTCCACTCTGCGGCATATACGTGAAATTCGTCGGATAACGTTCCGCTTAAAAGCGTGGTCTTTCCGCTTTCCGAGTAAGACGTTCCCTGATATTCCCCCCAGTGAATGGTGCCGTGGCAGGTGTTTTCCCGGCCTGCGCCGCCCACCATTTCAAACACGTCAATCTCGCCGCCCGAGGGCCAATAGTTTTGGTCCCCCATGGTCCAAAACGCCGGGAGCAAGCCCTGCCCCTCGGGCAGCTTTGCCCGAACCGCAAACACGCCCTGGTGAAACGACTTTTTGTGCCGTGTGGTGAGGCTGGCAGAGGTATATGCAAACCCCGGAAACTTGCTTTCCTTTCTTGCCTCTAACACCAAACACCCATCTTCCATCCAGGCGTTGTCTTTCGTATAATATTGCAGCTCGTTGTTCCGTTTATAGCCCTCTTCAAAGCTCCACACGGTTTCGTCCACCGTGCCTGTTTCAAACTCGTCGCTCCACACAAGCCGGTATTGGCCCGATTTTAACAACACCCGTTCCGCTATGCTGCTGCCGTAAAGAAATTGCCGCAGCAAGCTTTTTGCCGGGTCTTTATACATAGAAATCCCGCCTGACGCGCCCTGGTTTTCCGCACCTGCCATGCTTATGCCAAAACCGAACAAAACAACCGCCGACACCGCCGCCGCGCAGGCCCTATGCCCGAATTTCATCTGCTTTTCTCCTTCAACAAAAATTAATCCACCGTGCAGTCGTCACCCACAAAGTCGTCGTAAACAATGTTTGGAACGTCCACGTCGTAAAGCTCAATGTGGTTTTTCCCGGTAATGCGAAGCAGGTTGTCCACCATGTCTGCATAAACGCCGTTAATTTTAAAGTTAAATCCGTGAATGTCCCGCATGTTGCACACCGCCCGGTAGGGATAAAAATGCTCCCCGGGGAACAGGGGCGTTTCAATATAGTCCGGCTTCCGCACCTCTTCAATGGGATAGGGCGCCTGCCTGGGGTCGAACTTCACGTTGCAAAGATAAATGTTGTTATATTCCAGTGTTTTCCCGCAGCCCACCGCCGCGCCGCCGTCAGACCGCATTGTGATGTCTGAAATGGTAATGTCCTGCACGGAAGACACAAGCTCCACCGCACACGCGCCCCGGGAAACCACGTTTTTCACCGACATATTCCGTGTTTCGCCAAGACGCGCCGGGCAAAACCCATAAACCGTTTCCCCAATGGACACTGCCGCCCCGGCGCGGTATGAGGCGCCCTCCCGGGACAAATCGGTCACGCCGTCCACCAACGCGCCGGAAAGCAAATTCCCGTCTCCGTTTACAAAACGGACGTTGGAAAACACAGAACAGTCCGACCGCACGTTTTTAATATAAATATCCCGCACGGCACTTGTATTCACCAACGTGCCGCTGCAAGGCGGCGTGCTGCCACAATGCGGTGAACCGCCACAATGCGGCGAGCCGCCCCCGGAAAAGGTGGTAACCTCCACAGTGTCGCCGAGGGTGGTTCCAAAAATGTTTTCAACGGTCACACTGTCACAGCCGCAGGCCACTGTAATGCCCTTTGCGTTTCCCGGCAGCTCGCCGGGCAGCACCGGCTCCAAATCGTTGAAAAACCAAATGTCACGAATTACGGCAAGTGAAACGCCGCGGCACAAAATCCCCCGGGTGTGCCGATTTTGAAGGGAGAGGCCGCAAACCGTAACCTGCCTTGCGTTTTCAATGAAAATCAGCGGCCGGCCGGCCTTTTCTCCGCCGCTTATGCAGGCGTTTCCCGTTCCAACAAGACGAACCCGCTCAGCCGGCGTTTCCTCCCCGCCGCAAACGTCAAACCCGCCGTCGCCTGTTAACTCCACCTGGCAGTTATCCAGCTCCAGCACAAAATCAGAGGGAATTGTCACAGGCGCGTCCACAACCCAGCGGCAGGCGCCTGCACCCCTGTTGTAGCGGGGAATTACCGTTTTGTTCAGCCCCGTTTCCTTTGCCAGGTCGATGGCTGCCTGAATACGCGCCGCGTCTGCCGATTCGTTGTTTTCCGGCTGTGTGTAACCCAGTTCATATATGTCATGCATAAAAAATCTCCATTCTGCCGCCCTGCGCCGGCTCAAACAGCAACGAAATCTCTATATCTCACAGGGCAAAGAATGATAAGAGATTTTTTCGCCCGTGTGCGTTACGTCCGCAGGACGATAATTTCGCACGGGCAGTTAAATCCGCCGGAGGCATAAATGTGAACGGAATTTTCACGTTTACGCTCCTTTACTTGTTTCGAAACTCCTTGGGCGACCTGCCCGTAACCTTTTTAAAATAGTTTGAAAAATAGCTGATGTCGCAAAAGCCCACCTCCTGAGCGATTTGCGTAACCGAAAAATGAGTGGTTTCCAGCAGCGTCACAGCCTTCGCAATGCGAATGTTCAGCAAATAACTGCGCAGAGACATGCCGGTTTTCGCCCGAATTAAACTGTTGATATAATTGGGGTGATAGTGAAACAGCTCGGCAAGCTGGCTGTTTGTAATGGCGCCGCTAAAGTTTTCATGCAGATAAGAAATGATTTTATCCGCCGCAGAAGACCCCGAACCGCTTGCCCCCTCAGACAGAAAACGCGCACATTCCGCCAGAAACAAAGAAAGATATGCGCCGGCGGCTGCATTGGAATAAATCAGGTTTTGCCCGAACTCGCTGTGGGCCTTTAACAGCAAATCTTCAAACCGGCCCATGCCAGAAATTGCCGCCGCCCGGTTAAACGCAGAAGCGTCTTCAAAGGTGACGCGCTCTAAAACATTGCTTTCCACAAATTTTTCCGGTGAATCCGGGGGAATGGGAACGTCGTGCGCCGCCTGCCGAAAGGTGAAATCAAAGTTCACGGCAAGCACCTTTGCGTCCTCAGCCGTGCGCAGCACACGATATGTCACGCCGGAATGAATGACAATTCCGTCCGTTTCGCGGAGAACGTGCTCTTTTCCGCCGGCAAACACAGAAACAGACCCTTTTTTCACATAAAACAGCCGGCAGTCGTAGGGGCAAAGGAAAGGCCCCGTGTCGTTCGGCTGCAAAAATCTTGAAAACCGCACAAAGGGATGAATTTCACAAAACCGCACCGTTTGCCCTCCAATCTTTGATTTACACAAAAATAACTTGAAATCATTATAGATTATAGCACGCTTTTGTTATATAATCAAGAAAAATTAAAAAAGAAAGGTGTAAATGATACATGATAGAACGACTCACCCCAAGAACAGCCAAAATTGCCATTTTTGCCGTGGCCCACGCCACCTACTGGGACCAGTTCCCCGGCCTTTATGAAAAAATTATGGGCTACCACGCAGATTTGGTTGCCAAGGTGCGGGCAAACGGCGCAGAGGTTCTCGATTTCGGCATGGTGGACAGCTCGGAAAAAGCGTTTTCCGCGGCGGAAAAAATCGCCGGCTCCGGGGCCGACCTGCTGTTTTGCAACATGGCCACCTATGCTACCTCGTCTGTGTTCGCCCCCATTTTAAAAGAAACAAACCTGCCCATGGTTTTGGTGGCGCTGCAGCCGCGAAAGGCCATGGACTACACAAAAGCCAGCACGTTCATGCAGCTTGAAAACGACAACATCTGCTCCGTGCCGGAGTTCACAGGCGTTGCAAACCGTTTGGGCAAGCCGGTGACAGACGTAATTCTCGGCGCGCTTTACGACGACAAAGAGGCGGAAGCAGAACTTTCCGAGTGGTGCGAAATCGCCAAGGTGCTCCACAGCTTAAAGGGCGCGCGCATTGGCTTAATGGGCCACGTTTTAGAGGCCATGTACGACATGCACGCCGACCCCACGGCGGCCTTTTCCGCCTTCGGCGTGCATGTTCCGCTTTTAGAAATTGACGATTTGCTGACAGAATATCACAAAGTAACGGAAGCAGAAATCCAGGAAAAAATCAAGCTGATAAAGGCCGAATTCGACATGCCGGAACCAAAGTCCGACCCCGTTACCAAAAAGCTTACGGAGGAGGACTTAATTCAGTCCGCCAAATCTGCCTGCGCACTGGACCGGTTCATAAAAACCTACAACCTCACCGGCCTGGCCTATTACTACGAGGGGCAGGAGGGCTCCCTGGCCCGCAGCCTGGCCACCACGCTCATTGTGGGAAACTCCATTTTAAACGCCCAGGGCGTGCCCATGTGCGGCGAATTCGACTTAAAAACCTGCATTGCCATGCTGATTTTAGACCGCTTAAACATCGGCGGCAGCTTTGCAGAGTTTCACCCCTTCGATTTTAACGAGGACTTCATTCTGGTGGGCCACGACGGCCCCCACCACATTGCCATTGCGGAGGGAAAACCAATTCTGCGCAGCCTGATTAAATTTCACGGAAAACCCGGCCGCGGCGCGTCGGTGGAATTTAAAATTAAAGAAGGCCCCATCACCATGCTTGGCATTACCCAAACCGCCGGCGGCTCGTTTAAGTTTGTCATTGGCGAGGGCATTTCCAAAAAGGGCGCAATCCCGCCTACCGGCAACACCAATACCAGAGGCTTTTTTGCTCCCACCACAAAGGAGTTCATTAAAAAATGGGTCATGGAAGGCCCCACCCATCACTACGCGCTGGGCGTTGGCCATCACGGAAAAACGTTGGAAAAAATCGGTAAAATTTTAGGAATTGAAACTGTGTTTGTAAAATAAAAGGAGGACTTGTTCATGGTAATCCATACGGAACCGCCCGAAGCGGCGGACAGCTACCGCGCAGACTACGCCGCCGGAGTGGAACGGTTCATAAAAGAACAAAACACTTTGGCGAAACAGGCCCGCACCGCATTTATGCCCCCGGAGGACTTTCCCGCAAAAATAGAACATTACCGGGAAATGTTTTTGCAAATGCTGGGCACTTCCCGCCTGCCGGACAACGGCAGCCCCCAGTTAAAACAGGAGTTTTCCGACGCAGATGATGTGTGCAGCATTTACCGCGTAACCGTCACCGTTTTAGGCTGCATTCCCTTCTATGGCCTGCTGATGGTGCCCCACAGCGTTTCCGGCGCGGCAAAATCCCCGCTGATCATTGCCCAGCACGGCGGTGGCGGCACGCCGGAGCTTGCCGCGGACTTTCACGGCAAAAACAATTACGGGCACCTGATTCAAAGGCTCCTGGCCCGGGGAGCGGTGGTGTTTGCGCCCCAGCTCCTTTTGTGGAACCAGGGAGAAACATTCGACACCTGTCCCGGCCACAAGGTGCCCTATGACCGCACTGTGACGGATGTGAACTTAAAGCGTATGGGGCTCAGCATAACGGGGCTTGAAATTTACTGCATTTCGCAGTCTGTCACCGCCCTGTCGGCCTTAGATGCGGTTGACGAAACCGCCGTTGGCATGGCGGGCCTTTCCTACGGCGGATATTACACCCTTTACACCATGGCGGCGGACACAAGAATAAAGTCCGGCCTGGCCTGCGGCTGCTTTAACGACCGGGATTGCTACCCCTGGCAGGACATGACCTATTTTCAGTCCGGCACAACGTTTCAAGACGCAGAGGTGGCGGCCCTGTGCGCGCCCAGACGATTGTATGTGTCCATCGGCGAAAAAGACCCGGTGTTCACTTTTCAAACCGCCCTGCCCGAAGCAAGGCGGGTAAAACCTTACTATCAAGCCTTCGGCGCGGAACAAAATTTTGTGTTTGAAACCTGGAACGGGGAACACACCGTAAATCCTGCGCCCGACGGGTTTGACTTTTTGTTTTCTGCATTCAAATAAAAAGAAAAGGAGAAATAAAAATGAACACACCCATTTACGCCTATTACTTTCCTAATTGGCACGTTACACCCCAAAACGAAATCTGGCACGGCAAAGGCTGGACAGAGTGGCAGTGTGTAAAATATGCCACGCCGCGCTTTCCCGGTCACGTACAGCCAAAGGTGCCCCTGTGGGGCTATGAAGACGAGTCCGACCCAAACGTTGCGGCAAAGAAAATTGCCTGCGCGTTAAAATTCGGCATCAGCGGCTTCATTTTCGACTGGTATTGGTATCCCGAAATCGGGCCATACCGCATTGACTGCCTGGAAAAGGGCTTTTTCGGCGCGGAAAACTTTAACGACTTCCAGTTTGCCGTGATGTGGTGTAACCACACTCCCATTGCCGCCCATCCCTCTCCTTACTTTTTCCGCAATCAGCCCCTAACCGCCGGCAGCGTAACAAAAGAGAGCTTTTTCGACTTAACCGAGCACTGCATTCACCGCTATTTTAAAATGGATCAATATATCCGGGTAGACGGCAAGCCCTACTTTTGCATTTATTCCCTCAGCGAGCTGGTCAACTCCCTGGGTACAGATACGGCAAAAAACATAATTTCCGATTTTAGAAACCGCGCACGGGCGGCCGGCGTGGGCGAGCTGACGATTGCCGTGTGCGCGCCTGTAAGCAACGAACCGGGACAGGAGAAATTCGGCCGGCTCTGCAAAGAAATCGGCGTCGACATGCTCACAACCCACGCCTGGTATAAATCCCATGAAAATGCGCTGACCTATGAGTATAACGATTACATTGAACCCACCATAGACCGCATGAAGTATGTGCAGAACACCTGGGGGCTTCCGCTGTGCCCATCAGTAATGGTTGGTGAAGACAACAGCCCCAGAACCGTGCAGTCAGAAATTTTTGACCCTGCCCGGGGATACCCCTACTCCCCCATTGCCGTGAATAACAAGCCGGAATCTGTCGGAGGCGCCGTGTCGAAAATGCTTGAATGCATGCATAACGGCACATTTCACAACGCGTTTTTAGTAATCGAAAGCTGGAACGAGTGGACGGAAGGAAGCTATTTAGAGCCCTGCGAAGAATATGGATATCAAATGTTAGAAGCCATCCGCAGCGCGGCTTCTCAAACCTAAATAAAAAACGCCCGCCAGGGCGTTTTTTTGTTGACACAGCCTGCATTCCGTGCTAAACTTTAGGCGAGGTGAAAAGCATGAACATTGAAAAATTGGATACCCGTGCA